>Ga0302250_1000065_pt1 | contig 171563 bp, 137 predicted proteins | sample AAG_RA_Asp_MG_FD_193536 | JGI IMG/M metagenome (GOLD analysis project Ga0302250, IMG submission 193536) | Enriched activated sludge microbial communities from anaerobic digester in WTTP, New Holstein, Wisconsin, United States - AAG_RA_Asp | ecosystem: Engineered > Bioreactor > Anaerobic >... | reverse complement strand
ATATGGTGAAGTCGCTGGTGTGGGCCAGATAGTTGAGAAAGAAGTCTTTAATTACCTGGCCCCTGTATCCAAGGCACAGCAGGAAGTCTGTATGGCCCCAGCAGGAGTAGTATTTCATGATATGCCAGAGGATAGGATAACCGCCTACAGGTATCATCGGCTTGGGGATGTTGTCAGCTACATCGCGGATACGCGTCCCCTGGCCTCCACAAAGAATTACGGTTTTCATATTCTTCTCCTCAACAGTATCCAAACATTTCAGTTTCCTTGCTGATTGCAATTGGACAGCTCCTGTTCAAGTCCTCTTTTAAGTCTTTCAATCTCCTCAGTTTTGCGCACACCACCGCTTCCTTCACACAGATGACTGTATGCCCCCCTGAAGTCCCTATTGGCCATCAGCCGGATTGTTTCTGCCAGCAGCAGTTCATAAGGCGGATCGTCCACAACCGCGTACCAGATGGAGGTCTTAGCCACCAGCCCCTTCACAGTGATTGTATCCGAATTGATAATGACATCATGCACCGCCTTCTTAACATCAAGGCCGGCAGAATGATAGTCGTGTCCACACAGCATTCCGCCGGGTTTTATCACCTTCAGGCTGAAAATGATGTCATCCACAACAGAGAAATAATCGTGGGCACCATCAACAAAAACCATGGAAAAAATCCCGCTGCCAAAAATTCCGAAGAACGATGCAGTCTCGCCGCGCAGCATACAGAGGCGCTCTTTTATGAAGTCTGTATTCCTGATAAACTCGCCAACTATGCGCATGTCATCCAGATGTTTACGGTCAAAATTGGCAAAATCGGACTGATCACGATAGGCCGCCCACTTGTCGATACAGAACAACCTTAGATCCCGCCGTATTGCCGCATGACCGATTGCAACCGTAGAGCCGCCTCTGTAAGACCCGATTTCCAGCACCTTGCTCCCGGACGGCTGCTGCATGGCGAGTCTGTACAGTGCCAAAGCCTCGTCAGCTATGACCAGACTGTCAATGCCGGAAAATTGTTCCAGCATCCTAAGTTCTTCAGGTGTCGACTCGCTATCCAGCAACCCCTTATGTCTGTCATCAAGTTTTGACACTACAAATTCCCTGCCATACATTTAGAATCAAATGGCAATAACCCCTCAGGCCTTGACACAATAAAATCCCCAGTAAGTATCCGGACCAGCCGGCACAACAAAGTTGTATTCACCGTCCGTAATAATCCGGAAACCACTGCGCTCCAAAAGAGAACGCCATCCCCCCCTGGTCAGGACACTGTAATGGTTGGGGTTGCGCTCATGGTGGCAGGATGTCTCGGGGGCCGGAACCTCAAGATAGAGAAGGCCGCCTGGACGCAGCACCCGGTTAAACTCATGCAGAGTAAACAAGGGAAATACACTGTGCTCAATCACATGTCTTGCCCAAAGCAGATCCTGACTGTTGTTATCAACCGCAAGAAAAGACTGATCCATTTTTTCTACCCGGTACCCCTTGGCCAGGCAGGCGGCAAGATCCTCTTCTCCCAAGGTTACACCCAGGTAATCAGTGCGGCGGCTGCGGAAATATTCCAGTGCCGGCCCCTGACCACACCCCACATCCAGCACCTTAATCCCCTCCTGTAGCGGCAAAAGCTCTTCCAACTTTTGCAACGCCTTGAGAGTGATTTCGGAATGCAGTTCACTGGGCGTTTCCGGATAGACGTCCGCTGCAAGCCTATCCAGAAAACGCTCAAACCGTGCCAAATCCTTTTGCATTAATATTCCCCTCCAGCAAAGACAGATAACAACAAGACAGGCCTGAACAAACTATTAATTAGCAGTAGCCATATCCAACCTCAAGGTTTGCCTCAAATATTTAATAACGTGTGTTATCAGTTCGCTCCATCCGCCCACCACCGTTTGACGGAACAATCTGATTGAAGGGTACCAGTCTGAATCGCTGCGTCCATGCTGCCACCGCCAGTCTGGATTCCATGGCAACATTACAATGGCAGGCCTGCCCAACCCTCCAGCCAGATGTGCAACGGCAGAGTCAACAGTTATAATCAGGTCGAGCGCCGAGACAAGTGCAGCAGAATCGCAAAAGTCATGCAAATACGCGGAGGTGTCAAATAATGATAAAGGCACATCCCCCATCTTGCCGCTGCCCACCTGCAAACTGACGAAGGAAACACCAGCTAGCGCACCAAAGGGCGCCAGCAGCGCTTCCGGTATTGAACGGTTGGCATCGTTCGCATGTTCGGCCCGACCGGCCCAGGCCAGTCCGACTTTCAGCCCTTGAAATTCACTCAGGCGTTCTCGCCAGGCAGCTACTTTGTCCGGTTGCGCGAACAGGTAGGGAGGCGCAGGCGGCGGCCAGCCATCTTTTCCTAAAGGCAAGGGCAGGGTCATCATCGGTATCTGGTAATCCACCGGCGGCACAGCATCTCCACGCGCGAACACACCGGCAACCCCAGTAACCGTCGCCAGTAACGGAGCAATTTTACAGTCCTGGGCCTCCACCAGCACTGTGGCGCCATGCTCCGCCAGCATGCCGGCATAGCGAATGAATTGCAGCGAATCGCCGTACCCCTGTTCGGCATGGATCAACAGGCGCTTTCCTGCAAGACGTTCCCCCTGCCATCGAGGGATATCCGCATGACGCCGCTCTACCGGACTTGCCTTGCTAAAACGCCACTCGTGTTCACGCCAACCCTCAGACATGCGGCCGGATGACAGCAGAGCCAGTGCAAGGTTGAAGTGTACATCTCCGTCATTTGGCGCCAATTCAGCCAACTGGATCAACTCCCTGACAGCATATTCCAGTTCGCCGCACCAGGTGAACAGCACAGCCAGGTTGGCCCTGGCCTGCAGGTAATTCGGGTTCTGTCTGATGGCAGACATGAAACATTCCCGCGCCTGTTCGACCTTGTTGCCCTGCAGAAGCAGCATCCCCAAAGAGTTCAGAGCCGGGACAAAAGAGCCGGCCCGGTCAAGGCAGCATCGAAACAGCTCTTCAGCCTGATCAGGCTGCCTTTGAGACTGACGCAACAGTCCCAGATCATGCAGAGCCGGCACAAGGTCAGGGGCAAGCTCAACTGCTTTCAGCAGGCACGCCTCAGCCTGTTCCAATCGGCCATCTTCAAGATACAGGCTGCCAATCCCATGCAAAAACTCAGCCACTCCCCCACCATACCTGATAGCTTCCAGGTATTCGTGTTCAGCCTGTTCCCGTTTGCCTTTCCTGCGCAGCAAATTCCCAAAATTATAATGAAACACCGCGCTTTCGGGCTTTAGACAACATGCCTTTTCAAGCAAATCGGCGGCTTCGTCCAGCTTGCCAAGCGCTTCCAGGGCACTGCCCAGCGCATTCAGCAAGTCAGGATTGCCGGGGTTGATAGCCAGACACTCTCTGAAAACACCTTCCGCCGCCGCATAGTCGCCCCGTGCATAGTATGCACATCCCTGATTGTATTTGTCTTGGAGCCGGATCAATAATCCTTCCTCTTCCATGCTACAGTTTCATACATGACAGTCAGGGCCTCTTCCAGCTCTCTAGTAACTCCGGCGGCATCCATCAAAGGGGACAAAGCCATCATGCCGCGCAGTTTTCCACGCATGGCAACAAGCCGTTGCCGGTCACCAGCCAGAGCAACGGCCTTTTCAATATATTCTTCCGGCGAAGATGCTATCAACTCATGGCATCCCACACTTTGAAGCAAGGAAACGCCAACCCGTGACACATGGGTAGCCCCGGCCATGGATATGACTGGAGTGCCCATCCAGAGAGCTTCGCAGGTTGTTGTGGTCCCATGATACGGGAAGGTGTCAAAGGCAATATCCACTTTGGCATACTCCTGCAAGTGTTCCAGTGGAGTCCGGGTAACGACACGCATATCAATCCTATCGGCCACGACCCCTTCAGCCTTAAACTTTGCCAGCACATCCTGTTTAACAGACGTGTCGCCCAGCGCCATGCTTTTGAGATACAGACGCGATTCCGGGACAGCCTTAAGTATGTTTGCCCACAACTTGATCTGTTGAGCAGTTACTTTCGCAAAGTTATTGAAGCTGCCGAAGGTTATGTAACCGTTTGCAAGAAAGGGCGCCGAAGTAATGGCAGGAAATTCCATAGGTGGCAGATAGCAGCAGAAAACTCTGGGAAGCCTCCATAGCCGTTCACTATAAAGTTGCTCTGTCATGCCGGGAGGGTCGCAGACACTGTCCGTGATATAGTAGTCCATCTGGGAAAGCCCGCTGGTGTTGGGGTAACCTATCCAGGAAATCTGCAGCGGGGCAGAGCGTATGGCAAACACACTCAAACGGTTATCGGCAGTATGCCCTGACAGGTCAACCAGTATATCTATCCTGTCCTGCCTGATCTGGGCGGCAAGCACTTCCGGAGGGGAGCTGGACATATCGCGCCAGGTATTGCTCAACGCTTTCAGACGCCCGGTAGTAGCATCCACTGTTGAACCTAGCGAATAGCAGAAGACTTCAAAACGCTGCCGGTCAAGATGCTGAAGAACCGGTTCAAAAAAGTATGCAACAGAATGCGTATACAAATCACCGGACACAAAACCAATCCGCAATACCGATGTAACAGCACGTGTTTGAAGCTCATCTCCAAAAGGTTTAATGTTTTCTGCATAGAGTGGTGCCAGCCTGAAATGTTCCGCCGCAATGAAACCCGGCTCCAGCCCATCACAATAATTGAGCGCAAACAGATAGTTACCAATTACAACCAAGTTATCGGGCTCATATTCTAACGCCTTTTGGTACCACTCAAGCGCCTCGATGTGACGCCCCATCATCTTGCAGGCCCGTCCAAGATTATTCAGGATCAGTACGTCATGAGGCTCCTGGTTGTAAGCCTTAAGCAGAACTGTCAAGGCGTCATCATACTGGCAGAACTTGATCATCATCAGCCCCATATATGACAGGGCCTTGACATTCAAAGGGTCGTGTTCCAGAACATCTGCCAGGTAACGATTTGCTTCTGAATAGTTTTCGCGTTCTAGAAGTATCCTTCCCAGAATAATCTTTGCCTCAATGTTATCGGGCTTCCTGGAAAGCAAATCCCTGATATGTGACACCGCCTCGTCAGACCGGCCAGACTTGTGCAGCGCTTCTGCCAGCACAATTCCTAATGCATCTGAATCCGGCAGCCGGCCTATCAGGGCCGTTAAGCGTGGTATTGCATCAGCATAACGCCCCACATGCACCAAACCAATAGCAACGCCGGTCTCTGCTTCAAAATTGCCCGGATTCAATTCATAGGCCTGTTCATAGGCAGCTAATGCCGCGCAGAAATCCTTTTGATCAAAGAATCGATCCGCTTCGGCAAGTATGTAGGACTCATCATTATTCTTCGTCATCCAGCACCTGCCCTGTCACCAGAAGCGAGTAATTTTCATCCAATGGAGACAGCATAATACCCTTGTCGCCTCCCTCCGCGACATTGAAAACCATGCTCTTGGGATTTAAAAGTATCGCGGACAGGTCACGCCTGAAATCTCCGTACAATGCGAAATCAAAATCAGGAAACAACTCCCCTATCTGCCCAAGCGCTTTGTGCAACTGCTTGACGTATGGAAGATAACAATACAATATCAAGCGACGTTTAAACTTGTGTGCCATCAGTCGGGAAAGAATTACGTAACGTGGATGTGCAAAAGTCAGGGCATGAAAATGATAAAAAACCAGCGGCATGCCGTCCACTGTCACAACGCCATCATGACTAAGTTCATAAAAATACTGAACACTATTCCAAGGTGCAACGCCAGCCCCCCGGTGCTCTAAAACCCTGATACCTTGAAACTTATCCGGCCAGCAATCCAGATACAGCTGATCCCCGTATTTGCCATCTTCCAGGCGGCAATAGCACCACTCATTGCAGCGTTCACGCCACCAGCTAAGCACTGCCAAAGCATCGCGGTTTCGCCTGAAACAAAGCAGACCAACGTTAAAGCGCCCATACTTCAAAGCAGGTTTAAACTCCTCATGAAAACGATGCTCGTGAATCAACACACTGTGCCCGGCCAGTTCATCGAAAATCGGTTGAGGCGAAGAGAAAAAAAACAAATCCGCATCAAGATACGTTAGCAGATCGACATGAGGATTCCGCTCCAACAGCCGCATTATCACTGTCGGTGTCAGTGTCCAGTAATATTCCACCTGAGTGCGGTTCAGCCTGGCCTGCCGCAGTCCCTCATCACCAGCCTCAATTTCGTGCAATGGGATTGCAACCACACCAGGTAATTGCAGCCATTCCAAAAGAATGCGGGTCAGTTCATCCAGACAGACCGCATAAAGTGTGAACGGCTGGCTTTCGTGCTTCAAAAGCGAAGCATGCAGAGCAATTGCCCTGACCAGGTATCCCTTGTCAAAATATGTACAATAGTAACGCATGGCAGCTTTCAAAGTGGCGTCCCATCAAGCCGGAATCGTTGCGGCAACAACATGGGGGCGCAAGGACGTGGCGTAAACTCCCCTTTCGTTAAAGTAGCATAGACAGATTTTATCTGCTGCAGTTCCTGTGTCTGTATATCCAGAATCCCCCATTCTGCAGGGACATGCATTCGCCAGCCACACTCCAGTATTGTAAAACCACTCTGTTCCGCAAGATACCGGAGGCAATCAGGGCTGTAGCGCCAGTAATCTTCCGGTGAAGGATGATAGGGAAAGGTAAAAACCGTCTCAATAATCAGGATGCTGTCTGACTTCATAACCTGGTACAGGGCGGCAAACACCCGGAATGGGTTCCTGACATGTTCGATAACATTCAGGCAGACCGCGGAACCAAATGAGTTCAAATAACTGTAAGGGAGATCTTCGATGTAAGGATCTCCCTTGTCTGGGTTGAGTATCAGGTATTCAGGATCAATATGATCAAACGGACGTTGTGACAGTTGTATATAGCGGGCATCCTGGACACCTGATTCCCTCGTCAGCAAATAATCGGCGATACAGGGTCGATTCATGCCCCCCAGATCAACAAATGGCTTGCGCAGACCGTATTTTTGAATCTGTTCCGTAACCAGAACAATGTCATCCCAAAACATAAATACTCCTTTGCCTACTGTTCAAAAGCCCGACACCACATATCGCTGCGAAAATACTCTTCAGAGGGGAAAACACCATAGCAAGCATAACACATCATCTTGAAATCATTCATTTCGGGATTGCCACTATTGCAGAACCGTCTAACATAGGCATATTTTTCGTTGTTCCAAATCTCGTCAAAGCTGTTTTCGTTAATATTACCCATGCAGTACTCCCGTATCCCGGAGGCGGTACAACAGGTGTACACATCTCCGTTCCAGTCAAACACTACATTTGTTGAAGCAAGAGTGCAGTTCCTGAGCCGTCCCAGATTACGGAACGGTGGCCACAATGGCGAACTTGGCGCATACTCTTCCTGCAGAAGATACCCCTCCGGGGTCAGACCGCATAATGGTATCAGCCTTACCCTATCTGCTCCATGAGCTTTGGCAAACTCTTCATAAGCTGCGATCTCATGTTCGTTGAACCTGTTGACTATGCACTGGAACACTATCTCGGGATGCCTGGCACCCAACCTGTTTCTGGTATCAGCCAACAACCTCGCGTTTTTTAAAACTGTCTCCAGGCTGCCGCCCCTACGGTAGGCCGAATAGCTTTCCTGAGTCAAGCCGTCACAGGAAACAAAAATTTTGTCCAGCCCGGCCTCTACCAAACCGTGTGCAAGCGATTCTGTCATGATATGCATGTTGGTGGAAAGCACACATGTAGCTGCCATTTTTTTGCCGAACAAGACAAACCATAGGATGTCAGGATTAAGAAAAGGTTCACCCCAGTTGTACAAAAGCATTTCTCCAATACTTGGCACCTGGAAAATAATGTTTTTGAATGTCTGTCGGGTCATCACCCCCCTCGGCACCTGAGGGTACTGTCCTCTGAGTGCCTGCCCAGTCCTGCAGAATGGACACGCCAACTGGCAGTATGATGACAACTCCACTATAACGTTAAGCGGAGCACTCAAGGTGATACCTCCCGGCACGATTTATTATGATTGCCAAGAAAACGCCTTGCAACTGCGAGCGGCGAGTAATGCTCGATGGCCCACTGCCTGCCCTGCCAAGCAATCTCCGGCCATCTGCTGCGTTCGTCCATAAGCCTCTCTACATCCGCCTTCACGTCAGACAAATTGATGCCAACGTAATGCTTCCAGTTTTCAGGCATTACCGGCAGTTCAAATCCGTACTCCTCAAAATCGAGATGCAAGGTGACACAGCCGAAAACCAGCGACTCCCAAAACCGCCAACTATCCCAGCGCAGTACTACGGTTTTTCTCTGCTGTTTGACGCACGACACGAATGCCCGAAAACGCTCATTCTGCATTAAATAGTCATTCCCGGAAAGATCCTGCTCAAATGCTCCGCCATAAGCTAGACATCCCAAACTGCCGCACAGCAAAGCAAAGTAATCATCATTCCAGCGCCCGGGGGTTGTTAGCTGCTGGCGCACCGGAATATGCTTTTCCAGTACAGGGAGTAAAGACAGGTCCAGAGCAGCCCGCAGATGTTGGTTTAGTGAGGGGCGAAAGTTATATAAAAAGTTACTTGCTCTGGGCACTTGTAACAATACATCCGCTGATTTACAAATCATGGCACTAGAGAGACCAAAACCTATCGGTATGCGCTGACCAGCAATTTTACGAAAACGGTTTTCATGCGCGCAGAGCAACGCTGAAACACCATCAACACAAAAGGATCCGGCATCATCCTGCATGCAAAGCACGATTGTACGTTCATGCGGCGCTTCAAACCGGACAGCTTGATGATAATACGGCCTGGTATCCTGCAGATCAATTACAGCGCAGAAAGCCTGGTGTAACTTGGCCTTGTCTGCACATGGTAAAAAAACAAAATCGCTGACAGCAGGATCATGTGTGGAGATGTTGGCAAAAATGGGTACACCCAGCTGATTAAGACCATCTGCAAGGCAGATTGCGCCATATGAGAAGCTGGCGCTGTCCGAGATGAAGTATATGCCTTTTTTATAGATATCAATCATGGCTGAACCGAAACCTGCGATTCCATAAACAATCGGGCCAGGTTGTTAGCGACTTCTTCGTTTTTACATAAAAACATTATTGCAACAGGATTCTCCACCCAGGTATGCTGATTTGTCAGCTTCAGCATGAAACTGACGTGCGGCAACCCTGCAGCATATTCCTGATTTTGGGCATCTGGCAGCACCATTACACCGTTATCACTCAGCAGTTCCCAAGCAACAGCCATGCACTCAATTCTGGCCCGCCCAGCCACCAGGATCAAGTCAAAGCTCCTGTTTAAAGCGGTTGGTGCCAGGACGTATTTCCGAAATCCGATAAAATCTCCGTCTGTGAGCCCATCATAAGGCCTTTCTGGAGAAATGTGCGTAATGGAGACACCAGATGGGCATTTTTCAACAGTCGAAATAATACGATCATATACCATCTTGTCATGAATAATAACATTCCAGGCACTGCCATCATCCAACAAATGGGACAGCAACATTGCATATCTTCCGTTGCCCCATTCAAGTGCGTTGATTGGTTTGTTAAATAACTTTAGGCATGTCCTTATTGCCCTCAATTCATAAGAATCATTACTTGCCCAAGCACCCAGGGCACCCTTTGCTTCACTTTTTTCGGGAAGATGATCCGAGCAATATAGCAGACAATTGTCCATACAAAAATTTGAGATATGACCATTATAATGATTGTGCCGAAAGGCGTGATACTTAGGGCTGTTCCATATTTCAAGCACATCCTGTTCAAAAATATTGCCGAAACTGACATCGGCATTATTCGCATAACAGCAAGGCACTACCGTACCATCCAAAAAGAAAACCATGTCCTTTCTGGGAGCCATGCAATTCGTCATGGCTACTCGTCTTGAATAATCATCGCTAAAATGGTGCCTGATATAGGCCGGAATATCAGAATACTGGAAACGAGAACCGTCTCTTAAGTAAGGCGCTTTGTAGAGTGGTGAAACACCTATGGATTCACAGATATCTGAAAACAATTGCAGTTGGTGCTGGTTATGCCTGAAAACTATGAATTGCGGGACAATGTTCACCGGTCTGCCTTGCAGACTATTTTCTTCATTCAGAAGACTCAGGGACTCAATTACCCTGTTAAAATTGCCACCTCTACGATACTGTTCATAAGTGTCCTGCGTTGCTCCGTCAATCGAAAGAATGACATGCTTCACTCCAGAGGAGATAAGCTCCCTCGCATTATCCCTGTCGATCATCATACCGTTTGTGCTTATGGTGACATTGGCAAACACGGAGGTATAACGTATCATCCTGAATATGTCCTTGTTTATCAGCGGCTCACCCCACAACATCAGAAAAACCGTCCTGGCAAATGGCCTGATCTTGTCGGCAATCAGCTTATAGGCATCAAAACTCATTATACCTTTTGACCTGTTGATCAAACCTCCACCCAATGCGCAGTCCGGACATTGCAGGTTGCAACCGAGTACAGTTTCAATCATGAATGTACTTGGTGCAAAATCATTGTTATTGATCAATTGGTCCGTCATTTATATCCATTCGTAATAGCCGCTGCAGTTTTCGGCTGTTCTGTCATCCTGAAACCTGATTAGCCATAATTTCAGCCAGTTAAAAGTTGGATTCCCGATCAGTAATGCTTCAGGAATAACATTTTTGCAATCTACAGAAGATTGAAGCTAATCAGCTTCTGAAATGATCTAGACTAAACTTGATTGATAGCAACCCGCTTGAAAAGATAAGAAGTTGTATATGAATCTCCATCAGGGCATGTACTGATATGGCTCTCTGCTTCCACCTCAAACCCCTGCAATGCAAAATGCTGCAAAAGTTCCTGCTCGTTGAAGCAAAACTCCACCGTCTCAACACCATACGCCTGCTTAGCCATACGCCTTGTAGGAGTAACACGACAAACAGGGGTACGATGGGCCACCACCCAATTGCGGGCGACACGACAAGCTTCTTCGATGTGCTGGCGATACTCGGTTACATGCAACAAGACACAGGACGATATCACCAGTTCAAACTGGCGATCCGCAAAAAACAGGCTTTTGCCGTCAGCTGCAAAGAAGCGCGGGCGTGGATAAAAACCACGCGCCATTTCAATCATCGCCTCCGAATAATCCACACCGGTGTAGTCGATCCTTCGGCCCAGCAGGTATTCCAGGATTTCGTAATAGTATCCGCTAGCGCACCCAAGTTCCAATACTGAAGTCCCGTCAGCGATAAGCGGCCTGATCAGCTCGGCCAATGCAGAAAAGTGGGGTCTGGGATGCCCGCGATACATCTGTTCCAGTTCCAGTTGTACAAGGCCACGTTGAGAAACAGGTATGCTCTTGTCCTGCCAGGCCAAGGTCATGGCCTCAGTTGTTTCATCTTCTGTAATGGATCGGTAGTGGCTTGACACCTGGGATGGCAGAGAAAAATGTCCCCTGATTGTGTCGTAGCACAGGTGTCTTTGCAGTATTTCTGCTGTCTGTTCCATGCGTCGTACATATGTATGGTTCCGCAAGGTGCGTTCCTGGCCCGCCTTGGCAATAACAGCAGCCTCTTCCGGGTTGGCCTGATAGTATCGGATCAAGGCGACCGCTTCCTCGGGAGAACGGTAGGCGACAACCTCTCTGCCGATCTCGAAGAGCTCATTCAGGTTACTGCGATAGTCGGTAATCAGCAATGCACCGCAACCAGTTGCCTCAAACAGACGCATATTATTGGCGTAATCTTCCGCCACATCGATATGACGATTTACCGTTATGGCCGACTGTCTGAGGATGGCAAACATATCCAGCCCCCAAACCGGACCATGGTGACGTTGCCGCAATGGCGATTCCGGCGGCAGCAAATCGGAGCCGTATCCCCAGCAGTCCAGCGGAACAATCTCCGCGATTTTTTGAATATTTTCCAGCCCCTTGCCATGATGTGGCGATATGCCACCCACAAATGTAACAGGATACTGCCGCTCCATGACAGGCAAGCGCTGAAGCACACGCGGTTCAAACGCCAGAGGTTGGTACCAAGCGGTTTTACCCTGCTGCCGGAAACGTTCAACAAAATGCGGGAATGATGTAAAAAGAACATCAATACCTGAAAGATCGGCATGGGGCGGTACCGGTGAAGCGATCTGGCCTGCCACCATCCGGCAATAGCGTTTCAGCTTGCCAAGAAAATCAGCCGAAGCAAGGCTCAAGTCCTGCAGGTAAACCACGTCAGGCTCAAATTGCCTTACCTGTTCAATTGCCGTAGAGAATGCATCGTTTACCTGGCACGCATGTTCCTGCAACCATGCCGATTGCAGTTCCGAACAGTTGAGAATCAGATCCTCGGCATCCCAGCCGGCAGCAATCATGCCAGATGAGTAAAAATCACTGTCTCCGAAGCACTGTTCCTGAAGTGATCTTTTCTGCTGCCAATAAGGTTGATGCTCCAAACCAGGATTAAGCTGATAATGGTTTTTGATAAAACCGCTATAAAATGAGTTTATAAAAAGGATTCGTCCGGGACTGTCCGGCAAAGCACCCAAATTATCCTCAATTTGTACCATAGACGGGGTTTCGCGGCGAAGTTCGCGCAAAAGTGCGGTCAAACAACCACGCTGTTTTGCCATAAAAAGTAGCGATTCAGGCCCTTTCCCATCTAATGGAGGTTTAGACAACCTGATCTGGTAACTGCCCTCAGGCATGGCATTTTGGTATTCTTCCCGCCAGGCATCATGCAACACCATTATTCCGTCGTTTTTTAACATTTCCCATCCCAGCACCATACACTCTGAACGGGAGCGGCCGTCTACAAGGATGAAGTCATATTTTTCCGCCAGTTTTTTGGGAAAAAGTACATAAGAGGCAAAACAGCGGAAATCTTCGTCATCCTGCCATCCTGTATACGAGACTTCAGGAGGAACGCAATAGATCTGAATACCGTCAATGCATGACCGGAGAACCATGCCTTGCATCTGTTCAAACCATCTGTTGTCATGCTCTACAGATGTCCACCGGCTACCATAAGGTAGGCGGGCCGAGTAATATAGCGTGCTATAGCCACCCCCCCATTCCAGCACATTGACTGCATGGGTAAAACGCCGCAAGCAGATTGCTATTGCATTGATTTCATAATCCTGCATGAATGGCAATTTTTCGTTATAAGATGGCATCAGAACCTCAGGGCTGTACATGTGCGGATAATCTGCTGTTCATTTAATTCCGGATACATAGGTAGTGAGAGTATCCGCCCCGTTAGCACTTCCGTCACCGGCAAACTTTCACTACCCTTGAAACGCCCCAGATAGGCCGGTTGCAGGTGAACAGGTTGCGGATAGTGGATGGCTGTGCTGATGCCGGACTCAGCCAGTTTGTTCATTATGCTGTCGCGTTCCTGCAAACATTCCGCCACATACAAGTGCATGACCGGAGTGGTACCGGAAACGGTGGGCGGCGGGGCAAGGATCTGCCGGTTTATGCTCTGCGTATAAGCATCTGCAATCAAGCGCCGCTTGGCATTATCCGCATCCAGCTTGGCCAGCTTGACGCGCAATATGGCGGCCTGCAATTCATCAAGACGGGTATTCATGCCGGGAATCTCGCTGACGTAGCGTGCTCTCCAGCCATACTGACGTAGCAGTCGGCATTTCTCCGCCAACTCCTGGCTTTTGGTAACTACCGCACCACCGTCACCGATCGCCCCCAGATTCTTTGTCGGATAGAAGCTAAAGGCGGCAATATCGCCAAAGGTACCCACCCGACGATCCCCGATCATGGCGCCGTGGGCCTGGGCACAGTCTTCAATTACGGTCAAGTTATGTTTTTTCGCAATTGCACATATTTCCTTCATCGATGCAGGCTGACCATAAAGATGAACAGGAATTATCGCCCGTGTCCTGCCGGTAATTTGCGCTTCAATCAAAGCCGGGTTTATACAGCGCGTCAGGGGATCGATATCGACAAATACCGGCACGGCGCCGGCAATCTCGATAGCAGCTACCGTGGCAACAGCAGTCATAGATACAGTGATAACCTCGTCCCCTGGCTGTACACCACAGGCTTTCAAGGCAATCACAATGGCATCGGTACCGCTGCCCACGCCCAGGCAATAAGCAGCACCGACATAATCGGCAAATTCCCTCTCAAAAGCCTGAACCTCCGGCCCCATGATATAGTAGCCATTCTCAAGAACTCTGGAGATTACAGACTGAATGTCTGCACTAACAGCACGGTACTGAGCCAGTGGGCTGGCTACGGGGATCATCTCGCTTGTCATGGCATCTCCCAGTAATGATTTCCGTACTGCCGGTAATATTCAACCGTTCGCTTCAACCCATCCTCAATAGCCACTCTTGGCCGCCACCCCAAGTCATTTTCAATCTTGCCGTAATCAGCATAATAATCACCAATATCGATCACTTTCCGCTCTGGCGGGAAAGCCACCGTCTCGTAACACCCTGCACCGGCGGCGCGCAACAGTATATCCGCCGTTTCCTTCAGGCTGACCGGAGGCATGGCACCCAGGTTGTAAATCTGGCCGTCTGCTTTTTGCGATGTGGCACAGATCAGCATGGCATCGACCACATCATCCACATAGTTGTAATCCCTAAGTTGCGTGCCGTCACCGAAAACCTGGAACGGCAGCCCTTCGACAATCCGGCGTACCCAGATGCCCAAAAAAGTTTGTCGGGCATCTTTGACCCGCATGCGTGGCCCATAGGTATTGGTCAAGCGCAGAACGACCGTACGAATGCCGTATACATTGTTATAAACCAGGTGATACCACTCTCCGGCCATCTTGTTGATGCCGTTTACATCCACAGGGCAAATCGGATGTTTTTCATCAACAGGAAGGTATTGCGGCGAACCATAGAGTTGTCTGGTGCTGGCAAAAACAATTTTAATTTCAGGATTGTATTTGCGGCAGGCTTCGAGAATTGAAAGCTGGGCGCGGGCATTGATTTCAAGGTCAGGGTATGGATTCTGCATGGAGTCCAGATGACTGGTCTGTCCAGCCAGATTGAACAGGTAATCCTGCCCCTGGATCAGGTATTTCAGGGAGTGTTCGTCGCGCACATCAGAGATATTAAGCGTAACCTCGCTGCGCACAGGCCTAATATTGAACAGATTGCCACCATATTCCGGAATCATGCTATCTACCAGCGTGACCGCCGCACCGCGGCTGATCAGTTCAATGGCCAGATTCGCCCCGATGAAACCGGCGCCGCCGGTAATGAGAATTCTGCTACCATTGAAGCCCATAGTATCTCCAGTCAATCAGTTGGTTTGAATACCTATAGCAGCAGCAGCATTTGCAAGCCTTTCGGCAAAAGCCAGGTGTCCAAGCTGCGCCACACCGGCGTGTCTCTCCCGGATATAATCAGCAATAGAATATTTTTCAGATTCAAGCCTCCTGAAGATGGCGGTGGCCGAATCTTCACGTCCGGTACAAAGATATAGCACACACAATAACGCTAATGGAAGCGGATAGTCCGCCTGTTCCTGCACCAGCTTTTCCACCAGTGGCAGAGCCTGTTCCGCTCTGGCCAGATTAAACTGACACATGGCATGGTTGTATGCAGACTCCTTATGCCCGGGATCTATCTCCAGGGCCTTGAGCGCCATTTCGGATGCTTCGCCGAAGCGTTTCAGCCCCATCAGTATATAAGAGCGGTTAAAATAAACATCCCGCGTGGCCACGCCGCGCTCAAGCAGCTTGTCCCACATTTCCAGCGCCTCAGAAAACAGCCCAAGTTCACCCGCCTGGATAGCCAGTTCAATCATGGCAGAAACATTATCAGGATGTTCAGCCAGTTTGGCTACACCCATCCTGTAATAGCGCAGCTGTTTGGCGCGCCGGTCGCTGTCCGCCAGTTCGCCATAGTGGTGCACCACAAAAGGGGCCGGTCCCATCGGGATTGCCTGTTTGCGCAAGGAGGGCTCCACCATCTCATGTATATCTCCACTGAAGCAAACATGTTTCAGTCGTGGAAACAGCCTGACCTTGCGGCTGGGATACCAGCCGTCCCCCTGTTCCACTGCGGCATAGCTGCCGTCGTTGGCCTGCCATCCCTCACTTTCAACCCGGTTCGTATAGTTATGCGTTGTGACACTCCAGGCAACAGGCTTGTCAGCCGGCTGTCGTACCGCCTTTCTGATAGCATCGTAATCGGACTCCGCCAGCACTTCGTCAGCATCCATCACCAGGATCATTTGGCCGGTCGCCTTTGAAAGGGCAAAATTACGCGCAGCCGAAAAATCGTCAGACCACTCAAAACTGTATACCCTTGCGCCGAACGCAACCGCGATATCAACAGTCCTGTCAGTTGAGCCGGTGTCGACAACCACCAGCTCGTCCACAACCGGCTTGACACTGGCAAGGCAGCGTCCCAGATTTGTTGCTTCATCCCGGACAATCATGCATAGCGAAATCCCGGCTGAGGCGCTGGCCAGATGACCCCCGCTTTTTCCATAATCCTTTCTCAAATCCATGGCAAGCTGCAAAATTTGTTCATCAGCATTGAATTTGGCCAGATGTTTTTCACATACTGCCAGCGTTTCACTTACTAAACCGCGATCTGCAAGCATTCCGGCACGCATGCGAGACAATGAAATGCTGTTTGGCCAAATGGCAGAAGCTTCTGCAAGAATTTGAGTTACTTCCGTCTCTTTCCCAAGCCGGAAAGCAAGTTCTCGAAAGATATTCTGCGCCTGGTTACTAATTGGATTAATGGTGAAAGCCCGTCTAATCGCATTCCAGGCGGCCTCCTGCTCTCCATTACCCCATAGTAGCATCCCCAGCGACAACCAGGCACTATCACATGCAGGATCGTGGTCTATTGCACTGCGGAACCGGGATTCAGCTTGCTTCAAATCACCGCCGCGCGCTGCAAGCGTACCCTGCACAACCAATGCAGGCGACTTACCGGATTCGCCTTTCACGGCAAACTTGGCAGCTATATAGGCCTCTCCATCATGCCCCAAACCGGCATGGCACGTTGCCTCAAATGCTTTCAACAATGACCAGTCCGCATCTGACGGCATTTCCGGGAACACCTGCAGGGCGTCGTCATAAAGCTCTGACGCAATCAGCAGCTCTGCCAGTTTGAAGTAAGGGGCGAACGTGTTCGGTGCGATCTTGATACCGCGATTAAGCAGGATGTCGATGACGCTATTCAAATCCCCCTGTTGTGCTTTAATTTCGCTTTCCTCAATTGCATTCAACACAAGCCATCTGCGCAATACAGACTCTTCAAGTTTGGCAGGTTCCCATTTCTGCCTGAACTTCACCCGGTTTTTAAGATTCTGGCTGCCACGAACCAGCTGATTTCCGACAAATGTGGCTCCACCTTCGTGATGGATGAAAACATCACCGGCGATCAAATTGCGGAATCCAGCCAACTCCGCCCTCAGGCAAAAGTCATCATCCTCATAATTGCCCGGACCAAAAGTCTCATCGAGCAAACCGGTTTTTTCTATCAGACCACGCTGGAACAACATGCAGAAACCGACAATACGCCTTTGATGGATAACGCGGTAACGATTTCGTTCCCGAAACTCTGCAGCCCATGAGCAGAGGGCTTCTGGCGCAGCATACCCGACGTCCGGGACAACCTGCACACCGCTGGCGCTATTGGTCATGGGACCGACAATGCCTGCATCAGGATAGCGCTCCAGCACTTCTCGCATACCGGTCAGCCATCCACGCGTCACGACGGTATCGTTATTGAGAAGCAGTACATTGTCACCTTTTGCCGCGTTTATGCCCTGGTTGCAGCCGGCAGCAAACCCTTTATTCTCTGAATTTTCAATAACAGTGATACGACTGTCTATTGCCGCCTGTTCGCGAAGCCAGGCTACCGTGCCATCAGTAGATCCGTTATCAACAACGATCAGTTCATAAGGCTCTTCCGTATGTGCAACAATACTTGCAAAACATGCCTGAGTACATGCAAGCTGGTTCCAGGTAAGCATGATAATCGAGGTCAGCGCAGGCTGCTTTGAAATGACTCCCTTCAGCTCGCTTGAAACAATTGAAGGTGCAGCATCCTTTCGGTCTTTGACAAAGGCCGCTGCCGGAGAAGCTACAAACAGATACTGGTAATGACTGCTCTCCTCCGCCAATGTAGCCACTCTCAGTCCCGCCTTGGTCAAGGCCTCAACCACTTCTGCAGGCATTGTTTCATCATCCTTCAATTGTATTGCCTCACTGCGCTTTACAATGTAACCGGCTGTTTTAAAAAGCCGCAGGCACTCCATGCAGGTAAAAAAGCGCAGATGGGTGCGATCCAGTATGCCGGCATCCGTATACTCCCAACGCCCCTCCAGAAGCTGTTTGACAACCGACCAATGCCTTACGTTGGGAATGCTGGCTACAATCTCGCCATTTTCGGACAATTTGGATTGAAGTGACCGTAGAACCGCTTCAGGCTCAACCATATGCTCGAGCACATCCGCCATGATGATCGTATCAAAGTAGCCGTCGGGAAGCTGTGGCAGCACATCTTCTATCGCTCCGGCAAAAACCTGGTCAAGCCTGCCTCTTGCCTGTTCCGCGATTGCAGCGTCATGTTCCACCCCCCATACCTCGGCCGACAGTTTCTGTTTCAGCTCACAGCCAAGTATGCCAGCAGCACAGCCGACATCAAGGATTCGGCGAGAGGCCGGATTAACGAGCAGTTGGACATCGTGGCGCGAGCAGGCATAATATCCGTTTTCAGATGACGAGTTGTTCATCATGGAAAGCAGCTCCTTGTTTTCTGTATACATCCGGTAGGTCTCCGCGCCGTATTTCTGTTTGAAATATCCGTATTTTTCCACCAGATACTCAGGGTAGTCCTTGTCTTCATCCCAGCCAAGATGCCAGGCCACAATCTTGTTTGCAAAACCGACCTTGCCTCCGTTGCCCCTTATCTGTTCGCAGGTTTCCCAGTCCGTCAGATAGCAGCCGTCAAAGTAGCGCCGCTTAATAGACTGCATCACAGTCCCGACATTGCAGAGCGTTATTTCTTCTCCATAAGGGGTTTTTTCGCCGATATACACATCGGGTAGTTTTGCGGGCTTGTTGGCCGGATCCAGGTTCAAGGCAATCAACCCCATTTCCGGGTATGCCTGATGCAGTCGGACCAGCCGTTCCAGCCAACATGGCCCATCAAACGCCGGCACCAGGATATCCGGATCGCTGACAATATACGGATCCGACAGGGCGCAGGCAATCCCCCTCTGAAAAGCTACGGTATGATAATTCTCCTCGTTAAGGATCAACTGGTCGTAAAGACCAGCGGTTTCCGGGAGATATTGCCGCAATTCGGAGCCGCTGTTGTTGTCAACCACGATCAGACGATAGGGATAGCGGGTATTTTGTACCAGTGCCGCAATTGTCTGCTTGAAATATGTCAGCCGGTTATAGGTCAACAGGACAATGTCAATAGGCGGTTGATTCGAAGCCTCATTGATCCGGCGTTTTATGCCCGCCAGGTATTCCGGTGTGACTTGTGCCAGGCCATCATCTGAAAATGCCGCTGTATGGTTGGGACTTTCCATCAAAAACTCCTGGTGTGGCATGCTATCGTCAAAAGACCGGTTTAAACACGCGTCGGGCAGGCAGCTATCTTCATACAACAGGAAGTTTCCATGTTGTCATCCTGAACATATGCCGGAAGCATCCCGGCCGGACTCTTGATGGCACGGTCACGGGACCAGATTCGGTTTGTCACGAACGGAGCAGGACAACTCTGTGCCTCCATGACAAAAGCGGAAAGCCAACCGGGCATACCGGCGACAATGCTGTTTCCGAAAGCAAGCTGAAAACCGGCATCAGGTTCACAACGCTCTATCTGCTCAAAGGCCTCGGCAACCGCAGTATCTCCATCGAGCAACAGCAGGTTAGTCAGCAGCCCGTCATTTTTCAAACCTAGCAGAAAATTCTTGGTGCCATCGCTGCTGGCCAGATCTGCCACAGAAACAACATGCGGATAATCCGTATTTTTCACCAGTGACTCGATAACAACCTTAAAAGCAGGTAGGCTGTTTTGGGTAACCAAGCAGATATTCACATAGTTATTGGCCGCAACAGCGCCGTAATACTGATAGTTCACGGAGTAATCGCGTGTTGGCGGAGAGAAACAGTCTGCATAAGCGTGCTGTATGGAGATGGTTTCCTGCACGCTGAGGCCGGTATCGCTATTGGCAACCCCCCGGGGGTTTTCGTAATACAACCCGAGAAATTTCGGAATATGCATCATACCGTATTTAGCCGCTATCCTGCACCAGAACTCGTAATCCCCGGCGGAACGGTACTGTTCACTGAAATAACCGATCTCATCATGCACAGAGCGCCGCCACATCGGCTGAGGGCCCATATGACAGCCGGAAAGCATGATTTCCTGCTGGTACTCCGGGCGGACATGATAACCGAACCTTATATGGTGCCCGAATGTCTGGTTGGGGACACCCGTGACCAGGCAATCTGCATACACCAGTGCGACATCAGGGTTTGCATCCAGGGTTAGCGCCATCCGTTCCAGCGCATCTGCGCGATGACGGTCATCCGTGTTGGCATTGGTGATATATTTACCATGCGCAGCTTTGATCCCGCGGCTCCAGGCCTGATAGATTGTCTCACGTGCCTCTGTGCGGATATACCTGACCCTGTCGCCGTATTTTTCAATGAATTCAAGGACAATAGCCCTTTCATTCTGGGGCGAAGCGCTGTCCACCACGACTATTTCCAGTCCGCCCTGCATAAAAAGGGTTTGCCCGGTCAGATCTTCAAGGCAGCCACGCATGAAGATTTCCGAGTTGTAGGTGGAGACAATAGCCGAGACCGTGATTTGTTTATCTGGAAGAACATAATTCTCTGTCTTAATAGCTCCGAAAATTTCACATGCTTCATTTGCAATCCGACAAAATGCTCTAGCGTACTTTTCGACAAGTTTTATTGCCGCATCCTGTGCTGCACGTTCACGCTCAAGATCAGGCCCTGGCTTGAGAGACGGTAAAATTCTGCGAATAATCTCGGCAAGCGAACCAGGATTCGTGCGATCAAAGTAGAAAGAATAATCCGGCGCCTGTTCCTTATGCACAGAAAGATCTGAAAGCAGTTGCGTCTTTCCCATGGCACGGGCATCTTCAACTACAGTGCTCCACCCTTCAAACAGTGAAGGCTGAACTACAGCAAGAGATTTCCTGACAAGTTGAATTTGGTCGGCACGAGGAACAGTCCCGAGAATATGCACCTGTTTTTCAATTCCAAGCTGCACAATTCTTTGGCGGACATCAGTAAAATAGTCATGATAACGATAATCCGAAGTACTTCCGGTACAGACCAGCGGAATCTCTATACCTTCGCTTTTCAGAGATGCAAGAGCGTCAAAAAGAAATAAATGGTTCTTATGTATCCAGAATTGATTGCAACAAATCAGAAAATTATCCGGTAACCCGTATTTTTTATGCACCTCCTCAGCATTGCCATCTAACCAGGCATCCTCAGGAAATGTCGCAAAAGAAAGAACACGCGTTATGGCTTTTGAATGCGGATAAAGCCTCTGAAAATCATGCTCGGCATCCTTGCTGCTGACCAGCACCATGCGGGCATGCTCTGCCCTGAACCCAAATGACTCCTCGCGAATATTCAACTCATCCGGATGAAAAAACTCAGGGAGATAGACATGCTGAAAATCCGGAATCCATGTAGCAGAACAATCCATACCAAGATTTATGCCTGCAATTTTTGGATCAATGCCGGTAAAGAAAAAATCAATATGCTGATACAATTCCTGGATGGAGTTTACTGTAACAAAAGGACGATTCAAAGCATGGGTAAGCTGTTTGTCACAATCCCCCATGTAGATGAGATTGTCAAAGAGGGGCAATATGTGTGAATGAAGTGATATTGAGTCGAGTTTGTCATCATCAAGAAAAAGCAAAACCTCCGGCTGCTCCCCATGTGGCAACAGCCTTATCGCCTTGATCAGATTTTCCAGATAGGAAACTCCGCCTAACCAAGCGCTGCTACCCATAATAGGAACACAAATTCTTGGCTTCATTTAAAACTCTTGTGTAGCGAACAATACCAGCGAGCGTATGCTTCAAGGCCCTCTTGCATTGATACTGCAGGGCTAAAACCGATATCAGTCAACCTGGAAATATCAGCCTGCCACTTTTCAGGATCACCCTGACGCCGCACACCATTAAAGAAGAGTTTTTTGGTGGAACCGGTTATTATTGCGATCATTTTTGCCAAATCCCCTATGGTTGTTTCATAACCTGACGCCACATTGAATATGCCAGTTGCTTGTTTTTCTGCAATTATTTCAACAAGCCTGGCTATGTCGTCTGCATGGATAAAATCACGTGTCTCTATCCCTGTCCCAAAAATTTCAACAACATCCGTATGTGGATCGTAAAATTTACTAAACAGATCATGAACTACCTGACGCTCCAGTCCTTCCCCATACGCCGAAAAAATTCTAAAAATGGCCGATGGAATGCCATGCAAAGCACTATATTCTTCAACCAGCAGTTCACAGATCATCTTGTGATAGCCGTATGGAGATATGGGCACAAGCGGTGTGTTTTCACGAACCGGCAGCATTTGAGGATTGCCATAGACAGCGGCGCTTGAAAGAAAAATGAAGTGACAGCCAGGGGAAAATTTACGAAGTGTCTCCAGAACATAGGCGCAGACTTCGACGGTTCGATGAAAATCCGTATATGGGGCATTCACCGATTCTACTACCGAGGCTGTTCCGGCACAGTGCACTAGCAGTGTTGGCTTGAATTCGTCAACCGCCTCATCAAAACGCCTGTCCGGCAAGGTCATGCCGCAAAGCTTCCAGAGATTCGGGATTGCACTTGCTTCCGAAAGAGAAGCAAAACGCCCCACCACACAAACTTCATGCCCCTTGCTCCCAAGGTAACGGGCAATATGTGAACCGAGAAACCCGCCAGCCCCGGTTATCGTTGTCCGGATATTTGTCATATTCTCAGGCATTGGACCTCTCTGTCGCAGCAGATTATTTAAGATTGCAATCAAGGTTTCTTACAGGAACAGCAGGATTGCCTGCCACAAGTGTCCATGGCGACACACTTCTGAACACCACACTGAATGGCGCCACAATAGCGCCTTCTCCTATGGTGACACCTTTCAATATCGTGGCATTTCTGCCAATCCATGCATTGCTGTGAATATTTATCTCTTTTGCTTTTACAACAGACCAGTTCTTACTCTGCACAAAACTTCTGCCGCAACGGTAATCCTCAACAACCGTTTTGATATCTTTCTGGCGTTCACTGTAGTCCAGTGAGTGCGAAGCATGGTCATACAAACAGACACCGGTCTCAATAACAACGTCATCAGCAATAGTAACTTTTGTCCTACATATAACCATCCCACCTTCTATAAGGACACGATCCCCAATTTCGACCTCACCATCCCGGGTTTCAAAAATGAATTGGCCTCCAACCAGAGCATTATTGCCGATTTTGAGATATGTTTTACCAGATAATTGATCTCTCATATCAAGATTAAAGTCCGCAAGCAGGCTGGAATTATGCCCCATACTGACAGGGTTTGATCCTGAGAAGCTCATTATCTAATTCTCCGGGCCGGGTTTCCAATCACGACCGACCAGGGTTCAACATCCTCAGTCACAACGCTGCAACCGCCTACTACAGCGCCTTCTCCTATGGTTACACCTTTTAGTATGACGCAATTCATTCCAATCCAGGCATTATCTCCGATTGTTATTCTGCCGGAAAAAATTGTTCCACCCTCCGGCATGTCCCAATCCGGAACTCCCTGCCTGAATTTCTTCATCTTATCGCTTATTACAGCCTTTCTGGTTTCAGCATCTTCCGGATAAGAATCGTGATCTATGAATGTGCATCCCCACGCGACAAGAATATCATTACCGAAAACAACTTCCTGGCTGCATATCACACGGGTCCCACCACCTATATACACACGCTCGCCTATTGTAACTCGGCTGTATGGAGAGACAAACTCAAACACTGCCCCGAGCATACAGTCATTCCCGGTTTTCAGGTATGTATGCCCGCTCTCAATACGCCCGGCAATATTGAATGAATCTAGCAATATTGAATTGCCAGTTTCAATGATTTCCCCTGAAGATGCCGGTTCAACCGGCGGCGGCACTATTTTCCTGGCAAAGAATGAAAAAAGGTCATTCCCGGCCAGACGTCGCTTTGCTGCTTCACTGTCAAATACAAGTCCAGGTTGCCAGGTAGCAGGGTAGGTGTTAATAACGCTATCTGTCGGCCCGAGAACTCTTTCCATTGAGAAGCCAGTCTCTGCAAAAGCATGCAGGTATTCATTCAGATAGTAACAGCCCTCATCCCTGGTTATATGATAAAAAGGGTGCGTTTCAAAAAAATGGTCACGTTGGCTTTCATTCCATATAACATGATCCCGCATGCAACAGATGATTCCACTCTGCTTCAAGACCCTTGAGGCTTCTTTCAAAAAACCTTTCAAATCATGAATATGATGCAGAACCTCGCGCATCCAGACGATATCGAAACTTCCGTCAGCAAAGTCCAGAGACTCGCCAGACGAGTGTTTTATAGTAAAGTCCGCGCCGTCCAGTCCGATTAGTCTGGAGGCAGCCCCAAGCCCCGCAAGTTTTCCTATAGAAGAATCAATGCCAATAACTGAATAGCCCAGTCGTGACAGGGCATATGAAGCGACACCGTTTCCACAGCCAATATCAAGTATTTTTATGTTCTTGCAAGGCGCCTTGCCCATGCTTATCAGAAGTGACACCGCTTCCTTGAAAGCTTCGCTCATGGAAAACCGTCTTGCGTTATCGACAAGATCAGGGGTCTTGTAGCAAAGGTAGATCAGTTCCTTAAGTTCGGGCTGATTCCACCCCCAATAATATGCCTTGTCGTACAAGTCCTCTGATGGAACCGGCACAGGCTGCATAATGCGTTTAATGATCTCGTCAAGCTCCTGAGATCTCTTTGTCATGGAATAATCGCGGAGACAGCGTTCCTGACCTTTTCTGGCAATTGTTTCCCGTTTTTCAGGATGATCAAGGTAATAACAGATTTTTTCGATCAATTCTTCCTCGTCACGGAATGTTTCAATCTCTACGCCCGGTTCAAAATACTGACTGATATTATCGTGATACTCTGTCAGGACAAAAGAGCCTGCTGCTGTTGCTTCAACCAGACGCATATTTCCTGTTTCATTGTCAAAACCATCAATGTCTGCGTTGAAAGCAATTCTGCTTTGCCTTAATAATCGGTACATTGCCATCCCCCAAAGAGGGGCCTTGTTAAATTTTGCGACTACTGAGGCAACCGGGATAGAAGACAACAGATGATATGATATTGTGCTGTTGCTGCGGCAGGTTGGCAGCTTGTCTGCAACTGCTGTAAGCAATTTATTGCGTCTGGTATGTGCGGACGTCCAACTGCCCGTGAAAGAGATATCTTGTGTCTTGGGTAAATTCGACACCTCTTCGGCAATCCATTCAGGCATGCCGGGAAAAAACCAGACTGCATTTTTGACACCGGCTTCTTGTGCCTGATTCAGAATCTTGTGTGAGTTGGACAAAATCACATCAAAACAAGAAAGATCAACTTCCTTTTCAATTTCTATTCCATACCACCCCATCACAATAGGCGGACGCTTTGGCAGCTTGCGCACAAAAGAGCTGTCAAAACATTTCAGTCCCGGCAAGAAGAGGATATCCGGCGATGCCGCTGTTATCTGCCTGATTACGATTTCGTCCTTCCAGTTTTCAGTGCAGACAGCACCGGGCTCATTTTCATAAAGCCACTGAAACTGGCTGTACTGATTGTCAAAAAATACAATTTCGCTATCATATCCAATAGGTTTCATGTATGGCGCAAACAGGTGGGATGCTGCGTAGCCGTCTTTCAGCAATGCCTGAACTTGAGCCTGATATGATGCCGATATAAGATCACGGCTGTTCTGGTAAAAACAGGCTAGATATTGATTATAAAAACCATGAACCTGAAAAAATTTCATATTTCCGATCCCTCTGCTACATGAAGGGATAATTGCTTTGAAACCGCTTTTATTAATTCTTCGGAAACATAAATAATTTGCTCTTGTGATATCTCCGGATAAATGGGCAGGCTTAGAACGCGTTGCGCCAATCCTTCTGCGACAGGGAAATCGCCATTGCAATAACCCAGTTCGGCGTAAGCCGGCTGCAGATGAAGCGGCATTGGATAATGAACGCCCGTTTCAATTCCTTTTGTTTTCAAAATTTCCGACACATTCTCCCGGTTTTCAAGCTGAACAACGAAAAGATGATAAACATGGCGGCAACATTCATGCTCTACCGGCAGAACAATATCTGTTTCACTCAATAAGCGCCTGTAGGCAAGAGCACTATCACGGCGCAAGCTTGTCCACTTCTCCAGATATTTCAGCTTCACGCTCAAAATTGCCGCCTGAATACCATCAAGCCTCGAATTACGGCCTACAAACTCGTGGATATATTTTTCTGTACGTCCATGATTGGCGATCATCCTGCACTTTTTTGCAAGGTTCACATCATTTGTCACAATAGCGCCGGCATCTCCAAATGCGCCAAGATTCTTCCCCGGATAGAAGCTGAACGCAGCTATATCGCCAAATATGCCAATCTTTCGACCATTAAATTCTGCCGCATGCGCCTGGGCACAATCCTCAATTACTCTCAGGTTATGCTTACGGGCCAAATCAATAACGTTTTTCATATCACATGGCTGACCATACAGATGAACAGGTATAATTGCAGAAGTCTTCGAGGTAATTCTTGATTCGGCATCTGTTGCCGACAATGTATATGTATCAGGCTCACAATCACAGAATACAACCCGGTGACCGCAGCGCGTTACTGCCTCGGCAGTTGCAATAAAGGTATTGGCAGGAACTATCACTTCACTGCCGGAAGGCAAGCCTAGCGCCTCAAGCGCAATTTCAATGGCATCGGTTCCGTTTCCGACGCCAATACAACAAGAGACATCATGAAATGCGGCAAATTGTTCCTCAAAGCATTTGATATATTTACCGCCAATAAATCCGGAATCGGCAATCACCCTTCCGACTGCATCGTCAATTTCCCTCTTCACCTCACAATAATTTGCATGCAGATCAAGAAAAGGAATCTTCATATGGCTCCTTTTGAAATTGCTGCACGAACAAACAGCTGACTGGCAAGGGCCGGGAACTCCTTGCCCAGTTCAAACAGAGCATCAATCATCGGCAACTCCAGATCAAGCAACATCATCTGGCTGCTACTGAATGGTTTCAGCATATAACCGTATGACTCTCTCACCTCAAATCCACTCAAACAAAACAGATCCTCAAGTTGCTCAAGATCGAACCGCCCGTATTGATTAAATAAATTGTTTCTCAATGTGGTGCCATACATATCAGATAACAATCCGGCCTTGGCACCAATTCTTCTATGCAGTGACGTCATATTTGGCACTGTTGCCAGTACCTCTGAACCGGAATGTATCAAACGCTTCAACTCTGCCAGAAAGCAGGCAGGGTTTTCAAGATGATGCAAGAGGCTGGCAAGCACTACAACATCATACGGAGTCTCCTCCGGCATATCAGAAAGAAAGCCATTAACAAAACGGGGTACATGCTTTTTTTGATCTGCGATCTTTTCAGCAACAATATTGCAGTATAATTTACTTGGCTCAAGCACCGTAAGTTCAGCTGCGGCTTCAGTCAGTTCCACCGTCATTTCCCCGGTAGCGCATCCAACTTCCAAAACCCTTTTCCCAAAACAATATGGCAGTATAATACGTGTTGCCAGCATGGTGTTATACTGGTCAAAATCTTTAGACACATCATATTGCCCTGCCATGCATTCAACAATATCCATATTATGGTCAATCGTCATGGCGCTTTTCAACTCTCTCAATTATTATGAACACATTCTTGCCAAACACGTTCTTTTTCTTTCAGATAAATCGTTTCAACATATTCCAGCGATTCCTTATCTGGCTTTCTCATGGCTTTCCTTACAAGTTCATTGTCACATGTTCTGCTGCGCTTCTCAATAAAGGTGTCGTCAATAATTCTTTTATACTTAATTACGGTTTCTGCTTTTAAAACTGTAGTGTTGATAAGACAATCATAGAGATCAAAATCAATAAAATCATTTTTATCCGGCTCCACTAAATAGCCTTTAGAAATGCATTCATCATAAAATGCAGTGCCTGGAAAAGGAGTTCCTATGTAAACAGCCAATGCATCCATCTTGAAATAATTTTCTTCTACATATCGATTGAGGGAAATCAACGTCTCCTCTGTCTCTCCTGGCAACCCGATTACAAAATTTACAAGAGCCAAAAGCCCGATCTCGCGGCACCATTGCAATACCTCATCAAATTTTTCCAGTGTAAGCCCTTTATTTATTATTGTGTTTCTGATTTTTTCATCGGAGTGTTCAAATGGGAGAGATATCGCAACACAACCTGCTTTTTTCAACCAGTAAAGCGTATCTCGGGTGATATGTTTGATCATCAGACTACTGGGAATAAGAAGATTTATCTTGATGTCTCTTTTTACAATTTCCTGACAGATGCCAATGACACGTTTCGCATCAAGGTTGAACGCATCATCAAATATTGTGATAGTCCGGTAGCCCCAGGTTTTTACAATATATTCCATTTCATCAACCACACTCTTTGGCCCCCTACTTCGCCATTTGTGCCCCTGGGTCAGACTTACGCAGCAAAAAACACACTGATACGGGCACCCACGAGAAGTAATTACAGGCATTGCAACATTGTTAGCCAGATAAACTTCATTCGGCAACAATTCACGAGCAGGCCACGGGATTGCCTCTACATCGGTAATTACATCTTTTTTGGGCAGAACAACCAAGTCCCTTCCAGAGCGATAAACTATTCCATCAATTTGTCCGAGTGCACCGAAATCCTTATTTTCCAAAGCACTGACAAGCTGCACAAATGTTTGATCACTCTCTCCGCACAACAGATAATCAGCAGGACATGCCGCCATAAGCTTATCAGGAATCGAGCTGGCATGGATTCCGCCAACTACAACTGGGATTGCAGGATAATTGGCTTTAACGGCATTCACAATTTCCACAATTCTTGGGTGTTGGGCTGTAAAACCACTTATCCCGACAATGTCAGGCTGGATAGCTTCAATTCTGGCAATCAGCTCCTGGTCGTCGATTCCATAACAAATATGTGTTCCATGATATGTCCAGGCCTTTTCAGGATTCTCCGCGACCATATCTAATATGACCGGGGTGTGCCCCGCCTGCCTTAGCGAACCTGCCAGATAAGCAAGTCCCAAAGGTGGATATATTCTGTTTTGAAGATCAAAACCTACTCGTATTGATATGTTTGGACGAACCAACAAGATTTTTGAGCTCATATGTTCGCCTGGCAAGCTAAATTATTTTTCTTCATATGCAATATATTTTGACAAATCATCATAAACCCAATTTTCCCTAATAGTTGCCCTGCCACCCATCTGTTCCTTGAACTCAAGAATGCCCCACTTGATCCAGTCGCCACGAGACGATATTCCAAAATTAAACCACAGATAACCACAATTTTTGTAATATCTGAAAACATGGTCAAATAATAAAGGCATTATATGGAGCTTTGATGCATCAGAACCTTGGGCGGTATAAAAATTATGAACAGCATATTGATTGGCTATGAATACAACAATTGTAGCAACAGGTTGGCTTTCATGCATTGCCGCCCAAAAATGAATCCGTTCCGGATACCTCTGCTTCAAATCTATCAACTCTGGCAATGAATGGGTAGGGTGCTTGCCATATTTATTGCCAAGGTTTGCATATATAAGAGGATATATGGTAGACGGTTCTTCAAGAAGTTCAACCGTTATACCTTTTCTAACCAGTCTCCGTATGTCGGTTCGGTTATTTTTTCGGCCAAAATCAAACCAGTCCTGATCAGCCAACAAATTAACGCATGAACTGATCTCCCGGGAGGTCAGCTTGAAGCCTCGATGCCAGAGCATAAAACCCAGCTCACCTTCTACGGGATATGCAAAAACAGGTTCACCAAGCCTAAGCTCCAGACTTGCTATACCTGTTTTCTGGTAATACATGATCGCTTTCTCCAGCATAAACAAGACATCCCGCAGGCCACATTTTCTGTGAAACACAATGCCGCCTGCACTGCTTCCCGGATGCGAAACTGCACGATATCCATTTTCTGATTTCACTTTTGCAGCTGGAAAAACACCAACAATTATTCCATCAGTTACGAAAACAAGACTGTCATCTTCAAAACGCTCGGCCGGATGATAGGCCAGAAATCGTCTTTCCTGAAAAATAGTCCCGTTTCTCGATTCATCTTTCACAAAACGATCCCATCGTTCTGCAAATTCTGGAGAATATAGCTCTATCAAAATTTCTTTCATATCAAATAGTTGAATGTGCAAAACTGACAGAGTTATATATGGTCTCTATCGCACGAATCGTTTTAATCCCCTCATCGCCTTCCACAACATTATGACGTTCATTGAGCAGTTCAGCCACTACACTGCCAATAACCTTGTCATGGTTTGAACTTGTTCCTTGGTATTTGCCGTAAGAATTAGGCTTGTCAATAAACTGAACATCTTCCGGAAACGGAAATGAACGCACATCCCAAAACTCAATTTTATTAAGATATTGCCCGCCAATCTTAATGGTCCCATTTTCAGCAATAATTGTGATACTTCCCTCGTAATTCTTGTTATAGACGCAAGTTGTCCAGTTTATAGTGCCCATAACACCGGAATCAAAAGTAATTATTGCAGTCCCACAATCCTCAATCTCAATGTCATGATTTATTGTGGCAATATTTGCCTTTGCATTAACGACTTCGCCAAACCACCAGACTAACAAGTCAATAAAATGACTAGCATGAGTATGGAGCGTTCCACCCTCCAATTGCTTTCTGCCACGCCACGATGAATCCTTATAGTACCCCTCATGGCGGTTCCAGAGAACATTGGCCTGCACCATGAAAATCCTGCCCATCATGCCGCTGTCAAGAGCCTGTTTAGTAAGGGCAATAGGCACGTTAAAACGATTCTGCTTTACCACCATCAACTGCACACCATTGGCTTTTGCAGCCGCAATCATTGCATCGCAATCCGCCGTTGTCAGAGCCATAGGTTTTTCAACAAGAATATTGCGACGAGCCTGCGCCGCTTCAATGGCCATCCGGGCGTGCAAGCCATGTGGCGTGCAAATACATACAACGTCACACGGGATTTCAAGCAACATTTCCGAAAAATCTGTAAATGAAGGAACTCCCGGATATTCGGCGGAGACATCTTTCAAGCGACCTCCATCGATATCACAGAAAGCAACCAGTTGAGCCCTTGGTTCCGCATTGACCACTGCCAGGTGCCGGGTGCCAATACTGCCACATCCCACTACCGCAAAGCGGATATTGTTTTCAAATGGCATAAATACTCCGTATTTCACTTTCAAAAAGAGATTGTTTGTAAATATGCATTAATTCAGGGGGCAATGGTTGGTATTTATTGTAGAGCACCAAATATTTCAACGTAGTTGGCTTGTCATTTTTGTTCTCGTAACAATGCAATGCCATCTTGCGCAGCAAGGGGGTCGGATCATTGAACTTTCGGCAATATTCCGCCAGCCATTTCTCCGCTTCTGCCATATTATCTTCCTTGATGTAATATTCTATCAGTGATTTAACGGGATATGGCAAAAATGGGTAACGTCTTATATTCTCCAGAAACTCTTCTTCAATAGTGGTATAAAAAAATCGGCCCTTGCGTTTTTCTGCAACGATTTGCTCGATGGCATTAACTATTCGTTTAGTAGCTCTCCCGTCATTATTATAATTTAAATGTCTTGCCATATCTGAGGAGTCATAGTCTACATTGCCGACCGCCTCAAGGATAACCTGGCCTATGCCAGAAGGATCAGAAATATTATAGTGACATTTTTTCCCAAAAGACGCTACATCATGGCTCAAACAATCATCCATTTCGAAATGGATAAAAGGAACATTCAAAATAATCGGAGTAAACATGGAGCTTGATGACATGCCAATAACAACATCAGAGTTGTAGACAATTTCATCGACATCAACTCTTTTCACGTTCTCCCATCTGCAATCTTCAGTATGGTGTGCAATGACTATAGTTTCAGGCGCTGTTTGGTATTTCATTCTATCATACCAAAGCATTTCTGATGGATGTGGTTTAATGACCAACTGATATTCTGGATGGTTTGCAACAAAATGTTCAATATGTGGCAGCAGATCAAGGCAATAACGATCAAACTTTTCATTTTGTCCTGTTACAACTGTATAAACAAATAATATCTTCTTTTTTGCTATCCCCAACTTCTCGTAAACATTTATTTTAGGCCGTGATTTTAGTTCGTAAAGATAATCAAGATGCGGCGCACCCGTAATCAAGAACTTCTCGTGCGACACCCCGTAGCTTACCCAAACCTCTTTCGGACGATCTCCCCATACGGCTACGTGAGAACAAAGTGCTAAATTTGAGCGATAATCAAGATAGTTTTCTTCTTTCTCAAGTATATACGCTGATATAGACAACAAGGCGCCATGTTCAAAATGCAGAATAGGAATATTCAAATTGCGGGCATGCTTCAAGACTGGCTCTATATCCCACCACCATATCTGGCCTGCCAAAAGAATGTCGGGAGTAAACCTGTCAATGATATCTGGATGGTATCCAATTCCGACCATTGCTTCCGGGTACTTTTCCTGAAGCAATTCCATCCATTCTCTGGTTCGGGTCAGAAGTAACAGCTCTTTCGAGTCGTCAGAAAGTATCTTGCGAATAATCCTGTCGAAATAACGTATAAAAGTAGCATCGCATATAAATATTATTATTTTCATTGCCTGCGTTTCCATTTAGCGTTCAGCTATTCAAAGTAACTCATCTTATTAGCCTGTAAAACACTCTTCGCAAAAAATCTGTCAAATATGTCCTTTTTTCAAGAAGACTTATCAGGGGGTACATAAACTCCGGCAGCCTCACATAAAGATTGAACGTAGCCAGCAAACCTGCTATCTCATCGCGCCCCATATCCTTGATATCAACGGTTGGCGCAGCGCCGGATCCCACAACAATATCTTCCTGTCTGATAAGACCTTTGGAAACAAGCGAGCATGTCAGCGTGTTATCCGGAAATGGAATAAAAACAGACACTATGGAAGAGTTCGGTTCAGCCATTTTGTTCAGTCGAATGGTTTCAAACACATGTTTGCGATCCATTCCAGGCAGGCCGATCATGTTGTAGGCGCTGACATTTATATTCTGCGCTCGTAAAAGACGTACCGCATCTATGATCTGCTGATTTGACATGGACCTGTTCAGGATGTTTCTGCGATACTCCTCATTACCGCTCTCAACCCCTATGCTGACATGTTTGCAGTTCATTATGCCCAGCAGCTCGGCGCACTTTGGCGAGATAGTTTCAGGACGGACCAGGGCAATGAATGGCAACCCCACCTGTTCACGATAGAGATACGCCAGTTTTTCAAGATCCAGCAATGGTTTGCAGGTAAATGTGCCATCCTGAAAATAAAACATCTCAAGCTGATATTTCTCTTTCAGTTCCCGGCACTCCCGAACGATTTTTACCGGCGACTTGTGCCTGACATAATTATGCTCGCCAGCATCTGCATATACCTTCCTGACAGTCCCGGCGCCGCAGTATGTGCAGTTGTACGGGCAGCCGCGTGTCGTTTCAATATGCCCCATGCGATAAGCGCGCCCTTCATAGAGCCCGTGAATCTGGAGCGGCTCATAAGAATCAAAATTTGGCACTGGATTGGAGTTGATATCTGCCAATGGCGCAATGCCATTGCAAACAATTGTGCCGTTTTGCTTAAACCATAATCCCTGAATACTCTGCCAGGCAGTGCCGTTGCCAAAGGCATCACATAAATCCGGCAGAAGGTCTTCCCCTTCACCGTAGCAGATCATGTCAATGTAAGGCTCGGCAAGCGCGGCTTTAGGGTTGAGGCAGACCTGCACTCCGCCTGCAATTATGGGCAAATTGGGAAACTCACGTTTCAGTGGTGCCAACAGTTTTTCCTGAATTGCCTGGTTAGTAGCATAATAGCTGAAACCGATCAGATCAGGCTTGAATGTCTCAATTTTCTTTTTCAGATCATCATACGGATCGGATTGTTTTGGCGAGATGGAAAGGTTTTCAACCCCTTTCCAGATTCCGGCCTGCAGGAGGTTCTTTTCCGACGGATCAATATATGCCTGGTAAAATGATGTGTCGAATACGGCTGTTTTATGGCCTCGCAACTGGACAATTGTTTCGAGCAGACTCAGCGAGAACGGCACTCGTGGCCTGAACTCGTTATTGAAGTAGATAAAAAGTACGTTCATGATCGCCTTGAAATATAGTCGCTACAAAATATGCTCCCAATTCAACGGAGTGCCTTTTTTTAGGTCTCTGCCAGCCTTTTTTCCAAAACATATATCGATATATTTGGGGGGCAGGCCGTAACCAGGCCGTACCACCCTCAAATTGTCTTTGGTGAACACATCGCCAGCCTTGATATCTTCTGCCACATACAATGAACGTCTGAACTTTACGGAGTTTTCCTCGGCAATGCTTACACCGTAACTGATCTGTCCCAAAGCTTGCCAGGCCCGTTCAGTTTCCGTGACCAGCAAACGCAACTCCTCCGGTTCAAGCGAAAAAGCAGCGTCCACACCACCATCAGCACGACACAAGGTAAAGTGTTTTTCAATAACAGTTGCACCAAGCGCTACTGATGCAACCGCCACTCCTATACCCATTGTATGGTCTGACAAACCAACTTCTGTCCCGAATAATTCCTTCATATGAGGGATTGTCAGCAGATTGCTGCCACCCGGAGGAGCAGGATATGAACTTGTGCACTTTAGCAGTACAATCTCTTTACATCCTGCTGTTCTTGCCGACTCAACCGCTTCATACAGCTCTGCAACAGTAGCCATGCCGGTAGAGATTATAAGAGGTTTGCCAGTCGCCGCCACCTTGCGTATCAGCGGCAGATGATTATTTTCAAACGATGCTATCTTGTATGCAGGGGTTCCAAGGGTCTCCAGAAAATCCACGGCAGTTTCGTCAAAAGGGGTACTGAAGCAAATCAGTCCTTTTTTCCGGCAACGTTCAAATATCGCACCATGCCATTCCCAGGGGGTATATGCCTGCTTATATAGACCGTGCAGGGAATATCCTTTCCACAGGCTATCCGGATCAGAAATGAAAAAATCACCATCTTCGATGTCCAGTGTTATTGTATCGGCAGTATATGTCTGCAGCTTGATTGCATGCACTCCGGCATCAGATGCGGCATCGACGATAGACAAAGCCCGCTCTAGAGACTGGCTGTGATTGCCTGACATCTCGGCAATAACAAAAGGGGCATGCTTACTCCCGATAAATTTGTTTCCTATACTAATAGTCATATGTCGACTGCCCCCGAAATGTGTCTGCCAACAACAAATGCCTCGGCAGCAGCACATCCTGCCATGCTTCCACGCCAACGCGCGAGATGTTCAACTGCTTCCATGGAACGAGCATGCGGCCATAGACGCATCTCGCTGGAGTAGGCTTCCAGTGCTTTCATTTTTAATTCCAGCGTTTCCGAGATATCAACAAACCAGTTAGGGGTGAATGGCACTATCCCTGGTGACTGCCATTCCGTGCTTGAAGGAACTTCAAAAAACAGAAGGGATCTGACCGTCTGGCCCGGCAAAGGGCGGCAAGCCGTTACCACTGCTTCATGCACGCGCCTGTGATCAATATTCAGATCGCCTACATGATGAGTATAGACTATCTCCGGCTTCACCAAATCAAGATGCGCCTCTATCAGTTTTGTAATATCCAGCAAATCAACCGAATCAAGGCGATTATCAGGCAAGTTGTGAAATGTGAGGGAAGTTGCTCCCAACAACTCTTTGGCATCATGAGCTGCACGGTTCAGGCATGATAATTCTTTGGATCTAGAATAGCTGTTACGGGTTTTGTCCCGGCTGGTCACCCCCTCAACCAAAATGACAATGTGAACCTCGTCACCATCTATCATATGCCTGGCGACAGTCCCACCGCACCCCAGCACTTCATCGTCCGGGTGGGCGGCAACAATCAGTACTTTCTTCATATCAACCCTTTTCAGTTATAATTACATCTGCAACAACCTTTCCGGCTTTCAAAGATGGACGCTGAAACTCGAAACGAAACCTCTCAGTTTCAATGAAGGCTCTCGGATAACCTTCAGCATCCAGCATTCTAATAAAATCAAATACCTGCTCAATATCTTTTAATTGTTCAATATTACCATCTTCAGGTTTTCTGCGGGGGAATGTTATTACTTCGCCAACCTGTTCAACAGGAGATGGCTTGTTAATAATAATAAACTCTATCATTCTGCCGATCAGTTTTGAAGCTCGTATATAAATCTCTTCCGCTGTCCCATGCAATGACATGGCTTCTTTAAGATACACGGGACCGCCATCCAGCACAGAAGTGCATCTCAATGCCGACATCCTGGTTTCATATATGCCTCGAGAAATAAGGTTTTGCAGTGGAGATCCCCCTCTGCCAAACGGCACATCGGTCATATGAAAAATAATACATTCAAAATTTTCATAAATTTCTACAGGAATTTTGTTCGACCAGTGTGTAAAAAAAACACATTGGGGATTTAAATCCTTCAGCCTTTCAAAACTCAAATCACTCTCTTGGCCTATATAAATGAAATCGGCATCTATTCTTTTCGACAAAAATGGTCTCAGACTCTCATACCATGAATGATTAGCAGCTATTATATAAACCGCTTTGTCGCTCATTTTTTCTCCAAAATATATTGAGGCCTTACATTTTTTTTGCTGCCCCAGAACGCATCAGGATTTTCCAAAAGAGGAAGAAGCAGTTCCGTCCAAACATCCACCCATTCTTCCTTGATCTCCGCACGGAATTCGCTTGCCAACGCATCGGCCATTCTTTGCAGCACAGGATAAATCGGACGCAAACCGTAATTCCAAAAGCTCATTTCCGGTTCCGGCGAAAGACTTTTGATTTCATGGACAATAAATCCATTTTTCTCAAAAACTGCTGCCCATTCATTTTCCGCCTTGACTCCAACATAGCACTCATAACGATTGCGATTGAGAAGATCACACCATTTTTTGTCAACCCTGCTAAAAATATTATGAAAATCATAATCAAATATATATGGCGTCCAGACTTCAAATATGGCCCTTCCACCTGAACGTACGGCGTTTGAAATATGTCCAATGGCAACATCGGAATCAGCCCAGTAAATGCAGTTGCAATAAGCATAATCAAGCTTAACAGCAAAAGGCGCCGGTTTATTTAAATCCGCCTCAATGAGGTTATCATAAAAATTCAGTACTGCCGCCTTCTGCAAGTGAGATGATTTAAAATCTGTTCCATATGTAAAACCAGTCTCAGGGCGGGCAATTATCTCCACTGAGTAACTCTCATCACAGTAATCAAACACATCAATTCCTTTCTCAACTATCTCTTGTTGAGAAAGGTTTTTTGCAGCCCCCATAAAAACATCGTATGATTTACCCAGGCGCCCTCCACATCTGACAAAACTGGTGATGCCATCTCCACAGCCAAAGTCAGCGGAAATCTCTCCCAGTCTGGGAATGATCGGCAAGCCATTCAATATTGGGGACGCAAGAGCAAGGCCACTTTCCGGCCTCAGCCAATTTATACTGATACAGTCTCTCAATAGCTGTTTTGAACTCTTATGCATATATTTCACCACTCCTTTTACTCTAAGCAGCACTTAGTTATTTTTTGTTTTTGCCAATCTTCTTTGAAAAGAGCGAAAGAAACAATGTCCTCAAACTCTCCGTTTTTAAGAACATGTCTGACAAGCCTGCCTTCTTCAACAAAGCCAAGCTTTTTGTGAAATCTGATACTGGATTTATTAAATGCAAACGCTTCACCACAAAGCTTTTTAATGCCCAGACAGTTAAAAGCGTAGTCAACCCCCAACTTTCCTAACAAAGTCCCGCTACCAGAAGGCAAATCTTCGTATCCAAGATAAAAACCCCAGAATGCTTTGCTGTTCTTATGGTCAATATCAACAAAATATACTAATCCCACAGGCCTGCCCATCAACTCAAAAACAAGATATCTTGAACTTTCTCCACTTTTTTGTCTTTTAAACCAGGCATTATGCTCATCAAAGGATATAACATGATCATTGTACATATTGGCACGTATTCGATCTGAATTGCGCCACTCCAGTACCATCTCCAAATCATTTACATTCATCAGACGTAATTTTCCATCATCAGGCTGTAACATTCTCAACCTCTGTCATCACTTTGACCAACATTGCAATATACATTGTAAGAAGTCTCGTTTTGCACAATTTTTAAGGCATTTTGCCCCATTTTGTTAACAAATAAGATATTTCTGGAGAGTTGATCAATTGTTCTTATCAAGTCTTCAACCTTAACATCTTTGCTAACCCCCATATTCCAAGTTGCCCCTGCGTTTGCAACCGCAAAAGTGGTTTCACGCTGGTTCTCTGCTGTTATTAATGTAATAGAAGGCACCCCCAAAGCGCATCTCTCCCATGTTGTAGAGCCGCCAGCTCCGATAGCAAGGTCTGCGCTGGCCATCAGTTCTGCCATATTTTCAACCTGGCAATGATAAGCAACATTCGGCAAAAGAGCGCATTTTGCTTCAATTTCCGCTCTGCGCGGGTTAGTTGCGCCCACAATTACATCAACTGCAATATCGGGCCTGTTCAGGGCAATTACAGCCTGCAGGGCCTTGGCCGTTTCATTTGTCGGGTCGCTTCCGCCGAAAAAAATCAAGACACGCCTGACTACGCCGTCCCGCTTTCTAAGAGATGCTCTGGCTTTTGCGAATTCAGGGCGCAACAGCGCATAGCGGGGACCAAGAAACTTCTGGCATCCTTCCGGCAAGAGGGCATCGTAACGGGTATCCATATCTTCGTACAGGTTCTGATCCAGCAACAAATCACAATCATGCGGCCTGTCAGCCAGATCGTCGAGGACCATGATCCTGTCTGCTAAAAACCTCATTTGACTTTCCCATCGTGCATCAATGGCATAATGGTCTACAACCAGCCAGCCAACAGGCTGCATATCCCGAAGCAGAGCCAGAGTTTCGGCTACATCCTGTTCCAGAGTTACTCCAAGAAAACCGGCATGGTTATTTTCAGGCAAAAAATTACTCCGATCAATAAACGGCAGCCGTTTGACAATGAATCCTTTTCCCTCGGCCAACGTTATCAGATTCCCAGGCAGCTCCCGGCAAACAAATACGACATCTGCCTGCCTATCACGCAAACCCTCCGCAAGCGTCAAACAACGCATCATGTGTCCACTGCCAATCGCCACCGATGAGTCCACCCTGAAAACGACTCTCATTCAACGCACCCTGAACAACGGCTCTATAGGTTTGCAACGGAGCAACTCATGCATTTTCCTGTTCTCTACGGCATCTCTCAAAACAGGCAGAACTTTGTCATAAACATCCAAAACCATATCTATATCGCCAGCCCCATGTGCATAGCTGATATTGTGCGTTCCAAAGGTAAGCACACCTCTGGCCAGCATCTCCTGCATAAACAGTGTCTTGATTTCCCAAGCGCTGTAAGACTCCGCATCGCTTATCACAACAAAAGACCAGGCAGGATGCCCGGAAAGCGAGATGAAATGGCTCAGGCCATGCCTTGCAATCTGTTGTTTGAGTCCGGACATGAGTTGTTCGCCCCTCTGCCTGATGGTCTCTATGACAGGGTGCGTTTGAAGCTTGGTCATGGTTGCCAATGAAGCAGCCAGAGATAAGGTTTCTCCACCAAAAGTGAATGAGAAGAAAACCTCTTCCATCAGCCGCATGACATCTGCTCGCCCTGCAACGGCAGATAATGGATAGCCATTGGCCAATCCTTTGCCAAAAGTTGCCAGGTCGGGAATAACCCCGAAAAGTTCCTGAGCGCCGCCATTTGAAAAACGGAAGCCTGTAATGGTTTCATCAAAGATCAGTAGTGCGCCATTCTTGTGAGTCAGCTCCTTAACCGCCTCCAGATAGCCATTCGCAGGTTCAGCTGTATTCATCGGCTCCATAATCACAGCCGCAATCCGGTCTGGCCACTCGCTGAATATATTGTGAAGTGATTCCAGGTTGTTATATGTGAACTGGTGCGTAAGTTTGCGGATGGCTTGCGGCACACCGAGATTGCGTGCTGTTGAGCCGATATACCAGTCTTGCCAGCCGTGGTATCCGCAAACGGCAACATGATCCCTGCTGGTAAAGGCACGCGCCAGACGTATAGCGCCTGAGGTGGCATCGGAACCGTTTTTGCCGAAACGGACCATTTCCGCACTGGGCACCATTTCAACAATTTTTTCAGCCACTTGCAGTTCTATCGGATGGGGAAGTGAGAATATGATGCCAGCTTCAAGCTGCTCACGAACGGCAGCAGTGACATCCGGATCGTTGTAACCCAGGGTGATGGCACAGAGAGAATTAATAAGATCGATGTATTCGTTCCCGTCCACATCCCATACGCGGCACCCTTTTCCGCGCGAAATGAAAAACGGGGATACACCTTGTGGGAACTGGGTTTTGCTCTTGCTAAAGGTTTGCGACCCGAGCGGAATTGTTTTTAGCGCCCTTTCAAGCAACTCTTCGGAGCAGCTGTAACGTTCTGACATGGAATCAAATTCCCCTTTCTCTGGCCAGAGAATTCACATACCCCACATTTCGCATATGATGAAGATTCCTGGTTGAGATTTCAGGATTATTATCAAGAAATGAAAGTATCTCTTTCGTTGTAAAGTCAGGATTTCCCGGATAAAGCTTCTCATATATAGCCGTCACCACCTCGAAATCATCCAGCTCATCAACAGTCCAGCGCAAATAAGACAGGTCGCGATCATTGACGTAGCTTCCAAGGCAAAAACGTAACGGCTGCTGGTGGATAAATGGCGTTACATGTTCCCGCTGAGACGGCAGCGATGCTTCCTGCCAAGCCTGTTCAAGGCAGCAGAAACGACATACTTCTACATCAAGCCCATCGGGAAAGGTCGGGGCTAATGTATTACTGCTGTAGTCATAACCACCATTGATATGAAATTCAATAATCCTGTCGATCAACTCCGGATCAGCCAAAGGGCAGTCGCCAGTAAGCCTGACAACATGTTCCGGTTTATAAGCGCTGGCTGCCTGATAAAATCTGCCCAATACGTCATCAAGACTGCCACGGAAACATGCAATGCCCCTCGTCCGGCATTCACTGTCAATTTCATCGTCAGTCGGATCACTGCTGGTGGCAACAACCAGTTTGTCTATTAAACCTGATCGCTGAATTCTCTCAACCTGCCGAAACAGCATCGGTTCGCCAAGGAGAGGTTTCAAGACCTTTCCAGGCAGTCTGGTTGACGACACCCTGGCTTGAAGAATAGCAAGGATGGATAGCGCTGCTGAACTCATTCCGGTTTTAATCCTTCAGGCAAATATACCGCTTTGTACAACATGGCGTTTTCCAGATATTCGGCTGGTGTAAAAAGCCTGCCCCCTGCCGGTATCCTGTCTGAAATATCGTTTCCATCCTCATCTCTCACATCACGAATAACCAGGCTGCCGCCATTTGCAGCAACAAACAGAGTTCTTCCGGCTTTTCGATATACCAGGCCATACTGGAAGGGATGAAAAGAACCATCCGAATTCATGCTGACGCAATCCTTTACCCGGACTCTGATACCCTCGAAAAATGTTGAAGCGCCTTTATATGGATCGTCAAAGGCACAAATGAATCGTTCCAGCTCCATGGTGGACCACTGCCAGTTAATAAAACCATGTATGTCTGTGTTAAGACGGGGGAAATATGAGCTGAAGCATTCCTGCTGAACCGACAATTCAAATTCTGCTCCGCTCATTGCATCGTCAATAAATGTCGTCAAAAATCGAACTTGATGGCTCTTGTTGTACTCATGGTAATCAACCGGTTTTCGGCAAGAAGGCGGATATACATATTCTTCCATTCTCACGATGTGGCCGGTATCAATGCCGCAATCCACAAGATGCAGCAAACGGGCGCCAACGGATTCACCTTTCATGATTATCCAGGAATAGCCGCCGCCACCTCTGTTTTGCGGCAACCTTGTGCAGTGCATATTAAGCAGTTTGCCGCCAAATCTGGCAATAAAGTCCTTTTTGAAAATCCATGCCGCGCCAAAGGAAAAACCCACGGCTGAGCCTGTGATCTCTTTGGTTACTTCGCCAGAGTCCAGAGATTTTACGACTCTTAAAGATATTCCCGCTTTTTCCAAAGTTGTCTTGAGGTTATCTCCGTCGGTGATTATCTCTTCTGCATGACGCTTGCTGGTAATGACCAGCGTTTCCAGATTGCGTCGCAAAAGCTCCCTGGCGAACAGGAAGAGAATTTCGCCGCCTCCGAACAGAATAAATTTGTCAATATGACCAAACTGCATATAACCTCCAGCCAGTCAGATACGAGTTCATGACTCGCGCAACAATATTTTTTCGCCCGTCAGATAGGCCTTTATTCTTACGATGTCATAATCTCTCAAAGAAAGCATGGTGCCAAGAGCACAGCCATCCACATCCACAGAATGAAAAAGCCCGGCCATGTCGTCATAACAACCACAACCGCCAGATGCAATCAATGGAACCGATATACGATCTCTCACGCCGGCATAGAGTTTATTTTCAAATCCGGACAGGGTTCCTTCGCGGTTTATTGCCGTCAGAACAATCTCACCGGCTCCATGCTGAATGCACGAGTCAAGCAACTCTTCCAATGGCACAGAGACGCTCTTGGAGCCTGAGTATATATACGGCACATATGCAGCATTGCCATCACAACTCACATCTATGGAAACAACCACCGCCTGCCGGCCAAACTCATCCGCCAGATCTCGAATCAAGCCCGGAGTGCACACAGCGTGAGTATTTATTACGATCTTGTCAGCCCCGGCGCGAAAGCAGGCACGACCATCCTCAACTGTCTTGATGCCGCCTCCGGCAGCAATCGGCAGCCTTGTCTTTCGGATTATTGCACTGATGAGATCCCCATCAATCAAGCGGCCTTTCTGTGACGCCTCGATATCAACAATGATTATTTCATCAGCACCTTGCGCGTCATAGATCATGGCCTGGGAAAGAGGATCACCGACATCCACAAATTGCCGGAACCGAACCCCTTTAACCAGACGTGTCCCTTTCAGCAAAAACAACGGCATAATCCTTTTTAACTTCATACTATCCTCTCAAGCACATTGAAAAGGAAGCGCATACCGTCGCCCTGGCTCTTTTCTGGATGGAATTGAGCACCCACAATATTGTCCTTGATTACAGCCGCCACCAGTTCCTGTTTGCCATATTTTGTTGTTGCTGCAATAACCGACGGATCATCGGGTACAAAGTGATAGCTGTGCATAAAGTAGAAACAGTTGCTTTTTATGCGATTAAAAAGCGACTGTTCGGCAGGAGAAACCTCGTCCCACCCCATGTGCGGCACCCTCACGGCCGGATCATCAATCCTTATCACTTTGCCCGGCATCCAGCCCAGACCGGGGTTAGCGCCATTTTCATAGCCGATCGAGGCAAAAAGCTGCATGCCAAGACATATTCCAAGAACAGGTTTTCGCCTGACTATCACCTCTTCCTGCAGAGCCTCCCAGATGCCGTTCTGTTTCAACCTCTCTGCAGCAACATTAAAACAGCCCACCCCGGCAAGCACCAATATGTCGGGGATTTTCAGACGACTCCCGGTATCTATCAGTTCTGTAGTATGACGATAGAATTCAAATGCACTTACAACAGAACCTACATTGCTGATACCATTATTGATTATTCCGATGTTCATGATTATCCTTCATCCCCGTTTTCCCTGTACCACAAATCCTGGTCCCAAAGCCGGTCACCTTTTGGCAATGTTTCCGGATCTGACAACGGGGCAGGCGGTATTAGATGTTTCAGGCATATCTCATTGAATTCGGCCTCCGAAAGATTGAGATATTCAAGAAACACTTCCAAACTGGCTGGTTTTCTGTGTTCATATTCCTTTATGAGCTCCATCGCCTTCTCACGGCTGATTCTACCGCTACGAATGTCAATACTGGTCCGGTGGGTCATACGGGAAAAACCGCGTTTGAGAAACTTGATATAATCCCGCGTACCTTCAAACATGCATTCAATTTTATCGAAGTTCATGCCAGGCAGACTTTCAATAGTGTCTTCCTGCCAGCCCAGTTCAGCCTTGATTATTTCCGTATTTGCCTGCTGATCCCATTTGATGAAATTCCCCAGGGGAAGGCTTTTTATCCCAACACCTTCAATCTCATCTTTGGCCGGATATACATAGGGCCACAAGTCTCTCAATTCTACCCCAATAAAACCCGCCATATCCTCGGCTCTCATCCCGAGAATGATCCGGCGGTTGAATTTCCATTCGTCAGTTTCCTCTATATCGCTGAATTTGAAATACGCCTCGTACTCACCTCCACCTTCACCCCAGATAATCAGGGGGATATTCAGCTTTACCGCCATTTGCATTGGATATGCAAAAATACCGGCATGGCAATGCCAGCAGAAATCTCCTTTTCTGATAAGAGATTCGAGCATGAGCTTTTTCACTATATGCCAGTTCGGCGTGAATGTAATTACATCGACGCCAAGTTTTCGAAATGTCTTCAACCTGTTATCCAGGGTTTTCGGGCGATAAAAACCATGGTCAAAGGATATGACCAGAGGTTTTAATCCATATTTCCTGATCAGGGTATAAAGCGTAAAAGTGCTGTCTTTCCCGCCACTGAATGGAACAATGCAGTCATAGTCAAGATTTTGCTTTTTTACATCATCAAAAACAGCAACAAGCTGTTTTTCTCTCTCATCCCAATTGATGTCATGGGATTTGATATCCCAGTTGTGGCAAAGGTTACACACACCATCATCATCAAAGTACAGGGTTTCCCAAGTGATTGGTAATGTGCACCTTATACAGCGCTTCAATTCCATATTTCATGCTCCGTCAATTCTTCTTCCATAATGAAGGGTCAACAAGTCTCTCATCATCAACTGCAAATTCACTGTAGTCGACAAAAACGCCCGGGCTGCTAGACAGCGAATAAAGTTCTTCAAGTTGACAGCAGCTTTCAACCCCGCAAATCACGCAATCTATTTCTCTGATCCCGGAGAGAAACCATAATGCCGCCTGAAGCGAGCTTATGCCTAACTGCTTCAAACGGGCATGATAATTATCAAGTATTTGCTGGTATTCGGACAAATAAATAGGGAGTTTTTCACCTGTCAGCAGCAAAAGCCCCTGCAAAAACGCTGATCTTGAGTGTATTTCAATCCCTTTTGACTTCAGTCGCTCAAGATGTCCGCTTTTCAACAATCTCTGGTCAAATATGTTTATTGGTAGTTGGATGATATCAATTTCAAATCTATCCGAGATGGCATCAATTTGGCGTCCGGTGTAAACCGAAACACCGATCTTGAGAACTTTCCGGCTTTTTTTGAGATCAAGCATCTCATTGAAAAGTATTTCTCCGCCAGGTTTCAGCAAATCATTTGCATTGTGAAGCAATAGGGCATAAATGGATTTTTGACGCAATCTTATGAGAGACTCTGTGAAAGTTGAGCGCAGCTTAGCAGCATCACCCACGTTTATCTGGCTCGTCGCAAAATGCGGGGTTTTGGTAATTATTCGAAAAGGATGACATTCTGGCAAGGCAAGACCAAGTGCCGTCTCGCTGTCACCATATAGACAAGCTGTGTCGATATATTCTATTCGGTTTTCACACGCAAATTTTAGGATTGAAGAGATTTCTTCTGCTGAGGCTTTGCCGTTCCTATTGGCAACACCGTAATCCATTCCGAATTGCGCAGTCCCAATGCCCATTTTCATGACAGTATTGTTTGCAGTTGTTCAATTACATATGCCTGTTCCGTATCGCCAAGCTCAAAAAATATCGGCAGCGATACGGCTTCTCTGGCATGTTGTTCCGCATTAGGAAAGTCGCCGTAGCTAAAACCTTGCGACTGGTAATATGGTTGAGTATGAATGGGAATATAATGCAGATTAACCTGAATTCCAGCGCTGCGAAGCGCCTCGAACACTTCTTTGTGAGACAGACGTATCTGCTCCAGTTGCAGACGTACGACATACAGATGCCAGGAAGAGTAATTACCGGGAAGGAGTGAAAGCAGGGTTAATGGCAAATGCTGAAACGCCATGTTGTAGCGCTCTGCAAGATGATTTCGCCTTTCAAGAAATAGCTCAAGCCGGCTTAACTGGCTTAAGCCAAGTGCAGCCTGAATATCTGTCATTCTGTAGTTGAACCCAAGCTCAAGTTGCTCATAGTACCATGGGCCTGGAGACGGCTTGACAAATAGTGCCTGATTCCGAGTTATTCCATGATTACGAAGACGTAACAACTTTTCAAAATGCACTTGATTGTTTGTCAGAACCATCCCGCCTTCACCGGTCGTTAGAATTTTGACAGGATGAAAGCTGAATACTGTCATGTCAGAATATCGGCATGAACCGACACAATCGTTCTGATAACGTGCTCCGATTGCATGTGACGCATCTTCAACAACCAGAATGCCATATTTCCGGGCAAGACGACATATGTCTTCCATTTCGCATGGTTGCCCGGCAAAATGTACCGGTATCAATATCTTGGGCAGATTACCGGATGATTCAGCTATGACTAGCTTTTGTTCAAGATTTTCTACGGAAAGATTTCCGGTTTGCGGATCAATGTCCACAAAATTGACGAAAGCACCACAAAACATGGCGCAATTTGCGGAAGCTACAAATGAGTTGGGAGATGTCCAGACGGTATCGCCAGGTCCAAGACCAAGCGCAAGGCAGGCAATATGTAACGCAGATGTCGCGCTGTTGACTGCTACTGCATATTCTGCTCCGCAGAAAGTTGCAACTGCTTTTTCAAACTCATCAATTACAGGTCCCTGCGTGATCCATTCGGACTGTAGAACCCTGACCACGGCATCTATATCATTTTGAGAAATAGACTGCCTGCCGTAGGGAATAGATAAATTCATTCTGCTGGCCCATCAAAGATGAATAATGGATCAACATGTTGTCTTATCAATTCACGCAACTCTTCAACAGTAAGCCATTCCGTATTGGTGCCGCTGCTGTAACTGAAACCTTCCTGGCATTTCCGACCGCCAAAATGTTTTATGTATTCATTCAGATTCCAATTTATGTTCACAGGCAACATCACAAAGTAGTTATCAAATTCAAGCGTGTTATATGAATCCGTGTTTGTAATCATCTCCTCATGAAGCTTTTCTCCCGGTCGTACGCCAATGATATCTTTTCGGCATTCCGGCGCAATCGCCTCTGCAACATCCGTAATTCTATAGCTGGGTATCTTGGGAATAAAAATCTCGCCCCCCCACATATTCTGAAGAGCAAAAACAACCATATTTACACCGTGTTCCAACGTAATGCTGAATCTTGTCATTCTTTCATCTGTAATAGGAATGACTCCATGTGGTTTCATTTTCAGAAAATGAGGGATGACACTGCCACGGCTTCCCAGAACATTGCCATATCGGACAACGGCAAAACTCAGGTCGCGGCTACCCCTGAAATTATTCGCAGCAACAAAAAGCTTGTCTGAACAAAGTTTGGTTGCACCATACAGATTAATAGGAGCAGCCGCCTTATCCGTACTCAAGGCAACGACCCGCTTGACTCCCATTTCTATTGAGGCTTCGATAACATTCTGGGCCCCCAGTATGTTGGTTTTGACAGCCTCAAATGGGTTATACTCACAAGCCGGCACCTGCTTGAGTGCAGCTGCGTGAACAACCGTGTCAATTCCTTCCAGGGCTCGTTTCAGCCGGTCCTTGTCGCGAATATCCCCAAGAAAGTAGCGAATTGCCTGAAATTCCGCGTCAGAAAACTGTTGTGCCATTTCAAACTGCTTAAGCTCGTCGCGCGAGTATACAACCAGACGCTTTATGCCCGGACAATTACGCAAAACTGTCTCAACAAACGACTTCCCAAAGGAGCCTGTGCCACCTGTTACTAATATGGATTTGCCAGTAAACAAATTATGCATTCTCCATGCGGTTGTGCATTGAAACCTGCTAACACTACGTAGTAATTGACAAAAAGCTACCTCAGTTTCAGCGCGTTGCGCACCTCAGTATTCCACGGCTCAATTTCCAGCGCCCTCTGGTAAAACATTTTGGCTTCATCGGGTCGACCAATGGCCGCACTTATAATGCCAAGATTCTGCAATGTCTCCACGTTACGGGGATTCTGCTTAAGCAACTCCAGATAAATCCCGATCGCCTCATCTGTACGGCCCAGTTCAACAAAGTACAGATCGGCAAGATTCTTCTTGAATGCGGCATTGGCCGGTTCAAGCTTGACGGCCTTTTCATAGCAATTATGTGCACCCTGTACATCACCGTTCCTGTATTTCAGTACCCCCAGGTCATTATGCGCCAAAGCGAATGTTTCGTGCTGGGTTACGAGTTGCTCCAGCAGAGGTGTAGCTTCATCGAACTTTTCTTCACCCACCAGTTGCTGGGCTTTCGAATATAGTTCCTCCGGTGTCGTACTCAGCACAATGACCTGCTGCTCTTCAGCAGCTTTGTTTTCCGATATTTTCTTCAAGGCAGCGCGGGCATCCTGATCCCAGGGCTGTATGGCCAAAATCCGCTCCAGGAAGTGACCTGCATCATCCGCTTTGTCCACTTCCACACAGACATGGGCAACAGCTTTCAATGTTTCAATATCTTTCGGATTCTTTGAGAGCAGCTGCACATATATGGACAGGGCCTTTTCATACTCCTGAAATCCCAAATAAAGAAGATCGGCCAGATTTTTCTGGTAAATACTGTTCGCCGGTGCAATTAATGCGGCACGTTCCTGATGTCTGCGAGCCTCTTCAAGCTTGCCCGCCTGTTGACAGAGCACCCCCAGATCATTATGGGCAGGAGCGAAATCCGGGAAAAACGCTACGAGCTCTTCAAGCTGTCGCATGGCATCTGCAGTTTGTCCAAGATCGATCTTCCGGGCAGCATCCTGGTACAGTTCTTCCGGCTTTGCAGTCGGTCCGGCGGTTGACAGACCGGCTTGTGGCACAACAGGGCAGGGATCAGGTGCAACCTTTATGGAACGACGCGCATCTGGAGACACAGTAACCTCAAATATTGGGGTATCTGCTTGAGGGACAGGCAATCCCAGCAGCTGAAATCCCTGGCGTGCATCTCTGGAGGCCGGTGCAAGCTGCAGAGCCCGGCTATAGTACTGACGGGCCTGCTCCCTGCGCCCGATCTGCAGGCTAATAGCGCCCAGCGCATTAAGCGTCTCGATATCAAAAGGATTATCTTTTAGTATATCAAGATAGATGTGGATGGCATCATCGGCCCAGTCAAGCTCGACGATATAGAAGTCAGCCAGATTTTTCAGAAAGGTGATATTACGGGGCGCCAGTTTATGGGCTTTTTCATAATGGGCCAAGGATTTAAGCTGATTACCGGCTTTGTAGTAATAAACCGCAAGATCGTTATGCGCCTGGGCAAAGTCCGGATAAATCTTGAGAAAATTCTGAATCTGCCTAATGGCCTCATCTGGCTCCACATCGGCAAGTGACGAGATGATACGCTCATAGGTAGCTCTTCCCTCAATAACCACAAGATTCTGCTGCGTCTCAAGATTCATTTTTGCTCCCTCTCTGAACAATTCATAAACATCTGCATCAGCCTGAAAACAGGCACATTCTATAACACACTTTTTTATTCAATTACATTGGAAATCAAAGAATAGCCGGCAATAATCGATCGGCAACGACGAATAACAGCTTAATCAGACGGAACAAATTATAATCAGAAGGCACCAAGTTTGTAGCCGTCAACCTCGTCGGCCGTTACATCCATGGAGCGTCCCAAAGCATCCTTGCCGCTGAACTTGAATACAATGTGCTTGGGGTCAATTTTCGCGTCTGCAGTTGAATTCTGACTAATCCTGAATTTTACCGTCGCCTTCTGGTTTTCATAATCATAGGTTACAGAAAGCGGAACAGGCGCAATGGCCGCTTCCTTGGAGGTAACAGCGCTATTGGGCATATTGTTGTAATATCCACCCTCAACACTGTTGGCCCTGGAAATCGACCAGTTATTGGGATTCATAACTGAAGCGACATCCATTTTGGCGTTGAAATAGATATCCACAGAAAACTCCTTGGAAGTATCCGGGTTAATCAGCGATGGATCCAATGCCCACAAAGGGGTTCCTGGTCCCATCGCCTCAATAAAACCGCCACCCTTGCTGGTATCCATAGATACAATCTTTGGTTTGTTGATTTCCACACTTAAAAGGGCGGCCAGACTGGTATCCTTTTTTTGAAGTATGCTTAACTGCTTCTTGGCATTGTCAACTTCCCCGGCAGTGTTATATGCAATGCCCAACTCAAAATTGGCCGATGCAAAATCAGACTTTAGACTCAGGGCCTTTTTCAGACTGCTAATAGCCTGATCGGTTTTACCGGTTTCGTTGTAGAGCATGCCGAGGGCATAATAGACGTTGCCATCATTGGGTGCCACCTTGGACACCTTCTTGAATTGTGACTCCGCCTCTGAATAGCGGTCCTGCGACAGATACATCTGGCCCAGAGTATAATCCGCCAGCGGGTTGAGCGGATCAAGGCGAGCGGCTTTTTTGAATGAGGTTTCAGCCTCTGTGTACTGTTTGTTCTGCAAATAGGCATTGCCGAGGTTGACTTGAGCTGTGACAGACAAAGGCTGTTGCTGAACGTAGGTTTTAAACACCTTTATCGCTTCGTCCGTTTTATTCTGCGACATGTAGATTTTGCCAAGATACTCTTGGGCCGTTGAATTGGTGTTATCAAAGGCCAGCGCCTTTTTAAACTCCTTGACAGCGCCGTCATAGTTATTGTTCTGCAGATATTTGGCTGCAGACTGAATAGCATACTGGGCCAGTTGAGCTTTCTGTGCGCTGGTGTCGGTCACCATGGCCAACAAGGGGTCTGCGCCTGTATCAAATATGGAGCTCATAGAAATTCTCCTAATATTTTGTCATGCATAAATATATCGGCAAAAAATATATTATTTTGAATCACTCTGCACAGAAATGCCCAGCCTGCACATGGTTCCTCAACTCAGCTGCCACCGTTTCAATCAGCACCGCCCATGTGCCATGACCATTCTGTCTGAAAAGACGCGCTGTCGGGTACCATGGGGAATCCTCCCTGCCCAGCAGCCAGCGCCAGTCCGTCGCATAAGGCAGCATGACCCAGACCGATTTGCCCATGGCGCCGGCCAGATGGGCAACAGCTGTGTCAATGGAGATAACCAGGTCCAGCTGTGCAATCAGCGCCGCGGTATCGGCAAAACTGTCAATGATATCGGTACTGTCAGACATGGGAAAAGGCAGATCTTCATGCCGCTCCTTTTGCAGAGAATGCCAGCTTACGCCTGCTACCGCAGCAAGCGGGGTCAGCGCATCAGCAGGACAACTCCGACCAGGATCAGGGTAGCGTTTTCCGGACCAACAGATACCGACCTTTAACTCCCTGTTTCCTCTGGTCAGACCGCTCCAGACAACTGACAGATCTTTGCAGGCATAGAGATAAGGCATGTCGGCCGGGATAGTCGTTATGGTAGTGCCCAGGATGCCGGGAAGATTTAACAACGGCACATGCAGATCAAAACCGGGCAATGGTTGTCCCATAGGCACAACCGCTGTGCAGCCTTTCAGTGTCTGCATCAATGGCCCCAGCTGTGGATGGCACTCAAATATGATTTGCATGCCCATGGCCGACAACAACGGTATATAACGGCAAAACTGGATTGTGTCACCGAACCCCTGCTCCGCATGCACCAACAGGACTTTGCCTGATGCCGGCTCGCCATGCCATTGCGGTTGCGGGAACGCCCGGCGAGGCGATGTAAACCCTCTTTTCTTCCAGCGCCACTCATATTCACTCCACCCTTCCGGGTAATTGCCCCTCAGCAGAAGCAGAAGGGCCCGGTTCCAGTGCGCCTCTGCATGTTCCGGCACTTCCGCAATCACCGCTTCACAGATCTTCAAGGCATGTTCATAGCGGCCAAGCGCCTGGTAACAGGAGGCCATCGCAACCCGCGCGTCGTGCATTCCCGGTTCCAGCTCAACAGCCCGTGCATAACTGGGCAAGGCCTCATCAAAACGCCCCAATTCAAGCAGCGTATTGCCACGATTATTCCAAAGCGCTGCTGACATGGGAAAGACCACAATATTATTATCATATAGCTGCAAAGCCGCTTCGTAATCTCCCCGCTGGTGCAGACAATGTCCCAGCCACAGCAACAACTCCATATTGCCCGGCTCAAGAGCCATGGCCTTACTGAATATTACAGCCGCCTCCCTAAGCCTGCCTTTGTTCATCATAGCCTGCCCGAGCTGCTGCAGCTCTGTAGCCAATCCGGCTATTGCCCCAGAATCGGCCACTACCTTGACGACCTCCGCTCCGGCCTTTCAATGCCGAATTTTTCCAGACGATACTGCAGGGTCTTGTAGCTCATCCCCAGCAAAGGCGCAGCCTTGCCGATCACCCAATCGGCCCGCTCCATGGCCTTGCCAATCAGCGCCTTTTCCAGCTCTTCCATATTCAGCCCTTCCGGCGGCAAATCAAATGGAAGACCACCGCTCATCAGCGATGTGCTGGTTATTTCCGAAGGCAGGTCCGCCGGTTCGATAATATTGCTCTCCGCCATCAGCACGGAACGCTCGATTACCGACTCCAGCTGTCTTACATTACCCGGCCAGGTGTAGTTCATCAGCAACTTCAGGGCAGGGCGTGATATGCCGTCAACAGCAATACCGGTGCTCTCGCTGTACTTCATGACAAAGAATTCAGCCAGCGTCTTGATGTCATTACCGCGATCACGCAAAGGCGGCAGATTGATGCGGATCACATTCAGCCTGTAGAACAAATCCTCCCTGAAGCCGCCGCGCCTGATCTCCTGCTCCAGTTCCTTGTTGGTAGCCGAGATGATGCGCACATCCAAAGGGATATTGACCTTGCCACCTACACGGCGGATCTCTTTTTCCTGAATGGCTCGCAGCAGCTTGGCCTGCATGGAGACGTTCATCTCACCGATTTCATCCAGGAACACCGTGCCACCGTTGGCCGCCTCGAATATTCCCATCTCTCTGGCGCTGGCCCCGGTAAAGCTCCCCTTTTCATGGCCGAAAAGCTCACTCTCGATCAACGTATCCGGTATGGCAGCACAGTTGATCGCCAGGAATGGTTTGTCCTTGCGCTGGCTATGCTCATGGATGGCCCTGGCCACCAGTTCTTTGCCGGTGCCGGACTCGCCCACAATCAAAACAGTGGAGGTAGTAGCGGCAATCCTTGAAACGATCCTGAACACCTCACGCATTTTGGGATGTTCACCCTGCATATTGGGTATGGTCTTGATCGCTTCCACCTTTTTCTGCAGCACACGGTTCTCGCGGACCAGTCCAATCCGCTCAAAGGCACGCTTGAGGGTGATCAGCAGGTTTTCACGTTCAAGCGGTTTTTCCAGATAATCAAATGCGCCCTTCTTCATCGCCTCGACCGCAGAATCAATCGTACCATGGGCCGTCATGATGATCACGCACTGCTGAGGATCATCGCCCAGCACCGTCTCCAACAGCTCCAGCCCGCTCTGCCCCTGCATCTTCAAATCAGTCAGGATCAGGTCGAACTCCTTTGAATCAAGCTGCTCCAACGCCTCGCGCACACCGGGCACATCCACCACAACGTAGCCTTCCTTTTTCAGGATAGCGTTCAGTATCTCCCGCTGCCCCTTTTCATCATCCACCACCAGGATACTGCCCAGGCCGGCAACACCCTCTCTTCTGTTTTCACTCTGCTCTGGCATCAGATTTCCTTTGCTCCTCTTTCTGTATGCTTATCCTTCAAAGGGAGCTTGACAGTGAACATAGTCCCTTCCGCCAATCGGCTTTCAACGGCAATTTCTCCCCCATGCCCCTTGATAATCCGCTCGGTAATGGCCAGCCCCAAACCGATACCCACATCCTTGGTGGTAAAATACGGCTGGAATATCTTATTCTGGTCCTCTTCGCTGATCCCGCATCCCTGGTCACGGAACGTCAGCATCGCCATACTGTTTTCCGTATCCACCGCCGCCCCGAGGGTAACCACTCCGCCACGGGGCATAGCCTGAGCGGCATTGTTAATAAAGTTCAGAATGCAGTTACGCAACATTTCCTGATCTACCCAAAGCTCAGGCAGACCATCGGAGATCTCGGTTTCAATGGTGATCTGCTGTTCGGCCAGCTTGTCATGCACAACCGGTATGACCCGGGAAAGCAGCTCACTGTAGTCGGTCTGGGCCAGCCTTAACTTGAGCGGCCGGCCATAGTTCATAAAATTCAGCACCATGTAGTTTGCCCGGCGCACCTCCTCCTTGATCTTATCAGCCAGTTCAAGCAGTTCCTGGCGCTTTTCCTCGCTGTCTGGGTGGATCTCCTCCTTGAGGTGATCAATGGCTAGGCTAATGTAGTTCAAAGGGTTACGAATTTCATGGGCAATGCCAGAGGCCAGTTGTCCGACACGCGACAGGTGTTCGGCCTCATACAGCCTCTTTTCCAAAACTTCGCGCTCCCGCAGCTTTCCCACCATGTTGTTGAAACCACTGGCCAGTTCACCGATTTCATCCTCGCTCTTGACCGGGATGGTTACGGAGAGGTCGCCAGCCGAAACACGCTTGAAATAGTCGACCAGATTATGGATCGGCTCGGTATAACGACGCGCCAGGAAGATCGTCAGCGCAATACCGACAGTAAAGACCATGCCGGTGGCAAACAGGCGGCGCACAAAGTTGGCGTGCTGGAGGTCCCGGATATTGTCCAGCAGCATATTGATCTGCACATAGCCTAGGTGTTCATCTCCAACGATAACCGGCACAAGCACCTGGTAAGGCTTCTGTGAAAGGATCGAGCCGCTGCTGCGCCCCGGAGCGGCATGGACCCCTTTTTCCAGTTTGCTGAGGTCTCGCATCTTGCCGATCTTGTCCGGGTCGGATGAATCAACGATCTCGCCCTCTGTATTAATAATATTGATCTCGTTAATCCCTTTTTCACGGGCCTTGCCAAGGTAATCGGTCAGCCGGGAGGTTTCCGCATCGGAGGTCAGATCCTCAATACTCATCTGCACCGCCTGGGATATCTCCTGCGAGCTTTCCTGGATCTCGTTGACAAGGTCATTCTGGGCAAACTGATTCAGTGCGAAGAGGGTGATCATCGTCAGAATCAGCAGAGAAAGCATGATAATTACAAGTTTGGCATTCAGCTTCATAAGGAACCTGCACAATTGCAGAAATGTCTGCCCGCAAAAATCCCGGCATCAGTAAAAAATCAGGTAAATACTATATCTTAGAGCTTCGCGCTAAACAAGCGTTTACAACACAGCAAGACCATCCGAAATCTCTCACATCCACGTACCTATATTGCCATGCGTTCCAATACAGCAACTTGTTCTTGCCGCTCTGCATTTCAGGCAGGTGACAATTCAGTCACACATCCCCTTCACGGTTGACATCCGGCTGCCGTAAATGGTAAAAATACGACCTTCATACTTCCCCCTATCAACAGGAACCCTTTGAATTTGCAAATAAAAGAAATTTCAACATACTCTCTGCTCTTTTTCATGGTCTTGCTGCTTGGCGGATGTACCAATCACGTTGCCAGGGAAAAACTGCCTTTTCCGCTCACCAGTGACAGCTGCGCTGAGAAGGCCAAAGTGGTCAGCATTCCGCTGCCGGTGATTGCCAACAGCCCCAACGAAGGCATCACCTATGGCGCCCTCGGGGCATTCCTTATTCACAACCGCAATGACGAAATCCATACCCTGCTGGCTCCGCAGGTCAACTACAACCAGAATTTCGGTGTGACAACATCACTTTACAGCGCCTTTTATCCAAAACCCACCACAAACATTGAAGTCAATCTGTCCCAGTCCACCAATATCAATTACGATTACGGTGTAAAACTCAGGGACACCTCCTTCATGGATAAAAAACTTGAGCTTAACCTGCATGCCTACGGTTTTGCAGACGGTTCAGCCCGTTTCTTCGGTTTCCAGGCCAGAAGCCCATTTCAGATGCAGACCAACTACACCGACCAGGAAACCGGCTACACCGTCTCTGCCGGTTATGAGTTTGCCAAATACTTCCAGTTTGTTGTGCAGGATCGCTTCCGCGATGTGCAAATCCGGCAGGGGGCTATAAAAAATCTGCCCAATATCAAGGACAGGTTTTCAGAAAATGATGTACCGGGCATCAACGGGTTCAGAACCCACGCCGTCAGGTTCTCCCTGATCCACAGCACCCTCGACCACAGAGATACCCCCACATACGGCGGCTACATGCGGCTTTCTTTTGAGCCCACATTCAAGGCGCTGGGCGGCGCTGCTGATTACCGCGACTATGAGGTGGAAATCAAGGGGTACATCCCTTTTGATAACGCCCGCTACATCACTGTCGCCAGATTCATGTACAATCAGACGCTCAACGATAAAGCCCGCGACAACGTCCCTTTTCTGGAGCAGAGCGTACTGGGCGGCGAGACCAGCCTGCGCGGCTATGGTCGCAACCGCTTTATCGACAACACCTTTGTCCTGATCAACCTGGAAGAACGCATCCGGCTGTTTCGTTGGGAGATTTTTAACGTTACTGCTGACTGGGAAGTAGCCCCGTTTCTGGACCTGGGTTCCGTGATGCATGACTTTAAGCAAATCAGTGCCAAAACCTTTGAATACAATCCCGGGGTAGGCTTTCGCGCCATTGTGCGCCCCAACATCGTTGGACGCGTGGATATCGGTGTCGGCCGCAACGGCCCAGCCGTATTCGTAGGATTGGGGTATCCGTTCTAAACCGTTGTCAGTGTCCGTCTTCCGTTGACCACAATCAGTCCTTACTCCTCAATCCCCAGTCCCTGCTTTAAGCACATCTCCGCATAAAGACCGCCGGCCGCCAACAACTCCTCAACACGCCCCTCTTCTGCCACCCTGCCGTGCTTAAGCACAATAATCCGGTCGCAGTTTCTGAACACGGACATACGATGGGAAACCACCAGTACCGTGCGGTTGCCGAAATAACTGTCCAGTTCGGCCAGAATCTGTTCTTCATGCTCGGCATCCACCGCCGAGAGCGGGTCATCCAGCAGCAAAACCGGGCGCTCGGATATCAATGCCCTGGCAATCGACAGCCTCTGCTTCTGGCCGCCTGACAGGGCTACCCCCCGTTCTCCCACAACCGTATCCAAGCCATCGCCAAACCTGGCAATATCCTCATCGAACCCGGCCTTTCCCGCCGCTGCCTGAACATCGCCGCCATCATGCCCGGCACCATAGGCTATGTTTTCCTGAATGCTGCGTGAAAACAGGAACGCCTCTTGCGGTACATAACCGATCTTGGCACGCAAGCTGGACAGAGTCAGCTGGTTGACATCCTGTCCGTTGAAAAACAACCTGCCATCCTCCACCGGCAGCAGTCGCGGGATCAGGCGCAGCAGAGTAGATTTGCCGCTGCCCACATCACCGGTAATGCCGACGCGTTCCCCGGCACAAACCGTGATGGACATATCATCCAGCACCTTGACATCACCATACGAAAAGGAAAGGTTTCTGAACTCGATATCAAAACTCTCACCAGCAATTTCTTTGGCGCCTTGCACATCGCTGACACGGGGCTCAGCCATCAGGACCGCGTTTAAACGTTCCATGGATGAAGCACCCCTCTGAACCATGGTCAGGATCCACCCCATCATCACGGTCGGCCAGACCAGCATGGCCAAATATCCGCTAAAAGCCACAAAATCCCCCAAAGATATCCTGCCGCTTATCACCAACCGTCCTCCAATAAACAGCACAGCTAGGGTACCTGCACCGGTAGCCAGCGCCATCACGGGCATGATCAGGCCCCGCAGCCTGGACATGACGAGATTCAACTCCAGATAGCGCTTGGAAGCACCACCAAACACCTCTTGAAAGTGATGTTCACGGCAATAGGATTTAATCAGGCGGACTGCCGAAACAGACTCTTCGGCAAGGCTGGTCAACCGGCCAAGTTCCTCCTGTACCTCCAGCGAGCATGAAAACATGCGGCGGCTGATCCGTTGCACCACAACGACCATCAGCGGAAAAGGCAGCAAGGCATATAAAGTCAGCCCGGGATTGATATGCAGCATCAACGCCACCGCAGCGACATAGAGGATCAGCGCATTTGCCGTGCTGAGGATGCCGAAGCCGGTCAACATACGCACATTGGTCAGGTCATTGGAAAAGCGGGAAAGGACGTCACCGGTACGATGATGTGAAAAAAACGTGAGATCCTGCTGCTGGAGTTTGAAAAACAGCACTTCGCGGATTTTGAATTCAATGATTCTGGCCGCATTCAACACCAGCGTGCGCGAGAAGATACGGGCCGCACAGTGCGCCAGAGCGAGCACAATAATTACGGCTGCGCAGACGCCCGGAGCATAGCCGCCCTGTTCCGGATATTGCAGCCCCTCAACGGCCAGCTTCATAAACCAGGGAATCAGCAACGCAAAGGCATTGGTGACCAGCAACAAAACAGCGCCTCCGGCATAATGCAGCCGGAGGCTAATGATATAGGGCATAAGCGGGGACAAGCTTTTGATGGCAGACCTCTATAAAATCAGTGCTCAGCAGAATCCATTCAGGCTCATTACTTTACAGCCGTATCCTGACTCCTGCAAGCCTTATGCTCCGCATACCCGTCTTTGGCCTGGCATGCGGACTGGTTGTCTCATTATCATGCCGCTTCACCATAAAAAGCAAAAACCGCCCAGTAATATGGACTGGGGTATTTCTTTTTCATCTCCCGGCGTGCCTGCGAAAGCGCCAACGCCCGGTCGTTGCCCTTTTTCAGATGACCGTAGAAAAGGGTCATATACTCAACAGCCGGCTGAGATGCAACCTGCCAGAGGCTGGAAATCACACTACTGGCCCCGGCATGCTGGAAGGCCCGGGCCAGATTGGCCACACCCTCTCCAGCCACCAGATCACCCCGACCGGTATCGCAGGCCGAAAGCATAACCATATCAGCATGCAGCTGCAATTCCAGTATTTCGGACAGCCTCAGGAAACCGTCACTGTTAGGCTGAAGCCCGATCTGTCCAAGCAGGATAAACGGCTCACCCACCCCCTGTAGCTTGCCCGGCAAATCGGCGTGCGTGGCAAAATGCAGAAAACGGTATTCACCCAAACGGGCTTTCAGCAGATTGTCCTTCCTAGCGTCAAGCCCCAGCAGAATGTCCGGCGGTACCGGTTTCACCCCCAGGGTGGCAGCAATCTTGCGCACCTCGGTTTCTGTCTCGGGCAGGGGTGGGTAGACCACTTCGTTCCATACCGGTTTAGCGCCGCTCGCCGCTGTCTTGGCCTGCACGCTCAGCCCCCTGAAAGCGAATCCGTCAACCTGACCAGCTGTAACCTGAACAACAGGCTTAGCCTGTGCAAGAGCGCTGTTGCGCGGGTCCAGCTCATCAAATACCGGGTTGGCAATGGCAAACAGCGCTCTGGCAGCCTTTTTATGCTGCGCAAGCCTGTTAAGCGCCAGCGTAGAAGCAGAATGTTCATAGCTAATCAGCCAGCGTTCATCCAGATACGGCGGGTTATCGCCGCTGTTCACCGTGGCCGGCCTGAGCGCACCGAATGGGAGCAACCCCAGCATGCCATCCGGCACAATAATCACCCGGTTCCCCTCCTTGATGCTGAACTGGGCTGCCGCCATCAGCGTATCGCCCAGTTCCCTGGCCAGTTTTTCCGAAAACTCATCAGGGCGATTGGCATACAATGGTTCCATAAATGACTGGATCCGCTTTTCAATCTCCGCCGGCGGCACCGGAATGCGCACAACAGATTTGACTCCGCCCTTTCTGACCACAAACAGGTAAAGCGCATTGTGGCCGTAGGCATATTCCAGCACAGTTTCGCCAGGGGCCAGAGGTAAGGCGCTGGCCGCAACGGCATCGGGATAATAGATGGCGGCATAACGCGGATAGCGGCTTCTCAGCAACTTGATCAGGCCCAGAAAATCCGCATAGAGCTTGCCGCGGCTGCGGTTATATGCCGATATGGCCGCCTCGCCGGACTTTACAGCTGTCTCCCATTGTTCATCCAGTGCTGCCAGGCGATTCAGCAGCGACGTCTCACGTATTTTGAGATCTGACGGAAGCTGGCGGCGCTCTTTTCCTCTGCGCGATTCAGCCATGGACTCCAGCAGATTTCTAGATTTGATCAGTTCAGCCACCCGGAAGGCACTTTCAGCCATATCCCTACCCAGGTGGACAAGCCTGGCATCCTTTGTCTCGCCTTTCAGCGTGCGTTCGCAAAGCACCGACAACAGCAGGCGATATGGACGTACTCTCCCCCCGGCGTATCCGCCGGCAAAATAGCCGCCCCGCTCACCGACAGCACGCCTCATGTTTTCCGATATGGCTACCGCCTGCAACAGTTCGCCGGTAGCTTCGCTCAACCGACCCAACCCCTTGAGCGCCTCGCCCATCTGGGTATGAAACTGCATACGGTTGGCGTCATCGGTCATCCAGTCCGGCGACATTTTTTTCAACATCCCAAAGGCCTTGTCATATCGGGAAGTTGCCAGATACAACTCCACCAGCCCCGGGTTACCCCTGACCTTGCGCTCCCCGCTATTCATTTCCTGTTCCGCGGCTATAAAACTGCGTTCCGCCTCCGGGTACTTTTTCATTGCCAGGTAGGACATGCCTATATTGGCAAGGTTGCCGCCTGCCGCTCTAGGCTGGTTATGCTGCCTGTTAATAGCCAGCGCCTGTTGATAATAATTGAGCGAACTTTCCGGCTGTCCGATGGCATCATAAACAACGCCGAGATTGTTAAGTGTGATGGCAACAGAGGCGGCTGCCAGACCATGCTTTTGTTTGATGGCCAGAGACTCGGTGAAATAACTGATAGCCCGGTCATACTGTCCCAGGTTTAGATGGCTCTGGCCGATATTGTTCAAGGTTACCGCTATGTCTACAGGGATGTTCAGTTCCCTGCGCAGTTGCAGCGAGCGTTCATGGCACTGCAGGGCCTTGTCGAAGCGCCCCAGCTGATCATAGACCGCCGCCATGTTGTTCAGGCCTATTGATAGAGTGCGTTTGTCCTTGAGGCCTTCATATATCTTCAGAGCCTCATCAAAATATTTCATGGCCTCGTCATAGGCCCCGGCATAATAATCGGCAAAACCGATATTGCTGAGGCTTTCCGCCACAGCTTGGCTGTCTCCTACTGACTTGCGCAGTGCCAAGGCTTCACGGTGCCTGGCCAGGGCATCACTGTGACGCCCCATGGACACCAGCAGCAGCCCCATATTGTTCAGCACAGTGGCGGTCTCTGCCTGTGTATTCATCTTTCTGCGCATGGCCAGGGCTTCTTCATAGTTGGCCATGGCCTTTTCATGCATGTTCAATTGTGCCAGGGCATAGCCCAGGTTATTCAGGCCGGTGGCCGTCATATCAGGCACATGCTGTCGGCGCAACATATCAACTGCCTCCTGCAGATACGGCAGCGCCTTGCCATAATGCCCGCCTGACAGGTAAACCGTCCCGATATTATTGATATTGCGCACCGTTTCATCTGACGGATAGCCCATCTCCTTCTGCAGCTTCAGCGACTCCTCGAATGCAGCCAGGGCGCCTTCCAGGTCATGTCTTGCAAACCTGGCCATACCGGCCCCCTCCAGCAGCATTGCCGTGGCCCCGGAAATATTCCTGCCCCTTGATATGACCAACCCTTCCTCGAATGACGCCAGCGCTTCTGGGTACATCTTCATGGCATACTGGGTCATGCCCACATCATTGAGACCTCGGATGAGCATTTCCGCTGACGCCCCCGTGCGCTTCCTGATTGCCAGTATCTCCTGAAAGGCGGGCAAGGCCTCACTGTATCTGCCCTGTATGGCATAAGCGTTGCCAAGTTCGCTGAGATTAACCGCCCGGCAGGGGTCAATGGAAAGCTCCGTGCAGATCTCCAGTGCCTTGCGGAAATGCGGGATGGCTTCCTGAGGCGCCATGCGCTCCATGGCGGCCTTGCCCTGCTGAAATGCGGCTATCGCCTCCTCGTTTGTTACCGCAAACGCTGTCGGAGCCAACAAAAGTACAAACAGCATGGATAAACAGGCATGCATCTGAGCACCTCCTTATCACAGGTATTTTTATGCAATTTTACCCCTTGGAAACTGTTTGACAACCTGACAGAGCATTGCAAAATTCCGACATCAGCACAGTCTATCCTGTTGATAATCCAAAACCATCAGGTTATAACCGGAACCGCGGTTCGCGCAGACTTGAACTGTTACTGGAGGCACTCATGAAAAAGCTGGCCGAAAGCATCTTCTGCTCCGCCTTACAGGCGGTAAACCCCTACAAGGCCGTATTCACCCATACCGCGCATATACGCAATGAGTATGTTAGCGGCAGGTTTCAGCGCCTGCTGGTGATTGGTTTCGGCAAGGCCGCCGCACCGATGGCCAAGGCCATAGAAGACGAACTGGCCGATCTGATCACGGACGGCTTGGTGATTACCAAGCACGGCCACGCCGAAGGCTACGAACTGAAACTCATCAGCATCTGCGAGGCCTCCCATCCGGTCCCCTGCCAACTGGGCAGCGCCGCCACCGACCGAATCATCAGGCTGACAACCGCTGCGGATGAGCGCACGCTAGTGGTCACCCTGATCTCGGGAGGCGGATCGGCCCTGTTCCTGGCCCCGGCAGATGGCATCACACTTTGCGAAAAACAGGAGGTCACATCACTGCTGCTCAAGGCCGGTGCAGACATCAACGAGATGAACTGTGTGCGCAAGCACCTCTCAAAGGTCAAGGGTGGTCGTCTGGCCGAGATTATCCAACCGGCCCGCAACATCTCACTGATACTGTCCGATGTCATGGGTGACCGTCTGGACGTCATCGCCTCCGGTCCTACCGCGCCCGACAGATCAACATTTGCAGAGGCGCTGTCCGTACTGGATAAATACGCCATACGTCAGCAGACACCGGTCAATGTGCTCAAAATTCTGACAGACGGAATGGGCGGCGCCAGCACCGAAACACCCAAAGCAGACAGCAGCGTTTTCAAGCAGATGGAGAACATCATCATTGCCAGCAACCGTCTGGCGCTGGAATCGGCTCTTGCTGTCGCTGTGGAAGCGAGTATGCAGGCGGAGATCGTATCTTCGGAAATCTCGGGGGAGGCCCGTGATGTGGGCAAGACCTTTGCCCGGCGGGCATTGGAGATCAAAAACAGCGGAGCTTACCGGAAACCGGTATGTCTGATATCAGGGGGAGAAACCACCGTTACCGTACGCGGCAACGGCAAAGGAGGCAGGAATACGGAGATGGCCCTGGCGTTTGCCATGGCGATGGGCGGGGCGGACGGGATCACCTTCCTTTCCGCCGGGACAGACGGCAATGACGGCCCGACCGATGCGGCCGGGGCCATTGTAAATGGCCAGACCATGCGGTATGCCGCAAAAAATGGCCTGGATCCTGTTCAGCATCTGAACAACAATGACTCCTATCATTTCTTCAAAAAACTGGACCAGCTACTCATCACCGGTCCTACCGGCACCAATGTCATGGACATGCAGATCGTCATCATCAGCTGAACTACTCAGCCAAGGTTTTCATCCAGCCTTAAGCAGATCAGGCGGCAGACCGTTCTAAAAATGAACACTCATCAGCTGCATTGCAAACATCGCAACCGCCAGGGTTGTTTCAAGGTTTTACATTCAACATCAGGCAGTGAACTGTTGTCAGCGAATTTCGGCGGCATACTTTTCCCTGAGAGTCACCTTGCTCACCTTGCCCAGACCGGTCTTCTCAATCGTGTTAACAAAACGCACCTTCAGCAGCACCACCTGCTTGCTGATCATCCCCTTGTCGGCATATTGTCTGGTGTGGTGAACAATATCCTTTTCCGCCACCTGATGGCCGTCCCTCGGAATCACCAGCGCCAGCGGGCGCTCGCCCCATTTACCGTCAGGCATGCCGATCACCGCCACTTCAGCAACCGCCGGATGATGGGCAATGATATCCTCCAGTTCCAGTGAGGAGACCCATTCACCGGCCACCTTGATAACATCCTTCGTGCGGTCGGTGATGCGTACATAGCCAAGCTCATCCCGCACTGCCACATCACCGGTATGCAGGTAGCCGCCCTCCCAGAGCTTTTCAGACGCCTTGAAATCCTTCAAATACGCCTGGGTCAGCCATGGCGCGCGCACGACGATCTCACCGGGGCTGGCATTATCCCGCGGCTGTTCGTTCATCTTGCCATCCACAATCCTCAGATCCACCAAAGGCAGGGCTCTGCCGGTCTTGCAGCGGATCGCAGCCTGTTCCTCCGCAGACAGTTGCATCATCTCCGGCGTCAGGTGCGCCAGTGTCAGTACCGGGCATGTCTCAGACATGCCATAACCGGAAAAGATATCTATCCCATACTGCATAGCCTCCAGACAGAGTGAACGGGAAAGTGCAGCGCCGCCGATGATCACCTTCCAGCCGCTCAGGTCGACTCGGCCGGCATGGGGATGCTTGAACAGCATGTGCAGCACCGTCGGCACACAATGGGAGAAGGTAACCCCTTCATTTTCAATCAGTTCCAGCAGTAGTTCCGGTGCATAGCGTCCGGGATAAACCTGCTTGATCCCCAGCATGGTGGCAATGTAGGGGAAACCCCAGGCATGCACATGGAACATGGGCGTCAACGGCATATAGATATCCTGCCTGTGAAAATGCCCCTGTCCCGCAACCGAACCCAGCACGCTCAACACACCCATGCTGTGCAGCACCAGCTGCCGGTGAGTAAAATAGACCCCCTTGGGCATGCCGGTGGTACCGGTGGTGTAAAAGGTCGTTGCCCGGGTGTTTTCATCGAAATCCGGGAAATCAAATTCTGTTGATGCACCGGCCAGCAGCTGTTCATATTCTCCACAGAACGGTATGGACGTAGCTGGTGTTGCAGATTCGTCATTGAGCAGCACAAAGCTCCTGACTGTATCCATCCGCCCCCTGATCTGTTCGAGGATCGGCAGAAACTCGCTGTTCACCAGCAGCACATCATCCTCGGCATGATCAATGGTATAAAGTATCTGCTCCGGCGAAAGGCGCACATTGATGGTATGCAGCACCGCACCGATCATCGGCACGGCAAAGAAACATTCCAGATAACGGTGCGAATCCCAGTCCATCACGGCAACCGTATCACCCGGCTTCACCCCCAGCCCGACCAGGGCATTGGCCAGTTGCCGGATGCGGCGATGCAAATCACGGTATGTATAACGAACTGTATCACGGTAAACAATCTGCTGGTCCGGAGCCTCAACAACAGGAAAAAACAGCAGGTTTTTGATCAAAAGCTGGTAGTCATAAGCGGAAGGTGTGCGCAGATGCGACTGGTTGGCAGGCATGGTTCAACCTCATTTGTCGAAACAATCTAGGGTGATAATTGTGACGGGTAAAAACAGGTTTGGAGTATACCGGCGACGGCAGGATTGCCTACCGGTTAATAACAGCGACGGACCATGGCAACTAACCGGCAGACTTGATCCACGCTCTGGCATCAGCAATATCTGTAAATATCTTGAACTCTGTATCAACATGAGGACTTGTAATGGACTCATACATCCGCCCCATGCCAAAATTACTCCGGGATTTCATGACAAATGCGGATTTACCCCTGCCAACTAAAGCATTGTTGGCCTGATGGAGGTTGGAAACCGCCTGAAACTCTTTCTGGCCCACCTGCATAAAATCCGTTTTACGATAGTCAAATATGCAGTTTGAGCCGGGTTGCCACTGTTGATGGTGTAACAGCTCTTCTGCCAGTTTTTTGAATACGGCAACATCGAAATCACCTTGCGTTTCTATTTCAAAAGTGTTTTCGCTGCTGTTATAAGTGATTGTATATGTCATCGGCCTGCCGGCAAGTTAATTTGCCAGTCTGCGACTGGTTTAAAAAGACTAATTGCATTTTCAGGCCATGTAAACAACAATTTCCGCGCTGCAGCATATACAAGCACAGAAACGAGTTAATGAAACATGTCCATCATCATCTCATTGTTCGGTTTGGGCCTTGTCCTCGGCTTCGTGGGCGCCGGGGGAGCCGGGGTCGTTATTGCCGTTTTATCGGCCTTTTTCAAAATACCGCTTCATACCGCCTTGGCCACCTCGCTCTGCGCCATGATTTTCACGACCATGGCAGGCTCCTTGAGCCACTTCAGAGAGGATAATACGGATGTCAGAACCGGTGCTGCTGTGGGTGGCTTCGGGGCCGTCGGCGCATTCAGCGGCGCCCAGATCGCCTCGCTGATTCCGGCCGGCGAGCTGAAATGGCTGACTGCCGGCATGATGTTTATTTCCGGGCTACTTTTGTGGACAAGGTTCTTTTCCAACAGCAGCCTGTTTTCTGATTCGAACCAGAAACAGCATCCGACTGGGCTGGTTTTCTGGCTGACCGCGGCTGGATTGGGCTTTGTTACCGGGACGATGTCAGGCGCTTTTGGCATCGGCTCTACCCCATTCATACAGCTCGGTCTATTAAGCCTCTTTGGCATGTCCATCTACAAATCGGCTGGCACAACCATGCTGGTTATTCTGCCGATTGCCCTGCTGGGTGGGATTGGCTACATGTTTGCCGGTCACCTGGATATCAGCCTGCTTTTACAGGTGACAACCGGACTGATGTGCGGCGCCTACCTGGGTGCAAAATTCACCAAACGCCTGCCACCGATAATCCTGAAAACAGCCAGCGTGGTGATTCCGTTTCTGGGCGGACTGCTGCTGATCTCAAAATGAATAGCCCATCAGAAGGAATGCCGCATCTGCGCGCTTCTCAAAAAATGCGATATTGGAAAACGTCTGCTCGTGCATAAAGCCGCAGGTAAGAAAATATTTTTTGAAATCAAACGGATCTTTCAGCACCAGGAGTGAACTGATGGCATAGCCCGGCTCGCGCCTGTTGTCACCATAGTATGGTTGAGTTGTGTCCGTCACCCCATAGTGCCCTGCCAAACGGTTGGTCCAGGTCAGGTTGCCACGCTTCCAAATCAAATTCACCCCACCGGACGCAACATTCAGACGGTTCGCCTTGCCCTCGGCAAACGTTCTCTCATAAGCAGCGAATGGCGCAAGCGTTATAGTTTCACCCAGCTTTATCCTGTAGTTAGCACTTAAACGATGGATAGTGCCGTCGCGCTTAAGGTCCGGATTAAGGCTGCCGCTGACATCGTTATCAACAATCCTGGCGGAGACCGTATAATGAAGTGAAACCGGTCCCCCCCCGATACGTTCCCAGCCAGTTCTGAGACCAAAGCTTTTAACACCGGTGGAGGCACGATTCAGCACATAGGGATTTTCCCATTCCCTGCCCATGAACGAATAAAACAGGGCAGCGTCAACAGCCCCTTTGTCCAGATCATGTTTCACACCAACCACCAACCGGCCATAGTCTTCATGGGTGGCGCCCAGATAATAGGTATTTCGCAACGAATCCTGTCGATAACGCAGCAGGACAGCCGGTATGGGGTAAACCCGGTCAGCACTCTGGGGCTTGGCATTGATACTGCTGATATTGGCTTTGCCCCGTCCCCACAGGTTATCCGACTTGTTAATGTACAGCACCCCACCGCCGATATCTGCAGTAAAGCCATCGGCAAAAGCAAAAGACACAAAGCAGGTCATTATAATGCACAAGGCTGCGAAACAGGTTTTAATCATATTGCCTCCTCTGCCAATTGCCTATAAAACATTGGCCGTCATAGATATCTGACTGGAATCCGCTTTTCAAAAATATTGAATAAAGAGCACATATCCGGCAAAACCACCCAAAGATGACCACCTACTTGCAATTACCTCATCTTTTATAAACAGTTACGCCTTGTTGTGCAAACAACAAAAAGCCCCTTCAGAAAAATATCTGAAGGGGTTTAGTTTACATTTTATTGATAGGTGTTCGTCAGAACGGGATATCGTCATCCTGGAACGGCGGCTCATCATAGTTGGAACTGCCGCCACCGGCTGAAGAACCGCCGGAGTCTCCCCCCCTGCGCTCACCCTTTGGTGAAAGCATCTGCATTTTATCACCAACAATTTCAGTGGTGTAGCGCTCGTTGCCGCTGTTATCCTGCCATTTACGGGTCTGCAGACGCCCCTCTATATAGACCGTCTTCCCTTTGGAAAGGTACTCGCCGGCAATCTCGGCCAGTTTGCCCCACAGGGTTATACGGTGCCATTCGGTACGTTCTTCCCACTCGCCGCTCTTGTTTTTGAACTTCTCGCTGGTTGCCAGATTGAAGCTGGCCACAGCCTGGCCGGAGGCGGTGTAGCGCACTTCCGGGTCCTTGCCCAGATTCCCTATCAGCATTACTTTATTAAGACTGGCCATTACAGAGCTCCTTTTGGCTTATTTGAATAATGTGGCGCTCAAGATACAACAAGTTTTTGATTCAGCCAAGTGGTTTGAACAGATTATTTTGTTCGTCAAACTCGTCTGATTTGATATGGTAGGCACTCTTCCATTCAAGCAAACAGGGATAAGCTGCCACAATGAGTAAGGTAGACGAAAAACTCCGCCCAGCCTTCAGATGGTTCAATGCTACCCAGTTCATGGGGGCCATGAACGACAATATCCTCAAGCTGTTGATCATCTTCAGCCTGATTCACAGCCAGGGGACGCACAAGGCCGGTGCCATTACCGCCGCTGTAGGGGCCGCCTTTGTATTGCCGTTCCTGATCTTTTCGGCCCCTGCCGGATGTCTGGCCGACCGTTTCCGCAAGTCGCAGGTTATTGTTGCCGCCAAACTGATGGAGGTAATTGTAACCGCCATGGCCATCGCCGCCTTTGCCTGCGGGTGGGATAGCAGCCTGTATCTGATCATCTTTTTAATGGCCGCCCACAGCGCCTTCTTTGCCCCGGCCAAATACGGGATCATCCCCGAGCTTTCCGGTGAGCGGCAACTTTCACGCGCCAACGGACTGGTCGAGGCCTTCACGTTTCTGGCCATCATCCTGGGGACCACACTGGCATCGGCGCTGCCGCAGCTTACCTCCGGGCGATACTGGCTGGCCTCACTGTTCTGTCTGTCTGTAGCAATAGCCGGCCTTTATTGCGCCTGGCGCATGCCGCCCACCAGCCAGGCAGCACCAGAACGCAAAATCGCTCTGCTGCCCACCGGCCTGCTGCATACTATTATATATATACGCAAGGACAAATCTCTGCTGCTGGCTATCATCGGGCTGGGGTATTTCTGGTTTGTGGGCGCCTTCGCCCAATTGAACCTGATCGGCTACGGCATTCAGGAACTGCAGTTCACTCAGGAGCAGAGCGGCTACCTCTTTCTGGCTGCGGCTTTTGGCATTGGCATCGGCTCACTGCTGGCCGCCCGCATCTCCGGCAAGACAGTGGAACTGGGCCTGGTGCCGGTCGGCGCTATCGGGCTCTTCCTGGCTCAGATCCTGTTGATGTTATTCACAAACTCCGCATGGGGCGTCATTGCCATCATCATCCTGTTCGGCATCAACGCCGGTTTCTTCAGCCTTCCCTTTCAGACCTTCATCCAGTCCGCAGCGCCAACTGACATGCGCGGCGAAGTGCTGGCCGCCTCCAGTTTTATCAACTGGATCTTCATTCTGCTGGCCTCGGCCGTCACCTTTGCCTTCAGCGCTTCTCTAAAGCTGTCCGCTGCCGCCGGTTTCGGCATTATCGGCTGCCTGACGCTGCTGCTGACCCTGTTGACGCTTTGGCTGATGCCTGATTTCAAACAAAGCCTTTTATCCCTAATCAATAAATCCTCGATTAGTTAACCCCTTGGACTACCTTTCCAATTTTCAGATTGTCAGCTAACGCAAAAGCATGTATACAAGTTTTGAATTACTTCACCAAAACAATCTAATCATTACATTCTTATCAGGAGGAAACATGCTTGGCATTTTTACGTTCATCTTCAGCCACTACCTTATAATCCTCGGCTTGATTGTCGTCGGCATATTGATCTGGAACTCTGTGGTCATTGTAGGCGGCACAGAAATCGCCGTTATCGAACGAAAATACTTTGGTGCCGGAATGCCTCAAGGGCGTGTTGTGGCCATGGCTAACGAAATCGGTGTACAGGCACGCACGCTCGGTCCAGGCTTACATTTTCTGATCCCTTTCCTTTACTCTACAAACAAACAACTCTTCACAAACATCGCTGAAAACGAAGTTGGTATACTGGAATCTATTGACGGTGATCCCGTACCAGCAGGCAAGATATTTGCGCGCGTAGTTGAAGGACATGACTCATTTCAGGACGGTGAAAGTTTTCTTAAAAACGGTGGCGAAAAGGGGCCGCAAATCCAGATACTCCCTCCAGGTTCCTATCGTGTCAATCCCGTTCTGTTCAGAATCAAAAAATCACCGGCCATTACAGTTGAGAAAAATGAAATTGCACTGATTTCATCTGTTGACGGCAGCCCGATCCCGCCGGGCAAGATTTTCGCCCGCGTTGTGACAGGCCATAACGCCTTTCAGAACGGCGAGGCATTCCTGCAAAACGGTGGAGAAAAAGGACCTCAGATAGAACTGCTGCCGCCAGGCACTTATCGAATCAACCTTGATCTGTTTAATGTCCGCAAAGTACCGGCGGTTGTGATCGACAAGGGCCAGGTCGGGGTAGTGACTTCAATGGACGGTGAACCAATACCGGCTGGACGATTGCTGGCCAAAAAGGTGGCAGGACACAACAACTTCGAGAACGGGCAGGCATTCTTGCAAAATGGCGGCCAGAAAGGCCCGCAAATAGATGTATTGCTGCCAGGTACTTACCGTATTAACACCGATTTGTTTCATGTTGAGATCATGGACGCAACCGTTGTTCCTGCCAACAAGGTTGGCCTTATAACAGCCCTGGACGGTGAACCACTCCCCGAGGCAGAATATGTTGCCAAACCCGTTACCGGGCATACTGATTTTCAGGATGCGTCCATGTTTCTGTCTGCCGGTGGACAACGTGGACCACAATTCGATGTACTTAAGCCAGGTACTTATTACATCAACCCGTTGACCTTCAAGGTTGAGTTAGATGATGTAGCTGTTGTTGAGCGCGGGCAGGTGGCAGTCGTGGTTTCCAACGTTGGTGAAGAGCCGACGCAGATAAAGTCATTAATAGATGAGCAGGCAAAGGGCGAAGGCGTTACCGAAGGTAGCGACTTGTATAAAGAGATTGAAAACCGTTTCAATAAAGGTATTGAACGCTATGTGGTACCCAAAGGATATCGCGGTATTCAGCAGGAGGTAGCAGGCCCCGGATTTTACTATCTGAATCGGCGCGCCTACATTGCCTATGTGGTCGACACAACCAATATCAGCGTTGATTGGGATGATGCACAGGAGACTCGCTTCAACCCTCTTAAAGTAGTCTCCCGAGACGGTTTTGAGATCAGTGTTTCCGTCAAGGTCGTAATCCGTGTGCGCCCTGACCAGGCGCCTTACATGGTTTCTAAAATTGGCTCTATTGAAAACCTGATCCAGCACGTCATTCACCCAATGATAGATTCCAGCTTCCGCAATCAGGCTTCATCAACATCGGCAATGAACTTCATGCAGGACCGGCAAGAGGAACAGCGCAAGGCAGAGGAGAGAGCACGAACAGAGTTGGAAAAATATCATGTTGAATGCGTGTCGGTATTAATATGTCAGATTACATTGCCTCAAGACCTTATGGACACCCAAACCATGAAGATCATTGCCCAGCAGCAGTTGGGCATGTATCAGGAACAGCAGAAAACTGAGCAGACCCGTATTGCCACCGAAAAAACAAGGGCAGAAGCTGATCAGCAGAAAAATCTGGTCGAAGCGGAAATCGGTGTAAAAATTGCCGAACAGAACAAGGAAAAAGCCATTCGTTTTGCCGAGGGTGAAGCCGAAAGTATTCGTCTGCGGGCAGAAGGTGAAGCAAAAGGCATCAAGGCACTAGGCGAGGCAGAGGGTGCAAAGATTCTTGCGATGGGTGAAGCAACTGCCAAGGCATATGAACTACAAAACAAGGCAGTCGGCCAACAGGGTGTTACCGCTATAGAAATTGCCAAGCAGATAGCAGCCGGAAACATCAAAGTTACGCCTGATTTCCTTGTGCAAGGCAACGAAAACGTAGGCGGCTTGTTGTCGGCATTTCTAACGCAGAAGATTTCCGGTAAACAAACAGGCTTGCCTGTTTCAGAACCGAAACAGGAACAGCCAGCAGCTTAAGAGAGCTTATGCGAAACTTATGTCTGGGATTTAACTTATTATTTTTGCTGGCATTTCTTCCATCGAATCTTCTCGCAGCATCTTTCCACTGGGTAGACAGCGATGGCTTCCACTCCCTGGACCAGATCACCAAGGTGCCCATAGAGAAGCGCCTGGAACTGCCGATGGTCAAGAACCGCACAGCCCTGCCGTTTACAGCCGATGAGGACAAGGACGGCAGTATGCACATCTGGTATCTGCTCAACCTCTCCGGGGCGGCCGCGCCATACACAAAAGCTGCCGAATTTAGCAGCAGCCGCTCCTACACGAAAGTCGAACAATCCAAAACCGGTGATGTCGGCTGCGGAAAATCTTTCTGCGCCGTTCTGATTAATAATGACAAGCTGCAAACCGCGACAGAAAAGCTCTCCCGTCAAACCTTTACCAAAAGATATGGCCATATCAGCTGGTATCGATTTAGCGGCAAACACAAGGTCACCACAAAAAAAGGCGGTGCTGCCCCCAGAGATGCACTCAACAAATCGGACAAGGCCTTGTTGCGCTTGGACAAAACCGCGGAACCCCCTCTGCAGGCCAAAGATCTCGACGAGATTGAACGACTGAAACAGGCATGGCAGCAGGCCGTCAGCCAACTTGAGGCAGTGCGGCAGAACTATCCGGACGATCCCCAGGTCACCAGACGCCTGGGTGTGCTTTACCGCCGCGGGTTTACCCTGGAGATGCCGGGCGCCTGGGAGCGTGCCGAGGCCTATCTGCTCAGAACAACTACACTTGCCCCCAGATCAGCCGACGCCTTCATCTCACTGGGAATCCTTTACGGCGACAGCGGCGAAGGCTTTGAAAAGCAGGCTGAAACCCAATTCCGCAAAGCGCTGAAACTGGCCAACAAGCAGCAACTGCCCCATGTGCTTTGGGGCCTGTCTGTCGCCCAATTCAAGCAGGGCAGAAAAGCTGATGCAATCAAAACGCTCGATCGCCTGATTAAACTGAAACCGGGCGACAAAAAAGCCTTGAAACTCCTTGAAAAGTTTATGGAATCCAGGCCAACAGCAGGAACCAGATAAAAACACCCTCCATATCCCGTTCTGCAGGTTTACTTATATTTGCCCTCTTTTGCCGCCTTTGTAACACACAACAAACATATCGAAACTACTACTTCTATTGCAAATGACCAGTGCAGCATAAAGTCCAACCACCAGGGCTGATAAAGCGCCGGAACGGTGAACAGCGCATAAGCCTTCCCACCAAAAGGGGCCAACCAGTAAATATCCCCCACAATGCTGTCCAAACACAGATGAAACATGCCATTGCTGGTAAATAGCGCTGCCGCCTGCGCATATTTCAGCTTGTTCCCGCTCTTCAGCCAGAAAATTGCCATTATGATTAGTACAATCCAGACCGCCGGGAAATGGGTTGCATAGGTATGGTGGTGATAACGCCGGTCGTCCCACAGATAGAAGCAAATCATATCCAGATCCGGCGCCACCGAACCAAGCATGCCCCACATCATGCACGCCTTACGGCTAACAATTTTTTCTTCGCCAATCTTGCATATTATGTCCGAAACAATATAGCCAGCCGGCAAATGCCCTATAAACATAGTCTGTTACCTGTTTGATTTTTGTATATGCAGCCATGTTGCCCCTTATCCTCTTACTTCAGTTTCCGTGCGACTCGTTTTAGATTGAAATGGCATGTACCAGTCGATGTTTCTTGTCAGGTACATAAACAGCGCCAGCACCCCAAACAACCCGATGCTTCCCATCAGCAAGGCATAATCCTCAAGCTGCAACAACACATACAGGAAACCGTATAATACTGAAATCATTGCAGCAACGGTCAATGCCAGAACATTGGATGCAAAAAGACTTCTGCAATATGCACCTATCAGGGCAACCGTCCCGCAGGTGGCAATCAGATAACTGGCGTGAAACGACATATGCTCCGAAAGCGACAATAGTAATGAATAAAACAGGATCAGTGACAGGCCGACCAGGAAGTATTGAACCGGATGAATCATCTTCTTGTTATGAAGCTCTATCGCAAAAAATGCTGCAAAAGTGAGGGCAATAAACATCAGTGCATACTTGGTAGTCCTCATGGTTTTTTGATATCCATCGACAGGAGTTACAAGATTCACCCCGAAAGCTGACGGGTTTATGCTATGTGATTTTCCGACCCATTTTTGTGGGTAGTTTCTGTTTAACTGCAATACCTTCCACTGCGCCGTAAAACCATCTTTGGTAATAGTGCGGGCCTCCGGAAGAAAGCTCCCCTGAAAACCGGGGGCGCTCCATTTTGATGCCATCGAAACAACATTTTCCTTGCCAACCGGAACAAAGTTCAATTCCTGTGCACCATTCAAATTCAAACTCATTGCAAAGGCATAAACGCTTTTGGCATCGCGGACATTCACCTTTGCGCTGACCCCGGAAGCCACGACATCGTTGTCCGGTATTCCAGGAGTGGCGGGAATCGCCTCGCTATTCCAATGAATCGACAGCTTGTCCTTTATGCCCTTTAAATCACTGATCCCGCATGCGATATAGGCTTCATCCCAGAGGATATCATTTCTGGCTGCGGGAATATCTTTTTCTGACGGCTTGCTGAATTTTGCGGCCATATGCAGTTTGCTGCCGTAAAGCATAACCTGGTACAACCCACGATAACGCACCTCTGGCTGCATCACCCCATCAATCAGCAATTCATCCGGCAAAAAATGTGCATTTTGTATCTGCTGAATAACATTGCCATCTTTATCCTTTACATAGGACTTGAATGGGACGGTCAAAACAGGTCCTGCAAGCGTCTGGCTGCCCCCCCACTTTTCACTTACCTCTTTGAGGGCGTTGTTTCTTGTCACTTCACGCTCCCTGATCACTCCGGTTATCAAGGAAGCCGGAATCATCAAGGCAAGACAAACCGCGGCGATTATCACTACCCTTAACCCAACCGATATTCCCTGCCCCTTGATCAACATTCGTGTTTCCTCCTTAAGCGCTTGTTATGTAAGACTGTGTGGAGTATATAGTTGAATTATGTCGGGGTAATGCTGACACTATTAAATTTTCGAGGAGTTATTTTGCAGATTTTGTGCAAATACTTTCCGGGTATGGCGGGTAAGATATGTCAAACGATGCTCTGATTCTGGTAGTCGACGATGACCCGCATATTCGTGAGGTTGTGCAGTATGCTCTGGAAAAGGGTGGTTTCCGGGTTGTTTGCGCCAATGACGGGAAACAGGCGATTTCCTTATTTTACGAACATTCTCCGGATCTGATTATTCTGGATATTATGATGCGTGAAATGGATGGAACCGATGTCTGCAGGGCTATCCGCGCCAATTTTGACACTCCGATAATTTTTCTTTCCTCGAAAGATGATGAAATTGACAAGGTACTGGGCTTGGAACTGGGCGGGGATGATTATGTTGTCAAGCCATTCAGCCCAAGAGAACTTGTTGCAAGGATCAGGGCTGTACTACGCCGAAAAGCTGACAGCAACATTACAGCACAGGCAGGCAAAACGCCTGACAGGCCGAACATAATCAGCTATGGCGCTCTCAAACTTGATCTGGACAGGCACTTGGCATACTGGGGTGGAATTGCCTTAGAATTCACCGTTACAGAATTCAATATATTAAGAACGCTGCTGGGCTACCCCGGCAAAGTTTATTCCCGTGATGAGCTCATGTCCGGGGCATATGTAAATGACAACCATGTAACAGACAGGACCATCGACAGCCATGTAAGGCGTATCAGACGTAAATTCAACGAGATAGGCGCAGACCCGGTTGATACCGTTCATGGAGTCGGCTACAAATTGAGAGACTGCATTCAGGGGAATAGATGTTCCGCAAACCCAGACTAAGAACTATTCTTCTTATCATCAACCTTGTAATCCTGCTTCTTCCACTACTCGGCATTGGCGTGCTGCGCATATATGAAAGCGAACTGGTTCGCCGTACAGAATCCGAACTGATCGCACAAGGAACCATAATCGGCGCCGCCTTCAAGAAGGAGCTGCAGAACTCGCTTTGCCCATCATCGTACGGGGCATCGGCAACCTATAAACCACCAGCTCAATACCACTACGCGAGCAAATACAAGTATATCGGACCCAAACTTGATATCTACGCAGAAACCATCAGACCGCCAGCATTGCCCGCATCGGCTCCAGATATAGCACCAGACAAATATGCCCGGTTGGCGGCAAACCGTGTCGACGCTTTGCTGGCAGCCAGTAAGGAAGTAACCCTTGTGGGAATCAGGCTGGTTGATTACAGAGGCACTGTTATCTCAAGCACTGGCAGTGAAATGGGCATGTCACTCATCAGTCGTGAAGAAGTCAGAAGATCTCTTGCGGGCGAATATGTGAGTCTGCTACGCCAACGTATCAGTGATGACCCGCAGCCACCGTCAACCTCTTTAAGCCGGGGGAAACGTCTGCGGGTATTTGTGGCTATGCCGATAATCGAAAACAACATGGTGCTGGGTGCTGTAATACTTTCCAGAACGCCGCTGGATATCCGCAAATCACTTTATATGATAAGAGGTCAGCTTGCAGCCGCTGCCGCCGGGCTGGTTACAGTTGTATTTGGCATTACCCTGCTGACTTCCATCACAGTCAACCGTCCTTTGACATCCCTTGCAAAATACGCACAATCTGTGGTGGCAGGAGACAAATCGGAAGCACCACCCATCAGCCATTCAGGGATTTATGAAATTACGGTGCTGTCCCAGGCTGTTACATCAATGTCCAGGACACTTGAAGATCGCGCAGAGTATATCCGGACATTTGCCGCCAATGTATCGCATGAATTCAAAACGCCGCTGACCTCAATCCGCGCCACAGTTGAATTGTTGGAAGAACATTTCTTCGAAATGTCCGATGAGGAGCGTAAACGCTTTCTTCATATTATCTCAAGTGATACGGAGCGCTTGGACAGGCTGGTAAGAAGATTACTGGACCTGGCCAGGGCCGACACCCTGAGGCCAAGTGACGTACAATGCAATACCTCCGAGGTGTTAAATTCTCTGGTGCAACAGTTCCTTACACAAGGGCTGAAAGTGCATCTTGCAGCAGCAATTCCTGCTGTGCGCATTAACATGACAAGGGAGGTTTTTGAATCGATTGTTTCCAACCTTATCGAAAACGCCAGACAACATTCGGGCAACGACGTTGAAATAAGCATTTCCGGCAGAATTCTGCAGAGCCAAGAGACAACGTTAGAAATCGACGTGCATGATAATGGCCCAGGCATCCCAGAAGCAAACAGAGAGAAAATATTCCGGCCATTTTTCACAACCGCCCGCGAAAACGGAGGCAGCGGACTTGGGCTGTCAATTGTCAAATCCCTGCTGATTGCACATGGTGGTTTAATATCATTAGAGCCGTCACCTGGCGGCTCACTATTCAGGCTTAGGATTCCTGCACAACGCGCTTGAACCATAGACATAATATCTTGCCATATACCGCTAATTTTCGTAGTCTCCTTCTAACATTATTTTGAGAGGTCGACCTATGCTAAACGTAGCTATCGTGGGCGCCAGCGGTTATACCGGGCTGGAGCTGATCCGCATACTGCACTGCCATCCCGAGGTGGCGGTAACCTGTGTCACATCCGAACAGAGCGCCGGCAAGCGTATTTCCGATGTTTTTCCCACACTCAGGGGACGCTGTGATCTGGTGCTGGAAAACCTGGAGCCGGTCAGGATCGCCGAAAAGGCCGATATCATCTTTACCGCACTGCCGCACAAGGCGGCCATGGAGGTGGTGCCCACCTTCCTCAAACTGGGCAAGCATGTAGTGGATCTTTCTGCCGACTACCGCCTCTCTGATCACGAGGTTTACGGGCAATGGTACGAGCCGCATATGAATCCGGCCACCTTGAAAAAGGCGGTCTACGGTTCGCCCGAGCTGCGCCGCAGCAAGATCAAGGGCGCCAAACTGGTTGCAAATCCGGGATGTTACCCCACCAGCATCATCCTGGCGCTGGCTCCGTTGCTGAAAAATGGGATGATCGACCTGAAGAGCATCATTGCCGATTCTGCCTCCGGCGTTACCGGCGCCGGACGTTCCGCCAAGGTCGATTCGCTTTACTGCGAGGTCAACGAAGGCTTCAAGGCTTACGGTGTCGGCGGCGTGCACAGACACACCCCGGAAATAGAACAGGAAATCTCCCTGTTGGCCGGAGAACCAGTAAAATTGACCTTCACCCCACACCTGGTGCCGATGGACCGCGGTATCCTGTCTACGGTATACTCCACCCCGCTTAAGCAGACCTCTTCCACTGAATTGGTCAAGCTCTATCAGTCCTTCTATGCCGGTGAGCCGTTCGTGCGGGTGCTGCCGGAGGGCAATCTGCCGTCCACCGCGTTTGTGCGTGGTTCCAACTTCTGCGACATCGCACCGGTGGTTGATGCGCGTACCGGCAGGGTAATCGTGATCTCGGCCATCGACAACCTGGTCAAGGGGGCTTCCGGCCAGGCGGTGCAGAACATGAACATCGTTTGCGGTTTTCCGGAAACCATGGGCCTGGAAGGACTGGCCCTATTCCCATGACCACCAACCTGATCACGGCGGCTGGCATCAAGCGACTGGAAGACGAATACAATTATCTGCGCTATGTGGAGCGCCCCAAGGTGGTGCAGGGAGTGGCCGATGCGGCGGCCGAAGGCGACCGTTCCGAGAATGCCGAATATACCTACGGCAAGAAGAGGCTGCGAGAGATTGACCGCAAACTGAAGCATCTGGGCAGCCGCCTGAAGGTGCTCAAGGTGGCCTCGCCGCCGCTCAAACCGAGGGTGGTCAGCTTTGGCTGCTGGGTCTCTTATGAGGATGAGGAAGGTAATGCCTTTTGTTATCAACTGGTTGGGCCGGATGAATTTGATGTCAAGGCCGGCAAGATCAGCATTGATTCACCGGTAGGACAGGCGCTGCTGAACAAGCAGCTGGATGATGAAGCCATCATCCGCCGCCCGAATGGCGACCTGCCGGTTTACATCACCGACATCAGCGCTGCCCCTCCGGATACCAGCGCCTGACCACGAACATATCCCGTTTCCCTTTGCCGGCAGGCCACAGGTCTGCCGGTTTTCTTGTTTTCATGATTGCGGCCAGCCGCTGCTTCAGCGGAGAGATCACCACCCCACCATGGCCCACCGCGCCGCACTTGAGCACACTTTCAATCACCTGCTCCCTGTTCAGCACGATCAGCACATGCCCCTTCCAGACGATCAGGTCCAGCGGTTCCACAAGGCTGGTAATCTCCGCTGCGCTCCTGCCGCTGACAGCAACAGCGTCCCCGTAATGCACCAGCCAGGAGGTATTGCGCGGGGTCCAACCGCCGGTGGCCTCATAGAGCAGACCGGAGCAGTCCAGACCGCCTAGGGTCAGCTTCTTAATCTGGCCTGATTCCAGTGAGTTACGGTAAAAATATGCCAGCAGTTCCGGCACGCCGTTGCGCACGTTACCGCCCCACACATAGGGCTGCCCCTGCGCTGATTTCATTACAGTTATAATCTCCTGCCTGGACGGCAGCTGGCGCTTGCGCGGTTCGGGCTGCCGATCCCGCAGATCGAGAAAACGGCTGTCCATATACAGCGGTGTGTCTGCGGATACAGGGTAGTCATCCGTCACCACCTGGTAAAAGGTCTTCCCCCTCTTTTCCAGCTTGCCGATCAGCCTGAAGGCGGTACCGGGCAGGGCGATAAATTCCATCTCGCGCACCTGTCCGCAGCTATCGGATTTCAATGTTTTGCCGTCCCTGCCGCCAAAAACCTTTGAAAATTCAGGCGAGTTAAGCACAGGCGTGGCGGTGCGTGCCACGGCAAAATCGGTCGCCTCAGCGCTGCCTGCGGCAAGCAACAGGCAAATCAGCCACAGCATGAGATTTTGTCTGAATTGATCAGGAAAGGTAAATATTTTCAATGGTTACGCTCCTGGGTTATTGAAGTGTTCGCGAATGATAACGCTCTAAAACTGTTCACTGTTTTGCTGCAGGGGGACGATTCAGGATACTGATAACGTCCGTAGCAACAAATACACGATCCCGTTGGCGTTCAGCCTGTGACGTGACGACCCCTTTCTCTTTCATTATGTTCAAGGCAGCATTTGCGGTCGGAAATGAGGTTTTGAACGCTGACTGAATTGAACGCACTGTAACAACCGGGTGCGCAATGAGATATTCAGGGAGCTTATGTGGCAAGGCGTCACTTCGCACGTTGCTGGTGTTAATCCTTGTCTTCCACTGGTCAAGAAGTTCAGTCAGACATTGTGCCGTTTGCATTGTCTCCTGTGCGGACACCTGCACACATTCGGCGAAGAACCGCACCCAGGGCGCCCATTCTCCTCGCAACTGCACCGCTCCCAAAGTATCGTAATATTCCTGCTGGTTTTCTTTGAGGAACCCGGCCAGGTAAATCGGCGGATAGCCTTCCGCAAACAGCATGAGTGGCAAAAGGAGCCTGCCTACCCGGCCATTGCCGTCAATAAATGGATGGATCATCTCGAACTGAGCATGAACAATCGCCATGCGGATGACGATGGATATTTCCGTTTGGTCTTCTTCTGAAGGTGTATAGCGCAGCACCTCTTCCAGGTCGGCAATGCACTCCCCAAGATATTCGTGAGGAGGTGGGACAATTTTGGCATTGTAGATGTTTCTATAGCCGCCGATCCAGTTCTGACTTTGCCTGAACTTGCCAGGTATATCCTTGTAGTCTGTTCCCTCCATCAGATGGCAATGGAGCATCTCAATCAGCGCTCGGTCCAGGGCGCCTGCTCCACGGTTGGAAACCTCCTGCAACCCGTATTGCAATGCCTTGACGTAGTTGAAAGTCACCACAACGTCCTGAGGAAGTCCGTCATCACTTCCGGTCACCTCATATTCGAAAACCTGATCAACTTCCGAGGATGTTCCCTCTATTTGACTGCTCCTGACGGCTTCCCTGCGGTCAAGCGTCCTTGTGACAAGGTTCGGATTTGGAAGACGGGAAGTGGCGGCCTGTACTGCCCCTAGAGCTTCATGCGCCTTGACTAAATCACCGAACACTTCATGCAGTCCGAGTGTGCGGGGAGCAGGAGGAGGCACAAGCGCGGAAACCCCCGGATATTCCTTCAGGGGAACAAGCAGCTTTTGACGGTCAGGACTTAAATCTGAAGTTTTCATAATGCCATCCTTTAATAACGCTTACAGTTATTAAAATATATTCTGATTATATTTAATAAGCAAGATTGTTGTTAAAGGATAAGATGCAAGGTTTTAATGAACGAGGGCGGACCTAAATTCGAATAGCACGCTATCTTCAATGCTGCTTCCCCTTGCCGTTCAACAGCTTCCTGACCAAATCCTTTTGTGCAGCAGCCAGTTTCGGCATTGCCAGCAGATCCCTGAGCTGCTGGGGCAACATAGTTGGGAGGAAGTTTGTAAACCATATCAGCGGAGTACGCGGATTTTTGAGGATGGCAAAACGGATGTTCGGTCGGGTCTTCCATTTGGCATGCCTGGCCACCATCGAGATGGTCTCCGCATTGGCATGGAAGGATGTGATGAACTGATGTACCGCCCCCTCCTTCAGGTGAGGACTATCCAGACAGGCCTCGACCACCTGCGGCAGACCTTCCTTGATCAGCACTTCGACAATATGCGCTGTCCCGCGTCTGGCCATGGCGAGTTTGTTGCCCAGCGGCTGTGTCGGCAGACGCTGGATGATCGCCCGCTCGGCAGCCATGCGCAGGTCCGCATTGATCACCGGCATCTGGCAGATCTTGACCAGTTCAAAAATCATCAGCTGGGGCAGGATGGTCTGGGCAATATGCACCGGCGCATCGGCATGACAGACCAGGGCGAATTTGACCTTGTTGTTCTGCAGCAGTTTGCGGTTGCCATAGATGGCGTTGAACAGTTCTTCTGTCAGACCGCGGCGCTTGAACATCGCCAGCAGATGATGCTCGTCCAGGTCAGGGTTGCGCAAGGCGGCGATCAGCACCTCCGACTTGTGCTCCTGGATCACCCCGAACAGCTCATCCTTGCCGCAGGTCAACGCCTGCTGCATCTGACGTGACATATCCTGATCAAGTTTTGCTGTATTATCAGAAGGTTGCATGCTGTATACCGCTCATATGGCCCCGCTTTGCTTCAGCAGCTTGGCCAGTGCCTCGGCCAGCCGGCGATAACCGGCAGCATTGGGGTGTATATAGTCGGATTTAAGAGAGTTTTTTGCCAGTATCACCGCCAGCGCCTTTTCTTCGCAAGGGATGCCGAACTCTTTGGCAACCTCGGCATAAAATGGCGGCGGCGAGAGGGTAAGACCCAGGGCAGGCACAGCCACCAGCATCACAGAAATCCCTCTCCCCTTGGCCATGCGGATCATCGCGCGCAGATTGTCGGCCGCCTGCTGCCGGTCCAGTTGCTGCAGCAGGTCGTTGCCACCATGACATAGTATCATCAAGGCCGGTTTCTGACTGTCCAGTACCGTTGCCAACCGGGCAAGCCCCTCGGCAGTCACTTCGCCCGGCACCCCGGAATTGAGCACCCTGCGACCGGTAAGTTTTGATAATATAGCAGGATAGCTTTCGCCTGGCGCAGCACCGGTGCCATAGGTCAGGCTGTCGCCAAAGGCCAGGATGACAGCATCAGCAGGCAACTGTGACAGGGTCGGACCGGGGGAGCAGGACACCAGAGGCAACATAGTCAATCCAATCAGGATAGCGGATAATTTCATGCGCTTGACTTTCTTGGTAGGAAGTTAGCGATACCATTTACGCCTGTCGGCAACAACTTCTCTAAATGTACCTGTTCGTGACAACTTGACAAGGATTATTTCAGGGCGGGGAGAGGCGGTTATGCGGAGATGACCTTCAGTATGCCGCGCAAAAGATCAACAGGGGTGGGCGGGCAGCCACAGATGCAGGCATCTACCGGAATCACATTGCCAATCCGGCCCAGCGACGCATAGCTTTCAGCGAATATCCCGCCATTGCAGCCGCAATCTCCAACCGCCACCACGATTTTAGGGTCGGGGATCGCATGATAGGTGCGCTTGAGGGCAACTTCCATATTCACCGAAACCGGGCCGGTCACCAGCAGCATATCGGCAAAACGCGGCGAGGCCGTGAAGGTAATTCCAAAGCGCTCGCAATTGTATATGGCGTTGTTCATGGCGTGGATTTCAAGTTCGCAGCCGTTGCAGGAACCGGCATCCACCTGCCTGATGACAAGGCTGCGCCGGAACCTTTTCCGGATGCAGGCCTCAAGTTGCCGGCCGATCTCCACGACCTGCTGCTCGACCTCAACGGGCAACGGCTCCGTTACAACACCGGTGCGAAATATCTGGTGCAGAATCCTGATCATAAATCGTGTCCCGCATAGGACTGGTTGAAGCTCTTATTGCAAACCGGGAAATCCGGCACGATGTTGCCATGCACCGCCTGTTCCAGGCCGAGCCAGTTAAGGCTGGATGGATCCCTGACCATGCAACGGTTGACCTCGCCCCTTGTACCGGACTGAAGCCAATAAACGATCTCCCCCCGCCACCCTTCTACCAGGGCCAGACCGCTCCTCTCATCAACCGGGGGGGCGAAATCAGCGCACAGGCGGCCTGCCGGCAGCTCTGCCAGCATCTCCCGCAGCAGTCGGAGCGAATCGCGGATTTCCTCTATGCGGACCCAGGTACGCGCATTGACGTCACCGGCATTAAGCACCGTCATCTGCGGCTGAAAGCGATCGTACGGAGGAAAGACCGCCTGAATGCGAGCATCCAGGGATTGGCCGCTTGCCCTGGCGACAACCCCGACCGTACCCAAATCATGTGCCAGCTCAATGCTGAATATGCCGGTTGTTCGCAGCCGGTCTTCCAGCGAAGGATTGTCATCATAGATGCGCACCAGCTTTTCGTATTCATGCTCGAACTTATTCAGTTCCTCCAGCATGCAGTCAATGCCGGCTTGATCAAGGTCAACCATCACACCGCCCGGCACAACCCTGTCCATCATGAAGCGATGCCCAAACAAGCGCAGGTTGCTGCTGACAATACGTTCCTTGAGTATGTTCAGCTGATAGAAGATGAAAGCAAAACCGACGTCATTGCAGATGGCAGCGATATCCCCGAGGTGATTGGCAATACGTTCCCGTTCCAGCATAATGGCCCGCAGCCACAGGCCCCTTGGAGGAGGCGTACAGCCAGTCATGGCCTCCAGGGCCCGGCAGTAAGCAATGGCATGGGCAACGGTGCTGTCCCCGGAGACCCGGCCGGCCAGCCGCACGCCATCTGCCCAGGACAGCGACTCAAAACGTTTTTCAATCCCCTTGTGCACATAGCCCAGTCGCACCTCCAGGTTGAGGATATCCTCCCCCATGGCCTGAAAACGGAAATGACCCGGTTCTATGATACCGGCATGCACCGGCCCAACCGGAATTTCATAGACCTCATCGCCCATGGTCCCAATCCAGCGATACTCGCCCGGGACCCGCGGCATGCGTTTGGCCGGATCAAAACCTTTGCGCAGCGGCCAGACATCAGCGGGCCAGTCTTCGTGCTTGATCCAGGGGCGCAGATCAGGATGTCCGGACGGTATCACCCCCATCAGACTGTGTATCTGACGCTCAAAGCGGTATGCCGCCACATATTTCTTCTTGATGGTTGGGAATACCGGATTGTCGACCGGCGCATCGACCTTGACCAGCAAAAACTCGGCTGCCCGGTTGTAGAGGGCATAGATGCCGAATCCCCGCATCTGCAGTGTCTCGTCGCTGGCCCACTCCGCTGCCAGCCTTGCCCCTGCAGACTTCATGATGCGCGCCGCCTCGCGGAACTGGTCGCAAGGGATCTGCAGCAACGGCACATCAAGCGGGTATGCACAGTCGCTAAGCACGGCGGCATCACCCATCTGGGCCGCTATACACTCAAAAAGCGTAGTCATTTCAATATCTCCACGGCCATACGGAACCAGTCAGAGAGGAATTGGGGCATATAAAGTCCGAGCATCAGCACCAGACCCATGTGCAGAATGACCGGCACATGGGCGGCCCTGAGAGGGGTCTGCCAGGCAGGGACCGCACCCGAGACCATTGGCTGCACTCGGCGAAAAATCGCGGCAAAAGCGACCCCAAGCCCCAAAAGCAACAGCGGGGTTAGCAGCGGCGCCTCCTTGATGGTTGCAGTCAGAATCAAAAATTCACTGGCAAACACCCCGAAGGGGGGCATACCCACCAGCGCCATGGCGCCCAGAATCAGCGCCCAGCCAACAACCGGGTTGCCCTTGATAAGTCCTCGTATTCGTTCCATTTCCTGTGTGCCATGCATCTGGGCCGCGTGCCCGACCGTAAAGAAAATTGCCGACTTGGTCAGGCTGTGCACAAGCATGTGCAGCAGCGCCCCAAAGGTGGCGATCGGCCCGCCAATACCGAAGGCGAAGGTGGCTATCCCCATGTTTTCAATCGAGGAATAGGCAAACATCCGCTTGATATCCTTCTGCCTGAGCAGCGAAAAGGCCGCCACCAGTATGGACAAGAGCCCGAAGCCGATCATCATGTTGCCGGCCAGATGGGTGCCGGTGGAGCCGTCCACCAGCACCTTGCAGCGCACCAACGCATAAAGCGCCAGGTTCAGCAGCAGTCCGGAAAGTACGGCGGATATGGGCGTAGGGCCTTCGCTGTGGGCATCCGGCAGCCAGTTGTGCAGCGGCACCAGGCCAACTTTGGTGCCGTATCCCACCATCAGGAAGACAAAGGCCAGCCTGAGCACAGTTGGTTCAAGCTGGCTGCTGACCTGGCTCAGGTTGGTCCATAACAGGGCGTCCCCCCCGGCGCCCAGCACCTTCTCCGCCGCAAAGTACATCAGGACTGTGCCAAACAGCGCCAGGGCTATGCCAACGCCGCACAGAATGAAATACTTCCAGGCCGCCTCGATGGCATTAGGGGTACGGTACAGAGAAACCAGCAGGACCGTCGCGAGGGTCGCCAGCTCCATGGAGATCCAGAGAACACCGATATTGTTGGTCAGCAACACCAGCAGCATGGAAAAGATAAACATCTGGTACATGGCATGGTAGAAACGCATCCGCCACGGTCCGACACGGCCATGCGCACGTTCCACGCGCATATACTTCCTGCTGAAAACGGCCGTGGTCATCGATACAAATACGGTCAGCACCGTCAGGTACACACTGAACGCATCCACAAAGAAGAATTTGTCGCCGGCAACGAAGGCGCCGTGCAGATAGACCTGGACCGCAAGCACAATCCCGGCCAGACAGCTGAGCGTAGAGCCGAGTATGTTGATCTCCGGCGCATATTTCCAGTCACCGGCAATCAGCAGCACCACCGCAAAAAATAATGTTATGCCCAGCAAAACAAAAAGAATCATTATTTCACCTTGTTACAACATGTGTCCCTATTGACTCATCTCCATTTATAAATTCCGAACGAGAAACTGCTGGTTTCAGATTCGGAAAGTGGGGATTTTTTCTTCTGGCAAGGAAATCAAGTATTTGCGCGGAGGCGTACATAAGTACGCCGCACAAGCAAAGCCGAAGATTGACACCGCCAGAGGCGGAAAAGCACCCTTTCCGGACTGAAACTAATCATCTTCCTTGAGCTTAGCCATCTGATCCACATCCAGACTGTCAAAGGTCGTGTTTATGTGAAAAAAGAAAATGCCGAAGACAAAGGCCGCTATCAGCAGATCCAGGGCTACCCCCAGTTCTACCACCATCGGCATGCCGTAAGTCGCGCTGGTGGCCGCAAAGAACAATCCGTTTTCCAAGGCCAGGAAACCGATGATCTGGGTTACAGCGTGACGCCTGGTAACCATCATCAACAGCCCCAGCATGACTGTAGCCAGGGCCACGGCCAGGGTCGACCGGGTTACCAGGGTTGAAAGTTCTTTTATCGGGGCAGTCAAATGATAGGAAAAAATAACCAGCACAATCCCCATCAGCATCGTGCTCGGTATGTTCACCAGGGTCTCGATCTCTTTCCTGATGTTCAGTTTATGTATCAGGGCATACAGGATGTAGGGCAGCACTACCACTTTCAAGGTCAGGGTCAGGATCGAGGAGATGAACAGGTGATGCACACCCGTCACATAGCCGACAATCGCCGTGCTGAAACAGAGGAACACCCCCTGCCAGGCGAACAGGTGCAGCAGCGCCATTATTCTGCGCTGGACCAGCATTCCAAAGGCGGTCAGCATGATCAGCGCCGCCATGACGCTGTTTATCTGTGCTGCGAAGTCCATGGACATCAGCGTTACTCCAGGATAAAAAAGGAAAGCATGCCCAGTGTGGCCAGCATGAACGCGCTTCCCAGAAATTCGGATAGCCGGAACAGCCGCATTTTAGCCATGCTGGTCTCGATCAACACCAATACCACGCCCAGTACAGCCAGTTTGGCCGCCGCCAGCAGGAAACCGAACAACATCTCGTAAGGCGTTGCTGAGGACGGGATGCCCCAGGGGCAGAAGATGGCAATGCCCAACAGGGAAAATATCAGCAGCTTCATCATTCCGGCCCACTCAATCAGCGCCAGATAGCGGCCGGAATACTCCAGCACCATCGCCTCATGCACCATGGTCAACTCCAGATGGGTTGCCGGATTGTCGACCGGTATTCTGCCGGTTTCCGTCAAATGGATCATGATGAAGGCCAGCAGCGCGAAGGCCAGTGACGGCCTGAGGATGAACTTGCCATGCCCCATGACCTGGACGATCTGAGTCAGCGAGGTTGATTCGGCAGCCAGCGAAACGGTAAAGATGGCCATCAACATGGCCGGCTCCGCCAGTGAAGAGATCATCATTTCACGACTGGCCCCCATACCCCCAAAGGCGGTGCCGATATCCATGCCCGCCAGCGCGGTAAAAAATCGGATGATGGCAAACAGCATCACCAGCGCAATGACATCGGCAATAGCCCCAAAGGGTAGTTCCGTGGAGAAGACCGGGACGATCCCGCCGATCATCACCATCACGCCGAAGGTAATATAGGGTGTGCTGCGAAAGATCCAGGAGGCATTCTCCGCCAGCACCACCTCTTTGCCGAACAGTTTGGCAATATCACGGTAGGGCTGCAATATGCCCGCATAAGTACGCCCCTGCATGCGGCATTTGACCGTCTTGACCCAGCCGGCAAAAGCCGGTGCCGCCATCAGCAGCAGGGCAACCTGCAAGGCCTCGATTATGAACGGATAGATGATCATCCCAGAAACACCAGCAACACGATGATAGTTACAAACGAATAGATCAGGTAGACCTGGATTCTCCCCTGCTGGAGATTGCCGATTTTTTTGGCGGTATAAAAGGCGGCCCAGCCAATCGGCTTGTAGATCCAGTTCCAGAAACGATCCCGGACCCTCAGCCGGTAATACAGGCCGCCGGGATATGCCACGTGCCTGAACGGTTCCGGTAGGCGCGTTTCTTCGCTGATATTGAATAGAAAACCGAAGACCCGCCTGATCGGCATGGCAAAAGATGTGGCTGTGTACTGCATCCTGCTGGTCAATTTCTCAAACCCGCAATCCCAGATCGGCACACGGCGGATGCTCCTCTTGCCCGCATGCGTCAGCAGCCAGGTAATCAACACCACGCCGACGATGCCAATAAATACATTCATGCCGGAGTAGGAGGCGCGCGCTGACGAATAGGGAGTCAGCCACAGCCAGCCGAACTGGCCGGTCGTGGCGGCAATTTTTGCACCCAGCAGCTGTTGGGACAGGATGTCCATCCAGTTAATGACCACGGTCGGCAGAACGCCCAGCAAAAAGCAGGTCAAGCCGGCCAGCGCCATGCCGCCGCGCATGTACCAGTCAACCTCATGCACCTGCTGGACAGGATGGTGTCCACGCCAGTGCCCCAGAAACGTTACACCAAATGCCTTGACAAAACAGGCCGCTGCCAGCGCTCCGGTCAGGGCCAGCAACGCGGCCCCCAATGGGATGAGCAGACTCAGGATCGGCCTGTGCAGCGCCGGTGAGAACAAAAACGCTTGAAATGTAAGCCATTCCGACACAAATCCGTTGAAGGGCGGCAATGCGGAGATAGAGACGCAGCCGACAAGAAACAGCGCTGAAGTCCAGGGCATCCTGTGGATCAGCCCGCCCATCTCCTCCATATTCCTTGCGTGGGTTGCATGGAGCACTGCGCCGGCCCCCATGAAAAGCAGCCCCTTGAATATGGCATGATTGAGTGTGTGGTAAAGCGCGGCTATCAGCGCCAGTGACGCCAGCAATGGGAACTTGTATGTGGTAAACAGCATGGACAGCCCAAGGCCGATAAGAATAATGCCAATATTTTCAACGGAGTGGTAAGCCAACAGTCGTTTCAGGTCATGCTGCATCAGGGCGTAGAGCACACCCAGTAGCGCCGATATCAGACCCAGCGTCAGCACGACGCCGCCCCACCACCAGGGGTACTCCTTCAGAAAATCAAAGGTGATGCGCACAATGCCGTAGATGGAGGTTTTCAGCATCACACCGCTCATCAAAGCCGAGATATTGGATGGTGCCACCGAATGGGCCTCCGGCAGCCAGACATGCAGCGGAATCACACCCGCCTTGGCTGCAAAGCCGAAAAAAGAAAGTAAAAACGCAGTAGTGGCCCATCCAGGCGAATAGCTGGTCGTGCGCATGGAGTCGAACGTGTACCCCTGAAAGCTTTCAAAACCATTGGCCTGTGCCGCCATGACTCCAAAGGCAAGCAGGATGGCAATTGCGCCGACATGTGCAATAACCAGATAAAGATAGGCTGCGCGCTTGTTCTCCGCCTTTTCATCTTCATACATGACAAGGAAGTATGACGCAGCCGCCATCAGTTCCCAGGCCACGAGGAACAGAAAAGCATCATCAGCGAGTACGACAAGCTGCATGCCAAAAATAAACAGGGAGTAGAAGACGACAAAGCGGACGATTGATCTTCCGGGATGGAACGAGCGAACATAACCCATTGAATAAATTGAAACAAAGAACGCCAACAGGCCGATGACCACCAGAAAGAAACCGGAGAGCGGATCAAGCCTGAGATGGAAAGGTAGTACAGGCAATCCCATCTGCAGGACTGCCGAGACAGTTGTTTCATCCCTGACCGCCAGGACGCCGGCAGCCACCGAGGTCAGCGACGCCAGGGCAGCAATGAAAAATGACAGGTAGATTGTGGTGTTACGGGATTTTGCACAGCAAGGGGCAAGAGCGACTGGCGTCAGCATGAGAAGCATGGAAGCTATGGCAATATCAAAAGGGGGCACTAACCCTTCCTTTCACCCAAAGAGGGAGCATACCATTCCATCATTTGATACAGAAACTTACATCTTCGAAATGTGTCTACTGCATCCGCAAGGCTTCCGGCCAGATACCAACCATACAGCCAACGCGCAAGTCACTGATATTTATTAAGGTTTCAAAGAGGCCGGATCATTTTTATCGTCAATTGCTTGTAAATTTATTAGAGTTTCCTGCAATTTTTAAATCATTATTACATGAAGTGGCGTAATACAAGTAAAAATTTGGCCTGCGTAAGCATTTTTTCAGGACATGAGCAGCTAAGGGCGGCATCCACAGACGCCGCCCTTAGCAAGTTGCTGATATTATATAGTTTTCTAGTTACTGCTGTTGATGCGATTCTGGGTCGGATCAGTAGCGATAGTGCTCCGGTTTGTAGGGGCCTTCCACCTTGACGCCGATATAGTCGGCCTGTTCCTTGGTCAGCACGGTCAGTTCCGCACTCAGCTTCTTCAGCTGCAGGCGCGCCACCTTCTCATCCAGATGCTTGGGCAGGGTATAGACACCCACCGGATATTTTCCCGGATTACAGAAGATCTCGATCTGGGCAATGGTCTGGTTGGCGAAGGATGAGGACATGACATAGCTGGGGTGGCCGGTGCCGCAGCCCAGGTTGACCAGACGTCCTTTGGCCAGCAGGATGATGCGCTTGCCGTCGGGGAAGATGATATGATCCACCTGAGGCTTGATCTCTTCCCACTGGTATTTTTCCAGTGACGCCACATCGATCTCATTGTCGAAGTGCCCGATGTTGCAGACAATTGCCTGATCTTTCATTCTGGCCATGTGATCATGGGTAATGATGTGGTAGTTGCCGGTGCAGGTTACGAAGATGTCGGCCTTGTCGGCGGCATATTCCATGGTGACGACGCGGTAGCCTTCCATGGCAGCCTGCAGGGCGCAGATCGGGTCAACTTCTGTTACCCACACCTGTGCGGACAGGGCGCGCAGCGCCTGGGCAGAGCCCTTGCCCACATCGCCGTAACCGCAGACAACCGCAATCTTGCCGGCCACCATGACATCCGTGGCGCGCTTGATGCCGTCCACCAGCGATTCGCGGCAGCCATACAAGTTGTCAAACTTGGACTTGGTGACCGAGTCGTTGACGTTGATGCCGGGGAAGCGCAGTTCACCGCGCTCATGCATCTGGTAAAGTCGATGCACACCGGTGGTTGTCTCCTCGGTGACTCCCTTGATCTGGGCAATGCGGGTGGAGTACCAGGTAGAGTCCTGGGCCAGCTTGGCCTTGATAGCGGCAAACAGGATGATTTCCTCTTCCGAACCGGGATTGTTCAGCACGCTGATGTCCTTCTCTGCCTTCGTGCCCAGGTGCAGCAGCAGGGTGGCATCGCCGCCGTCATCCAGGATCATGTTGGAGTAACCGCCGTCTGTCCACTCGAAGATCTTATGGGTATATTCCCAATAATCCTCAAGAGTTTCGCCTTTGACAGCAAAGACCGGCACGCCTGACTTGGCAATGGCCGCCGCCGCATGGTCCTGGGTGGAAAAGATGTTGCAGGAAGCCCAGCGCACCTGTGCCCCCAGGGCTGTCAAGGTTTCGATCAGTACTGCGGTCTGGATGGTCATGTGCAGCGAGCCGGTGATACGTGCGCCTTTCAAAGGCTGGCTGGCAGCATACTCCTCACGAATGGCCATCAATCCCGGCATCTCGGTTTCAGCGATCCTGATTTCTTTACGTCCCCATTCGGCCAGCGACAGATCGGCTACAACAAAATCCTGTGACATAATCATATCTCCTTTGAATTATTAATATACTCAGCACGCATGCTTTCAGCAGGCTGCGCGCACCATCAATACTTTTTCCTGGTCATTGGTACCGGTCACCCGGCCGCACATAACCTCTGCAAACCCGGATGAACGAAGCCACCCTTCCAGTTCTTGCTTGTCAAATCCCATCCACTGGTCTGCCAGGCGCTCACGCACCCATTCATGGTCATGCTTTTCCAGGTCTGCCAATAGCAGCATACCGCCAGCGCTGAGTACCCGCCTGATCTCCTGCAATACCGTCACCGGTTCAGCGGCATGATGCAGCACCATATTAAGCATAACACAATCGACACTGCTGTCCGGCAGTGGCAGGTGGGTCATGTCGCCAAGCCGGAGTTCAATACCCGTTACACCAGATTGAGCTAGCCGGCGGCGGGTCTCCTCAAGCATAGGTGTAGAATTATCTACGCCGATAACCTTGGCAGATTTAGCGGCCAGTGCCGGAAGCAACACACCGGTGCCGATACCGATTTCCACCACCGTTTTCCCTTCAGGCACCATGGCCAGCATCAGGTCGCGGTATTCAGGCAAAGCAAGCAAGGTTCTGGCAATATCGTCCCACTGGCAGGCGTGCTTGTCAAAAAAGGCCTGACTGCGCCTGCGTCTTGTCTCCAACACCTCTGCCACCGCAGCCAGATCATCAGCCCGCTCCGGCAATTTTTCAATGCCCCTTTTGATGGCACCGCGAATCAGGAAGAAAAAAGTGGAATCCCCTTCGGCACGGTAGTAGCTCCAAGTCCCCTGGTGTCTGACCGTCAGAATGCCGGCCTCGGTCAAAATCTTCAGGTGACGCGATATCCTTGATTGTCCCATGTTCAGGATAGCAGTCAACTCCTGCACGGTAAATTCACCGGAGAGCAGAATCGCCACCAGACGCAGACGGCATGGATCAGCCAGAGCTTTCAGGACTTCCAACATAAGATCACTCTTTGTGAAAATATTATATCAACTTTTTTTGATATAGCACAACCTACTGATTAATCCAAGCATTTTTTCGCATGAGACTTTATCTATGTGCACACATTCTCTGCCTGCGCTAAAACCTTACACATATTTGCACCACCAGACTCAGCAAGCGCATACAAAGCGGATCTTGAAAACAAACACCTCTCCGCAGCAATTTCATTCAAACGCCCCAACACCATTTCAGCCAAACTGAAAATTCAGCCACACACCGCTGCCAACACGCCCCCAAAAGTCAACATTCTGACCACCAAGATCCAACAGCGCGAGCAAGGCCAACACACCTTCTCACCACGACAGCAAGCCAAATTTGTGGCCAACTATCCAACAAATAAACATCTGTATTGCTTTATATTTTATATGCGCATTCCTTGATATTTTGAATATGTTGTTTTTAATGCGGTTTTTACTCTGGTCACAAGAATTGACACAACGAATCACATCGACCCAGCAATACACGATAATGGCTAACGCTCCACCAAGCCTCCCCCCAAAACACAAACCACCACCCCTCACAACCAGAACCAACCGCATAATTACGTCAATATTTTGATTTATAGCCACGCACCACTGGCACATCTTCAGCTTGTATCAAGACAACACCACTAGACACCCCTGCCGCGGTCCATAATCAGCTAACATATTGTAATCACGCCGCACTAAATTTGATCATTGTTGCCGGATTATATTCATCACGATAAGTTGATGTTTTCAATAGCCTGATATTGCGGATATTTATTCTGATTTTGCTTGATATCTGCCTACAGTTGGCGTAGTGCTTAACCCACACAAAACCGAGGAGGCTGTTTGCCATGGAACGCTACTTTGAGTTCGAGAAGTTCGGCACAAATTATCGTAAAGAAATCATCGCCGGCATCACCACCTTCCTGACCATGGCCTACATCATTGTCATCAATCCTGCCATCCTGGAGGCCGCCGGCATACCAAAAGGCCCATCCATGACCGCCACGATCATCTCGGCAACTTTTGGCTCATTGGTCATGGGGCTCTATGCCAAGCGCCCCTTTGCCATCGCACCTTACATGGGAGAAAACGCCTTCATCGCCTTTACGGTCGTCAAGGTAATGGGCTACTCATGGCAGATTGCGCTGGGCGCCATATTCCTGGCCGGTCTGCTTTTCACAGCGCTGACTGTCCTGCGCGTGCGCGGCTGGTTGGCCGAATCTATTCCCATGAACCTGAAGTATAGCTTTTCCGTAGGCATCGGCCTGTTTCTGGCATTCATCGGCCTGAACGAGATCGGCATGGTCAGCCTGGGCGTTCCCGGGGCACCAGTGAGCCTGGGCAAGATGAGCGCACCGCCCATCCTGCTCTCCATCGCCGGTTTTGCCCTGATGGCCTGGCTGATGGTCAAGCGCGTCTGCGGCGCCCTGATGATCGGCATTCTGGCGGTCACACTGATCTCCTTTGCAGCCGGCATCACCCCGTTGCCTCAGAGAATCGCCGGCATGCCGGATAGCCTGGCGCCGATCTGGGGTCAGATGGATATTATGGGCGCACTTTCGCCAAAAGCGTTTCCCGTAGTGATGATCATCTTTGTCATGGTGTTTGTGGATACGGTCGGCACCCTGATCGGTCTTTCCGCCAGGGCGGGCCTGCTAGACCAAAATGGCAATCTACCCGATATCGAACGCCCCATGCTGGCAGATGCCTTGTCCAACATGGCTGCCCCGCTGTTGGGGACAACCACCACCGGCGCCTATATCGAATCAGCCGCCGGCATTGAAGAAGGAGGTAGGACCGGGTTTACCGCCCTGGTTGTCGCCGCCATGTTCCTGCTTTCACTGTTCATTTCACCGATGCTGACAGCAGTGCCCCCACACGCTTACGGCCCGGTGCTGGTACTGATTGGCTGCATGATGATCAAGCCTGTGGCCTTCCTGAATTTTGATGACTATACGGAGCTGATCCCGGCCTTTCTGATTATCAGCCTGATCAGCTTTACCTTCAATATCGGCGTGGGTATCACGGCCGGCCTGCTTACCTACCCGGTGCTCAAGACCATCGCCGGCCGCGGCAATGAGGTGCCGCCGCCGCTCTGGATTCTGGCCGGATTTTCATTGCTCTTCTATATCTCCTATCCATACCGCTGACTCCTGACTCCAAACACAAAAAGCCCGCTGCATGGCGGGCTTTTTGTGTTTTATATTAATCAGTTAGGGTTCCGGGCTATCCAAACAGTTCATCAAAGATGGCCTGCACCGTGGTGATCCGGTCAGCCTTCCAGGCGTTGGTGCCACAGAAAATCAGTCCGGTCTGCACGTCGCCGCGCTGGGCACGGTCCAATGCCGTAACTATGCAGAACCTTTCGCCAGATTCTTTGTAGGAACATTTTTTGAGGCATCCCATGCGGCAGCGGGTATGATGATCCAGGTCGTACTGGCGGATGTTGTTCTGGTTGGTGATGATCGCCCGCCCCGGCAGTCCGGCCGGGCTCATGATCAGACCGATATCCTCCTTGCGACAGTTGATATACATCTGCTTGAAGGACTCCTCGGCATCACACTCTTCCGTGCAGACAAAGCGGCTGGCCATCTGTACGCCATCGGCACCTTCGGCCAGGGCATGCTCCAGATCGGTGCGATCCCAGATACCACCGGCAGCGATAATCGGCACTTCGGCCTGGTACTCCTCGCGGAACAACGCCTTGACCTGACGCACCGTTTCATACTGGTTATATTCACCGGTGCCGATATGTTCCATTTTTTCTCCCAGATGCCCCCCAGCGGTGTCCGGGTCCTCCACCACCACCGCATCCGGCAAACGGTTATAAGCCTTGTGCCATTTTTTGGCAATCAGCTGGGCAGCCCGCAATGATGAGACAATCGGAATCAGGGCCACATCGGGATAGTCAGCCGTAAGTTCGGGCAGGTTCATGGGCATGCCGGCACCGCAGACCACCACCTTGGCCCCTCCCTCTACAGCAGCCTTGACCAATTGCTCGTAATCGGAAAGGGCAACCATAACATTAACACCGACAATACCGTCCGGTGCAATCTCATAGGCCTTGCGCACCTCATCTTTGAACGCCTCTGCATCGGCGCTGAAGTAATTCTTACCGTTGTAGAAGGGAGAATTCAGACAGATACCCGGCGCCGCCACCAATCCGACACCGCCGGCCTTGGCAACTGCTCCGGCCAAGCGTCCTGCGGATACACGCACCCCCATGCCACCCTGAATCACAGGGTAACGCACAACATGCTTGCCAATTTTCAATGGGTTAGCCATAAACTGCCTCCACCTGTATGCATTTCAAACCCCGCCATCTGCGGGTATCATTAGAGTACTAATCATAGCAACAACAGGCTGCCGGCATATGTAATACTTTTGTAAAACCAGTACCCTTTACTGATTGACTAGCAGGATATGTTATTGAATAATGCTTTAATTCTTCTTACTGGAGCCAAGATGCCCGGACCATCCATGAAAATCCTCTGCCGTATCGTAGTGGCTGCTGCACTGGCAACCATGCAAACGACAGGGGCGCATGCTGAAGACAAGGGGCTCACTGCCCCGGATGCCGGCGGCATCTACACATTCTGGCCGTTGTTCGACTACCGCAGCAGCCCCAATACCGGCTACAGCAATCTTTCCATCCTCGGGCCGCTCTTCAAAAGGGAGCATAACGGCAGCAAATCGACCACCGCCATCAGGCCGCTGTTCTTTAATGCTGCCGAACCAAACGCAGAAGAGACTGACTTCCTCTATCCGGTGGCAACCGTCAGCAGCTCGGAAGCCGACACTGACACACACATCCTCAGACTGTTCCGCACAAAGGTCGACAAGGCCGGCACCCCTGATGAAAAACGCGACACCATGCTGTTTCCCTTCTATATCAGCGGCACCTCCAAGAAATACGGTCCGTATACCTCAGTATTCCCCTTCTATGGCGACATCTACGAGCGCTTCTGGCGCGACGAATACCATTACGCCATGTTCCCCATCTACGGCCGCACCGTCAAAAACGGCACCACCTCCACCAACTGGCTGTATCCGATCTTCAACAGCACAACCGGCGAAAATGAAAGCGGTTTTCACGTCTGGCCGTTTTACGGCCAGGCCGCCAAGACGGGCGTCTACGAGAAAAGTTTCGTGCTCTGGCCATTCCATATCGCTGAAAAAACCGGCCTGAATACGCAGAACCCGACCGACCGCTTTTTAATGCTGCCCTTCTATGCCTCCAGCAGTTCGCCGGAGAAAAGCTCGACCCACGCCCCCTGGCCGTTCTGCGGTGTAGTACGTGACGGCAAGCAGCAGGTGGTCGAGCGCCACTTCCTCTGGCCTTTCTGGATGACCGCCAACTATAAGGACTCCAAGACTGAACGCTATCTGCCTTTCTATGCGGAATCAAGGATCAAGGACACCAGCAGCCGCTGGGTGATGTGGCCCATCTACCGGCACAGAACCATTGCATCGGAAACATTCACCCAGGACAAAACCAGCCTGCTCTATTTTTTATTCAATTATTCCGAGGAGTCCTGGCCCAAACTCGGCAAGAACAGAAGCAAAAGCACCTTCTGGCCCCTTTACGCCTGGAAACAGGATGAAGACGGTTTCAAGACCCTTTCCATGCCGGCACTTTTGGAGCCGATCGTCTGGAATGACGGCGTGGAACGCAGCTGGGCACCGCTATGGCGCTTATTCATTTCCAAGCGTAACGACCAGGGGGATGGAGCCACCTCCCTGCTCTGGAATCTTTACTGGAGCGAACAGCGCGGCCAAGACAACGCTTGGGAACTGTTTCCGCTGGCCTCCTACAGCTCGACTTCAAAACAGACCGACTTCAGGCTGTTCAAAGGGCTGTTCGGATACAGCAGTACTGACAGAAAAACCAGCCTGACATTATTATGGCTGCCGGTAGCCAGGTGGGGCAAATGACCCGACTCTTTGAATTCATCGGCAGTAAACTGCTGTATTTTTTCCGCATTATCGGCGAAGTGCTGCTGCTGTTTTGGCATACGCTGCGTTCCTTCCGCGAGGCACCCCGCAACCGTAACTCCATCTTCACCCAGATGGCCATCATCGGCTATGAAACCCTGCCGGTCGCATCGGTAATGGCTTTTTTCGTCGGCATGGTGCTGGCTTTGCAGACCGGGGTAGAGTTGGCCAAGTACGGCACTCAGGACATCATCGGCAGCATTGTCGGTCTGTCACTGGTGCGTGAACTGGGGCCGGTGATGACCAGCTTCCTGGTAGCCGGTCGGGCAGGTTCGGCCATGGCCGCTGAAATCGGCGTCATGAAGGTTTACGAAGAGATCGATGCTCTGAAGACCCTGGATATCGATCCGGTCCGCTATCTGGTCATGCCCCGGTTGATCGCCGCCCTGATCTGTGTACCGGTGCTGACCATATACGCCGACGTGGTCGGCATGATCGGCGGCGCCATCATCAGCCACCTACACCCCCGTCTGTTCCTCTCCTACGCCACCTATACCGATTCGTTGCGCAGCGCCCTGAAATTTGCCGAGATCGCCAATGGCCTGGCCAAATCATTTGTCTTCGGCGGCATCATTGCCATCATCTGCTGCTATGTCGGCCTGAAAACCAAGGGTGGCGCCCGCGGTATCGGCATCTCCACCACCAGATCCGTGGTACTCTCCTTCATGATGATACTAGTGGCCGACTACTTCCTGACCCGCATCCTGATGTAGACACTCAGCTAGTGAGGGCTTGATGATACTTCTACTGATAGACCTGCTGGAGCGCCTGGGCATCTTAGCCATCGCCTTTATCCTGATCATGCGCTTTGACATCTTCAAGCGGCTGCTCACAGGCAACATCAGCCGCCACGAGAAGCTGTACCTCTCCATTCTGTTCGGTTTCATCGGTATTATAGGCACTTACATGGGAGTGCCGATCCATGACGCCATTGCCAACTCCAGAGTGGTCGGCGTTGCCCTGGGCGGCATACTGGGAGGGCCGCTGGTAGGCGCAGCAGCCGGCGTCATCGCCGGGGGTCACCGCTATCTTATTGATATCGGTGGCTTTACTGCATTTGCCTGTGCCGTTGCCACCATTGCCGAAGGCCTGGCCGGTGGCCTGATCTATCACCGTTTCAAGCGCATGCCTTTCGACCCGCTGGTGGCCTTTATTACCGGGGTGGCTGTTGAGGCGCTGCAGATGATCATCCTGCTGCTGCTGGCCAAGCCTTTTCAGGCCGCACTGGAACTGGTGGAGCTGATCGGTCTGCCGATGATCCTGATCAACTCCTTCGGCCTGGCCCTGTTTGTCGAACTGATCGCCTCCGTCTACCGGGAAAAGGAGCGTTTCGCCGCTTTCCAGGCCCAGACCGCCCTCAACATTGCCCTGCGCACCCTGCCTTACCTGCGCAACGGACTTAACGTGCAGTCCGCATCGGAAACCGCCCGCATTATTGTGGAAATGACCAACCTGGACGGGGTATCCATAACAGATGAAGCGTTGTTGCTCTCCTATCGCGGTTTTGACGAAGAAAGACATCCGCCCGGTATTGACATCATGCACACCTCCACAGAAATAGCCCTGAAGAGCGGTCGCATCACCGCTCCGCTAACCAGAGAAGAGATCGGCTGCTGCCTGCCGGATTGCAAGCTGGGCTCCGCCATTGTGGTGCCGCTGAAAAAACAGGACAAGGTCATCGGCACCCTGCAGCTCTACAGGCAAAAGGAGAACGGCATCACACCACTGGATATGGAGCTGGCCTACGGCCTGGCGCACCTGTTTTCCAACCAGCTGGAGATATCCGATCTGGAGGAGCAGCGCAAGCTGGTCAAGGATGCCGAGATCAAGGCTCTGCAGGCCCAGATCAATCCGCACTTCCTCTTCAACGCCATCAACACCATCCGTAGTTATACCCGCATCAACCCGGAGGTAGCCTCTGACCTGCTGGTCAAACTGGCCGACTTTTTCCGCACGAACATCAACCCCGGCACTGCCGATGTGCCCTTGGCCACGGAACTGGAACACTGTCGGGCATATATCGCTATTGAGTCGGCCCGATTTGAAGAGCGCATCCGGGTGCATTACGAGATTGCTGAAGACATCAACAACTGCATGGTTCCGCCACTGATCCTGCAGCCCCTGGTTGAAAATGCCCTCAAGCATGGCATCCTGACCAGGGAGGATGGCGGTGATGTCACCATCCGGGCCAGCCGCGCCGAGGACGGCGTCCATATTCGCGTCATCGACAACGGTGTCGGCATGGATCAGGAAAAGCTGGCTTCACTGTTTGTGGAGACATCCGGACAGCAGCCCCAGCAAGGTGCCGGCATCGCCCTCAAGAATGTCAACGCCAGACTGACTGCACTTTACGGGAGTGAACACGCCCTCAGCATTGAGAGCACCCCCGGGAAAGGGACAACTGTGTCGTTTACGGTGCCGAACTGATGGTTAAGCTATTGATTTTTATCATTGATGATGAGGCCCCGGCCCGCCGGGAGCTGAGGTATCTGCTGGAACAGTTTGAAGAGGTGGAGATTGTCGGCGAGGCGGCCAACGGCACTGCCGCCTTCAGGGGCATCCGGGAAACGCACCCCGATCTGGTGTTTCTGGATATACAGATGCCGGGCATGAACGGCATTGAGCTGGCCCAGTTCCTCTGCGAACTGCCGCAGAGGCCGCTGCTTGTGTTTGCCACCGCCTACAGTGAGTTTGCTTTGCAGGCCTTTGAGGTAGAGGCTATCGACTACCTCTGCAAACCGTTCACTCAAGAGAGACTGGCAAAGGCGCTTGCCAAGGCTACCCGGCTGCTGAAGGCAGCAACATCCCTGCATCCGCCTGCCCAACCAGAAAAAAGCGACATCTGCCGCAAGGTGCCGCTTTATCGGGGAGAGTCGATCATCCCCACCGCACCGGAACGGATAATCTACGCCCGCTGCGAAGATGGCGAGACAGTCGTGCATACGCTGGACGGGCGCTTCCGCTCCCGCTACACCCTGAACGAGCTGGAACAGCGGCTGCTTACGTCCGGATTTGCCCGGCCGCACCGCAGCTTCCTTGTGAATACAAACCACATCAGAGAGGTAGTCCCCTGGTTCAACGGTGGCTACAAGCTTTTCATGGACGACAGGGAAAATACCGAAATCCCGGTCAGCCGCTACAATGTAAAGGCCTTGAAGAGTATCTTGGACCTTTAGACGGAGTGCAAAGACCATAAAAAAGGGTGCGGTTCCCTCATCAAGAACCGCACCCTTAAACACATCCCATCAGTCATTTTAAGCAGTTGTTATTAAGCAGCCTCTTCTACTTCCTCTTCTTCCTCACTCTCTTCCACCCGCTTGGAGCGCACCATGAAGAAAGCAAAGGCAGCCAACGCCGCTGCGATACCGGCGGGGTAGGAGATGGAGGTCGCCAGCTTCAAGCCTTCTGGCGCCTGCAGGATATAGGTCACTGAGACAGCGGTCATGAAGGTAGCCGGCAGCGAAGCGATCCAGTGCAGCTTGCCCTTTTCAACCATGTAAACCGCAGCCGCCCAGAGCACGAACATGGCTAGGGTCTGGTTGGTCCAGGCGAAATAACGCCAGATGATGCCAAAATCAACATTACAGAGCACGGCGCCGATCACGAAACAAGGCACGGCAATGGCCAACCGGCTGGGGATACTGGCCTGACTCTTGTCGAGGAAGTCGGCGATGGTCAGACGGGCGCTGCGAAAGGCCGTGTCACCGGAGGTAATCGGGCAGGCAATCACGCCGACCATGGCCAGTACACCGCCAACCCCACCCAGCAGCGAGGTGCATACGGTGTGAACCACCGCGCCGGGACCGCCATTGCCCAGCGCTCCGGCAAGGCCGGCGGTGCCGTTATAGAAGGTCATGCCTGCTGCCGCCCAGATCAGGGCCACAATCCCCTCAGCCACCATGGCGCCGTAAAACGCCCCGCGCCCCTGTTTTTCATTGGTGATACAACGGGCCATCATCGGTGACTGGGTGGCATGAAAACCGCTGATCGCCCCGCAGGCAATGGTAATGAACATTAGCGGCCAGATGGGCAGGTTTTTGGGATGCAGGTTGGCCAGGGTCAGTTCCGGCATGGGGTAACCGCCAATAACCAAGGCACCGACAATACCAATAGCCATAAACAACAGGGCCGCCCCGAAGACTGGATAGATCCTGCCAATCAGCTGATCGATGGGCAGCATGGTGGCGGCAAAATAATAGATAAATATGGCGACGACCCAAAACGATACGCTCAGAGGGCTGATGGTAGCCAGCAGTTTGGCCGGACCCAACACAAAAATCACGCCAACCAGCAGTAGCAGCACAACCGAGAAGCCCCGCATGATCTGTTTCATGGTGGGTCCCAGGTAGATACCAATCACCTCGGAGATGCTGGCGCCATTATGCCGGACTGAAAGCATGCCGGAGAAATAGTCATGCACCGCACCGGCCAGCAGCGTACCGAAGACTATCCACAGGAATGCCACCGGCCCCCACAAGGCACCGGCAATAGCGCCAAAGATGGGGCCCAGACCAGCGATATTGAGGAACTGGATCAGAAATATACGGGCCGGATGCATCGGCACGTAATCAACCCCGTCTTCCATGGTAATCGCCGGGGTCGGTCTGTTGGGATCGGCTCCGAAGACCTTTTCCACAAAAGTGCCATAGACAAAGTAGCCAACAACAAGGATAGCCAGAGAGACAAAAAACGTTACCATATGCTCCTCCCCTGTAAAATAATTGTCTCAAATATAGTCCTGAATAGAGGCAGGCCCTTGATTTTTATCTGAATGGTATCTTTTGGGTGATGAATGGCAGATTAATGACGATGGGTGGAAAACTAAAACAGCCGGCCCGGGGCGGGTCGGCCTTGATTTGTTGTCATATCAACCGAACAAGCTCAGTCGCGCGGCACCGCCAGCATACGCTCCAGCGAGCGCAAGGCCGGGATGCGAATATCTTCGGGCACGGTGATCACCGGCGTCATCTGCTCCAGCGCATACAGCACATCCTCCAGTGAGGTCAGCTTCATATTGGGGCAGATCAGCGCCGGCGTAGCCAGGATAAACTGCTTGTTCGGATTTTCCGCCTTGAGGCGGAACAGGATACCGGCCTCGGTGCCGATGATGAACTTTTTGGCCAGGCTCTGTTTGCAGAAATCATACATGCCGCTGGTGGAACAGACCTGGTCGGCCAAGGCAACAACCTCGGGGGCGCATTCAGGATGGCAGATAAACAGAGCGTCCGGGTGTGCCGCTTTTTTGGCCTGAACCGCTGCAACGGTCATGCGTTCATGTGTGGGACAGAAACCTTGCCAGAAGACAAACTCTTTTTCCGGCAGTTTGGAGGCGATGTAGCGCCCCAAATTCCGATCAGGCACAAAGATCAGCTTTTTGTCCGGCAGCGACCTGACCACACTGACGGCATTGGCCGAGGTGCAGCAGATATCGGAAAGCGCCTTGATCTCGGCAGAGGAATTGACGTAGGTAACCACCGGCACACCAGGATGCTGGCTCTTGAGCTGCTTCAGACCTTCGGCCGTGACCATGTCAGCCATGGGGCAACCGGCATCCGGCCTGGGCAGCAACACCTTTTTATCCGGCGACAGAATGGCCGCCGATTCTGCCATAAAATGTACACCGCAAAACACGATCACATCGGCATCAGTCTTGGCTGCCTCAACGGAAAGGGCCAGTGAATCGCCAGTGATGTCGGCAATCGCCTGTACCTCGTCACGCATATAGTTATGTACCAGCAGGATGGCATTGCGCTCCTTGAGAAGCTGCCTGATACGCTGCTGCAGTTCAAAAATCGACATCCCACTATCCTCCAGATTCTTCTCCCCAATAGCGGCGAGATACCCCCGACAGCATTACGGAAGTTGTTGTGTAACACAGGTTTACATAAAACACAATGCATCAGGCCGTCCTGCCAACATGCCAATCAGTATTTCCGCTCCATCGCCGTTGTGTTTGATCGTCACCTGATCATACCTTCCGCGCAATTATGAAAGCAGTGTGTCAGCAATAAGGAAATACGTGTCATGGTCAGGAGTTTTGATGATTCCGGCCGAACTTGTGATAAATTTTGATGCAAACGACTTTTTAGACCATTGGAATCATTTCCGGGGATAAGCAGATGAACAAAATATTTGTCGATACAGCATCGTTCAGGGAGTGTGAGCATATTTCCGGGCCTCTGCCGAATACATCAGCCGCCTGCGCCCCGGAGGAGTTGGTCAACATGCTGCTGAAGGAAAATCCGGAGGCCGCAGCACCTTTTGGGGGGCGGCAAGAGATGATTACCTATGTGCGTGAGGCGATAGCCTCAAATTACACATACCGTTCCAACCCTCTGGATTAGCAACATACTTTTTGCTTAGCCAAGCTGCACCTACCGTCTTTTTCCCGACTTTAGCCTTGACAGGCACTCCACCAAGGTGCTAAGAAATCAATTCTTCGGGATGTAGCGCAGCCTGGTAGCGCACCTGCTTCGGGAGCAGGGGGCCGCTGGTTCAAATCCAGTCATCCCGACCATTCAAGCCATAAGGGTTTGCAGTTTGTACTGTAAACCCTTTTTCTTTTTCTACCCAACCACCGCATAACATGTATTTCCGGCATATCAATTTCCAGAATAGCTTAAATACACCACTACAGCCCTGATTTCACTTGAAGGCACTCCAGATTTACCGTAAAGTTTCTAAATCGTTACCAATCGACAAGGGAGTGACTATGAAGAGCCCTCTTTTACTGATGATTCTGGACGGCTGGGGCATCAATCCCAACCCGGAAAACAATGCCGTCAGCAAGGCCCAAACCCCCAACCTGGATCGTCTGCTAGCCCAATACCCCCATGTCCCCATTCATACATCCGGCATGGCCGTCGGTTTGCCTGAAGGACAGATGGGCAACTCTGAGGTCGGTCATCTGAATATAGGCGCTGGCAGGGTCGTCTACCAGGATCTGACCCGTATTACCAAAGCCATTGATGATGGCGATTTTTTTCAGAACCAGGTGCTGCTGGAGTGCATGGCCAAGGCAAAGGCCGGCAGCGGCAGGCTGCACCTGGCCGGTTTGCTGTCAGACGGAGGGGTACATTCCTGCAATACCCATCTGTATGCATTATTGAAACTGGCCAAACAGCAAGGATTGAAAGATGTTTTTGTACATTGCCTGCTGGATGGCCGCGACACCCCGCCCCAAAGTGGGGCCCAATATCTGGAGCAGTTGGAAGCCGAGATTACATCCATCGGGTTCGGCAAGATTGCCACCGTGATGGGACGCTACTATGCCATGGACCGGGACAACCGCTGGGAACGTGTGGAGAAGGCCTATAATGCCATCGTCCGTGGTCAGGGGGAACTGCGCAATTCTTCTGCAGAGGCGATCCAGCTCAGTTATGACGCCAATGTCACAGACGAGTTCGTACTGCCGGCTGCTATTGCAGAAAACGGAAAACCGACTGGCATGGTCGGTGACGGTGACGGCTTCATTTTTTTCAATTTCCGTTCCGACCGCGCCCGGGAGATCACCAGGGCCATTGCACTGGATGAATTTAACGGTTTTGAACGCTGCAAGCGCCCAAAACTGGCCGGTTATGTCTGCATGACGGAATATGATGCCACCTTTGGACTGCCGATTGCCTTTGAACAACAGCCATTGACCAACATCCTGGGCGGCGTGCTATCCGATGCCGGCCTGAGGCAGCTGCGCATTGCCGAGACAGAGAAATATGCCCACGTTACCTTTTTCTTCAACGGCGGCAGCGAAACACCTTTTCCGGGCGAAGAGCGCTGCCTGATCCCTTCTCCCAAAGAGGTGGCCACCTACGACCAGAAACCGGAGATGAGCGCTTTCGCCGTAACCGAAGAGTTGCTGGCGAGACTGGAGCAGGATAGCTATGACGTCATCATCCTCAACCTGGCCAACTGCGACATGGTTGGCCATACCGGCATCATGGATGCCGCTGTGAAAGCGGTGGAAGCTGTTGACAGCTGTGTAGGCAAGATCATTGGCAAGCTGCAGGAAAAAGGCGGCATCGCCATCATCACTGCCGATCATGGCAATGCGGAGCAGATGGTCGACGAGCAGGGCCGCCCACACACGGCCCATACCAACAACGACGTCTGGCTTGTGCTGGTTGATGAAAACCGCCGACAGGCCAGTCTGCTCGCAGACGGCCGGCTGGCCGACATCGCGCCGACAATGCTTGAGCTGCTCGGCATTGTGCAGCCGGCCGAGATGACCGGCAAAAGCCTGATACAATAGCTACAGGCGGTGATTATTTGCCCAACAGCTACCTGAACAGGAAATACAAACGCTCTTCCAGGCTGTGGCGTCTGCTGAAACACTTGCGCCCGAAAGGTATGCCGCTGACCTATCGGCGCAACAGCGTGGAACTGCTGCCGGAAGGGCGCCTGTTTTTTCAGGCGCTGTTCAGCGCCATCCGCTCTGCCGAGCACTCCATCCTGCTGGAATACTATATCATCCGTGCCGACAGCACCGGCAGCCTGGTGGCGGACGAGCTCTCCAAGGCTGTTGCCAGAGGGGTCCGGGTCATGCTGATCTATGACTATATCGGCTGCCTTGAGACGCCCACCGCCTACTTTGATGCGCTGGCAATGAACGGCATCGAACTCACCCCCTTCAACGCCCCTTCGTTCAAAAAAGGTTTACGCTGGTTCGATCGGCGCGACCACCGCAAAATTGCCATCATTGACGGCCATACCGCCTTTCTGGGCGGCTTCAACATCAGCGACAAATATTCGGGGGTGTTGGAGAAATCTCTGGGATTCAGGGATATGGGCTTCCGCATCAATGGCACGTCTGTACGGGAACTGATCCACACCTTTTTTGAAACCTGGCAACTGGAAAACGGCACCATCCCTCAGCTGGGTGATTCCTTTGCGGATACGGCGCACCGGCACAGACACGGCAAGGCCAATGTGGTCATTGTCAGCGGCAGCCCCCATCAGCGTACATCCTATATTCGCAATGCCTTCCTGTTCAGCATCGCTTCCGCCACAGAAGAGATCATCATCGCCAACCCGTATTTCGTGCCAGGCCCCAGAATCATTCGCGCTCTGCTCAGGGCTGCACGTCGCGGCGTCAGGGTGCGCCTGCTGCTGCCGGCCCGCAGCGATGTCAAGGTCGTGCTGCTGGTAGGCCGCAGTTCGTACAGCGCCTTGCTGCATGGTGGCGTAGAAATATACGAGATGGATCACGAAATACTGCATGCCAAGGTCATGCTGATTGACGGGGAACGCACGGTCATCGGTTCGGCCAACCTGGATCAACGCAGTTTTCATCGGAATTTTGAGGTCAATGCCATGATCGATAGCAGTTCTTTCGGCAACGAGATTGGCGCTGTGCTGAATCATGATATCAAACTGGCGGCCAGAGTGTTGCTGGAACACCACGAACGGCGTGGCGTATTGACCAAGCTGCTGGAAAAGCTGATCAACCTGTTCGGCTGGTTTCTTTAACAGGTGGCATCAACCGGACGCTAAGAGAAAACGAGAATGTTTTTATGCAGACATGCGCTGGACACATACCGGGCACAGTATGTGCTGGACCGTTGATTGACTCTCACTGCCATCTCAACTATGAGCCACTGTACAGCAGTCTCGAAAAGCAGCTTGCCGATGCAATGACCGCCGGGGTGCAGACTTTCATCGTCCCGGCAGTCCACCCCAACGACTGGCAACAGATCATTGAGTTGAGCCGCCAATACAACTGCATCAAGCCGGCCTTCGGCATCCATCCCATGCATGCCGGGCTGGCAGATAATGAGTCGCTAAACTGCTTAACCGAGGTTTCCGACCAGGCCATTGCCATTGGGGAAATCGGGCTGGATGCGCTTTGCGGCACACCACTCGACACCCAGGAATCCACCTTCCGTAGCCAGCTGCGGTTGGCCATCGACATGCATCTTCCGGTATTGGTCCACTGCAGGAAGGCCTTTGAAAAGACGCTGCGCATCTTGCGGGAAGAACAGGCCGGAAGAACCGGCGGTGTCATGCATGCCTTCTCGGGATCTGTTGAGATGGCGCGGGAATTCATCAAACAGGGCTTTGGCATCTCCATTTCCACCAACATCACCTGGCCCGATGCCCACAAATTGCAGATGCTGGCCAGGCTGCTGCCGGAAGAACAGATCCTGATCGAAACCGATGCGCCTTTCATGGCACCTCGCGGTTGTCAAAAAGGTGAAAGCCGTCCGGCCATGCTGGCTGACGTACTGCATATGCTGGCACAACTCCGCAGTACTCCGACTGAGCTGCTGGCCGCTGCCATACTTGAAAACAGCCGGCGTATATTCCGTCATCAGGATTTGTAAACGATCTGCAGGAGATTGCCCATGTTACGCATACTGACATGCATTGGTACCTTCGTTTTAATTCTGGAAGGCTGTGCTATGCTGACTGCCTGGAAAAGTATCCCGCCCCCGGGCGGTTGCGAACAATGCCACCACGCCCCCATCAGTTCAAACTGGGCCATCAGCTATCAGGCGGCCTTTATCTCTGATGAACGCAGCCGTAATTATTTTGAAATCCCTGAATACAATCTGCAGGAGCAACGCAAGGCAAAACCGCCATCCGGTTCAACAAAATTTGAAGAACTGCAGTGTTTTGAATGCCATAAATCCCCAACCCCTGCCCACAAGGAGCGCAAGGGGCGTTTTCACCATTAACTTGACTATCTTGAAAATATGTGTTGAATATGCGCTAGTTAAAAATTTTCTCTTGTCCGGTTTTTTGATGTTTTTCATTCACAAAAACTCTTGACATTTATTTTGCGGTAAGTATAGTTGGACATCGTTATTAAAAACCATGCGCTTTTGCGTTTAAATGGTAAATTCATCAAAGAGGTGACACAATGAAAAAGCTGATTACGTTGACAATGGTTCTGGCCCTTGCTGCTGCTTTCACAACCGGCTGCAAAAAAGAAGCTCCTAAGGCTCCTGAAGCTCCTAAAGCTCCTGTTCAGGCTGCTATGTCTGCCAAGAAAGACGCTGCTAAGCCTGCTGCTGACGCTGCTAAGCCTGCTGCTGACGCTGCTAAGCCTGCTGCTGACGCAAAGAAAGACGCTGCTAAGCCTGCAGAGAAAAAGTAATTTAACTTTCCCATTCGGGATGGTAAAAGCCTGCGAAGCAATTCGCAGGCTTTTTTTATTGCTGCGCTGCTGTCATCGTGGACACGCCATAAAAAAAGGGGCGCCGCATAACGCAGCACCCCGTGATTGCAACTAATCAACAGAGAAACGCCCTCCTGTTACTTCAATCGTTTCTCCAATGCATCCAGCTGCTTTTTCAACTCTTCCGGCAAACGGTCTCCGAATTTGCTGTAGTGCTCACGAATGGAGGCTACCTCTTTAAGCCATTCCGACTTGTCCACTTTCAGCAACTCCGCCATGTCAGTCTCATTCACATCCAGCCCCTCACGGTCAATACTGTGCAGGGTAGGCATGTGGCCAATCGGTGTTTCCTGGGCCTCGGCCTTGCCATCAACCCGTTCAAACACCCACTTGAGCACGCGGCTGTTCTCGCCATATCCGGGCCATAGCCATTTGCCGTCAGCGGTTTTCCTGAACCAGTTAACATAAAAGATCTTGGGCAGCTTGGCACTGTCTGTCTTTTTGCCCACATTGATCCAGTGCTGAAAGTAATCCCCCATGTTGTAACCACAGAAAGGCAGCATGGCAAAGGGGTCACGACGCACCTGGCCCATATTGTCGGAAATGATGGCTGCCGTAATCTCCGAGCCCACAAAAGAGCCGAGGAAGACCCCATGGTTCCAGTCAAAACTCTGATGTACCAGCGGTATGGTACTTGGGCGGCGGCCGCCAAAGAGAATCGCCGAGATCGGCACCCCGCCAGGGCTGTTCCAGTCTGGGGCAACCGAAGGACACTGGTTGATCGGGGTCGTAAAGCGCGAATTCGGATGGGCAGCCGGCTCTTGTGAAGCCGGAGTCCAGTCATTCCCTTTCCAGTCAATCAGGTGGTCAGGCGCATCATAACCGATACCCTCCCACCACACATCACCGTCATCGGTCAGGGCAACGTTGGTAAAAATGGTATCCCGTTCGATGGTTTTCATGGCATTGGGATTTGAGTCAACAGACGTCCCGGGTGCAACACCGAAGAATCCCGCTTCCGGATTGATGGCATACAGACGGCCATCGGGGTGATACTTCATCCAGCAAATGTCATCACCGACCGTCTCTACCTTCCAGCCGGGAACAGTAGGCACCAGCATGGCTAGATTTGTCTTGCCGCAGGCACTCGGGAAAGCCGCCGCCACGTATTTCTTTTCACCAGCAGGATTTGTGATGGCCAGGATCAGCATATGTTCTGCCAGCCAGCCCTCGTCGCGGGCCTGGGCTGAAGCAATCCTGAGTGCAAAGCATTTCTTGCCGAGCAGGGCGTTTCCACCGTAGCCGGAACCAAAAGACCAGATCAGGCGCTCTTCCGGAAAGTGGCTGATATATTTCTTTTCCATCGGGGCACACGGCCAGGCCACATCCTGCTCCCCTTCCTGCAGCGGCGCACCGACCGAATGCAGGCAGCGCACAAAATCAGGGCTACCGCCAAGCGCCTCCACAACGTCATCACCAATGCGGGTCATGATGCGCATGTTCACAACCACATAGGGACTGTCCGTGATCTCTATGCCGATCTTGGAGATCGGCGAACCGATCGGCCCCATGGAGAAAGGAATCACATACATGGTGCGCCCTTTCATGCAGCCGCGATAAAGCTCGGTCATGGTTTTCTTCAGTTCATCCGGCGCAACCCAGTTATTGGTCGGCCCGGCATCTTCTTTATTGTAAGAGGATATATATGTGCGGTCTTCCACACGGGCAACATCGGAAGGATGACTGCGAAACAGATAGCAGCCCGGGCGCTTTTCCGGGTTAAGCGGTATGGCAACGCCTGCAGCAACCATCTCCTGCAGGAGACGTTCATACTCTTCCTCTGTGCCGTTACACCAGTAAATTTCATCCGGCTGGCAGAGGTCCGCAGTTTCCTGCACCCATTGTTTTACTGCCTGATTCATTCGGTTCCTCCTTGTGTCTATTGAATTTCATTCTGTATTTAAAAACAGCAAAACGATCACAAGTGTTCATGCGACTTGTCAGTACATATATTATGAGTCTGGCTGGTAAGCTAGGAAAGATTGTTCCGTGCAGATGTATTGATAAGATCGACCTGGAATACCTGCTTGACACGCGCTCGAAACGGGACGCAAAACCTTTTCTTTTAAGCACACCATATTTTTCAATATGTTAATAGCACAATATAATCCGAAGTTAAATCGATTTGTAACGCTGTTGTAAAAAAACAGATGGATTGAAAATCCTCAAATAAAAAAAGGCCGACAGCGGAAACGCTGTCGACCTTTTTCAGTGGCCATATGACATCAAATACTATTTTACGATTTCAAATTCAGCCCTTCTATTTTTGGCCCATGCAGCCTCGTCATGGCCGTCAACAGCAGGTTTCTCTTTGCCATAGCTGATGGTAGAAATACGGTCAGCCTTGACACCCAGAGTTACCAGGTACTTCATTGTAGATTTGGCACGACGCTCACCCAGAGCAATGTTGTACTCGGCAGAACCGCGCTCGTCACAGTGACCAGCAACCTTGACTTTTGCATCAGGCATACCCTTCAGCAAGGCATCGGCGTTTTTGTAGAGAACGTCGCGTGAGTCTTTGCGGAGGTCAGATTTGTCGAAATCAAAATAGATTGTCTCCAGTGCTGCAACCGGTGCTTGTTTCTGAGCTGCAGAGTCATCTGTTTTAACCGGCTCCGTCTTTACCGGCTCAACCTTAACCGGCTCGGCCTTTGCAGTTGTTCCAACAGGCTCTTCCTTCTTCACAGTTTCGTTGCTTGCGCAGCCGCCTGCCATCAGTGCAGCCATGCTGAGCGTTGCCAACAGAGCAATCATCCCTCTTTTCATCGCATTCTCCTTTTCAGGTTTATATAGGTCTATGGCCTAGACTGTATGCAAATCTGCCCAAATTATACATACCGTTAAAGATTATGCAATCTGATTATCTGCATCAATTAACATTTTTTTCAAGTATTGCCAGCAGCATAAAAGATCATAGTAAAAAAGTTTTTAAAGTAGAAAAAAGTGTTGACTTCCAAAATACGTTCAGATATATATACAAGTCTATCGCATCTGAATGGGCCAATAGTTAAGCAAATGCGGTGGTTAATTCAAACGTCCCCTTCGTCTAGCCCGGCCCAGGACACCGCCCTTTCACGGCGGCGACACCGGTTCAAATCCGGTAGGGGACGCCAAACTTCAACAGGTCACTTTTCATAAGAGAAGTGGCCTTTCTTTTTGTCTAACTCCCTGCCCTCTATTTTCCCAGATACTTCAGTTTTAACGCTATGATGCGGCCACAGGCCTGATCAATGCGCTCGCGACTGATCCGGCCACGATCCACCAACTGCTTGATCAACGCAATGGTGCGCGGGGCTACTTCTGGATTGTACAGCTTGTCATTGGCTACAACTAGCAGGTCGACACCGGCATCCAGCGCTTTTTCTACGGCCGTTTCATAGCTGTAATGCTGAACAATCGCCCCCATATATAGATCATCACTAACCACAACCCCATCAAATCCCAGACGCTGGCGCAAAATACCGTCCACGGTTTTTTGGGAAAGCGTGGCCGGATAGTCCGGATCAAGACTGGTATTGAAGGTGTGGGCTGTCATCACCATATCCCCCAGCCCCTTGTCCAGCAGGTATCGATACGGTAGCAGCTCCTGATCACTCCAGAACCTGGTAACATCCACCAGCCCGAGATGCGAATCCTCCCGTGAACTGCCGTGACCAGGGAAATGCTTAAGGCAGGTAATGATCTTTCTGCTGCGATGGCTTTTGATGAACTCTGCAGCATGCGCGGCCACCTGCACCGGATCCGCGGAAAAACTGCGCTGTTTCATGGCGATAACCGGGTTGGCCGGATTGCTATTCAGGTCAACTACGGGGGCCAGATTCATATTAAATCCGTATTCTTTCAACGTGTCAGCCAAGGCAGCAGACGCTGCAGCGGTAACTTCAAGATCGTTTTTCTCCCCCAGATATGCCGCTGAAAATGTCGGAGGGAACCCGTAACGATCCTTCAGCCTGGCCACAACGCCCCCCTCCTGGTCAACGGCAATAAACAACGGGATGTCGGCAGCCTGCTGCAGGTCCGAGGTCAGTCTTCGCAACTGCTGCGGGCTGGTAATATTGCGCTCTGTCACCCCCAGATCAGCATTATTGTCAAACAGCACCACACCGCCAACTCCATAATCGCGGATAGCCACGATAATCGGGCTTGACTCGGTTACGGATTCACCAGGAAAACCCAGTAGCAACATCTGGGCAATCTTGCGTTCCAAAGGCCAGTTGCGCCACTCCAGCGCTTGCTGACTGAGCGGCATCCTGCCGGTCGAGGCACATCCTGCGACAAACATGGTCAACAGCAATGGCAGCAACACGCACATTTGTCTGCCTATTCTTTTCACGACTGCAAGCATACTGGCTCCTACACGTCAAATCTTGACGGTCTTATAAAGGAAATTTTTGAATTTGAACAGCCGGCGCCTTTCATCCTCTTCGCCGGAGCAGCCATCCAGAGCCTTGAGATGCCTGGCGACAGCTGGCAGAGTTTTTCCTGCAACAAGCCTGGTCTTTTCTATCAGCAGCCTTACCGTTTCTCTGGGGATATCGCTACGCGAAAACGGTTCATAAACATCATCCCAGAAATTACCTCCCGCCTCGATCTGTTCAAGCAGATCTGCAGCCAGTTGTTCATCCAGAACACGCACGGCCGTTTTTTGTGAATAAATTTCCGCAGCCCCAGAACTGGCAATGGCGGTCCTGATAGCATCACCATTAATCACGTTGCGCGTCCTGAAAAACAGTGCCCGCAGCAGGATGCTGCGCAACTCACGAATATTGCCTTTGTAATTATGTCGAATCAGTTCCTGCTTTGCATCTTCGCTGAGCTTGGGCGGCATATCCACCGGTTCGTTTTCATCCCGGTAGGTGCGATAAAGTTTACCCAGAAAGTGTACGGAAAGATCCGAAATATCCTCTCGGCGCTCATTAAGCGAAGGCAGCCGGATGGACAGCTCAGAAAGACGGTGGAAGAGATCCTCCCTGAATCTTCCCTCTCCAATCTCTTCGGTCAGATTTTTGTTAGTGGCAGCCACCAGCAGCACACGGCTGAAACGCTCGGTATTTTCACCCAGCCTGATAAAACCTCCGTTATCAAGAAAACGCAGTAGCTGCACCTGCGTCTTGGGATCCGCATCGCCAATCTCATCCAGGAACACCACGCCGCCCATGGTTTCTTCCAGAATGCCGCGCCGGTCGCTGTAGGCACCGGTGAAAGCACCTTTTTTGTGGCCAAACAGCTCGGAATAGGTCAAATCACCAGAATAGGAAGCGATATTGGTCTTTTTCACCGGCAACTCGCCACCGGGGTTGATCTTCTCACGATACAGCCCGTTCAGCTTGTTGTAGAGGTTATTGAAAAAGAACTCCTTGCCGGAACCGGTGGCACCGGTAACAAGTATGGATGGCAGGCCGATAGTGGCTTCCTGCAATATATTGCGGCTCCAGAAGGTAATACGATTGAAAAGCGGTGTGGAAACGGTGTTGATGAACTCAACCACAGCCTGTGAATTAGGGCTGTTGCCAATGATGTTGCCCAGCCGGTATGAAGAGACATGAGGATCCTTGTAGGCAACGTCACTGGCCAGCCGGTCAACCTCACTCTGCAGCCCCTCAATCCGCTGAAGATCTGAAATATGGCGGGCCACCAGACTGCCGATAACCTGCAGAATACGTTTGTGCTCTTCTCGAAAATACTCATAATGCAGAGAATTCAAACAGATAACCGCAATAACCTCGTCATCGCAGATAACCGGAACGGCAATTTCGCTTTTGATCAGCTCGCTCATGGGACGGTGAAATCCTCCCATTTGCAGTTCTACATCGGTCTGGCCGATGATCTTGGGTTGTTTACTATAAGCCGCATAACCTGTGAGGCTTCGCTCTTCCTGTTTCAGCTCAACTCCGCCGATTCGGAGCGGTGGTATGTATTTTTTCAGCCATTCCTTGTTTTTTGCCCCTACGATTGTACCGTTCTCATCCTCAACGACCAGCCACTTTTCCCCCTCACGCTCTGTCACCAGCGCAATGCTACCCGTATCTGCGCCAATCAGCTCAGTTGCCTTTGAAAGTACCTTATTCAAAAAGCTTGTCAGACTCTCGATACGTTCATTCAGCAATTCGCTGATTTCCGAGAGCACCTGTATTTCCAGATTCTCACCACCGACCTCGTTGATAACGCGCTCGACCATTTCGGCATGGGTCTGCAGCAATCCCATTTCAAAGTCAGTGAAACGGTAATAGTCACGGGAGAAATAGTTCAACAGACAAATAATCCGCCTGCTGTCGGGCTCAAAACGCGGCACCACATACAGGGTCCTCAGCCCCATGCTTTTTGTCAGCGCCGGCTTTTGCAAATGATATTTTGTCAGGTCCTCAATCAGTAATGGCCATAACAGCTGATCGTCATCAATGACACCCTGGTCGTTCACATAATTGGCAATCAGTGACTTACCCCTGCTCAGATCTACAGCCCCCTGTTCGTCATAAAGCGCCTTAAGCTTTTCATCATCCGAGTAACTGGCCAGAATTTTCAATGACCATACCGAGTGATCACCTTGCTCCGGCACCAGGACCGAAGCCAGCGAAACCTTGTCAATCAAACGTACGGCAGATCTGGCCATCATACCAGCCGCTTCCCGCACCTTGAACTCTTCCAGACGCCTGGCCAGCTTGACCTGCTGATGATAGATCCGGGCACGATCCAGCCTGTCCGCCAGAAAACTTGTAAAATCATCAAGACTGGACTTTTTGACTGCATCCAGCGCTTCTTCCGGACGGTTATAATCAATACACAGCACGCCGATGGACTTGCCATGGCTGACGATCGGCATGACATAGCTGTAACTGCACCCCAGCTGTTTAGCCAAACTGCTGTCCAGTGACCCTTTCGGCTCTCCGGGTAGCTTGAACTCAATCGGATACTGGCTTATAAATGCACGGGAGACGATGTTGTCAAACTGCACGAGTGAAAAGGTGAGCGCTTTGATTTCCCGGCTTATTCTTGCAGTCGCATATGCGCAGGACAAAGCACCGCGGGTAAGGTCTTCAAGATATATGCGAATACGGTCATTGCCAGACGCAAGCTGCGCCCCTTCGGCGAGGCAATAGAGCAACTCGCCCTGGTTTTCCTTTCCATAGGTGACTATCTTGGCCCGCAAGGGGGTAAACATGGCCTCTAAAGGCATAACACCTCCTGTGTAGCATTTTTACTCAGGTGAGTTTATTGCTTATGATAAGGCTAGTCAAGCATCGTGATGGCAAGACAGGTAAACAACCGGAGGCGGGAATTGCATCGTTGCAGCGCAACCGGTAAACGGTTACATGTATTCGATGACCCTGGTGACGATACCAGGGTCATCAAGAGGTACGACTATTGGTTCTATACGCATCAACTCATCCATGTTCCAGCAGCCTTCGGCCTGCAACAAGTCCAGAGCCTGCTGCATGTGCTCCGCAAGCACAACCACTTCAGCGCGCATATAATTTTCACGGTAGATATGCGGTTCGTTCAACATGGACCAGCTGGTCAGTTTCTTGCTGTGCCGCCAGATATAGATATTCATCATGACCTCCCCTGCGCGCCGCATCCACGCAGGGCCGGCACGGGCAGTTGCCACCTAGCTGTCAGAACAGCGTCCCGACCACACTGCCAATCACCGAAATAGGCCCGGTGTCCTGCAGACCCTCCATGGCTTTTTCCGTCTTTTTCAGGGTGGAGATGGCATCACGATAAAGCTTGTCGTCATTGACCAGCTTGCCGATAGTCCCTTGTCCTTCATTGATCTTGCGGGTAATCTCTTTGAGATTGGCCATGGTCTCCTTCAGGTCATCAAACAGTTTCGGGTCATTGACCAGCTTGCCAACGGTGCCTTCCCCTTTGTTGATCCTTCGGGTAATCTCGTCAATATTCTTCATGCTGCTGTTCATGTTCTTGATCGCCGCCACGCCGTTGTCATACAACTCGTCCCGCTGTATCAGCTTGCCAAGCGTACCCTCGCCACGCTCCAGCTTGCCGCTGACCTCTTTAAGACTGCCTGCCAGAGAATTTACGTTATTGTACAGGGAGTTGTCATTCAGCAACATGGCCAGAGAACCATTGCCGCGATCTATTTTGCCAGTGATGCTGGCCAGCCCCGTAATTGAGTCCTTGATCGAAGCCCGGTTTTCATCCAGCATAACCGATATCTTGCCCATCACCTCATTCTGATTGCGGTTCAGATCATGAACAAGCTGTCGTGAATCCCTGGTCAGGGCAACCACGTTATCCATGATGACATCAATACCGACAGACTCTGCACTCTTGACGGTACTGCCGGCGGGCAGGTCCGGGCTGGCCGCCGTGCCAAAGGATAGCCCCAGAAACTGTCCGCCCAGCATACTGGACATGCGTATACCCGCTACCGTGTCTCGCTTGACCTTTGTGCCGGGGTTGACTTCAAAATCAACCTGCACCTTATCCTCAAGTACAGAAATGTTCGAGATAGTCCCCACATCAACACCCGCCAGCTTGACTGCGTCGCCGACCTTAAGCCCGGTACTGGAGGTAAGATATACCCTGTATGGTATGCCGCTGTCGAACACCTTCCAGCGGTTGCCGATCTCCAGCATCAGTCCGAACAAAACAATACTGATCACGAAAAACAGTCCAACCCTGGCTTCTTTTGATAACCCCATGCGCCACCATCCGTTAATTGCGTTTACATCCATGCCTTGCCTGTTATAATACAGAGCACATTATACGAAGAGCCTGACTGCTAGCAACAAGTATTCTTAAGGAACTATATGAAAGATTTCCTCGGCGCACATATGTCCATATCCGGAGGCCTGCACCTGGCCATAGACCGAGCCGTTGCTGCCGGATGCGGGGTTTTGCAGCTGTTTACGCGCAACTCCAACCAGTGGAAGGGAAAGCCACTCAGCGACCACGACATATCACTTTTCAGGTCCAAAGCAGTGTCCTCAGGCCTCCACGATATCGTGTCGCACGACATCTACCTGATCAATCTGGCAGCAGAACCTGGCGAAGTAAGAGAAAAGAGCCTGGCTGCCTTCTGTGATGAGCTCGAAACATGCGCCCGGCTGGGCATCAGCAAGATTGTCATGCATCCCGGTTCACACCTGCGGGCCACACCGCAGGAAGGCCTGCAACGGGTAATAGGGGCCTTTGATCAGCTTTTCGCCCAGGCACCTCAGTATGAGGGCAAAGTGCTGCTGGAAACCACGGCAGGACAAGGCACGAACCTGGGCAGATCCTTTGAGGAATTGCAGACCATTATTGAAGGATCAAGATATTCGGACCGTTTTGCTGTCTGCTTCGACACATGCCACACCTTCGCCGCCGGCTATGATACGGCCACTGAGAGCGGCTATCATGATACCATGGCACAGTTTGACCGTATCATTGGCCTGGACAAACTGCAGTGCTTTCATTTTAACGATTCAAAAAAAGGACTGGGTTCAAGGGTGGATCGCCACGAGCACATCGGGCAGGGCACACTGGGATTGAATCCATTCCGTTTTATTCTGAATGACCCGCGTTTTAAGAACATCCCCAAGATACTTGAAACGCCCAAAGGTGATGATAACGAAATGGATGCAGTTAACCTTCGCACCCTCAGGGGGCTGATAACCGCTTAGATACTAACGTACTAACGAGGTGACACAATGAAAAAGCGTACCATTTTCTGCTGTTGCGTTACGCTGTTGATGCTTTGTTTGCCCGCGTTTGCCGAAGATTACCGCTGCCCTAACGGCAAGCTCGTATCCACCGGCGACAGCATCTCCATCGTTGCGTTGAAATGTGACAAACCTTTTTCTGTTGTAAAAAGGGTAGAGCCAATGATAACGGGCACATACGCCCCACACAACCGTTCAGGAGTTGCTTACGTTGAAGTGGAGGAGTGGCTGTACAAGGAGGGCTCCTCGCTGCTGCACACCCTGATATTCAGAAACGGCATACTGGCGGATGTACAGAGCGGCGGATTCAGATAACTTGTAACCTGCTGATCTAAAGCACAACTTGGCAAATGACGTTCACATAACGAACATTCAAAACAGTTCCATGTTACCCAAAGCGCTGAAGGGCTGGTTGGCAAACTTGTCACGCTGTTCACGTTTTGATGCACATGGGGCAGCTGCCTGTTCCTGTAGCGCTTCAACCGGTGGTTCATCATAGACGCACTGCACCTCCAACTCATCCTCCATACCGTTGCCTTTGAAAAAATAGCGGTCATAAAGGCGATGATGGGCTGTCCAGCGTGAACTGCTGGCATTCTCCCTGGCAATGTGAGAACGAATACCGTTAATCTTGGAATCCAGGTCATCCAGATAATTCAGAATCGTCGCTTCAACCGTCTTGGGTCGTTTGGGCGAACCATACTCATACAGCCCGTGATGGGACAGCAGCATATGCTTGAGCAGCATCCTCAGTTCACGCGGGAAACCGTCAACCTTGCGGATCATCTCCTCCAGCATCTCCACCCCGATAGTGATGTGTCCCAGCAATTTGCCTTCATCAGTATAGTCAAAAGCACGGTCATAGCTCATCTCATGCACCTTGCCCACATCATGCATCAGCGCCGCAACCACGATCAGGTCTTCATTAATACCCTGGTAAAGCGGCACAATCGCTTTTGCCAGCCTGACCAGTGAAAGCGAGTGTTCCAGCAATCCCCCCAGATACACATGGTGCATCCCCTTGGCGGCAGGCGCCAGGCAATACTGGTCAAGCAAGGCTGCATCAGCCAGAAATACGCCCATCAGTTCCTTGAGATGCGGATTGGAAATGTCAGCAACGACATCGATCAACTCCTGGCGCATCTGTTCCCGATCGCAAGGCGATTCTGGCAGGAAATCCGCCAGATTGACCTGTTCTTCCGGCACCTTCTCAATTTCAGCAATCACCACCTGCATCTTGTTCATGTAGACCGAGGCCTTGCCTCTGACAAAGACAAAATCCGCCTTGTCAAAACATTTGTCCAGCGTATCTACATTGTCCCATATCTTGGCCTCGATATCCCCGCTCTTGTCCATCAAGCGCAGGTTCATATATGGCTTACCGTTTTTGGCCATCGCCATAATCTTGTCTTTTACCAGAAAGACCGCCTTAACCTGATCACGGTCTTTGATATCCGAAATGTATTGTTTGGTCACACTGCACCTCTTGGTCATTATTCGACATACCGGTTGTATATAGCATAAAACATCGGCCTGATGCGGAATTTATGCAGCAGGCCATACCACAGTAAACTTATTGCATTTCTGCAGCAATCCTGTCGGCAATTTTGACACCATCCACCGCCGAACTCATGATACCACCGGCATATCCGGCGCCCTCGCCAGCCGGGTACAAACAGCGGACACTGAGCGATTCCGATGCCGTGTCACGCAGTATGCGCAAGGGGGCGGAGGTTCTGGACTCAATGCCGATCAATGTTGCCTCTGCGGTCAGAAAACCACGCAGCCGCCTGCCAAAATCAGCAATCCCTTCACGTAGCGTCCTGACAACAAAATCCGGCAGCACCTCATCCAATGCACATGCGACGATACCGGGACGATAAGTTGCCGATAAACTGCCTCGTGCAGACATGCCCATGAAGTCCAGCATATTACAGGCCGGCGCAAGATAACCTCCGCCGGCAGCTGTGAAGGCTTGCTGCTCCCAATAGCGCTGGAATTCAATGCCGGCAAGCGGCCCGTGGCCACCAAAGTCTTCCGGTCTGACATTCACAACCAGAGCGCTGTTTGCAAAGGGCGAATTACGGCGCTGGCCGCTCATGCCGTTGGTGACCACCCCGCCCGCCTCAGAGGCAGCGGCAATGACGATCCCTCCGGGACACATGCAGAAAGAGTATGCGCTACGACCGGTTGCAGTGTTGTTCCAGGCCAGCGCGTAGTCAGCCGGCGGAAGGTTCGGGTGACGCGCCCCCCCATACTGAATGCTGTCGATCACCCCTTGTGGATGTTCAACCCTCACACCGATGGCAAAAGGCTTGGCCTCCAGAGCAACACCACGCGCTTCCAGCATCCGGTAGGTATCTCTGGCGCTGTGGCCGGTAGCCAGCACCAGCCGGTCACACAGCAGCTCTTCCGTGTCATTGATGATAGCAGCAGACACTTTGCCATCAAACATTGAGATATCGGTCAGGCGACTGCCGAACCGCACCTCAAAGCCTTTATCAATCAGATAGTTGCGCATGGCAGCAACCACATGGCGCAGACGGTCCGTACCGATATGCGGCTTGGCCTGATAAAGAATCTCCGGGGGGGCGCCAAAATCCGTAAAACGCTGCAATACCCAGGGTGAAAGCGGATCTTTTGACCGGTTGGTCAATTTGCCGTCAGAGAAGGTGCCGGCCCCGCCCTCTCCAAACTGCACATTGCTCTCCGGATCAAGCAGACCGTCACGCCAGAATCTGCTGACATCGATGTTGCGGCGTTCCACAGGCTGGCCGCGTTCGATGACGGTTGCCGTGATGCCATATTCCGCCAGCCTCAGCGCTGTAAAAAGACCGGCGGGCCCGCTTCCGACTATCAATATGCGCTCACCGGCCTCAACCTGCCTGAATAACGCTGCCGACTTTGGCGCTTGCCATTCAAGTCCTGCAACCCTGCCCAGCAGACCTCGAACCTCCTGTTCATCTGCAACATCAAAGGAAACAGTGTAGACCAGTACTGCACGCCCTTTGCGGCGCGCATCAACCGCCTTACGGACAATACACAGATTGTTTATATGCATAACCGGCAGGCCTAGATGTTTAGCAGCCCGATCCAGTAGCGTCTCATCCCCGTCAGCAGGTAAGACCGATATGTTTCGCAGTATAAAAGGCATGTTTTACCAAATTAAGGGAATGTGCGAGATTGTACACCAACTGCATGCACATGCAAAACAGATATGCGGCGTTGGCTTATTCGCCAATGCCGCATATTACAGAGCGTTGCAAATTTGATTATCAGGATTATTCTTCAGGCAGATGGACTGTCAAGACCGGGCAGCTGGCGCTTCTGACAACCCTCTCAGCCGTACTGCCGAAGATAATATGATCAAGCCCGGTACGCCCATGGGTGCCCATGACGATCAGAGAGGCATTCATATCAGTTGCTGTGCGAATGATCTCCTCAAAAGGTGTGCCGGATACAATGGAGGTTTTAACATTTTTATAGTCGCCCAACTTTTCCCGGCAAAATTCTTCCATCATGCTCTTGGCACCGGTTTCGATCTCTTTTTCCAGCTCTTCAAATGAAATATGCGGCACATAAAAACCACGCAAGTCAACCGGCTCATTGATGACATGCAGCAATGTCAACTCAGCGTTGAACTGCCTTGCCAGAGAAAGGGCATAATCAAAGGCGTAGCCAGAATTGTCGGAAAAGTCTATCGCGGTCAAAATTCTTTCAAAAGGCTGCATGTCTTGACTCCTGTATTTGTTCAGTTCAATTCTGCCTGATTGAAAACCTTGCGGATAATCTTTTTCAGTTCATCGATCTTTACCGGTTTATTAATGTATTCGAAGGCCCCAAGATTCATCGCCTCTATGTATGACTCTACTTCACCATATGCGGTAATCATGATTACGCTGCAGGCAGGATAGTCCCGATTCAGTTCGCGCAAGAACACCATGCCATTCATTTCCGGCATGTTGATATCGGTAATGACCAGCTCAGCATCCTTTTCACGCAGGTAGTTGAGCGCCTCATAACCATTACCAGCCGTTGCAACCTCATAACCTTCACGGGCTAATATCTTTGCCAGGGCGATACGGGCATTTTCCTCATCGTCGACCAGCAGTATACGTCTCACTTTTTCCGCCAAAGACAGGCTCCCACTCTTGATTGTCATGGCACTAGTCTATCACGGCGCCTTGAGCTGTCAAGATTGGGGCCAACGAAATCACTTGACGACACCACCCGGCTTCAACACCACATAAACCGGTTTCCCGGCTACGCCGAAAGCCTTGAGAGGCTTGTCATCGATTGCCGCCTCAATACCTCCGCCATCAGAAAGCTCCAGCCCGATGCGCTCCTCTGCCTTCCACTCGATTACGTCCCCCGCATTCAATTCGTAAGCCTGCGCTGAGGTACCATCGATGCTGGCCTTCAACTGCACCCCTTGCAGCGCCTTCATACGCACGACAAAAGAACGTCTGGCCTCCGGCGGAGCCACAACCACTGCTTTTTCCGGCAATTTGGCCTCCGCTTGCTCTGGCAGCTTTTTTTCTTCCTTTTCAGCAGTGGTATCTCCTTTTTTTTCAACAACATCCACTGGCTTCTTGGTTGCACTGGAAAGCACCGGTTGCACTGGAACCGGCTCAACATTTACTCTGGCAATATCAGCAGGAGCGATAACCGGTTCCTGTATCCTGGCAACAAAAAATGATGAAATGATGATTAATAGCAGCAGAAAAATCGGGAGCACAAGTTTGCGCCAGTTGAAACGCCTGCGCCGCGCAGGGAATGCTGAGCCCAATGCCGCTGTAGCGCTGCCCTGCACCGCTTCCTGCTCATACAGCCGTTCATAAAGCCTGATCATGTCATCGGCATTCAGCCCAAGATAAGCTGCATAGATCCGCAAAAAACCCTTCAGATAGGCCACGCTGGCAAATTCAGAAGGTCTGTCCTCCTCAAGCGCCAACAGATAGTTGATCCCAATCTTGGTGGTTTCAGCAGCGTCGTTGAGGCTTATACCGTGAAACTCGCGGCAGCGCTTAAGAATAGTGCCCGGAGAATGGGGGGACGGATCCTGGTTATCGTTCAGTTCTTCTGACAAGCACGCCTCGCTTATTTCATCAGTTCAAGATAACCGGCGGCCTGGCGCGCCAGTTCTGAATCAGGCAATATCCGGATTGTCTCCTTGAAGGCTTGTCTGGCCTCCTCCTGCCGGTTCAGCTTCAGCTGTGCCATACCTAGATAAAAATGAGCGGCGCCATATTCCTTGTAAAGCCGCAATGCCCTTTGAAATTCAGCCAGCGCCTGTTCTGTTTTGCCCATGGCAAACAGTACCCTGCCCATAGCGACCTTGGCAATTGGATTGCTCGGATTGCTAGACGCCACAATCGCGAGCTCATCCATGGCCTTTGAAAAATCCCCCTTGCCAAGATAAGCCAGCCCCAGATTGATCGCGGCATTTTCTGTATTGGCATAGAAGATATCATCCTTGACAATCCTGAACTGCTCAATAGCCTGATCCCAGCGCTTAAGCTCAATAAAAGCCACCCCCAGATCATTGCGCGCGGCCGAATAATTCGGCTTCAGCTCTATCGCACGCTGGAACTGCTTAACTGAGAGGTCAGGCCGCCTTTTGCCCAGATAAGCAAGACCGAGGTTATAAAGCACTTCCGGATTATCCGGATCCAGCTGTACCGCCTCGGTCAACTCAATCAGGGCATTGGTATAATTGCGCTCCCCCAGAAAAGATAAACCCATCTGAAAATGGTATGCTGCAGGGTTAGCATCATTGGTGAGCAGACCGCTGCCACGATTGCTCATACATCCGCATACAAGCCCCGCAGCGACCAGAACTAAAAGCGACAACCTTAACTTAGCCATAAACATCCCCACTGATAGTCAAGTTGTTTGCAGCAACGTTGGCAAAGCAGTTGCGGCTTTAATTACACGTGCCGCCGGCAACTCTCAGGCAATATCCCGAAAACTGGTCAATGATTTCAACGCCTTGTACCTGGACTCAATCTCGTGATATTCCAGTCGCTTCATCCGCTCAAGGCTGAACTGCTCGACATTGAACGAAGCCATAACACTGCCGAATACGATGGCCTGACGGATGCCCTCTTCGCTCAGGTCGCCGGTATTGGCCAGATAACCCATCAGACCACCGGCAAAGGTATCACCAGCGCCTGTGGGGTCAAAGACTTCTTCCAGCGGATAGGCCGGAGCAGCAAAAACAGAGTCCGCGGTAAACATCAGCACCCCGTATTCGCCGCGTTTGATGACAAGACGCTTGCAACCCAGCGCAATGATCTGCCGGGCCGCCTTGACCAGATTGGATTCACCGGTAAATTGGCGAGCTTCTCCCTCATTGATGACCACCAGGTCAACCTTCTGCAGCACCCGCTTCAACGCTTCAGACTTGGAGGTGATCCAGAAATTCATCGTGTCACAGGCCACCAGTTTCGGGCCGCGCACCTGTTCCAGCACCTCCATCTGCAGATCCGGGTCAATATTGGCCAGAAACAGGTATTCAGCATCCAGGTAAGACTCTGGCAGTACGGGTTTAAAATCCATCAGCACGTTCAGTTGTGTATCAAGCGTCTGGGCTTCATTCAGGTCATATCCGTAACGCCCGGTCCAGTGAAAGGTCTTGCCGGGAATCCGCTGCAGCCCATCCGTATTAATCTCCCGGGATTTAAGGAAGCTGACATGCTCCTCGGGAAAATCATCCCCCACAACGGCCACCAACGATACATCCGTAAAGAAGCTGGCCGACGTGGAAAAATAGGTGGCTGAGCCCCCCAACACATTTTCGCCCTTGCCGAAAGGGGTTTCAATCGTATCAAATGCAACCGTGCCGACTACTACAATACCCATGAAATATGCTCCTTAAAATTGTTCTGCCGCTTGATTACGCATACTTGCCTATGATCAGCTCCAGCCTTTTGCGGGTTGATTCAGGAATCATCGACCTGTCGCTGATAACGGCATACTGCATGGCTGATGCGCAGGCGCAACTGCGCTCTGCAGCGATATTTACGGCAGCGTGGCTGATGATCTGCTTGGCCATGGCTACGTTCTTTTTGATAATGGCCACAACCGCCTCAATGGTCACGTCGTCATGATGTTCATGCCAGCAGTCATAGTCAGTGGAAAGCGCGATGATGCCGTAGCAGATCTCGGCTTCCCTGGCCAGCTTGGCTTCGGTCAGATTAGTCATGCCGATAACCGATGCCTCCATACCACGGTAAAGGAACGACTCAGCCCGCGTGGAAAAGGCCGGTCCCTCCATACAGACGTAGGTACCCCCCTTATGGACCGTTGCCCCGGCGGCACAGGCGGCCTCATAAAGCGTTTCTGAAAGACTGACACACACCGGATCGGCAAACCCCACATGGGCGACGATACCTTCACCAAAAAATGTATCCTTGCGCACACCTTTGGTACGATCAATAAATTGGTCGGGGATGACAATATGTCCCGGTTCAATGGCCTCTTTCAGGCTGCCGACAGCGGAAACCGAAATGATCTGCTCAACCCCCAGCTGCTTCATGCCATGAATATTGGCCCGATAATTGACCTCCGAAGGGAGATAACGGTGCCCGCGGCCATGCCTGGGCAGAAATACCATCTGCACACCGTTCAGCGTGCCGGTTACGTATTCGTCCGACGGAGCGCCGAAAGGCGTTTCCAGGGAGACTCGCTGGATATCCTCCAGCCCCTCCATCTCATAAAGTCCGCTTCCCCCAATTACACCCACTGTCATTTTCGCCATGTCTATTCTGTTCCTCATATAAATTGCTTTCTCTATGATGCTTCCAATAGCAGCTTCAGCTGCCCTTACAGGGGTACGACTTTACGGTTTTCAGCAATAAAGTTCAATATTTATTTTATTCGCCAGCACATTTTGCTTGCTTTCCACAACCCAAACATCTATTCTGACAAAAGTCTGTCACACAAACGGCGGTAAGGTGTCCGTCGTTTTCTATTAGATCATCGCTTACCGATCCCCTGATTCAATCCACACTATTGAACTTGGCAGTACGTTTGGAAGGCGAAGATTCATACCCAGCCAATCGGTTGTGTGCATTTATTCATTTATGCACAATTGGTATAGTTGCAGCCTGCATGCGTACTGTCGTATTCACCAAGCGGATCAAAGGCTTGATCCCGCGGCACTCGTATGCCAAATCCGAAACACCACCGATTTAAGAGGAACACACAACGCATGACATTTGCAGAACTCAATCTCAACCCGAATATCCTCAAGGCAATAAACAGCTGCGGATACGACAGCCCCACCCCCATCCAGGAAAAGTCCATCCCGACCGTTATGTCAGGTAGCGACCTGATTGCCACCGCCCAGACCGGCACGGGCAAGACAGCCGCTTTCATGCTACCGGCCCTTGAACTTCTGACAACACCTTCCACCGTTCCCGGCAAAGGTCCCCGCATACTCGTCCTGACTCCGACCCGCGAACTGGCGGCTCAGGTGATGGATGCTGCCCGCACATACGGCCGCTTCATGCGCCTGCGCTGCGGCTCGATCCTCGGCGGCATGCCTTACCGCGAGCAGATGCGGCTGCTATCGGCCCCTGTAGATATCATCGTAGCAACCCCGGGCCGCCTGCTTGACCATATTTTGCGCGGCACCCTGCGACTCAACCGGCTGGAGATGCTGGTGCTGGACGAAGCCGATCGCATGCTGGACATGGGATTCAGTGAAGATATGGAAAAAATTGTCGCCGCGGCACCAACCGAACGCCAGACCCTAATGTTCACAGCTACCATGGACAATACGGTGTCTAAACTGGCGGAAAAAATGCTGAATAATCCCCAGCGTATCGAACTGGCCGTGCGCACCAGTTCACACGCCCTGATTGAACAGCGTCTGCACGTAGCCGACAACCTCAAACATAAAAAAGAGTTGCTGCAACATTTGATCAGCGATCAGAGTCTGACCAGAGCCATCATCTTTTCGGCTACCAAGCGTGACGCCGATGAACTGGCGCAGGAGCTTTCCCGCAACGGGCACAGTGCAGCTGCGCTGCATGGTGATATGAATCAGTTTTCGCGCAACAAGACTATTGATAAAATGAAACGCGGACATATCCGACTGCTGGTAGCAACGGATGTTGCTGCGCGCGGCTTGGATGTCAACGGCATCAGCCATGTCATCAACTTTGACCTGCCACGCTTCGCCGAAGACTATGTCCACCGCATCGGCCGCACCGGCCGCGCCGGTGCCACAGGCATTGCCGTTTCTTTTGTCTCCTCTTCCGAGCTCAGCTATCTGGAAAGGATCGAACGCTTCATCGGCAAAACCCTTCCGGAACACAACATTGAAGGCCTGGAACCATCCATGCCGCTGCGTCGCGCCAAGAGGGGCAATAATGCCCGCAGGCCCGGGGCGCCCGGCAACAAACGTTTTGGCAGCCAGCCCCCAAAAGGAAAGGCCGTTGGTCATGGCGACAGGGCAGGGCACACATCCTCCCGCCCGTCCGGCACGCGCAGCGGCAACAGAAAAACGGCCCAGCAGCCGGTGGTCGAATATAGATCCAGGCGTGCCGAATCAAAACAGGCCCAGCATCATCAATAACCAAATAATAAGAGCTCCTCAGCTAAATGGGGAGCTCTTATTGTATCAACCAATTCAAATCATAACAAAGCTAAACTGGCCGCTTAGTCTTCTCCAGCCTTCCCTTCAACTGCCCACAGGCGGCCGATATATCACTCCCCCGACTGTCCCTGGTAATGACGGTCACATTCCGATCAATCAGATATTTATGAAACACATCGATACTGGCCTGGGTCGGTGACCTGAATCCGCACCCCTCATGCTCGTTGAAAGGTATCAGGTTGACCTTGTTGGGAATGTCGCTGATCAGCTTCAGTAGACGCTTGGCATCTTCCAGCGTGTCATTGATCCCCCCCAGCATGACATATTCAAAGGTGATCTTGCGCCGTCCCGGCTTGGGAAACTCGCGGCAGGCCGCCAGCAGTTCGCGGATCGGGTACTTACGGTTGACCGGCATGATCCTGTCACGCAGCTCGTCTGTGGTGGCATTCAGTGAAACCGCCAGGTTGACGTTGGGCACTTCTTCCCCCAGCCGTTTCATCTCCGGCACCAGCCCACAGGTGGAGACCGTTACGCGACGGTTGGAAAGCTGTAGCCCATTGCCGTCGATCATGATCTTGATGGCCGGGATGACATTGTCCAGGTTGTGCAGCGGCTCCCCCATACCCATCATGACGATGTTACGGATCGACTGGTTCCCTTCAGCCGTGGCATCGCAGTCATCTTCGTCAAAACCAAACGGCATGGCAGCAGCAGCGGTGAAGACCTTGACAGGGTTTACCAGCAAATCCCTGCGCACAGCCATGATCTGGTTGACTATTTCCGAGGTGGTCAGGTTGCGGGTCAGCCGGAATGTGCCGGTCAGACAGAACTCGCACCCCATGGCGCAGCCTACCTGCGATGAGATGCACAGGGTGTTACGCCCCTCGATCGGTATCAGCACAGCCTCCACCGCATTACCATCCTGCAGGCTGAACAGGTATTTGCGGGTGCCGTCGCCACCTTCCTCCACCGCCTCGATCTCCAGATTACTGATGCAGGCCGTTGCCGCCAGCTCGACACGCAGATCCTTGGAAAGATTGGTCATTTCATCAAAGGTTTTGGCATCCTTCTGAAAGATCCATTTGAAGATCTGGGTGGCCCGGAAACGCTCTTTGCCCTTGCCTTGCAGAAACTGCTCCAGAGCAGGCAGGGTCAGGTTTTTCAAATCAATTATTTCACTCAAAACGGAATTCCTTTTGTTTTTCAGAAACGTACGCCTTCCATTACGGAAGGCGTACGTTAGTTGTCATTTCTTTTCTGACGCAGCTTCTGGCGCTGGCACCAACTTTGGCCCGGTCGGTGCTGCGGTCGAAGGCGCCGGTGTGGTCGTATCTTTCTGGGTTTGCTCAGACTTTGGTTCAGCCTGAACCGCCTTTTCCTCCGGCTTGACCGGCACAACAGAGGAAGAGCTCTGACTGAAAACAGGCGGTGCGCTGATAGCCTGATCGACCTTGCGCTGCATGCCGGCGATGTTGGGCTGCTCGGCAGCGCCTGACCTGTACTCGTCATCCGAGATGACACCCTTCTGCCGCATCAGCTTGAGGATCATATCCGAACGTTTGACCACGCGCCGCAAATTCTTGTAGGGGTTGTAAGCCACCCGCGGGCCAGGCAGCATGGCTGCCAGAAAGGCGCATTCACGCGGCGTCAGCGCCGAGACATGCTTGCCAAAATAGTACTGGGCGCCATGACCGATGCCGTAAACCATCGGCCCCAACTCAACCACATTCAGATAGAGTTCGATAATGCGCCCCTTGGTCAGTTCCTGTTCCATGCGCCAGGCAAGATAGATTTCTTTCAACTTGCGGGTAATGGTCTTTTCTCGCGAGAGAAACAGATTTTTGGCTGTCTGCTGGGTGATGGTGGAGGCGCCGCGCTTGAAACTCTTCTTCTCCAGGTCATACTTGATGGCCTGCTTGATCGCCTTGACGTCAATACCTTCATGTTTATAGAAATTGCTGTCTTCCGCCAGGATCACCGCCCACTTCATTTCAGGCGGGATACTGCCGGACGATGCCCAGCGACGGTTTTTGGGGCCAACCACAAAAGGGTGATATTTGCCCTTCCAGTCCTTGACCTGAATGGTTGTGTTGTACTTCTTATCAGCCAGATCCGAGACCGGCGGCAGCATGAACAATGAGATGACTATGTATGCAAAGTACAACGCCAGTGCGCCGGCCAGTAAAAACAGTATGCGTTTCAACGTGTTGGCCTCCTGAACTGCTTCATCAACCTAACCGAGAGACAGCCACATTACGGCTTGCGGAGTATCTCTTCCGTAATTGTGCGCCCCAGTTCTTCACACTGGACAAGCACCTCTTCCGTAGGGGTGAACATGGTGCGCACTGTGGGTGCCGGCAGTTTGAAGTTCAGCCCTTTCAGCCGCTCTTCCGCCATCTTGCAGGCCTCACCGCTCCAGCCATAACTGCCGAACAGGCCGGCAATATTGGTTTTCAGGCAAACCGTACTGAGGTAGGCCAACACATCCCACATAGGCTTGGGAATATCGCGATTAATCGTTGGAATGCCGAATATCAAGCCATCCGCCTCCTCCATGATATTGCGCAACTCAGCCGCTCCCAGACTGCTGATGTGATAACTGATTACATCCAGCCCGTCACGCGTCGCGCCACGGACCACAGCATTGGCCATTTTTTCCGTATTGCCGTGGGGGGAGATATAAAGAACAAACAGCTTTTTGCCACTCGACTGCGGTTTGCTCCAGGATTCAAACTGCTCGATCACCCGCCAAGGGTCTTTTCGGATGATCGGCCCATGACTAGGGCAGATCATGTCGATCACATCGTGGCGGATCTTTTCAACCGCAGAAAGCACCTTGTCCTTGAAGGGACGGAAGATGCAGTCAAAGTAGAAATGTCGCGCTGACGTGAAGTCGTCCACCTCGTCGTTGAAAATGTGCCCAGGGCTGCAGTAATGGGCACCAAAGGCATCACAGCTGAACAGCAGCTTGTCTTCTTCCAGCCGGGTGAACATGGTGTCGGGCCAATGCAGGAAAGGCGCCATGATAAAACGCAGGGTACGCCCCCCCAGATCAATGGTCTCACCTTCCTTGACCACTCTTGCATTGAAGGGCTTGCGGATCAGGTTAGTCACAAATGTTTTGGCAGCCGTAGACGAGACCACCGTCGCCTGAGGCGCCAGTTCCAGCAGATGAGCCAGCGAACCGCTGTGATCCGATTCGGCGTGGTTGACAATGATGTAGTCAATCCTGGACAGATCCGTCAGGCTTTTCACCTTATCGATGAACTCATCACAGCGTTTGCCCTTGACAGTGTCTATGATTGCAGTCTTTTCCGTCCCCTTGACCAGATAGGCATTATAGGTGGTGCCGTGCTCCGTGGGAAACAGGTCATCAAAGACCCTCAGCTCTGGGTCTTCAGAGCCAATCCAGTAAACGCCGGGTTTTATCTCAACAGTTCCAAGCATATCGTTGTATATCCTTTCTTGCTTTATGGCCAATCGCGCGCAAAATGTTTGGAAAATATATCAAAACTACTGTGGCTAAACAAGATAATTGCAGGGCCGCTCTGCCTTGCTTGCCGCGCTGTTCGGCCATTCCTTGTTGACATGGCTGATACCGATTACATACAATCCGGTTGCCTTACCTCAATGTAAAACTTAGGCACATCCACACCTAACAAGCTGAATTTGCGGAGCAATCATGAAAATTAAAGCTGTTTTCACTTGCCAGGAATGCGGATGCCAGTCCCCCAAGTGGCTCGGCAAATGCCCTGACTGCGGTTCTTGGAACAGCATGGTCGAAGAAAACCTGACCAAAAGCGGCAGCAGCACGCTCAGCGGTGAACATAGCCGGCCTATCCCTATCTGCGATGTTCCGCCCCAAACGGAATCGCGGGTCACGACCGGCCTCAGCGAACTGGATCGCGTGCTGGGGGGCGGCATCGTTCCCGGCTCGCTGGTGTTGATCGGCGGCGACCCAGGCATCGGAAAATCGACACTCCTACTCCAGGCCATGCAGCATCTGGCTGACAAATGCGGACAGGTGCTGTATGTATCCGGCGAAGAATCGGCATCCCAGACCCGGCTACGCGGGGAAAGACTCAGCGTCTCCCACAAGCAGCTGATGATACTCGCCGAGAATTCCCTGGAAGCCATTCTGACCCATGCCAAGCAGATGTCACCCAAGGCCATGGTAGTCGACTCTATCCAGACGGTCTGGACCTCTGCGCTGGAATCAGCCCCCGGCAGTGTCAGCCAGGTCAGGGAATCGGCCGGCAAACTGATGCTTTTGGCCAAAAGCAGCGGCATACCGGTCTTTATCGTCGGCCACGTCACCAAGGATGGCGCTATTGCCGGTCCAAGGGTCTTGGAGCACATGGTGGACACGGTACTTTATTTTGAAGGCGACGGTAGCCACCCCTTCCGGATCCTGCGTGCTGTCAAGAATCGTTTCGGTTCCACCAATGAAATCGGGGTATTCGAGATGAAACAGGAAGGGCTGGTGGGCGTCCCCAACCCATCCGAACTGTTCCTGTCTGAGCGCCCACTGGGCGTATCTGGTTCAGCGGTTACCGCGTCCATAGAAGGTAGCCGCCCCCTGCTGGTAGAACTGCAGGCCCTGGTCACACAGACATCCTTCGGCGTGCCACGCCGCACGACCATTGGTGTTGATCACAACCGTCTGGCACTGCTGGTAGCCGTGCTGGAAAAGAAAGTCGGGTTGCACCTTTCCGGCCAGGATATCTTTCTCAACGCCGCCGGCGGCGTACGCTTGAATGAGCCGGCAGCGGACCTGTCGATGATCATGGCCGTAGCTTCCAGCCACCTGGACAGAAATATTGATCCCCAGACGGTTATCTTCGGTGAAGTCGGATTGGCCGGCGAGGTCCGCGCCGTAACCCAGGCAGAACAACGTATTGCTGAAGCGGAAAAACTGGGATTCAAAAACTGTATCGTACCTGCCGGAAACCTGAAACGCCTCAAGGCTGGCTCTATCAAACTTCTGGGGGTCTCTACGGTCGACGAGGCCATGCAACTACTGATGCAGTAATATTTTTTTCTGGACTTGCAAAACTTTAATCTTTAATATTGCAATATTTATAAGGTTCAGGAGCTGATTATGGATGCTGAAAAACTTGAATACTTCAGAAATATCCTCCTTGAAGAAATGAAAGCGCTACGTGGCGAGGCTGACAAGACTGTTACCGAGATGACAGCTGACGCATCCAATTTTCCCGATCCTACTGACCGGGCCAGCCAGGAATCAGATCGAAACTTCGAACTGCGCATCCGTGACCGGGAAAGAAAACTGATCAACAAGATCAAAGACGCACTGGAACGCATTGACAACGGTGAATTTGGTATCTGCGAAGAGTGTGGCGACGAAATCAGCGAGGCCAGATTAAAGGCGCGACCGGTCACAACACTTTGTATCAACTGCAAGATAGATGAGGAGAAAAAAGAAAAACGGCCCTAGAAGGTATGCACTTATGCAAGTAAGCAGCAGCACCAGCCATACAGACTCATCTGATGTTAATCCACCAGAACTGCGACTACTTTATCAGTTCAGTAACACCCTCTTATCCACAATACGACTCAACAAGCTTACCCATCTTGTCCTGACCGCACTTACCCATAGTAAAACTCCTTTATTTGAACGTGCCATGTTGTTTTTATACAATGAAAAATCCAGGGTGCTTCAAGGCATGCTGGGAGTAATCAACTCGCCTGACTGCGGGCTGATACTGGTTGGCGACAGTAATTGTCCTCTCGGCAACCGCTGGGATATTGCCGATGAAACCATACAAAAACAGCGTGATAGCCATTTATGCAAAACCGTAAGATCCACCCGCATTGACACGGAAGATTCCTGCATAATCCTGAAACAGGTAGTCGAACGCATGCAACTCTGCCACCTGTCCCGGGAAGATGCTGAATTCAGTAAAAGTTGCGCTGCTATCAAACACCTCTGCTCTGACACATTTGCTGCGGTTCCCTTGGGCTCACAGGAAAAGCTGATCGGGGTAATTCTGGTTGACAACCCAAAATCCAGAAAAGCCATACAGCAGCACGAACTAAACTTCCTCCATCTATTTGCCAGACAGGCAGGCATGGCCATCGAAAACTCCATGCTCTACAACCGCATGGAAGACGCCCACTTTAACCTGAAAGAGGCCCGAGAGCGGTTGCTCCACGGAGAGAGGCTTGCTGCAATTGGTGAAATGGCCGCCAATCTGGCACATGAACTGAAACACCCGCTGGTCACCATCGGCGGCTTTGCCGGACGGCTGATCAAATCTGCTCCCAAGCAGTCAAGAGAGCGCGAATACGCAGAAACCATCCTCAAAGAGACCGTACAGTTGGAAAAAATGCTGGCCGATATCCTCAACTACTCGCGCAAACCCAGCATCTGCTACAAGCACTGCAACATTGTCGACATCATCAATGAAAGCCTGGAAAGTTGCTTCGCCATTCTTGAAGAGCACTGCATCAAGGTTTCCCTTGATCTGGAAAAAGGCTGCTGGCTCATCTGCGGAGATCAGTACCAGCTTAAACAGGTATTTCTCAATCTGCTGTTGAATTCTGCCGAGGCCATGCCCAACGGCGGTCAAATTTCCATTGAGTTGCACCACCTAGCCAAAAACAATGCCATACTCTTAACCATATCGGATAATGGTGGCGGTATCCCAGCCGATATTCTGGCCAGGGTTTTCAGCCCGTTTTTCACTACAAAGAATAATGGTACCGGCCTTGGTCTGCCAATAGTGCACCGCATCATTCTGAACCATAGCGGCACCATTGAAGCAAACAACAATGACCAGGGGGCCGTATTCAAAATCTCCCTGCCTTTGGTAAAAGTAACAACATCATCGTGAATTTAGCTCAACCAGAAACGCAATATTTTGGCAACGCATAGATCAACATTCAATCCTGTTCATCGCTTAATATAAAAGGGGACTGCATCAAGGCAGCCCCCTTTTCTGTTTTACAGGGCTTTGAAAAACGTCATGAGGAAAGCCGGATGCAAGGCGCACGGAACGGAGCCGCCGAGCCATAACAGGTAGTTAACCGAGGTTACGAGTACCGCACAACGCCGCCGACGGCTCTCCGCAGTAGTTTTCAAAGCCCTGTTAAGAACAAAACAAGGGGAGATCCGTATGGACCCCCCCCTCTGGTAAACAAGTTATAAGCGCCCGTATTAACGCTTGGAGAACTGGAAACGTGCGCGGGCAGATTTCAGGCCGTATTTCTTACGTTCCTTAACGCGTGAATCACGGGTGATGAAACCAGCCTTCTTCAGCACGCCCCTCAATTCAGGGTCAACACCAAGCAGGGCCTTGGTGATGCCATGACGGATGGCGCCGGCCTGACCGGAGTCACCGCCTCCGGAAACATTCACATAGATATCGAACTTGCCGATGTTTTCGGTAAGTTCCAGGGATTGCTGGGCAACCATCTTGGATGTTTCGCGCCCGAAATATTCATCCAGAGGTTTATTGTTGACAGTGATTGCGCCTGAACCCGGTTTGAGCCAAACCCTGGCTACCGAACTTTTGCGCTTACCTGTTCCATAATAGCTAACTGCTGCCATATCTTTTTCTCCTCAGAGTATTAAAGTGCCAGATTTTTAGGCTGCTGGGCTTCATGCGGATGGCTGGCGCCGGCATAAACCTTGAGCTTCTTCAACATGTGCCTGGAAAGCTTGTTTTTGGGCAGCATGCCTTTAACTGCTTTTTTGATCAGATCTTCCGGTTTCTTTTCAATCAGTTTGCCGGCAGTGATTTCTTTCAGCCCACCAGGAAAACCTGAATGGCTGTAATAGGTCTTGTCAGCAAGCTTGCGGCCTGTAAGCGCTATTTTTTCTGCATTAACCACGATGACAAAATCACCGGTGTCAACACTGGGGGTATAGATGGCCTTGTTTTTGCCACGCAGAATATTGGCAACCTGAGAAGCCAGCCTTCCCAGCACCACATCCTGTGCATCCACAATGTACCAATCACGCTTAACGTTTTCGATTTTTGCAACTTCCGTTTTCATAGTATCCTCACATACAAGCTTCATGCAACCTTACGACACACCAAGCCCATGATTTTTTGAAGAGGTGTAACTTACTAGATGTCCGATACCATGTCAAGAAAAAAACCTGTTAGTCTAATCATCTGCTTTTTTCTGCCCTACGGGACACAAATATTGTAGATAAACAACCCTGCATTAAATAAATCGATCAAGACCTTGATCGATCAACTTTCCGCCATTTTGTGCGGTGTTGTCAAGCGTCCTGTTTCGTGTTACAAGATGCGTTGCACAAAAGCCCTTCACAGGAGTTTCATGACCATGAACATTACGGTAACGGATGTCGAACATGTTGCCCGGCTTGCCAGACTTGAGCTCAGCGATAATGAAAAAACGCTTTTTGCCGCACAGATGGGTGCCATACTCGGTTATGCCGAAAAGATCAACCAGCTGAATACGGACCAGATCACGGCAACCTCCCATGCCGTACCGATCGAGAACGCCTTCCGCGACGACATAGTCAGCACGTCAATCGGTATTGACAAGGCCCTTGACAACGCCCCTGAAAAGGCTGGCAGCTTCTACAAGGTACCCAAGGTGATCGAGTAACTCTGCACATATATATATTCAACTCAAAGCACTGGAGTCCGTTCTGATGGAAATATTTGATCTTGGTATCAACGCAATGCATGAACAGCTGAAAAGCCGTCAGCTTTCATCTGTCGAGGCAACCCAGGCCATGCTGTCCAGAATTGAGGCTGTCGAGTCACAGGTCGGCTCATTTATTACGGTTACGCCGGAGCGCGCCTTGGTTGATGCGGCAGAAGCCGACAAGGTCATTGCGGCCGGACAGATGGATAGGCTGACCGGCATCCCCCTGGCTCTGAAGGATATCTTTCTGACCGAGGGCATCCGCACCACTTGCGGCTCGCGCATCCTGGACAATTTCATCCCCCCATACAGCTCAACAGCTTACGAGAGGCTCAAAAGCAGCCACGCAGTGCTGCTGGGCAAATTGAATCAGGATGAGTTTGCCATGGGCTCATCCAATGAATCCAGTGCCTTTGGCATCACCCGCAACCCCTGGAACACAAGCTGCATCCCCGGCGGTTCTTCCGGCGGTTCAGCCGCAGCCATTGCGGCCCGGCAAGCCACCGCCACCCTGGGCACCGACACCGGCGGCTCCATCCGTCAGCCCGCCTCACACTGCAACTGTGTCGGCCTGAAGCCGACCTACGGCAGGGTATCACGTTACGGTGTGATCGCCTACGCCTCGTCTCTGGATCAGGTTGGCCCCATGACCCGCAATGTGGCTGATTGCGCCACACTGCTTTCCGCCATCGCCGGATACGACCCCAAGGATTCCACCAGCGTCAACGCGCCGGTCCCCGATTACGCAGCCAAACTGTCAACCGGTGTCAAAGGCCTCAGGATCGGCCTACCCAAAGAATACTTCATCAGCGGCCTTGATGCCGATGTGCAGAAGGCCATGGACGCTGCTATCGAGACCTATCGCAGCTTGGGCGCAGAGTTTGTTGAAGTCTCCCTGCCGCACACCGATTATGCCGTGGCCGCCTATTACCTGATCGCCACCGCCGAGGCCAGCTCCAATCTGGCCCGCTACGAAGGCGTGCGCTTCGGTCATCGCAGCGAGCAGGCCGAAGGGCTGATAGACATGATGACCAAAAGCCGCAGCCAGGGCTTCGGCCCAGAGGTCAAGCGCCGCATCATGCTCGGCACCTACGCCCTTTCTTCCGGCTATTATGACGCCTATTACGTCAAGGCCCAAAAGGTGCGCACCCTGATCATGCGCGACTTTATCAACGCCTTTGAGCAGGTGGATATCATGCTGACCCCGGTCGCACCGACCCCGGCCTTCAGGATCGGCGAAAAAGCTGATGATCCGCTGCAGATGTACCTGTCGGATATCTTCACCATCCCGATCAACCTGGCCGGTACCTGCGCCATGTCGGTTCCGGCGGGTTTAAGCGCTGCCGGACTGCCCATCGGCCTGCAGCTGATCGGAAAGCCGTTCGGAGAAGAGATCATCTTGTCGGCCGCCTATGCCTTTGAGCAGGCTACCGAGTGGCATAAAATGAGTGCCCCGCTCTAAGCAGGTGACCCTTTTGCCAACCCACATCAACTCGGAGAAGTTTTCATGAAATATCAACCAGTTATAGGTTTGGAAGTCCATGTACAGCTAAAAACCGACACCAAGATATTCTGCGGCTGTTCTACCAAATTCGGCGCAGAACCGAATGCCCAGACCTGTCCGGTCTGCCTGGGTCTGCCTGGCGCGCTACCGGTGCTCAACCGCAAAGTAGTCGAGTTCGCCATCAAAGCCGGTCTGGCCACCAACTGCACCATCGCCCACCGCAGTATCTTCGCCCGAAAGAATTACTTCTATCCAGACCTGCCAAAAGGCTACCAGATCAGCCAGTTTGAAGACCCGATCTGCCAGAAAGGGTGGCTGGACATCGAGGTGGACGGCAAACAGAAACGTATTGGCATCACCCGCATCCATATGGAGGAAGATGCCGGTAAACTGGTCCACGGTGACGTTTCCGGCCTGGAGGACGGCTCCGGGGTAGACCTGAACAGGGCCTGCACCCCGCTCTTGGAGGTAGTATCCGAGCCGGACATGCGCTCCGCCGACGAGGCGGTGGCCTATCTGAAACAGCTCTATCAGATCGTTACCTGGCTGGGCATCTGCGACGGCAACATGGAAGAGGGGAGTTTCCGCTGCGATGCCAACGTCTCGGTGATGCCGGTCGGCTCCAACACATTCGGCACCCGGGCCGAGATCAAGAACGTCAACTCCTTCAAGTTCGTCAAGCAGGCCATCGAATACGAGATCGAGCGCCAGATTGACCTGATTGAGGACGGCGGCACTGTCGTCCAGGAAACCCGGCTGTTTGATCCCAACCGCGGCGTGACCCGCTCCATGCGCAGCAAGGAAGAGGCCCATGATTACCGCTATTTCCCCGATCCGGACCTGGTGCCGCTGCATATCGATGACGCCTGGATTGACCAGGCCCGCAGCGAATTGCCGGAACTGCCAGAAGACAGAAAACAGCGCTTCATCACGACACTGGGGCTGCCGGAATACGATGCCGAGGTACTTACCGCCAGCCGCAGCCTGGCTGACTACTATGAAGAGTGCCTGGGCTTTCACAACAATGCCAAGGCGGTGTCCAACTGGGTCATGGGCGAGGTCACCCGCAACCTGAACGACTCCGGCATGGATATCGTGGCCTGCCCGATCCGTCCGGCACAACTGGCCGATCTGCTGAAGCTGATCGACAGCGGCACCATCTCCGGCAAGATCGCCAAGACCGTCTTTGACGAAATGTGGAAAAGCGGCAAGGCACCAAAGCAGATTGTTGAAGAGCAGGGGCTGGTGCAGGTTTCCGACAGCGGCGCCATCGAGGCCATCATTGATGAGATTTTAGCCCGCGAAGCCGGCCAGGTGGAAGAGTACCGCAGCGGCAAGGACAAGCTGTTCGGCTTTTTTGTCGGTCAGGTGATGAAGGCCAGCAAGGGCAAGGCCAACCCGGCGGTGGTCAACGAAATGCTGCTGAAAAAGCTGAAAGGTTAGGGAACCTATTATGAACAGAAACTATTGGGGTGCCATCAAAAATGTTTTTGTATTAGCCGTATTAATGTTGCTGGCTTTCAACTCGCCATCAAACGCTGCTCAGCAGGCCGCGCTCAAGGATGTAGTCGGGGCCCTGGAAAAAGGTTATGCCACCCTGCAGGACGTTCAGGCCGGCTTCAGCCAGGCCACAACCATCAGCTCCATCAAGAAGGTTCAGCGAGGACACGGAGAGGTCATGCTGAAGAGACCCGCCTCTGCCTCGGCCATGTTCCGCTTTGACTACAAAAAACCCAAGCAGCAGATCATCTCCAACGGCAAGCAGGTCTGGTTCTATATCCCTGAAAACAAACAGGTCATGGTCTCCTCTGTCGCCAACATGTTCAAAGGCGGCAACGGCATTGCCCTGACCTATCTGACCGGGCTTGGCCATGTCTCCCGCGATTTCAGCATCGCCTTTGCCAAAAACCCGCGCGACAAAAAGGGCAACTACCAGCTGGAGCTGGTGCCTAAAAAACCGACACCGGTACTGTCCAAGCTGCACCTGACGATCGACGAATCTGCAGTAGAGGCCTTTATGGCCACAGGTGAAGTTAAAAACACCTTCCCCATTGTTTCATCGGTTGTATTCGATTCCGGCGGTAACGAGACCCGCCTGACCTACAGCAACACCAGGGTCAACAAGGGCATCAGCAACAGCCGCTTCAACTTCAAGGTGCCGGCAGGGGTAGAGGTCATCAAGCAGTAATCTTTCCGGGACGGGGAATTAGGGATCGGGGACTGGTAAAATTCATAACCAAAAACGGCAGTTGGAAAGCGCGCATGCAGGAAGCTATCAACTGCCAAATCCATGATAATTCAGTTTGGAGGTAGATCATATGCCGTCATTCGATATTGTTTCCAAGGTTGACATGCAGGAGGTCGATAACGCCGTGAACCAGGCCGTCAAGGAGATTGGTCAGCGTTACGACTTCAAAGGCTCAAAGAGCGAAATCTCTCAGGAGAAAGATGCCATCAAGGTACTGGCAGACGATGACTACAAACTGAAGGCGGTCATCGACGTGCTGCAGTCCAAGTTCCTCAAGCGCAATATCTCCATCAAGTCGCTCAAGTACGGCAAGGTCGAGCCGGCCTCTGGCGGCATGGTGCGTCAGCTGATTGATGTGCAGCAGGGCATCTCCAAAGAAAAGGGCAAGGAAATCATCGCTGCCATCAAGGAGAGCAAGATCAAGGTCCAGGCCCAGATCCAGGATGACCAGGTACGCGTCACCGGCAAGAACCGCGATGACCTGCAGGCCTGCATCCAGCTGTTGAAAGGCAAGGATCTGGAAGTAGAGATGCAGTTCACCAATTTCCGGGAATAGGAACGGGAGTCATCTTGGACATCAATAAAAAACAGAAAGTCAGCATGGTCAGCCTAGGCTGCCCGAAAAACCTGGTGGATGCCGAAGTCATGCTGGGGGTGCTAGCCAAGCAGGATTACGAGATCACCACCGACGAGCGGGAAGCCGATATCATCATTGTCAACACCTGCGCCTTCATCAAAGAGGCCAAACAGGAGAGCATCGACGCCATCCTGGACCTGGCCGAACGCAAGCAGGACGGCCGTTGCCAGACATTGATCGTTTCCGGCTGTCTGCCGCAGCGCTATCAGGAAGAACTGGCCCAGGAGCTGCCGGAGGTGGATATCTTCATCGGCACCGGTGATTACCCGCGCATTGCCGAGATCCTCGCTGAGAAGGCAGGTTCAGAGGATCAGCTGCGCTACATCGGCGATCCGGACTATATCTATGACGAGAGCCTGCCACGCCTGAACTCATCCCCTGGTTGGTATTCCTACCTGAAGATCGGGGAGGGGTGCTCCAACTGTTGTTCCTACTGCATTATTCCGCAACTGCGGGGCGCTTACCGTTCCCGCCCGCTGGAGGCGCTGGTGGCAGAGGCCGAAGAACTGGCCGCCCGCGGCGTCAAGGAACTTAACGTCATTTCCCAGGATATCACCCGCTACGGCAGTGATATGCACGACGGCACCACCCTGGAAACCCTGCTGCGCCGGCTGGTCCGTATTGACGGCATCAAGTGGGTGCGCCTGCTGTACGCCTATCCGGATGGCATCACTGACAGCCTGATCGAGCTGATCCGCGATGAACCGAAGATCTGCAAGTATCTGGATATTCCTATTCAGCACATCAGCGATCCAGTGCTGAAACAGATGAAGCGCCGCAGCAGCGAGCAACAGATCCGTACTTTGATTGAGAAACTGCGTAGCGAAATCCCTGATATCGCCCTGCGTACCTCCCTGATCGTCGGTTTCCCCGGCGAAACCATGGAAGACTTCAACAAGCTAACCCATTTTGTTGAACAGGCACAGTTCGACCGACTGGGCGTGTTTTGCTATTCAAGGGAAGAGGGGACACCAGCCGCTGAAATGCCGGATCAGGTTTCCGAGCGCATCAAACGCGAACGCCATCGCAAGCTGATGAAGGCGCAGGCGCGGGTATCTTTCCGCAGAAACCGTCTGCTGATCGGCAAGCAGGAGCAGGTCATTGTCGAGGGTTACAGCGAAGAGACCGAACTGCTGCTGAAGGGGCGCTCTTCCAGACAGGCCCCGGATATCGACGGCCAGGTATATATCACGGCCGGCAATGCCAATGTGGGTGAGATTGTCACCTTGAAGGTTACCGATTCTTCGGACTATGACCTGATCGGTGAAATCGTAGAATGAATTTCCATAACTGACGTCTATAGACATCAAAATGCCCCAACCATTGTATTGACACTGTTTGTCAATCAAGATTAGTATGTCTTATTTTTGGTCTTATAAATTAATCGGTTGCGCGTTATTCTGCAGCCTGCCGGTCTGCCTCTTCAGGTCTAGTCAACCTGAGGCAAATAACAGCTGCCCTTACTGCCCAAACCGGTACCCGCCAGCATGTTGACCACAACTTTTACAGGAGTAATCTTTTGCTAGCTAGACTCAAGCGAAGTACATGCATTGCCCTGGCGGTTTCAGGGCTGCTGGCCTTAACCTACTCTTCACATAAAGCCGAAGCAAACAGCAGCCAGACCGCTTCCAGGCCATACGGTGTCCTTGCCAATGCCGCTGATGCAGCGGCTGCAGCATCAAAAGCGGCGGAGGCGGCATCAAATGCCGCCAATGCAGCCGCAAAGGCCGCAGCTGCCGCACTTGAAGCTATCCGGACCATCCAGCCACAATCACAGATGTACGCACCACCGCTGGCCAACCGTGACTTAACGCCATCACCTGCCTCAACCCTGCTCAAAACACCTCCCTACAACACATATCCCGTCCAAGCGGATGATAACAACACGGCTGGAGATAATGGCAGCAAAAAGTTCCTGGCACCGGAACAGCAGAGCCTGGTAGGCCTGACCGGCAAATTTGAGGTGCCAGTCTACATAAACCTCGACAACGAAATGAACAAGAACTTTGCCAACGGATTTGCCTATGACAGTGAGCCGGTCGGCAAACTCAGCGATACAAACCTTTCCGAGTCCATCAGCGCCGGACGCAGCTTCAGCCGCGACACCTTGATTGCCGATGCAAGGCTGAATCAGGCCAAAGCACAGACCGGCCAGGCTTTAGGCACATTGCTGCCATCCGTTTATGTCAGGGCCAACCGCGGACAGGAAAAATCCACTCCCTCCGTCAGCCTTAACCCGGCTACCGGACTGGCTAAATCATCCGACACGCATGTGCGTACCGACGCCATTATGGTGGTGCGACAGCCGCTGGTCGACCTGGCCAGTTTCTTTGACTGGAGAAGACGCGGGGTTGTGGAAAAGGCGCGTAGTGAAACCCGGCGCGCTACAGACGGCGATGCCTATGTCTCAACGGTAAACGCTTACCTTTCACTGGTATCCAGCAGGGTCCAGGCTGATATGACCCGCGATTTTGAAGCCCAGTTGAATGAGTTGCTGGTATATGTTGAAAAACGTGCCAGCGCTGGTGCAGCCAGCGTATCCGACATGTCGCGTGTAAGGGCCCGCAGCCTGGCGGCGCTTTCCTCACGTATGGAGCAGGAATCAGCCCATGCCGCCGCAGGCGTTGAGTTTGTGCGTCTGACAAACCATGCCCCCAAGATGGTCCGGTTGCCGGAACTCTCCGACGTGGGGATATCCCATCTGCCGGAAAATCTTGATTATGCCGTCACCCTGGCACTGCTGCACAACCCTGAAATGAAATCGCTTAATCATGAAATCAAGGCGGCCAAGATTGATATGACTGCCGCCAAAAGCAGGTTTCTGCCGCGCCTTGATCTGGAATACACCGATAACTATTCAAAACACGCCAGCGGCGACCCCAACCCCAACGGTCAACGAGACCAGCGCCTGATGATGGTAATGAACTGGAACCTGTTCAGCGGCGGTACCGACTACCAGTACCATCAGGAACGTTCGGCCCGCAGCGTGGAACTGCGTTATCGCATGGATGATCAGCGGCGGCGCATTATCCAGTCGTTGTCAGCCAACTATGCCACTCTGACATCCACCAAAGACCGCCTTCAGGTGGGCTATAGCGAACTGAAATCCATCTCCACAGCAGCAGAGGCCATGTCAAAACGCATGCTCTCTGGCAACCAGTCGCTGCTGGACCTGCTTGATGTCTATGACCGCTACTATCAAGCCAGGGTACGCCTGGTAAACCTGCACTCCCTGGAGATGAACACCATTGCCCAGATCGTCAGACTTGTTTATGGCGTTCCATCCGACGAAGCAGCAAAACCGGTTAAACCGGCTGAAACCGCCGCCCCCAAACAATTGGATATCATCATTCCTGAACAACAGACCGCCTCCCCAAACAGCAAATAACAGGATGGCCGGGCTGAAAGCGGAGAACTTTAATGGAAATTGATCCTCACGACAGCGATGGATCGGAAAATTTCTGGCCTGGATACGTTGACGCCGTCACTAACCTGGTTTTGAACCTGCTGTTTCTGCTGACCATCATGACAGTGGCCGTCTTCATGTTTGCCCTTGAACTGGGACGCGCCAGTCTGGGTGGTTCCGGCAATACCCCCACTTCTGCCAGCAAGGCCTCACAACAGGCCAAGCAGCCCGTGACCAGTCAGTTGGTCAAAGAAAAAGAAGCGGCCATCAATTCATTAAGCAAGCAGATTGATGCCATGGACAGTGCCTCACCGGCAGACAAGGCTGCCCTGCGCGCAGCCCTGAAACGGGAAATAGAATTTCTCAACTCCCTGCATGCCCAGCAGAGCGGCAAACAGACATCAGCCGGTTCTCCAACCGCCAACATACCGGCCACATCCGCCGTTCCCAAACCTCAAAAAGGCATGGACAAACTGCTCTCAACCGAAGGGGAGATCATGGTCCGCTTTAGCGATGAGGCCGTCACCCTTACCAAAACCGAGCTTAGCCAACTGCGCCAGGCTCTGAAGCCGGTTGCTGAAAAAGGCAGGGCCAGGATATATGTGGAAGTCCCCAGCGGTTTCTCTGAGGCCAGACGCATGGGCTTTTATCGCGCCATGGCTGTACGCAACCTGCTGATTGATATGAAAGTACCGCAAAAACAGATCGATGTGGTGGTGCGTGAAGGCTCAAGCCGCGCCAATGCTTCGCTTGTAAGGGTAACCCCCTGATGCTGCCTGAAAAGCTGAAGAAAATACGCAGCCGCAGCCGCCGCTTCCTGGCCGGTTTATCGCCGCACCAGGCCTTTGTGCTGCTGATTTTGGCCAGCGTTTTTTGTGCCTTGCTGTGGGCCTCGTTCACCAAGGTTGATGTCATCGTGCGCACGGAAGGGCGCATCATACCAGCCGGCAAGTCGCAGATCGTGCAACACCTGGAAGGTGGCATTGTTCGCAAGATACTGGTTCAGGAAGGTCAAGTGGTTACAGCCGGTCAGCCACTGATGGAACTGTCCGATGTCCAGGCCCGTTCGAGCCTGGGACAGGATCAGTCGAAGTTTGATGCACTGCGGGGACGAGAAGCGCGCCTGGTGGCCGAAGTAAACGGTCTGGGCACGATCCCCTTCCCCAAGGATTTGAAAGACGACAATGTTATCAGGGTGGAGACGGCGGCATGGAAGGCGCGCAGGGCGCAACTCAATGAAGAGATTCAGGTGCTGCGCTCCAGAAGCCACCAGAAACGCAATGAAATCTCCGAGATCAGCTCCAAGCGTCAAAATCTGCTCAATGAACTGGAGGTGGCCCAGAAACAGCTCCGGCTGATCGAAGGACTGCGCAGAAACAATGCTGCGTCTGAACTGGAAGTGCTGGACAGCCAGTCTCGCGTGCAACGTCTCAAGTCCCAGATTGCTGAGGCCACTACCGCCGCCCCCCGTTTGCGCTCCGCCCAGTCCGAGGCCGAATCACAGGTCAGTGAAGCGATTGCCCGTTTCAGGGCAGAGGCATCTTCCTCGCTGACCCAGGTGCGCGAAGAAATGCAAAAGGCCGGGCACGAAGTCGATTCAAATATTGACCGCCTTGATCGTAATATCGTCAAGGCACCGGTGTCCGGTTTCATCAACAAGCTCAACTTCACCACTATCGGCGGCGTTATCCGCCCCAGTGAAGTGCTGATGGAAATTACGCCCAGCGACCAGCGCATTGTCATTGAAACCCGGGCAAAACCCAATGACAGGGCCAATCTGCGCCGTGGGCTATCTGCACGGGTCCGTATCGGCGCCTATGACTATGCCACCTACGGCACATTAAACGGACATGTCACAGAAGTCAGCGCTGATACGCTCAGCGATGAAAAAGGCGGACACTATTACCGGGTGAATATTGAAGTCGACACCGCCTCCATCAAAGAACACAGCAAACAGCCGGGGGCACTTGTCCCTGGCATGGCCGCCAGCGCAGACATTGTTGTAGGCAAACGCACCATCCTGTCGTATCTGCTTTCGCCGCTCTTGAAATTTCGGGACGGGGCCTTCAGGGCTGATGCAGACACTGTTTTAAGATTTGCTTGCACGTAATATTGTAAACCTCACGTTAACCCCTCACCCGGCCTCGTATTCCTGCTCCCTTGAGGACGAAGGTGGCCCGGTGGGAAGGATGAGGGTGTTGTTCTGCAATAGCTGACAGGAAATTACTGACATAATATAAAATCATAGCTAACGAGAGAACCCATGCTAAAAGAACTCCGCTTCTACTACTTTTATGTTTCACTGCCATACCTGTTACTGCTTCTGGGCGCAGTTTTCTATTTTGACGCCATCCAGGCAACGATCATGCGTAATCCCCACCCCCAGATCAATTACGCCATCTTTTTTATTATAATTGTTGGCGGTCTGCTGATTTTGCGGGGCACCAGAAAACTGATGCGCGAGGCGCAGAAACTATCCGAATTTTCAAACGCCATACGCGCAAAAGCAGATCTGGCAACACTGCAGGAAATGTCCATCAACTATGACGGCGACATCTCTTATGTGCTGCGTATGATCGCGGCCACAGGCGGACGTACCATATCCCATCAGGAGCAGACCGCCATTGAGCATGAACTGCTCAAGGCTTCCACCCGCCTGACCCGGCGTAATGCCCTGCCACAGTTTCTTACAGGGCTATTGGTCGGCATGGGACTGTTGGGTACATTCATCGGTCTCCTGTCCACCCTGAATGACATCTCGACCCTGATCGGCAGCTTTGCCGATCTGGACATGGCCAATGCAAACCCGCTTACCGTATTTCGTGATATGATAGAAAAGATGAAGGCACCAATGTTGTCCATGGGTATTGCCTTCTCGGCATCCCTGTTCGGCCTGCTTGGTTCCATCGTACTCGGCCTGATGATGGTGGCTATGCGCCGTTTCCAGAGCGACATTTTGTCTCTGCTAAGCTCGGAAGTTGCCCAACATGTAGAATTTGGTCTTTCACATCATGGTTTCACCTACAGCAAAAATGCCCTCAAAGTGGGTCTTGGACATCTGCAGGGCGGACAGATCACAGCTAAAGATGTCATTGCCAGACCGACCGAACCACTTGAACCACAGATCACTGTTGCCATCCCGGCACAGACAGAAACTGAAGCAGCACCGGCAGATTACGCTGCTGCGGATGCAACCGGACAGGCCGATGCCACAAAGCAGGGAGCACAGCTTGGCATGGAAAGCCCGGTGATACCTTCCGCACTGCGGTCTGACGAGGCAGCAGGTATACTGCTGCGCATAGAAGAAAGGTTGGCAGAGACCGGTCGCCTGCAATTGCGCGCATTGAAAACAGAGGTCGACGATTTTCAGAAACAACGCAGCGACATGCTGAGAACACTGACCGAACACACCGAGGCCAGCAACAATTTCCGCAGCGAACTGCAGCGTGTCGGCAGACAACTGGGTACTATGCTGAATATCATGGAAACCACCAAAAACGATGTATCCACTCAGATATCAGAACTGACGGTGCGTGTGGCCGGTGACGCCAGCGAAACAAACAAACTGCTGCTGTTTCAGATCGAAGAACAGCGCAAGCTTAACGCCGCATTAACAGCATTGCTTGAATCAGTTCAGTCAGTCAGGAAATAGTGCAGGCAGCCCCGAGACGGCCGGAAGGAGACTCTCTCATGGCAAATGAAAACAATACGCCCGGCAATGATGTTGTCCAAAAAATACTCGCCAAAGGGCAACAGGTCGAAAGGGCTGTTATCGCCCCGGACGGCACTGTCACCATACCACACAGTGAAAGCGGCCTGCAGTCCGTCAATGTCGCCGACGTCGACCTGCTGCTCGGCTTCAGCAACGGTACTTATGTAATCATTCCCAACGGTGCGCTGGACGCTATCAGCGACAAGCCGCACAAAGTTGTCTTTAATGACCAGAAAGACGATCTGGGCAATCTGTTCAAGATGACCGGCACCAGCAACCCGGCCAAGGCCGGCAGTCTGAGGGTCGTTACCGACGAAATCAATGCGCGGCCACCGCAAGAAAGCGAGGCCCGCCCGCAGGAAGAGCAGCTGGCCCCGCCGGCCCCCATGCCCAAGGTAGGCACAGGCACCGCACCGGGCCTGAAAGGCCCCGGTAAAGGCTTTGGCCCCGGTGGAGAAGGGGAGGGATATTACAGCACCCCCATCACCCCGGCGACCTCACCACAACCACCGGTATACCGCATCGGCCCCAAAGGGCAGCAGTCGGTGCAGCAAATCTTGAGCGGGCTGGGGCTGGGCGAACAACCAAACGTCACCCAGACCCTCTATACATCCAGCGCATATAAAGTTACTCCTTCAGGCCGGGCTGACCAGCCGCTGGGTTCCTATGACTCAAGCCTGACCTCTGCACAACTGGCTGACCATGCCAGCCCAACAGGACAGGCCACCCGTGAAATGATTTACGGCACTGCCGGCAATGACACCATCAGTCATAATGCCGCCTTTAGTACCAGCTCAGCCCAGTGGGCCAAAACCCTGCACCTGACCTTCAACAACTTCTCTCAAGTAGACAGCATCCAGATTACCTTCAACGCCGCACAGATCGCTCTAATTCCTGGTTTTAACCTTACCGGCACCGGGGTAACTCAAACTTCAGCCAATACCTGGTCAATTGCACCATCGGCCAACATCTTCAGCTATGGCCAGGATATCCAGATTGTTTATAACGTCAGCGACAGTACTGCTGCCGCGGTAGACTTCGGTGCGCTTATATCGGTAGGCGGAAAAGTCGGGCCAATTAGCTTTTCAGTCGACAACACGGTCACATTCACTTGGCGTGATGCCACGACTGCCGCTGATTTTACAGCCGCCACAGATGCGGCCGGAAATCAGATGATGGTGTTGCCACGCACGGGCTTAGGCGTTGAAGCACATGCCGGTGACGGCAATGACACCGTCTATGCCGGGGCTGGGCACGATCTTGTCTATGGAGAAAACGGTACTGATACCTTGTATGGCGGGACTGGCAACGACACCTTGTATGGTGGCGCCGATGCCGATGCGCTCTATGGAGACAGCGGCAATGACATACTGGAGGGTGGGGCCGCAGCGGATACCATGGATGGTGGTGATGGCACCGATACCGCTTCTTATGCCAATGCTACGGCAGGTGTTTCTGCCAGCTTGAGCGCCCCTGGCGGAAATACAAACGAGGCTGCCGGCGACACTTATGTGAGGATAGAAAACCTGACCGGATCCGCCTACGATGACACATTGACAGGCGATGATAACAACAACGTGCTGAGCGGCGACGCCGGCAACGATACCCTTTCAGGAGGGCTGGGCAGTGATACCCTGATCGGCGGGGCAGGCGTTGATACCGCGTCATATAGCGGTATCGCCTCAGGTGTAACGGTAGACCTGGCCATCACAGCCGCCCAGAACACCGTCGCGGCAGGTTCAGACACCATTTCTGAAATTGAGAACCTGATCGGTTCTGCACATGATGACACATTGTCTGGCAATGAAAGCAGCAACGTTTTGAGCGGCGGCGCGGGCAATGATACACTTTCCGGCAGGGGAGGTAACGACTCCCTCTATGGCGAGGCGGGCAATGACACCTTGGAAGGCGGGGCAGGGGATGACAGCATCAGCGGCGGGGCCGATACGGATACGGCCTCTTATGCCAACGCATCTGCTGCCGTAACCGTTGATCTTGCAACCGTTACAGCCCAGAACACCTTCGGCGCCGGTAGTGACACACTTTCCGGCATTGAAAATCTGGCTGGCTCCGCCTACGATGACACCCTTACAGGGGATGGCGGCAGCAATACACTCTCCGGTGGGGCCGGCAATGATACGCTCACCGGGGCAGCCGGGAACGATACCCTTGCCGGAGAAGCGGGTAACGACACTTTGGAAGGCGGGGCCGGTGATGACACCATCAGCGGCGGTGATGGCACCGATACCGCAGCCTATACCACAGCCGGTTCCGCTGTAACGGTAAACCTGGCGACTGCTGGCCCACAAAACACGCTCGGCGCCGGCTCCGACACACTTTCAGGCATAGAAAGTGTGACCGGTTCAGCCGGTGACGACACCCTGACTGGTGATGACAATAACAACACCCTGACCGGCGGAGCTGGTGCCGATACCCTTTCCGGCGGCCTGGGCAATGACAACCTTTATGGCAACGCCGGCAATGACAGCATGGAAGGTGGAGCCGGTGACGATATCCTCAGCGGCGGGGCTGATACCGACACCGCTTCCTACGTTACGGCAGCTGGGGGTGTCACTGTAAACCTGTCAACCACAACATCCCAAAACACCATTTCGGCCGGCTACGACACCCTGGCAGACATTGAGAACCTGACCGGTTCCAATCATAACGACACCCTGACCGGCAATGACAGTGCCAATATCATCACAGGTGGAAGCGGCGATGATGCGATATCAGGGGGATTAAGTAATGATGAACTGTATGGCGGAGCCGGCAACGACACACTGGAAGGCGGGGCCGATGATGACATTATCAGCGGCGGAGACGGTACTGACACTGCGTCTTACAGTACGGCCTCTGCCGGTGTCACAGTAAACCTGACTGTTGCAGCAGCCCAAGATACCATCTCGGCCGGTTTAGATACCATTTCCGGCATCGAAAACCTGACCGGCTCCAATTATGGCGATACAATGACCGGCGACGGTGGCAGCAATATACTGACCGGCGGCAGCGGCGATGATAATCTGACCGGTGGAGCCGGCAACGATACGATTTACGGCAATGCCGATAACGACACCCTGACTGGCGGCACAGGCACTGATGCAGTTTACGGAAACGACGGCAACGATACCCTGTCGGATGATCTGGCTGGCGCGGCCATTCTGGATGCCGGTGCCGGTAACGACACGATTACCTTTACCGGTTATGACGCCACAGCCGACACAATTACCGGCGGAGACGGTAATGACACCCTGGTATCGGGTTACACGGGAAACGGCAACTTTACAATTAACTTGTTTAGTAACACGGCCAGTTTTCCTACCGGCACCGCAACGCTTTCCGGCATTGAGAACTACACCGCAGCCGGCACCAATACAACTACTGTCGTCGCCAGCAATGTTGACAATATCATTACCGGCAGCCTCGTCTCAGCTAATGACACGGTCAGTTTTGCAAACGCCACCAGCCTGGTTACTGTTGCCTTGGCGGAGTCAGGGGTTACCGTTACAACCGCCAATGCACAGGGTGGCAGCGGCAATGATATTCTGATGAATATCGAACATGTTACCGGTTCCGCTTATAATGACACTATTGTCGGCAACAGCAGCAACAACACCCTGACCGGCGGCGCCGGCAACGATATCATCAATGGTGGTGCCGGCACGGATACGGCCTCCTATGCATGGGGGACATCATCTGCCGGCGCTACAGTAGACCTGAGGATAACCTCACAGCAAAATACGGTTGGCGCAGGATTAGACACTCTGACAGGCATAGAGAATCTATACGGATCAGGCTACGCTGACACACTGACCGGCGACGACTCCAATAACACCCTCTCCGGTGCAAACGGAAACGATATTATTGAAGGCGGACTGGGCAACGATACCATTGACGGAGGCAACGATACTGATACGGCATCATACGCCGGCGCAACCTCTGCGGTAACAGTCAGTCTGAATACGGCAGCTGCCCAAAACACCGGCGGCGCCGGCACCGATACCATCACAAACACCGAAAACCTGACCGGCTCTGCCTACAACGATACTTTGACCGGCAATGCCAGCGCCAACACCCTTACTGGCGGTGACGGCAATGACACGCTGTCTGGCCTGGCCGGCAACGACACACTGTATGGCGGCTTGGGAGATGACACCCTGGAGGGGGGGGCAGGTGGGGATGAAATAGTCGGGGGTGCGGGCAACGATACCGCATCGTACTCAGCTTCTGCCTCGGGTGTTACGGTATATCTCGATACCAACACCCACGCTGCGGATTTGACTGGTGATGCCATCGGAGATGAATTTACCTCTATTGAGAATATCACCGGCACCAATCAGGCTGACTCTCTTTACGGCAACCAGGAAACCAACATCCTGACTGGTGGTGCCGGCAATGACCTGCTGGATGGCAATGACGGTGATGACACGCTGGATGTACGGCTGGGCAGTGATACAGCCTATGGCGGTGATGACAACGACACATTCCTGTCCGACTCGACCGGCGGGGCCAACCTGCCAACCTTGCTGGATGGGCAAACCGGCACTGACACTGTCAAGCTGTATAACCTGGGCGGCAGTTATACATTTACAAATCTGGCCAATGTCAGCAATAACATGGAGACACTGGATATGCGGGATGGTACCAGCACCCTGCTGAACCTGACCAGCTCTGACATCCGCAGCTTCGTTGACGCCGGAAACTCTTCTGATATTCTGATTAAAGTCGATGCCGGAGACAGTATTACCCTGACGCTGACCGGTGGTGACACCACTGGTGCATTGGCAGGTATTACTCCGGGAGTTGACACCACGTTCACCATCACCAACGGCGCAATAACAACTGCCACAATTCACTGGCAAACCAGCTGATGTTATTTTCCGCTGCACGGGTTGATAGCGACCTGTGCAGCGGGTTATCAAACCGACCCATGAGACCAGCCTGATGACAGAAGAGCCGATTTATTCCACCCCTGCCGATACACATGGACGACTTGATCTGTCGGCACTGCTGCATGCCGCCAGCACTATCTGTATTGCCAATCGCGCCGCCACCTCACTGCTGCGCTTTATCTTCAAACAGCTGGCCTCCCACACCAGGAACTGGTCCGCTCAGGCCCGGCGCCTGAACCGTTTCGGCCTTTCCATGCGCCATATGGCCGGCCCTTTGCGTGATGTGCTGCACCTGCCCGGTGACATTGCCCTGCTGCAGTCATCCGAAAACAGCTTCATCCTGCTGCAAAAAATTGATCAGCGCTGGCGTTTGGTAGGCTCTGATGGCATGCCGTTGCCCGACCTGGTTGATACGGAAAGCGATGTATATATTGAAGCAGTGATGATGCGCATGCCCTTGAAACAGTTGAGCCTTGAAGGCTTTGCCTCCCTGTCCGCCTTATGGCCCGAACTGCGCTCCGCCTGGGCCGAGATCGGCATATCCAGCCTGTTCATCAATGCCGGTCAGATCCTGCTGCCGCTCTTCTCCATGCTGGTCTATGACAAGATTGCCAACAACGGCCTGTTTGAGACGCTGTGGTCGCTAACACTGGGGATGCTGCTTTACATGCTGACAGACGCCGGCATGCGCTATATCCGCAGCTGGTCCAGCGAACGCATCGGCGTGGACCTGACCCTGCGCAGTGATGAAACACTCTGGAGAAAACTAACTGCCCAGATGGATCTGCCGACCGGCGGATTTCCGCGCTTCCTCTCCAATTACCGCGATCTGACCCTTTCCCGTGATTTTGTTTCTTCCAGCTATCTGCTGGCCGTGGCGGATATCCCCTTCCTGCTGCTCTACCTGCTGGTGATTGCCGTCATTGCCTGGCCGTTGATGATCGTCACCATGCTGCTGGTGGCCGCATACGCTGTTGCCGGCCTGACAATGCAGCACCGCCTGAACAACCTGGCTAAAGAAGCTGAAAGGGACAACACCCGCAAGCTGACCTTCATGGGCGAGGTCTTGAACGCGCTGGATGTGACCCGCACCACCCCCGGCTCAACGGTATTTCTGCGCAGCTGGCGTGATCTCACGGACCACTCGGTGCATACCGATGCCAGGCGCAGACTGGCCTCCAACCACCTGGGCATGCTCTCATCCGGTATGATTTCGTTTACCACGGTTTCCATGCTTGTAGCCGGGGTATACCTGATCCAGGCCCAGATACTCAGCATTGGCCAGTTGATTGCCTGCAACCTGCTGGCGAACCGGGCCATGGGGCTGGTGGCCTCGTTGTTTTCAGTGCTGGGCAAGTGGCAGGATTTCCAGCGTTCAGCCGCTCGCATGGAAGAAAGTCTGGAAAAGGTTGCCGACAAAACCTATACGCCGCGACCGGCAACAGACGGCAGCATATCCGTCATCCAGTTATGCAAACAGTACGAAGGTAGACCGGCAGCATTACTGAATGCATCTTTTAACGTGACACCCGGTGAGCGCATTGCCCTGCTGGGGAAACCAGGGGCGGGCAAAACCACCCTCTTACGCTGCCTGGCTGGGCTCTGCAGGCCTGACAGAGGCCATATCCTGATTGACGGGCTGGAACTGGATGATATCTCCAGGGAGGACCGCATGCGCTGGCTGGCTTACAAATCACAGGATCCGGTGGCCTTTGCCGGCACCCTGGAGGAAAACCTGCGCATCTCCGGCTGTCGGGATACGCAGTTGTTCAACCAGGCCTTGTGGGCCTCCGGTCTTGAGGATGAATTGAAAAGCGGGCGTATGTCGCTGGGCATGCGGCTGGAGGAACGGGGCTGTAACCTTTCCGGCGGCCAGCGGCAGAAGGTGGCCTTGGCCCGCGCCTTTGCACAGCCCTGCTGCATCCTGCTGCTGGATGAGCCGACCCTCGGGCTGGATCCGGAAAACGAGCGGATGTTGGCAGAACGCCTGCCGCAACTGCTGGATAGCCGCACGACACTGTTGATGACCACCCATAGCGCATTGATGCTCAACATGGTGCAGCGCGTGATTGCGCTGGACAGCGGGAAAGTTGTTGCAGACGGTGCCAGAGAAAAACTGGTCACGTTGAGGTAAAACCGTTGCGGATCATTGCAGCATAAAGGTCTCGTATTCCAGCTTTGAAAAATCCCTGTCCAGCAAGAACAGGCCGCACAAAATAACAATACAGAGCGACACGGCAAATCCATAGCCATAGTAGAACGGCCCCATGCTGATGGATACAATACTCAGCAGGATATTCAGGGCGGCGAACAATATGGTCAGTGACAGCGCCCTGCGGCGACGGTCCAGATAGAAATAGATATTGAGTATGCCCAGCAAAACGACCTGGAAACCGGTGCCGGCCACATCAATATATAAAAGCGGTAGAAATACCGTTGGTATGTTAAGCATCTCCAGCAACGCACGCCCCAGGATGAATACGGCAATGGTGGCGATGGCCTGCACCTTAATGATGTCATAGATGCCCTCCCGCGCCATGCGTACCATCTCATCCTTCATTTCGCAGATATATGATAACGAGCCCCCTTCACGCACCGCATCATAGTAACGATCATAGTATTCGACGAAATCGGTTTCCATTCTAACCAGGAATACCGCCATACCCGGCAAAATCGCCAAATAAGCCAGGAAGATGGGGAGATCGTATATCTCCGAGGCGTGCAGCGGCCCGATGACCCTGGAACCGGTATAGGGGTGAAACCAGAAAACGAACTTGTCCGCCCAGATACCCAGATTATAGAAAAAACCGATGAATATCAGGGAGATGTTTATACGTCCCTTGTGCAGGAAATCGAATTCCATGATCAGACGGGACGGATAGTTCCTGTATATGACCAGCAGCATCCCCATCAGCAGCAGAAACTGGCCGAGCAGAAAGGCCGTCAAGAGCCCTTCCAGCGCCCACATCCTGAAAAATACCGCCAGCCCAAGCGCCGTACCGTAACCAATGGCAAAATTCAGCAAGATGGCTTTATATTCTTTCAGGCCGGAAAGCAGTATCGCCGCCAGCCAGACACAGGAGAGCATCACAAAGGTACTGGCTAGCAGCAGGCGGAAGATGATGGTTGTCTTGGGAAACAGCATAAAGGCCAAAGGAAAGGCAATTGCACCGCCGACGACAGTGGCAAGGAAGAGTAATCCGTTAAGATTGGGCATCAGCCGGTAATGCTCTTTTTCATATATCCGGTCTGCGGCATAACGGGTGAAAGCCAGCTGCAATAGCCCTGTATACAGCAGTGACAAGGCGATCAGATAAGTGATGCAGACCTGAAAATGAGACACCAGCAAGGCCGGGATCACCACAGGCACCGAGATGATACCGATCAGCATTACCGCCAGGATTGACAACACCCAGGGGCCGGAACTGATAATCCCGGCATAGGCATAGGTCTGCAGGAGGGAAAAATAGGTGTCCCGCTTCATCAGCTTGCGCAGTTCAAAGCCGATACCAGCCATTATGCCATCCCCTTTTCATAGATTTCCTGGTAGCTTGCAAACATCCTTTCCTGAGCGTAATAGCGCTCGACCCTGCTTATGGCGGAGCTGCGCGCCCTACGCCACTGTTCCGGGTCATCCAACAGCTTGACTAACTCATTGGCCAAGGCCTGGGGGTTATTGATACTGATCACCGCCCCTGCCGGGCCGATAGCCTCATCCTCTTCCCCAACCCCGACAATCAACTGGCGGCAAGCCCCAACATCAGTAGAAACAACCGGCAGGCCGGCCGCAAAAGCCTCAAGAATTACCAACGGCAGCCCTTCACTGACCGAGCTTAATACCAGCACCCCGCTTTGCGGGAAAATATCCATCGGGTTTTGAAATCCCATAAAACGGATATTTCCCGTTAGCGCCAAGCTTTCCATCAACGCCTTGCATTCTTCAGCATATTCCGGATCCTCATCCTCCGGGCCGATGATCCACCCCTGCACGCGGGGGATCTGGTTGGCAATAATGCGTACAGACCGGATAAAGGTCTTGATGTCTTTGATTGGCACCACCCTGCCCAACAGCGACACAACCAGCGGTGGTTTGTCCCCCTGATGCTGGCGAAGCGCTGCAAAGCGTTTGATATTGATGCCGTTGGGAATTACCCTGGTGCGCTCCGGCAAGGCCCCGTCGAACAATTGCCGCTGTCTGGCCCCTTCGTAAAGCGATATAATGTCATCTGCGGCGGCATAGCAAAAACGTCCGATCGTTTCGAAAAAGCGAATCCACAGGTCACGGTAGTAACTGATTTCGGTGACATCTTTCTGCAGCGCGTTACGGTTATCCTGGATCCACTCGCTCTGCATCACGTCAATGCGGCGTTCTTTGGTGTAGATACCGTGTTCTGAAAGAATAAGCGGGCGTTTATAGTTGTAATGCAGCAACGCCGCCAGAAAACCGGCGTAACCGGTGGAAACCGTATGATAAACCTTGGCCGGGATCAGCCGACTGGCAATCTCGGCAAGCAGCCAAATCGGTGCATGCATGTTTCTGGCTGTCCAGAAATAATCCACAAAGGAGGGGTCGGTACAGCGTTCTTCGTATAAGTCGGAAATCAGCTGCCATGAACGCCTTGAGTACAGGAACTGCCGGTAGTCAACCCCCTTGTGCGGGTCCAGATAAAAATCCAGCTCTTTGATTTCGTTGTTAAGTGTATGAGGTTCCGGATTGAGAAACCACTGGTGCAGCTGTCTGGTCACACGAAAGCCTTCCGCATTGCCTTCATGGGCCATGATTTGAGGTTTGGTGCGAGGGTCCTGTAGGTAATACACTTCCAGATGCACCAGATTTTCAGGCAAGGTGTACTTCATGGCGCCATAATCTTCACGGCTGCTGCCGATAAACACCGCACCGAAACGGTACTCCGGAAACCCGCGGATGATATCATTGACCCAGCTGGACACGCCGCCACTGACATAGGGGAAAGTCCCCTCCAGCAACAGCATGACATCAACCTGTTCTGATTTCGGAAATGTATCCATCTGCTACTCCGACCAGAATTTCGCAACCGGACCGATGCCGGGCTTGTAACGCAGTAAAAGATCCGCTTTAAAGATACTTTTCATTGACTTGAAATCCCTTTTCCGATAGGCCAGTTCAGCCAGATATGGCACCACCCTGTCGCGGTGAGCGCCATAATGCAACCCTTGGTTGATAAACGTTTCTGCCTTTTCCAGATCGCCCAGACGCAGATAGATTCTGCCCAGCAGAATCAACAGTGAGTGATCACACGCATCGCTTTCATATGCCAATAACGCATAGTGTTGAGAGCGACTGGTGAAAAACGCGGAAAGATCCCTGTTGTATTCGTTAAAAACCATTTCCCAATAGGAAAAAGCCAGCTTGCGATAAACATGCTTCTTTTCAGTCTCACTTTCCACGTGCTTGAGTGCATGCAGTGAATCGGATATGGCGGCTCCGATAATTTTTTCCTTTTGGTCGTAAAGCTTGAAGGCCAGTAGCCTGATCTCGTCATCGGTGTCGCTGGTAGCCATCTGCAGCAGACGGCTGGAATTGTATCCCCCCCCGGCGCTTACTGCCAGCAGTGCTTTCAAGCGCTGGCTGCGGGGCAGGTTGGCCGCACGCAGGCGGGACCAGGCCCCGCCTTCACCCATGCCAGGCGCCAGGTCTCCCCCTTCAGTCATGAATGGAGGCAGCGCAACGCTGCGAAATTCGGTTCGCTCTTTCATTTTCTGGAAGTAACGGAAATATATCAGCACCGCAAACATCCCCATTGCCCCCAGCACCGGCACAAAAAAGATAAAACAGTAGATCAGCATCAGCGCTTTAGGAATTTTGACGCCAAAACGTCCTGGCACCATATAGGCCAGGAGGATGGAAAAGCAGGCGGAGGCAATGGCATGCCCTGTCAGGAAAAACAACAGATTGACCAACGCATGGTAATCTGTTCCCAGAGCCAGTAGGGCGGCCTGTTCACTGGTGATACCGTATATGAGCAGCTTGGCTCCGCTCATCACTCCTCCGCCAGCAGATCTGCCAGTTGCAGTAGCGGATCATCGGCTGCTACGATCAGAGAACGAGAATAAACCAGACCGGCCCCGAGCCTAGTGTTGAAATCCCTGATCAGCATCTCGTTCAAACGTCCCATATAGCCTTCGATCGCGGCCGGGCCGCAAAAAGGCATCAGGGTAATAAACTGCACCCCCCAGCCAAGATTCCGGCGCCAAGTATGGTCAAGGCCACGCTGCTGCCGCTCCAGCATTGCGCAAAACTCATGCATGCGCACATTGGGCTTCACATTAACCACCACCATCGCGCTGTTTATGTCAAGATCATGGCGTAAGCGGGTCATCTTGACCAGGTCCGCTGCAAAAATAGGAGAACAGTCCGGGTAAATTGCCAGCAGTTTGTGAGCATCCTTTGCCGCCTCAGCATGGTCTGACACATAGGCCAGCAGTACCCCCAGTATCTGCAAGGTCTCTCGCTGCAGCGCCAGGAAAGGCATTTCCGTAACCAATAATACGCCCCGCATAACACCAGTGCTGGTACGTAATGGCGCCACGACCAGATAAGGGGTCTGTTCATCCGCAGATATCCGGTTGATCGTCTGGTAAACGGTATTGCCGGTTTCCAAGGCTGAACGCAGCAACAGGTCATCCGGATAAAAAGGAGCACCATTGCCGCATCCTGCCACAGTTGTCGGGTCGAGACGTCCATGCTTGTCCAGCAGATAGATACTGGCACTTTCCAGGCTGCAGTAATGCACAAGGATGGAGAACAGGGCCGCACCAGTCACGGTATCCAGCTTTCCCTGATGCTCCGCCAGCAGGCTCCTCAAATCCATCATGGCATCGCGCAGGGTGACCGGCCTGCTGATCAGGTTCTGCTCAAGCCTGTCGTGGGAAAGACGCACCGTAAAATAGGCACGGGACAGCTGTTCAAAACGTTCAGTAGCATGGCGGCTGACCTGGTCAGAGCGGCGTATGCGGGTATCCCACATGTTGCTGAACTGGCCGCAGATCATCGCTAGCAATATGCCACCCATCATATACACCGTCGGAAAGTCATGCTCCAGCATGCCGCCCCTGATCATTACAAGGCAGAGGATGCAGATCAGCATCATGGAACTCATGCCAGCCGCCATCCCGTAACGCAAAGCTATTAACACAGGGGCTAAAACAGCCCAGGGAAAATCGGAGTCCAGAAAAAACGGATCCTCACGATTGAAGTAGAAACCAACCGCCAGAACGGCAGTGGTCATTACCAGCATTTCCAGCCACTTTTCCGTCTTTTCCGACAGATATCTGTTCAGCAGTGTCTTCATTTAGCCTCTGCCCTGGTTACTACTGCGCTGGAAATGCTGATCTCACCCAGCAGCCGACCCAGCACCTGTTGGGCAACGGAGCTAACCGCGTCCCTGCTCCAGCCGCTCTTGCCAGCGGCTCCGCTCCAGACCACACGGCCCGAGGGGAGTTCCAAGACCTGCAGGGCAAATCCGGCAACGGGTTCGCCATCAAGCCCCACTTTATAGCGCCATTCATTAACCGCGCCGCTCAGCACGTAGCGCACCTGTCTCTGCTTGGCTGTTTCCAAGGCCTCGCGCTGCCGTTTTTCACCCCTGTCCAGGCCCAGCTCTTCCGGTTTTGCATCAGAGCCGACCTTCTCCAACTGCTGGATGCCACGGGCATAGAGCAGCGCCATGACAATGGATTCCGCCCGTTCAGCCGCATAGGGTGTCTCGGTGTTGTTGATAAACGGCAATACCGCCCAGCTGTCGCGGCCAGACAGTTCAGACCCCTTATGGGCAAGTGTGACACATCCCGCTAGTACCGTGACAATCAGCAGCATAATCAGTGCTTGTATTTTCCTCATATCGCCTCCTAATTCAGGTAGTATGTATATCCTACTTCAAAAATCGTGTTGAGATCCGATTTACCGAATGTACCGCTATCCTGATACAGGCTCAAAGATAGCTTGTCAAAACCGAAAACAGGCCCATGAGCACCAAATGCATAGTTCCAGCCCCATCTGGAGGTGCTGTTCCAGAGCAGATCACTTGATCCGAATAGCCGCCACTGCTTTGTATAAACATACCTGCTGTTATAACCGAAAGAAAGCCCCATGCCCCCCTGCCAGAACGACTGCGGCATGAAATAATTGTAAGGGGTGCTTTCAGCAGGCACCATTGACAGCATCTTGCCTTGCGGATCTCCCTTTTGCCGAAAATTGAAATAACCGCCATAGGCTCGCAAGCGCCAGTCCGGATAAGCAAAGTTGATCTGATGGGCCACTTCCAGCTCCAGGCTTTCGCCACTGCTCAACAAGCGCCGTTGTTGATCACGCAGCGAAAACACCGTTGCCCTGGCGCTAATAGTGTCGCGCTGGGTCAGCCGGTAGGATGGGGCTAGCACCGCCATATCCTTTAGGCCGGCAATCATTAAAGGTGCGGTTTCCACCGGGCGGCCGGCATACTGCAGTTCTGCGGCAAGGCGGAAACGATTGGTCGGGCTGTAGTCAGCCGCTAAACCGGCAAAGGCAAAATCCTCCAGGGCGGACCTGACCCCGCCGAATGCGGTAATGGAACCTCGCTCCAGCTTATATGTCGCCCCCAGCCTTCCGCGCTGCTCGTACCCGGGCAGTGTGCCACTGGAGCCTGATTTCAGTTTGCCAAAGCTGGTGTTGGAGGTTTCAGCCATGATCCTCCAGCGCGGGGTCACTTTTTTTGACAGCAGCACAGTATTATCGGCAAAGCCGATCCCCTGGCGGTCCGCAAGCAGCAGACGGTAATCGACCACCGAGGCATTGTTGCCGTACAATTCCCTCATCTGCTCATAGAGCAGATAGTCCGTGCTGTTTGTGCCCGAACGGTCAAAGATGATCTGTTCTGCCAGTTCCTGTTTGCCTGTCCTCAGTGAGGCCTCTACGGCATCCCGGTATGGCAGCCTTTGCAGGTCATTTTCCAGCAATTGGGCCAGATGTGGCCTGTTGTTTTCCTCCAGGGCCAGAGCCAGCTCCACCCAGCGCGGCCTTGAGGCTGAGCGGGCAAACTCTTTCCAGAACCATTTCCTGCCAAAATCGTTTCTGCCGCTGTACAGCGACCAGGCGGCAACAAGTTCACGGCTGCCCCTGTCCTGAGGCTCTCTAATGATTTTACGAAACTGGTCGTCCGCTGTTTCACCCGGTGTAATCCGCATGGCTAAACGGGCATGGCTTTGCAGCATACTGCGCCGTTCAGCTTCCACTTTAAAATCAGCCGTCTGCATCTTCCGCCGTACCATCCGCAATGACTTCACCCGTTGCGTAAAGGCCGCGTCAGGCCAGCCAGATTGTTCCAGTGTATCTGCATATCCAGCCAACCAAAGCGGGTCGTTATGCTTGGCGGCATAGCGTTTTTGATATAAAGGCAAGGCACTGCCATACTCGCCAAGTTGAGCATAGGCTGCTGCAAATGGCTCATAAAGGTCCGGCATGTACTTCTCGCGCCCCTGCCATGCAAGCAAGGTCGCACGTAGTTCTGTCTTTTCGTCCAGGTCCAGCAACAACCAGATATATCCCGCCGCCAGCATCTGTTCGGAAGAGTCAAGACTTAATGCCCGCTTATAGCTGCTTATAGCGCAACGATTATCACCAACACCGCCGCAGATCTGTGCGGCCAGCGACCAATAATGTGCATCTCCATCCAAAGATTTGGCTGCCCCTGACCTCTGAAGCGTTATCAATAATGGGTAGAGTTCTTTGTGCCTGCCCTGATTGGCCCCCAACTCAAGCAGCGTCATCAGCATGATGCTGCCACCGAATTTGGTCCAGGCATCCAGCGCCAGCTTGTATGCCACAGCGGGCTGCTGTTCACGGTTAAGCATAATCAGCCGCTGATAGTCAACATCACGTCCCGCCTGGGCTTCTATCAGCGTTAAAGCCGCTTTTTCCGCAACCGGCATATCCTGAAGGGCCCAGGCCAGATCCCCAAGGTTTTTCCAGTAATCATGTTCTGCGGGTTTGATCTCGCCCATATATGGTCTGAGAATGGTGTATGCACTATCCACATCTCCACTGGCATATGCCAGCGAAGCCGCCTTGAGCAAACCCGCTGACGTTGTGCCAAAAATAACCAACGATTCGTTTATCGCAGCTATTGCCTTCTGATTCTGGCCGGACAATTCATAGAGCCGTGACAGTTCCTGCAGGACAAAGCGCTGTTCCCCGCCCCTTCTGAATTTTTCCAGGGCCTTGATGGCATCTTCCGGTTTGCCCGCATTTTCGCTGAGCACTATGTATTCCTGCAGTTGCTGGCGGTCCCCGCTAATACCGAAAGTTTCCATCAGCACCTTCAAACGGCCGCCTTCCCCCAGCTGTCTGCCCAGGCGCATGGACGCGTCATAGGCCTCTTTCAGTTTCAATTCTTTGGCCAGATAGTACCAGTGTTCAAAGGCACTGGCGCCGTTGCCGGACCACTCGCCACTCTGCGCCGCCCGGCGTCGCCAGGCGGCATCACGCGGCCTTACCGCCACGGCCTTTTCAGCCAGCAGGAATGCCTCGACTGGGTTACCATTAGCCAGGAACACATCATAGCCCAGCACATACAACTCAGCATCGTAAGGCACACGCGGCGCCATCGGCTGTTCAGCCGGCGGCACCGGCTCAGCAAGCACCGGCGAAACCGGCAGCACGTGAGCAACGGCAAACAGAGATGCGGCTATGAGACGGGTGTTGATTTTCATGTGCCGGCAGACCTGCGCCTTTCAGATGATATACCCAAGGCCCTGCGTATGAGCTTCTGCGCGCTGGCGGGCTGGCCGGCCGCCAGCCCGGCGCGAGTCAGAAAAATCAGTGTGGTGCGATCATTATGTAGCATGCCAATATTGCGCTCTCCCTCTGCAAACGCTTCTTTGGGCATATTACCAGCCTGCAGTGCACTGACTGCCCGCATGAACAAGGTGCGGCGTTTTTCCAGGCTATCGGCTTCACGCATCCAGCGGAAACAGATTTCCGCAGCCTTGCGGAAATGCCCTGCACTCAGGGCCTCCGCAGCCGCGTCATTGGGCGCGGTATTTTCCAGCTGTTCTTTTGCAGCAGCCTTGCGGGCATACGCTTCCGCGGACTCGGTATCACCGGCTTTAAGCGCACCGTCTTCAAACATGCGCAGCCGCCAGGCAGGCGGGTTGTCACCACCCAATGCCGCCGCTGCCTCTGCAACCTGTGCGCGCAAATTGCGCCATTGGGATAATTCATCCCGGGAATCTATCAACAGATCTCTCAGGGCCATATAACGCAGTTCAAGCACCTGCTGTTTCTGGTCCTTGTTCAATGTTGCCGGCATTGCAGCAAGGACATTCAGCGCCCGGCGCGCATGCCCGTACTGCACCTGCGCGGCAGCCACCTTGAAACGCAGTTCCAGATCATCGGGACGCATGCGCAAAAGCGCCTCCCGATATCTGAGCGTCGCAGCATCATTGCCTCCACTAAGCACACCCAGCAACCCCTGTTCGGGATAAAGCAGTACCAGCACCAGCATAAAGGCGGAAAAAATTGCCATGACATTCAGCGGCGTGGCAAAACGCTCCGTCTGCGGAGCAGGCTGATTACGGGCAGGCAATGGCCAGTTCATGCTTTCCTTCCGGCAGTTCAATCACAAGCTGGTTTTGCTGGGCCGTCACCTTCTTCGCACCGCGGATCACACGACATCCTTTGGCATGGCCTATTTTCAGCTGAAAAGGCGTATAGCCCTGAACAACGACACCAAGTTTTCCGGCTTTGTAGTTAAATGACTCCAGATAAGCACCCGCCGAGACCAGATATGGTCTTTCTGGAGTCTGACGGGTCAGGCGAATACGTGATGCTCCCCCGGGTTTCAGATGAATGTAGCGCTCATCACCGTGGTCATTATAACCGGCCACGCCGCTTTCATTACGTATCTCGGGATAACCCAGGCTTTGGGGTATACGCATCTGCCTGAGGTTGCCGCTGTTTCTCACCACCCATGCATCGCCATCACGCGCAACCACAGTGCGGTTGAAATCCAGCACCTTGTAAAAATATTCCGACGCGTAAATACTGAACAGACGTTGTGCCTGCGCCCAGCTATAGACCTTGCGCAAGGCATTTAATGACGCCTCCTTGGAAGCGGAATAGAAATGGTAATAAATGTTAACCGGCTTGAGCCTTCTGGGCCGGTCAGTCATGCGGAAGGTTTCAATTACGCGCTGATAGCCGTAAAAGGGGCCGGTCCAGTTGTTTGTGTAAACATTTTCATTCTGGTTGGGTGCAAAAACCTGATATTGCCCCTCCTTGTATATCCCGAGCGGTGCAACTCTGGTAATGCTACGGTTCGTCTCGGTTATCAATGTGTCCCCTGAATTCATGTTGCCTACTCCCGCATCGTAAGCAGCCTTGATCGCATCTCCACCTGGAGCGCAATCTCCGGTCCATAAAAAAAGCTTGGTCTTTTTGCCTGGAGGCAAAAGACCGTTTATATATTTGATTGAGCCTGCTACTTCTTCATTCAGGCTATAGCGATACCCGGGAATGTTCAGATTATAACCGTATTCCTTGCTGCCTTCATTCAGCCTGTTCCAGTAAAATGGATGTGAAAAGGAGTGGCTAGCCGCTTCAATCCACGGCAGACTGAAAATAGCTCTTGCCTCCCTTTCAAACTCGGCTGAACGGCGCGGGTAAAGGCCGTTTGGTGCGGTAACCCCGGTTATTATTGACACTGCGACCGGCACCCTGTATTTCATCAAGATTTTTTCTCTCATCTCGGTGGCGGATATCCGGCCTCCACTCCATTCAGCTTGGCTTTCAAACCCGTCTCCATCAACATGAGACAACATCAACCTGGTTCCATTTTCCGTTGTTGTATCAGGCACAGGCATGTCAGGCAGCCTAAGCGCCTCTTTCAAAAGCCTGTATGGGTCAACAACCCAGGTTGCCAGATCTTCCTTGATGGCTGATATTGCAAACGGGTCCATAACATATCCACCCCAGTCTGTAATGGCAGCAGCATCACTTTCCATTCCAACGGCATCTGCAATCTTCAACAGCACACGTCCTGACATAAGCCCCATGGGTACAAACTCATTTATACGCGGCAAGGGTTTCTGCTCAAAACCCATGATCGGATCCATCTTTGCCACTCTGAGCGGGGCTTTAATACTACGCACTACTATCGGCTTTATACCAAGCTGTTTCAGAAAGGCAGGATCAGGTTGTACACCAAAGCGTCCCAGAAACAGCGTGGGCACACCTGCACGTATATGCCCAAGTACCCATTCTTTAAGTCCCTGCTGTTGTCCTGATCTGTCAGAAAATGCCCATATAAGGATACCGGCATATCGTCCCTCAAAAATACCGTTCGGCAAGGGCTTGCGCATATCATGCAAAACCAGTTTGTAACCCAGGTAATTCAATGGCATGGCCATATAACGATTCAACATGCTTTCAGAAGCGTCCTCCGCCTCTGCACCATCATATAGTCCCAGCACTGTTCTGGGCATAACCTCGATAGCCCCAACACCAAGCCCGCCCAAATCCTTATCCGTTACCCACGGGATAAAACCATGCTGCCTGATCTTTTCAGCGGTCTGCCTAGCCAGTTGGCGTCTGCCTGGCTGTACATAATCGATGGCTATAACCGGGATACCTGCGTGTTTGATTGTAGTGAGCTTAGCGAGCAGCCACTCCCTGTCCTTTTGAGAAACCTCCACATAATTCCCCGTTGCGGGCTGAAAATGCTGGTAGAGTGATTCTGCAGCAACAGCATAGGTAATATCCTTAACCTGATCGAAGATTTCAAAACCACGGTTAAGTATCAGTTGAGCTTCCGGATGGCGCCTGCGCATTGCACGGATTATTTCTGCGAGTCCTTTCTCCATGTCAGACCAGGCCTCTTTCTTGGCACCCAATTGATATGAATCCAGGGTATCAAGAAAAAAACCACGGTATCCGGCCTGCCATAGCGGTTCAATAACCTTGTCCAGAAAATAGTCACGCCATGCCTTGCTGGAAACATCCACAACCTTTGACTGCCAGGCACGGTTTTCACCGATATAGCATTGCTGAGGCACATCTCTGGCGTAACCACGACTGGGCAGGACTTCTCCAACACTGACGTATGCAAACAATTTGCCATGACCTTTGCCGTACTTTTGAGGCGTCAAGCCGCTATCAGGATCTACGACAGCAATATCAAAGGCCTTCAGTTCATCTACCGGAGGATTATCAGCATAGAACAATGCAATACTGAACTGGTCTGTTTTAGCCTCGGCAAATGCTACCGTTGCATATGCGATCATGCATGCAACCAACGTTACCAATACTTTCAGCATTATTTTGTTTCCCCCATCCGTAGTAAACTGTTTCACCCGATTTCAGACATCCAGCTGCAATGTAACATGCTGCAATTTCAAGGCACATAAACTTTTTCATACTAACATTGATTCGTTCAAAGACAAATAGGATATATTCAGTCCTACAATTCATTTCAGCAGTGTTCATGGCCAGTTACGCCAACTCATCCTTTTACCTTGACATCCAAATCATTATTTGCTAGTTGTTCCGCCTTAAAATTTCACCTGCTGTTTACTGTAATTTAATTTATCAATATTTTGGAGTCACTACCATGGGAACAACAAAAGCCAAGAAATGGGCAGAAATCAGCGATATTCTTCTTAAAATGAAGGCAGATACGCTGAGAGAAATACAAAAAAACATGAAAAGCGGCGCCGAGACACTGGCTGTTGCCGACCCCAGCGGCGATATTTACGACCAAGCCTCTTCCGAACGCGACCGCGAACTGGGGCTGCTGCTTGGCGACCGAGAGAGAGAAAAACTGCATAGTATTGATGATGCTCTGCTGAGAATCAGTGAAGGCGAATATGGTATCTGCGAAGAATGTGACGAGGAGATTCCAATCGGCCGCCTTAAAGCCATGCCGTTCGCCAGACACTGCGTTAAATGCAAAGCTGACCTGGAGAAAATCCAGGCGCAGACGAAACGTTTTGAGGAAGACCGTGCCTACCGTGAGATCCCGGTAGGGTCAGAGGAAGAAGAAGTCTGAACAAATCGCCGAACAGCACCAATAAATTTTGCCGAAAGCAAATAAAATTATTGACAGCAGTGATATTGTTGTAGTACAAAGTTTTTCTATTTTGAGCCGCTAGCTCAGTCGGTAGAGCACCTGACTTTTAATCAGGTGGTCGTTGGTTCGACCCCAACGCGGCTCACCATAACAATTCAGGTGTTGTGACATGCGTCACAACACCTTTTGTTTTGGACACGTAGCTTAGTTGGTAGAGCAGCCGACTCTTAATCGGCAGGTCCTCGGTTCGAATCCGAGCGTGTCCACCAAACAAAAAGGGTTTTGGCATCCAGCCAAAACCCTTTTATATTTAACACGATGCGCAACATTTGCATTTGCGGATCGTCACTGCTTACTCCATGACGGCTGCCTGCTTGCGCCACGTCCCCTGCTGACCCTGGTTTGCCCGCTACCGTCAGCCCGCATAACATATATCGCCAAAGAACCGCTTCTGGTTGAACTGAAGGCAATAAAACGTCCGTCCGGAGACCAGGTAGGATTTTCATTGCTGCCCTGGCTGGTCAGTTGTATATCATCGCTGCCATCAGCCTTGATGGTATGAATTTGAAACCCTCCACCTGAACGCACATAAGCGATCCTGTCCCCCTTTGGCGACCAACGGGGGTTGACATTGTATCCACCCGATGTTGTCAGCCGCCGCACATTTCCGCCCTTTGCATCCATAACAAATATCTGCGGTTTTCCCAGACGGTCAGACACAAAGGCAATCTGCCGGCCATCCGGCGACCAGGCCGGATAGACCTCGAGAGATGTGCCGACTGTCAGACGTTGCGGATTTTTTCCATCTCTGGAGATGGTATAGATTTCAGAATCACCATCCTTGCTCATCGCCAATGCTATCCTGCTGCCATCTGGCGACCAGGTGCCCGTGATATTCAAACCACGACGATTAGACAAAACCGTTTCCGCGCCAGCAGAGATGAGCCGTTTATACAAATCCGGATTGCCACGTCTGTACGATGTGTATATCAGTTCCTTGCCGTCCGGAGAAAAATCGGGGTTGAGATTGATGGAACCATTTCTGGTGAGAACCGCCTGATTATAGCCATCCCAATCCATCACAGAAATTTCCTTGTTCTGAACCAGCGCTATGCGCGACGTGAAACAACCTTTCTCACCTGTCAGGGCCAGCATGATTTCGTCAGAAAAGGAGTGTGCAAAGCGCCTGAGGTCTTTCCTGCTTCCCAAAAAACGCTTTGCTGTCATAAGCTTGCGATTCAGCACATCAAACAGCCTGAATTCAACCGTAAGATTGTCGCCTTTGATACTGTATTCACTGCGCACCAGCAGGTCGTATCCAGCGGCCATCCAGGGCGTAAAATCCAGCCGAGAAAACATGATGGCGCCGGCAATAGGCAGTTGTTCCTTGGTTTCCGCAGCAACCAGGCCCGACATGTTCATGTCAAAAGCAATAACTTCGCCCATCTCTTTGGCAGCCTCCACCACCGGAAAAGAGTCCAGACTACGCGGAGAATCCACTGCCAGCTTCATCAAGCGGCCGCCGGAAGCTGTCACAATAATCCGCTCTGTTTCGGCAAAAAGACCGACCGGCAGCAATAGCATTATGCTTATAAGTATGAGTGTTCTTTTCATAATAGCCTAATTTTATTTAAGGTTTTTTGTTTACCACTTCGTCCGGCGTGAATCTGACATCAATATTGAACCCATCTTTGTTCTGCATACGCTGCAGAGGTTCCTTGGCCAGTTCGATAGCATCGAAGACCGCCTTTTCAAATAGTTTGTCACCACTGCTGTTCATTACCCTGTATCTAATGATCCTGCCGCGACTTCCAAAAGCGATCTTCACATCAACGACAGGCTTTCTGGTAGACTTCTTGAATGTGCGCTCCAGCGCATCTTTAAGCCTTGACTGAATATAGTCCGCCATTCTGCTGCCAGCTTCGTGCCCTGTTCCGCCAGGCATGCCGGAACGCCCTTTGCCTGTTCCGCCAGCGAGCCTGCGCTGAATCCGCTGGATAGCAGCTTCCTGGTCTTGAGCGTCAGCCTTTCCCTGAAGCTTTGCCATCTTTCTGGCAAATTCTGATGATTCCACATCCGTGCTGCCTTTTTTCTCAGCACTTTTTTTGCTCGTATCAATTCTTTTTGTTTGAGACGATTCCGGCATGGTCATCTGCCGGTCACCAACTGAAGGCGGGGTAGGGGCGATCTGGTCATCACCCTGCTGGACAGGGCTGCCAGCCCTGGGCGAGACTACCGGCAGATTGACTATATCAACGTAGTAGGTCTCCTTGATACTCACATCAAAAGGGAAAAGCAGATTCCACCAGTAGAACAATAAAAAAACCGCCAGATGCATGACGGTAGAGATCGCAAAACATACCTGTATTTTGTTGTCTGCTGCTTTGCGTTTAACCATTAATATCTCACAGAAGTTTGCGGAAATATCTGGCTGCTGCCGGGCAATGCACCGACAATACCAGGCACAATGGAGTTCTCTTCTAATTCTTTCCCGGTTCCGTCACCATGCCCAGACGTTCGATACCGGCGCCCTTGATGTCGGCCATGACGCGCACTACTTCTCCGTAAGGGACTCCGGCGTCGGCCTTAAGGAAGATTTCCTTCTTTTCACGCTGGG
>Ga0302250_1000064_pt1 | contig 172749 bp, 122 predicted proteins | sample AAG_RA_Asp_MG_FD_193536 | JGI IMG/M metagenome (GOLD analysis project Ga0302250, IMG submission 193536) | Enriched activated sludge microbial communities from anaerobic digester in WTTP, New Holstein, Wisconsin, United States - AAG_RA_Asp | ecosystem: Engineered > Bioreactor > Anaerobic >... | reverse complement strand
GGATTAACGGTGATGTCAAATGAACAAACATCGTCGCAACCATTAACATCAGTATAAGTATAGGTAATTGTGTGAACGCCAACACCGGCAACAGCAGGATCGAAAATACCAGCATCAACGCCCGTACCAGCATAAACTCCGCCAACAGGATCGCCACCGCTTAAGGTAACAGGATTCCAGTCAACGCAAACTGCAAAGTCGGCAGGACAAGTAACAACCGGTAAAGCATTAACAGTAATTACAAATGTGCAGAAATTAACACATCCATTACCATCCATATAGGTATAGGTAATTGTATGTTCACCAACTCCGGCAGCAGCAGGATCAAATACGCCGGCGGTAACACCGGTTCCGGTATACTCACCACCTGCAGGATCTCCACCCGTTAAGGTTACAGGAGTCCAGTCAACGCAAACAGCAAAGTCATCAGGACAAGTTACAACAGGTAACGGATTAACTGTGATATCAAAATCGCATGAGTTAACACAACCATTAACATCGGTATAAGTATAGGTGATAGTGTGAACACCAACACCGGCAGCAGCGGGATCAAATACACCAGCTGAAACACCAACACCGGTATATTCACCGCCAACCGGATCGCCGCCTGTTAAGGCAAACGGAGCCAGGTCAACGCAAACTGCAAAGTCAGCAGGACAAGTAACAACTGGTAAAGGATTCACTGTAATTACGAAAGTACAGAAATTCACACAGCCATTATCATCAGTATAAGTATAGGTAATTGTATGATCACCAGGTCCGGCAAGATCAGGGAAGAAATCCCACCAGCCATTTTCAGGTGTATTGGCTGCAACACCAGTACCTGAGAATACACTTTGTTCATTGACAGATGGAGGATCCAGTCCGGGTAATCCTTCAAGGAAGATGACACCATAATCAATACAAACTGCAAAATCAGCAGGGCATGTAACAACTGGTAACGGATTAACGGTAATCTCGAAAGTACAGAAGTTGGTACATCCGTAGATATCAGTAACCGTATAGGTAATAATATGTACACCAACACCAGCGGCAGCAGCATCAAAATCGCCACCAACAACACCGGTTCCTGTATAAACACCGCCTACAGGTAATCCACCACTAAGTGCAAAAGCAGGTTCGTCAACACAAACTGCAAAAGCGGGAGGACAGGTAACAACAGGCAGAGGCTCTACTGTAATGCTGACAACATCATTGGCAACACAACCGTATTCGTCAGTAACCGTTAAAGTGTATACATAAGTTCCGGCAGGAGCAGGTCCAAATATTGGATCTTCAATGTTGGCATTATCCAGGTTATCGGCAGGATCCCATACAAATGTAAGGACACCTGAACCAGTACCGGTACCATTCAGCGGAGTAGTATTACATTCTCCGATAGTAACATCAGAACCTGCATCGGCAGTAGGTCCGGCAATAACTGTAATCACTACCTCGTCGGTAGCAACACAACCATTATTATCAACAACAGTTACAATATAGGAATAAACACCAGCAGGTGCAGGTCCGAAAGTAGCGGCCGGATCATTAATATCGCTCAGATAATCAGCCGGGCTCCAGGTAAAGGAAAGAGGCAAAGCGCCTGTTCCGTCAGCGGCCATAGTGTGGATATTACATTCACCAATAGTTGCATCAGCACCAGCATCTGCGGTAGGCAGAGGATAAACTTCCACTTCCATACAGTAGCTGTCAGTACATCCGTTCAGGCCGGTTACAGTAAGACATACCTCATAAGTACCAGGGGTAGCATAGGTATGAGTAGGATTTTGTTCAATTGAAGTGGCTCCATCTCCAAAATCCCATGCCCATGATAAGGCGCCTACAGATGCATCGGTAAATTGAGTAGGTAATCCAAGACAAACAGGACCATCTTCAAACATGGCATCCGGTTTAGGCTGAATATAGAGCATCAGGTAATCAACATCCGGATAGGTACAAGGATCAATCGGGAAGGCCACCATAACCAATACTACCCAACCACGGTTGATATCTTCGATACCAGGAGTATAAGTAGGAGTAAGGGTATATTGATCGGTCCAGGTTCCGTCACCCAATCCCATATAGGCATAATCCCAGAATACACCACTTGCGTTGGTAGCACTGCCGTTGAAAGTAGCGGTTTCGCCTTCGCAGATGGTTACATCGGCGCCAGCATCAGCATATGGTAACGGCTGAATGCTCAGTACCATGAAATCAACAGTTGGAGCTGTACAGGGAAGGATGGGATAAGCAGTCAGTGTTAAGGTTACGGAAGGAGCCGAAACATCATTGGTTCCTAAAGTATAGCATGCAGTCAGGCTATTGGCATTATCAAAGGTACCATTTCCTGATGAAGTCCAGGTAACATGATCATAAAGAGTAGCTGAGCCGTTCAGGCAATAGGTTGATGGTAATACACCACCACCAGTACCACAACAGATATATTGACAAACCACATCATCATCGCCTGCATCAGCAGTTGGATTGTATTGAATGGTGAGTGTCATTTCGTCGAAGACAGGTGTACAGGTTGACAGGCCATTTACGGTCAGTGTCAGAACTACTGAACCGGCAGCGAGGTCACCAGCTCCGGGGGTGTAAACAGGATCAAGAATGTCGTCAAAGTTGAATGAACCATCACCAGCGGTGGTCCAGAGAACTGAACTGTGGAATTCAGCTGAACCATCTAACTGATAAGAAGCATCTTCGCAAACCACACCATCAGGACCTGCATCGGCCACAGGAGGTTTCTGGAAGCAGAGCATCATGGTATCAGCAGCCGGTGCTTCACAAGGAGCAACTGCATTGGTAATGATTACCAGGTGAACACAACCCAATACCCAGTCGATTGAGGAAGGATAATAGGTAGGTTGCTCAAGATATTCATTATCAAATATTCCAGTACCATCAAAGGAATACCATTGTAATGCTGAATAATTATATGCATAAGCATCTGCAAGGAGATAAGAATCACCTTCACAAATTGTTGCATCGGCTCCAGCAAATACCACTGCATCCAATTGAATGGTCAGATCGAAATAATCAACAGCAGGAACATTGCATGGAGCAATAGGATAAACTGTAAAACTAAGTTGCACGAATTGTCCGGCAATATCATTTGGTCCAGGAGTATAAGTAGCATTTAACAAGGTAGCATCATCAAATGTACCATCTCCAGTTGTTTCCCATAACACTGATGTGTAATAAGTCGCAACACCATTTAACTCGAAGGAAGCGCTTTCACAAACCACACCGTCAGTACCGGCATTAGCAGTAGGCGGTTGTTGAATAGTAAGGGCCATGGTATCCATAGCTGGTACCGTACACACACCACCGGGAGCAGCAATGAGGATCAGATGAACTGTTCCGGCAATGTAGTCAAGGGCACTAGGAGTATAAGTAGGATTGAGTTGGGTATCATCATCGAAGCTACCAGAACCATCAAAAGTTACCCATAATAAACCTGCATAATCCTGTGCGGTTGCATCGGCAATGGTATAGGTATCACCCTGGCAGATAGTGGCATCCATACCGGCATAAGCCTGAGGATGACGATCCCAGGTTACCACCACATAATCAAGTTTATGTAAGGTACATGGTGAAACCGGATAGCCGATCAGCACAAAAATCAGGGAGTCCTGAGCAAGGCCGAGGTCTGTCGGGGTGAAAGTTGTGCAGATGTTGCACGGATCATCGAATTCGCCAAAGTTCATACCGAAGTCAATAACAGTCCAGACAAAACTGGAAACATTTTCAACTTCACCACAGAGTTCAATCAATTCTGTATCACATACATGGAAATCTTCCCCTGCATTAACTACCGGCAATTTTTGAATGGTAAGAACCATATCATCACTGGTTGGAGCAGTACAAGGAGCAATGGCGTTGGCTGTCAAAGTCAGTATAACACTACCAGCTAAAGCATCCGCTGCACTTGGCGTATAAGTAGGGTTGAGAATGCTGGCATTGCTGAAAGTTCCGGTACCGGTAGAAGTCCAGGCTACTGAAGAGTAAGCCATGGCTGTACCATTCAACTGATAAGCTTTCAGTTCACAGGCAACACCATCATCTCCAGCAAACACATCGTAAGGCAAGGGTTGGAAGGTAAGAAGAACTGTGTCAAGAATGTCATCACTACACGGGGGGTCAACACCACCAACGGCCATAACTAGGTGAATTCCACCAGGAACCAGGTAATCGAATAGACTTGGGCAATAGGTAGGATTCATCAGGGTTTCATCATCAAATGTTCCTGTTCCGTCGAAAGTATACCATTGGATTGCCTGATAATTGGTAGCTAATGCATCCGATGCGGTGTAGCAATCATACTCACAAACCACAACATCACCTCCGGCATATGCTGTAGGAGCAGGTGTAATGGAAAGTTCCATGAAATCCACTGCATCGTCACAGGCGCCGTCATAAGCAGTCAGGGTAAGCGTAAACACACCACCAAGCAGGTCATTAGTGCCGAAGGTATAGGTAGCATTTACAGGATCACCGCTGAAGGAACCATCACCAGTTGAGGTCCAACCTACTGATGAATAGCCAGAAGCAGAGGCAGTTGATAATACAACACTTCCTTCACTACCACAAATGGAGATATTATCACCGGCTTCAGCTAAGGGAGGAGCCTGAATGGTAAGAATCAGAGTGTCTGCAGCATAATCATTACATGGAGCAAGAGCATCAACAATTAAAACCAGGTGAATCTGACCAGTAAACCAATCGAGAGTACTTGGACAATAGGTTGGGTTAAGAATGTATTCATCATTATAATTACCGGTACCGTCAAATGTATACCATTGTAATGAGGAGTAATTTGAGGCGGTGGCATCAAGAAGTTCGATACAATCGCCCTGGCAAATCACAGCGTCGGCGCCAACATAAGCAGTCGGCAGAGCCTGGAACGAGATCACCATATCGTCGGTAACATCCGGGCAGGGAAGAATTCCGCCAGCAGTAAGTGTGAGGGTTACTGAACCTGCAGCGATATCGGCTGCGGAAGGATAATAAACCGCATCGAGGGCGAATACGTCATCGAAAGAACCGGTACCAGCGGTGGACCATACGGTTCCAACGGTGTTGGAAGCGCTGCCGGTCAGCTGATAACCATCAACATCATTAACGCACATAACTCCGTTATCACCAGCCCAAACTACAGCCGGATCCTGGATATTCACAGTTTGAGCATCTGAAACTTCGCAGTCTCCGTCAGTTACAATAACCACATAGGTAGTTGTAAGCAAAGGATTAACGGTAACAAAAGGATCAGTTGAGAAAGTGCCACCCGGGTAAGCGATCCATTCATAGTAAAAAGGACCAATTCCACCGGTAACATCAGCAGTAAGGGTAACGGCATCACCGGCGCAATGAACCAGTCCGTTTCCGGTAATGTTTACGGCAACAGTACAAAGGGTAAGGCTTTCAAGAGCTGAAAGAGCATAAGGTTCAAAAGTGCCGTCGAAACGGGTACATGTACCACAACCAGTGGCATCAAGATAGGTAGCTACCGCAGTGTTGGTAGTACCTTTAACATTTTGTCTGTAAACTTTCCAGATAAAAGTTTCTCCGAAGCCAAATCCCGTGAAACCCAGGATTGGGTTTTCACCGATAGCGCGGATCACGAGGTTGGGAGTTCCGTCGAGCCATTCCTGGTTAACCTGAACTGCTCCACCACAGTACTCAATTCCATTATCTACGTAGAATACGCCAATAATGTCACCAACTTCAAAAGTGATGTTGAAACCATCCACTGAAGGGGGTACATTAATATAATGTATATCTTGTCCTTCGAGTTCAACATAGTCCCATCCATCGGGCAGATTGCCAATTCCAAGTCCTTTAAACTCAGAAACGATAGATAACCCGTTGTTCTCAAAATACTTCATAGAAGGGTCGGCGAATTCGGCAATAGCGTTGTAGTCCATGTTTTCAGACTGGCTCCAGATTTTCCATTTAAAAATCTCGCCGGGTTGAAAACCGTCCAGTCCGGCGCTGCCATCAAAGCCAAAGGCCAGAATAGCATCACCAAGACCGCTAAATTCAATGGAGCCGGCACATTTCAGAACGCCATCATCATCGTAGAAAGCGCCAATCCAGTCGCCTGGTTGGGCAGGAACAAGCACAGGTACACCTCCAACAATTTTTTGGAAATTTACCGGGACACCAGCATCAAACGCGATAACGTGAATGTACTGGGTAGGATCAACAGGTACAAATTCTGCAGGTTGAGCTTTTACCAGAACACTGGCAAATATCAACAACAGCAGCATCTGCAGTTTGTAGAATTTACTTAGCATGTAATCCTCCTTTTTTGGGTTTATAATGATTAAGTTAACAATAGTTACAATTCAGCCAATTTAGGCGAAACAAATATACAATAAAAAAATTCAGTACAAATTTTTATTGTTGGATTTTTAACATAAAAATTAAAATATTTTAACAAACTAAGTCAGTTTGCCAAACAGACGGTCATTAACGCGGTAAAAATACAAAAAAAGTAAACCTACAAAATTTTTTACTTATTATTTCAAACTGAGATTTCCGGTTGACGATTTGAATTAAAAAATACCGTTATTCACCGGAACAAGGATTATATGATTATTTTTGTATCAGTTAAGAACCGGAAAATTGTCATTGTAACCTTATTTTAAGATTCAGCCTATGAAAATGAAGTATTTAGCCAATTTTTCCTTATTGATACCGGTAATTGCCGGGTGGTTTATTTTCACATCCAACAGCACCGGTTCTCCTGGTGGGAAAACAGGATCTCCGGGAGATAATTCTGTACGTTGTACCCAGTGTCATTCCAGTTCTGTTACAAACAGCCAGGGATGGATTACCCATGATATACCTGCCTCGGGGTATACACCCGGCACAACCTATACAATTACAGCTACTGGTACGCACAACGGAGTGGTAAAATTCGGATTTGAACTGACCGCGGAGAATTCGTCCAATGTTAAAACAGGCACTTTTATAATTACAAATTCAACACAGACCAAACTGGTAAATGACAATAATGCGGTTACCCATACTGCTCAGGGTACTACGCCAAGCGGCAATACCAAATCCTGGAGTGTAAACTGGACTGCTCCCCCGGCTTCGGCAGGAACCGTAAAATTCTATGCCGCATTCAATGCTGCCAATGGTAATGGGGGCACTTCAGGGGATAAGATATATCTGAGTAACACTTCGGTCACGCCCAATGTGGATGCTACAGTTTCTGTTCCCAACGTTACTGCCTGCCCTGGGTCAAATGTCCTGATTCCGGTAAACGTCACCAATTTTTATTTAATAGGAGCTTTAACCCTGTATATAGAATATGACACTTCCGTGCTTTTGTTTAATTCAGTTGCCAACATAAACGCTCAGTTTTCCGGCATGATTTACAACGCGATTACCTATCCGGTACCAAGTATAGGTTTATCCTGGAGCAGTTTGACTCCGGCCACTTTGGTCACAGGCAAATTGTTGGATCTTGATTTTACATATAAAAAGAACTCGTCTGAATTTGTGTTTTCTCCGGATTGTGAAATCGTTAATAATAACCTCGCTATTGTCAATGTAATTTATACTTCGGGTAGTATTCAACCCTTACTATCTATAAATCAGCATCCTCAAAATGTGAGTGTTTATGAACCCGGACGTGCAAACTTTCAGGCAGGATTTACCGGGGCGGTTCAATACCATTGGCAGGAGAGCACTGACGGGGGACTAAACTACAATGATTTAACAGAATCAGGGATATATTCAGGGGTCTTCTCCAACAGTCTGGTAATTCAGCCAACCCATACGGGATTAAATGGCCGGTTATATAAATGTACAGGGATAAACGGAAATTGTACAGCACAATCCAATCCTGCCCAACTCACGGTATTCCCACCATTGGTTATTGACGAGGTGGAAATTCCGGCGGGGTGGAGCGGGATTTCGAGCTACATTAACCCGGTAGAAACTGGTATGAGTTCAATCATGCAACCATTAGGCAATGATCTGACGATTATTCAGAATTTTACAGGGGCCTATTTTCCTTCAGGAAATGTATATACATTAACTGCCTGGAATACAGCTTCAGGTTATTTTATTAAGCTGGAAAACCCCGGAGTAATAACTTTGCAAGGATATCCGGCAAGTCCCAGAACCGTTTCTCTGTTTACGGGATGGAATCTTATTCCCGTTCTCACTAACTGTGAGGTGAACACGGCCATATTGTTTGCCTTCAATCTTAACAAATTTTCAGCAATTACTGAAGTGGCAGGTTCACGGGTTTACTGGCCTGAAATGGGGATTAACAATCTGACGGTTTTACAACCAGGAAAAGCTTACTTTGTAAAAGCTAAACAAAACTTCAGCATCACTTTTCCGGCCTGTTCAAAATAAGGTTGTTTAAATCATTTTAAACCACTTTACTTTTGATGCGTAAAAAACCCTGATTGATGATTCGATCGTTTGCGTAATGTAATGTAATGAGGTCACTTTTTTGGAGGTGATAAGGACTTTTATGATTTTAAGGATTTTAAAGACTTTATAAACATTTGGGATCATTGAAACATGTGGCAATGATGGTGCTTAAAGTCTTTTGGAGAAATAAAAAAAAGAGAGGCTGCCATTTACTGACAGCCTCTGCTTTTGCATTTCGGATAACAATTCTATTTTACTGCATCCACAATGGCTTTGAAGGCTTCCGGATGGTTGAGGGCTAAGTCAGCCAGTACTTTCCGGTTGATCCTGATGTCTGCTTTGGCAAGTTTGCCAATAAAAACCGAGTAAGACATACCATACTGGCGGACAGCTGCGTTGATACGAACAATCCACAGGGAGCGATAATCGCGTTTCTTGATTTTGCGGCCTACATAGGCATATTGCATGCCCTTTTCCCAGGCATTTTTGGCTACAGTCCATACATTTTTTCTTCTGCCGAACTGGCCTTTTACCTGTTTCAGAAGTTTTCTTCTTCTTTCTTTTGATGCTACTGAATTTACTGATCTTGGCATTTTTTCTTTTTTTATTACGTCAGCGACCGGTTATGGTACTTTGTGAGCTGGGCGTAAGGTTAAACAAATGAATTGATTAGGATAGGATCATGCGCTTCACATTGGCCTCGTCGGCCTTATCTACCAGCGAGTAGTAGGTAAGGTTGCGTTTACGCTTTTTCGACTTTTTGGTCAGGATGTGACTCTTGTAAGCATGTTTCCTTTTGATTTTTCCGGAGCCGGTAACTACGAACCGTTTTTTTGCACCGGATTTGGTTTTCATTTTAGGCATTGCTTAATTTATATTTATGGGTTTAAGATGAGAATTTACGTAACTTTTTTGGGTCCAATTACCATCATCATACGTTTGCCTTCGAGTTTCGGTAATTGTTCGAGTTTACCATATTCGGCAACTTCCTGTGCAAACTTCAGCATGAGAAGTTCCCCCTGATCCTTGTAAACAATTGAACGGCCTTTAAACAGGACTTCCACTTTAACCTTTGCATTTTCCTGGAGAAATTTGATGGCATGCTTCACTTTGAAATTAAAATCATGGTCATCGGTATTGGGTCCCAATCTGATTTCTTTCACCACAATTTTTGCTGATTTGGATTTTTTTTCTTTTTGTTTCTTTTTCAGTTCATAAAGAAACTTCTTATAATCCATTATTTTGCAAACCGGCGGACTTGCATTCGGAGCGATTTCAACCAGGTCCATTTCTCTTTCAATGGCCATGGTTAAAGCATCCTTTACCGGATAGAAACCCGGTTCGAAATCATCGCCAACAAGCCTGACAACCGGAGTATCAATATCTCCGTTTATCCGGTGGGGATATTCTACAGGTTTTGGTCCTCTACGGGGAACATAGGGTTGGTTAATTGCCATTCAACATTTAATTAGTTCAACATTAATTTGATTCAACTGACTGGGTAATTTCGGTTTTTATCAATGATATGAAAGCATCAAGACTAAAGGTACCAAGATCACCTGTTCCGTGTTTACGAACTGAAACGGATCCGTCCAGTTCTTCCTTTTCCCCGACAATCACCATAAACGGAATTTTCTTAACCTCCGCATCACGGATTTTACGTCCGGTTTTTTCACTACGGTCATCAATTTGGGCGCGAATTTCGGAATTATTCATTAATCTCAAAACATTCTGCGCATAATTTTGATATTTTTCACTGATTGGTAAAATGATAACCTGCTCAGGGCTAAGCCAGAGCGGGAAATTTCCGGCACAATGTTCAAGAAGTACGGCAACAAATCTTTCCATGGATCCAAACGGGGCTCTGTGGATCATGACCGGCCGGTGTTTCTCATTATCGTTACCGGTATATTCAAGCTGAAATCTTTCAGGCAGGTTATAATCCACCTGAATCGTTCCCAACTGCCATTTTCTGCCGAGCGCATCGCGCACCATAAAGTCCATTTTAGGACCATAGAATGCCGCTTCACCTAATTCTACAATATAATTGAGCCCTCTTTCCTGAGCCACTTCCATGATGGCCTGTTCAGCCTTTTCCCAGTTATCATCGGAGCCAATATATTTGGCTTTATTCTCCGGGTCTCTTAATGAAATCTGGGTTGTAAATTCTTTGAAATCAAGCGCTTTAAATATTTTTAGCACAATATCGATTACACCGTTGAATTCAGCTTTCACCTGGTCGGGCATACAGAAGATATGGGCATCGTCCTGTGTAAAACCTCTAACACGGGTCAAACCATGTAACTCACCGCTTTGCTCATACCGGTAAACGGTTCCAAACTCAGCCAGACGTATCGGTAAATCTTTGTATGACCGGGGTTTGCTGCTGTAAATTTCACAATGGTGGGGGCAGTTCATGGGTTTCAGGAAGAATTCCTCACCATCAATGGGGGTTTGAATCGGTTTAAATGATTCGGCGCCATATTTCTGATAGTGCCCGGAAGTTTTGTACAGTTCCACAGAACCGATATGGGGAGTTATTACGGGAACGTAACCAGCCTCTCGTTGGACTTTTTTCAGGAAAGACTCCAGTTTTTCCCTGAGTTCAGCGCCTTTGGGCAGCCACAGTGGCAAGCCGGATCCCACTCTCTGAGAGAAGGTAAAAATTTCCAGTTCCCGTCCGAGTTTACGGTGATCTCTCTTTTTTGCTTCCTCAAGCATGGTAAGGTAATCGGTCAGGTCTTTCTGCTTTGGAAAGGTGATCCCGTAAATCCGGGTAAGCTGCTTCCTTTTTTCATCGCCACGCCAGTAAGCGCCGGCAATGTTAAGAAGCTTAACCGCTTTTATCGGAGAGGTATCAGGCAGGTGTGGTCCTCTGCAAAGATCGGTAAAGTCACCTGACTTGTAGAAAGATATAGTTCCATCTGCCAATTCTGAGATGAGTTCCAGTTTATATTCATCTCCTTTTTGGGTGAAATATTCAACCGCTTCCTGCTTCGAAACTTCACTGCGAAGAAATACCTGCTTTTGCCGGGCCAGTTCGTTCATTTTATTTTCAATGGCAGGCAGGTCATCATCTGAAATACTGTATTTCCCGAAATCAATATCGTAATAAAAACCATTTTCAATATCAGGGCCAATTCCGAATTTTACACCCGGATATAAATGTTCCACTGCTTCTGCCATCAGGTGGGCAGAGGAGTGCCACATGGTAGCTTTACCTTCTGTATCGTCCCAGGTGAGAAGTCGTAAGGAAGCGTCGTGTAATAAAGGCCGGGTAGCATCCACCACTTCTCCGTTTACCTTTGCTGAAAGCACATTTCTGGCAAGCCCTTCACTGATACTGCGTGCAATATCAAGCGGGGTGATACCTTCATCATAGAAACGTTCGGAGTTATCGGGTAATGTAACTTTAATCATATTGTTTTTGATGTCTTTTTAATGATAGTCAAGGGTTTAATACCCAATGTTAAAAAGTGTGCAAAAATAGGATAAATATGGTTATAAAATCTAAAAAAGAATATGATGGGGAAAAAATAATGGGGAAAGTACTCAAAAGACTTTGACGACTTTTAGGGCTTTGACACCTATTATGACCTTATTGACTTTAGCTACACTAAAGGAATTAGCGCCGAAGGTGAGAATTTTCAGGGATTAAGAATAAAGTACAAAAGGTTAAACAAGAATTATAAAGGACACAGAAGCCTTTACCAACCACCTTTATTTATTAATAACCAACAATTTAGAGTAAGTGCCTGATATTTTTTGTCTCGTGGAATCAGTAACTGTAATTGAAACCAGATACAATCCCTGTGTCAGGTGAAGCAACTCATGATTAATTTTGATTAACCGTTCAGAAGAAAACCTTTCAAAGTACTTCCGGCCGTACAGATCGGATACGGTAAGTTTAAGGTATTGGACATCAGATGGTAAAATACTCACCAAAAATTCTCCGTTGGATGGATTGGGTGAGATTCCGAATACATCTTTTGCTTCAGGATATACATTAATTGTATAGTTACCCGAATTGGCTTCACCCGGGGTTGGGGTTGACATCAGCGTAAATGCTCCTGTGGCGTCAGGAATTCTTCCAAAAGAAACATCGGTCTCCTGCTGACCAAATGAAATCTCATCCACTTTATTAAAATTTCCGTTTTCTTTATGGAATATGCCCAGATATTCACCGGATTTATCCAACTTAAAACCGGCATGAAGAGGACCTTGATCTGCCTCATCGTCAGCCCAGATGATCAGGTATTGACCCGGATTAATGTGAATCTGAGGAAACTGCCACTTCTCAGGATTAGACTGATTATCAGTAAGGTATTTATCTCCAAGGTAAACAGCATCTGAACCATAATTAACTATTTCAACCCAGTCGTCATAATCATTGGATTCATCGGAGCAATAAGAGAGATTACTGGCAAGCAGTTCATTGATTTTCAGAGAAGCAGAACTCAGACCTGCAATGTAAACACGATTCCAGCCAGAATAAGGAAGCCTGCTGATTTTGCCGTGGGGATCTTCTGCTTCTGTGTAGTAATCAATAAATCCAGGCTGATCAAGCCCTGTAACAGTACATGAATAAGTGTACCCCGAAATGAAGCCCATAGGCATCATCAGGGTTGAGCCTTGTCCAATTTTATATTTAAGTCTCACAGTCACTTCAGTATCATCATCCTCAGCATTAACCGAGAATGTAACCGGCTGGCTGACAACAGGATAATTGGTTGATAATTGATCAAGAACCGGCGCGATATTCTCCAAATCGAGTTGTTGCAGTATGGAAGCCTTTCTTTGCTGAATATAGGGTTTGATCCCATATTTCACATGGGCGCCGGTTTCCTCATCAAAAGAATTGAGAAAATCATCCATATCATACCCATAATCAAATGTCCGGTAAATATCATCTTCGGCATACGGAGCAATCCGGTCCCTGATACTATCGATATGGGTATACGACGACTCATTGAATACATGGTTCACCAGTTTTTTCATGTAATAGCTGTACCGGTTACGATATTCTGTGTTTTGAAGAATTTTTTTGGTGAGCGGTCGGGGATCTGAAGGGTGTGCCCATTCATAGATACTCCGGATTCCCCAGTCGATACCAAACCAGTCGATGCCAAGGGTATTATCAATATCATAAGGAATAAACTCAAATTTTCCGGAATTTGTGTTATGATAGAGGTAGTAGTTTTGCTGGTTAAAGGAATAGGAATCCCAATGTCCGGTGGCAGTTTCGATGACCAGAAATTTCAGGAAATCATTTACATTAAATATGGGCTCGAGTTGCAACGGGAAATTGGATGGATTGGTAATGTTGATAACATTGATGAGCTCGGCGAGGTCTGAATAATCATCCGCTTCTTCATTGGTTTTTAAATCATAGGCTCTCCGGTTGCCCGATTGATATTTATACAAATCGGGATCAGTACCCAGGTAGGTAAGCGGCGCCGGCCATAAACACTTGTATAGATTTCCGTTTTTATTTCCAAATCTCAGGTATACATATTCCTCATCAACATGCTCTACATTAATATAAACTCCTCTGTACTCCTGATTAATATACAGTCGTACATAATTAGAGCGGGAACCAATAATGGAATAATCCCTGATCATGTCCCAGCATAATTTGGAGCGGGCAATGGATGGATCGTTATGTTCTCCGTTAAGGTTCATTTTTTCGAGGCCGAAAAACTTCTGAGATTTATCAAATGAATTAAAGGATACTTTAAATGATTTTTTGGCTGAATACCGAGAAGTATTGCCTCTGAGACGAAACCCCACATTTTCAACTGTATAAGTAGCTGATCCGTTGTTAAATGTAAATATTGCCGGAAACTCATGATCGCTTTCCTCATTTCCGGGTTTTAATATTTCGAAAAGTGAATCGGGGTGGATGGTTATATCTATCCGGGGTACAGTTGCATTATCAAACACAATTCCTGGGTCGGGAAAGGGTTGTTGGCTGTACAATTCAACAATGAGGAATAAATTAACCAACAACCAGACAGATCTTTTCATGGTACTAAAAATTTTTGAACGTGTAAAACGTAACAAGACTTGCCTGAATCAGGCAAATCAGGTTACAATATCAGAAGCGGTACTGAATTCCGAATAACGGAATACTATTATCGGCTACTGCTGACGCTCCGGGGTAGAATCCCTTGCCCCCGGCAGCATGGTTTTTACCGGAATCAGAAGCCACAATACCGGTCCATACGAGATTACCCACCCAGAGTACTCCGGCGGCAATGGCCACATTTTTCGACCATTTATCAAGACTTACCGCTTTATCATAATATTCCTGCCTTTTTTCAGGATCTTTAAATTCGAGGAGGTAATTATCATAGTTTTCGGAAGCGGAGCGGTTCATGCCCACACTGGTTGCCAATAGTCCATATCCGGCAATACCCAGAAAATAATAAGCGCTTTTGCCGGTCAGGTTACTCAGTCCCCAGCCGGGAATGATGGCCGACCGGAGTAAAGCCCCTGCCATGCCTACATTTTCAGAATTGCGGGTTGTTCTGCTAACCTCGGTTATTTTTGCAGGATTGCCTGAAACTGCCTGGACTCTGACAAAAAAATCGCCGGTTGCCGCAAACTGGTCCTTCTGAAAATCCCAAAATATTCTTTTCTGAACACCTCCTGGTATATCCTTCCCGATATCACCGCTGACTGAGACCGGATTTATCATCTGACCAGCATCGGTTTCAATGCTCAATACAATGTTGAACCTCTGATCCTGGTCATAATTAAGGATATCATAATTGATGACCATGATCCCGTTCTGGATTGAGTATTCTACATTTTTGACTCCTGCCTGGTTTTGAGCCAGTAAAACCGGGCAAAACAAGGATGAGAACAGAATGGCTGACAGGGTAAATATTACATGACATTTTTTCATAACCGGTTTGAATTATTGGGTTGGTTGAATGTTATTCACATTGGACTTACTGATTATCTGATCAGGTGACAGTTTTTGTCCGGGTTTTGCTTCAGGCTGAGGAGCTTTTTTTACAGGCAAGGAGATCTCTTTGGTTTCGCCGTCGATACTTTCGATAAACACCCGGATGTTCCAGTTCAGATTTAACCCGATGGCGGCCATCGAATTCCATTGCCCGCCGGCAAAAATCAGATCGCTGTAATAGGGTGTGGAAGGGCCGGTATCTACCCCTGCCGGGTACTCTCCCACCGGTTGTCCAATACAATAATAGCCTACCCAAAGATCGGTGTTCACATTGATGGGATGTGGATTTTCCAGGATCACTTCATTCCATTCATCAATTTCAGGATTCATTACTTCGTGGTAGAATACCGGGGCAGCAGGATCGGGATCCTGACCGGTAAATCCTTCTACCGCATAATCAGTAAAGGCTCCTTTGGGGAAGAATCGGATTCTCACAATGCTCCATCCTTCATAATCAGCCAGTTGAGAAGGTTCAAATCGGATGGCCACATCAAAGGAGCCTCCTGAATTCAGTCCGATACCATCGTAATTGGTTCCGTTATCATAGTGCAGCCAATCGCCATTGGGAGAATTACCACCGGTAGTAAAACTCTTTGTTTCACCATAGGAGGTACCTTTTACATTGGTAGCATAAGCTCTGAGAAAATAAGAGGTACCTGGTACGAGATTGGTGATGGTGCTCGAAAATTCACCGGAGCCTGAACCATCGGAAGTTTTTAAATCATTTACAGTGGGTTCCGGCATCTGGCTCCAGCATACTCCCCGTGATGTAACAGGGCTTCCCCCATCCGACAGAACAGTTCCGCCGGAAGCAGCATTAATACTGGTAATTTCAGATATAGCTGTGGTTACTACGACAGGTACATTGACTGTCTGACCGGCAATAAAGGAAACCTCATTCCCGTACGCAATTCCTTTTGAGTTAATGGCATATGCCCTTACAAAATAGACTGAATCCGTTTTAAGTCCGTTGAGCAAAGCCATAAACTCACCATTTCCGGAACCAGCCACGATAAGGTTAGTACTGGTATCCGGTTCGGCTTCTGTTCCGAAACAAATACCCCGGAAGGTGACCGGTGCGCCACCATCAGCAGTGACTTCACCTCCCGTTTTTGCAGATGTGGGAGTAATTTCTGTTACCGGAGCAGTCTGAACAACAGGCAGAAAAACAGTTCCTGAAGTTGAAAACAATATCTCTTCATTGTACCAGAATTTCTCCCCGTCACTTATAAAAGCACGTATGAAGTATTTTGAGTCTTTATCAAGTCCGTCTATTAATGCCGTAAATTTGCCGGTTACTAACGGTTTTCCCAAACTAACCACAGAATCAGATTGAGTTGGATTTGAATGTTTTGCATAAAAGAAACCATGATCTGTAATATTTTCATCTCCTAAATCATCGATAAAACCAACTCCTTTTACGGAATGATCTTCAATGTCTTCCGGAATTAAAGTACGAACAGAGACAAACTTTTTCAGGTCCAGTTTTTCACAGGAAATTATAACTAACGTTCCTGTTAACAGGATAATTGAAAACAGGGTAAGTGACCGGTATAAGATCTTCATATCGCAAAAATTTAAGCCTGCAAATATAAATTCAAAAGAGAAGCAAAACCGATGAAGTCAGTTTATTGGTTGATTTTGTATTTTTGCGGCCATAAACCAATTCCAATTTCATGTTTGAGAATTTAAGCGAAAAACTCGAAAGATCCTTTAAGATACTCAAAGGGCAGGGACACATCACGGAAATTAATGTAGCCGAGACAATTAAAGATATCCGGAAAGCCCTGATTGATGCCGACGTCAGTTATAAAGTAGCCAAAACTTTTTGCGACCAGGTGAAGGAAAAAGCCATGGGACAGAATGTACTTACTTCGATTTCACCAGGTCAGCTGATGGTTAAAATTGTGCATGATGAGCTGGCAGATTTGATGGGTGGTGAAAAAGCCGATATCAACCTGAAACCATCGCCGGTAATTATTTTGATGGCCGGTTTGCAGGGTTCCGGAAAAACGACTTTTGCCGCCAAACTGGCCAATTTCCTGAAGACCAAGAGGAGTCGCCAACCCTTGCTGGTTGCCGGCGACGTTTATCGACCTGCTGCTATCGATCAGCTAAAGGTGCTGGGCAGCCAGATTGGAGTGGAAGTGTATACTGAAGAGGGAAACCAAAATCCGGTTAAGATTGCCACTAATTCGATCAGCTTCGCAAAAGACCGGGGGTTCAACGCCATCATCATCGACACAGCAGGCCGTTTGGCGATTGATGCCCAGATGATGGATGAAATAGAACGGATCAAAAAGGCTGTCAACCCGCATGAAATTTTGTTTGTGGTGGATTCCATGACAGGCCAGGACGCTGTTAATACTGCCAAAGCTTTCAATGATCTGCTCGACTTCGACGGGGTTATCCTTACCAAGCTTGATGGGGATACCCGCGGCGGTGCTGCCCTCACTATCAAGTCGGTGGTGAATAAGCCGATTAAGTTTGTGGGTATTGGTGAAAAGATGGATGCCATCGATGTTTTCTACCCCGACCGGATGGCCAACCGGATTTTGGGAATGGGTGATATTGTGTCACTGGTGGAGAAAGCCCAGGAACAATTTGATGAGGAAGAGGCCAAAAAACTCCAGAAAAAAATTGCTAAAGACCAGTTCAATTTCAATGATTTTCTCAAGCAGATTAAGCAGATTAAAAAAATGGGGAATATCAAGGATTTGATGGGCATGATTCCCGGGATGGGCAAAATGATGAAAGACCTTGATATCGATAATGATTCCTTTAAGCATATTGAAGCCATCATTTACTCCATGACAGAAGAGGAGCGGGAAAATCCTCATCTGATCAACGGCAGCCGAAGGCGGAGAATAGCAGGTGGCAGTGGTACAGAAATTCAGGAAGTAAACCGGTTAATCAAGCAATTTGATGAAACCCGGAAAATGATGAAGATGATCACTACATCCGGCGCTAAAACCAACTTCCGGCAGATGCAACAGATGAAGAGCAGGACAGGGATCAGGTAGTTGGTGATTGGTGATTGGTGATTGGTGACCGGTGATTGGTGATTGGTGACCGGTGATTGGTGATTGGTGATTGGTGATTGGTGTCTGGTGTTAGATTATAAATTATTGATTTATATTTCAAATTATGAAATTGATTGATGGAAAGTTGATTGCTGAGGAGATAAAGGGTGAGATCAGGAGGAAGACGGCAGAGATTGATGAAAAAACAGGAAAAGTACCTCATCTGGCTGCGATACTGGCCGGAGAGGATCCGGCAAGCCTCACCTATATAAAAAATAAGGAGAAAGCCTGTAAGGAATGCGGGATTATTTCTTCGGTGTATAAGTTTTCGGAACAGGTTACTGAAAAACAAATCATGGATACAATCGATTTTATCAACCATGATGAAGAGATTAACGGTTTGATTGTACAACTTCCGCTTCCCTCTCAGATCAATTCATTACAGGTAATCGAGAAAATCAATCCGGCCAAGGATGTGGACGGGTTTCACCCCATAAATTTAGGCCGGATGCTTATTGGCGAAGAAGCCATGCTTCCGGCTACTCCGGCCGGAATTATAGAACTGATCAGGCGCTACCAGATCGAAACTGAAGGCAAACATTGTGTAGTTCTGGGAAGGAGTAATATCGTGGGTACTCCTGTCAGTGTGCTGATGGGCAGAAAATCGTATCCGGGCAATGCAACGGTTACCTTGTGTCATTCAAAAACCAATAATCTGAAAGATATTGTATTGCAGGCTGATATATTGATTGCTGCTATCGGACAGCCGGAATTTGTTACGGCTGATATGGTAAAAGACGGGGCTGTAGTAATTGATGTGGGTATACACAGGATACCCGCGGATAATAAAAACGGATTCCGGCTGATCGGGGATGTGAAGTTTGATGAAGTGGCTCCAAAATGCAGTTACATCACGCCCGTTCCCGGGGGTGTTGGACCCATGACCATTGTGTCGTTACTGATGAACACCATGAAGTCTTTCGAAAAAAGCCTGCAAACCTGAGACTCACAAATACCATACAATGAATCAGGAACCTGAAACCAGGGCAAAGCTGGCAGTAAGAGAAGGCTGGATATCCATCATCTCGAATACATTGCTGTTTATAGTCAAATACTGGGCAGGTATTGTATCCGGTTCCATTGCCATTATTGCCGATGCCTGGCATACTTTGTCCGATTCGATCAGCTCTGTAATTCTGCTGATCGGGATAAAAATTGCCAACAAACCGGCTGATAAGGAACATCCGTTCGGCCATGGCAGGGCTGAAGCTATTACTACTATCGTCATCGGACTGATCCTGGTTTTCATCGCTTTCACATTTTTTATAGAATCAATCGGGAAACTATCTGACCGGAAATCGGCTGAGTATGGAACTATTGCTTTGGTGGTTACTATCATCTCCATTGTGGTTAAGGAAGCACTGGCACAGTATGCCTACTTTATTGCCCGTAAAACCGGATCTGATGCCATCCGGGCTGACGGATGGCATCACCGCTCCGATGCCATTTCTTCAGTGATCATATTGGCAGGGATTTTACTGGGCCGGACATATTGGTGGATTGACGGCGTATTGGGTATAGCCGTTGCCATTATGATCATGTATGCCGCATGGGATGTACAGAAAGACACCCTGCTCTCCTTACTTGGTGAAATTCCTGATGAGGAAACCATTACGCAAATCAATTTAATTTGTAAAAGATTTGCACCCGATAACTTTGATGCACATCATTTCCATCTTCACAGATACGGGAATCATATTGAAATTACCTTCCATATCCGCTTACCCCGGGATATGCATTTGGTGGATGCACATGATATTGCGGATACCATCGAATCAAATATCCGGAAGCAGATGAACATGCATGCCACCATTCATCTTGATGTTATAAAAGCCTAAAATACATGAAACTATCAGAGGATCAGAAAAAGCTACTCGCCCAGGGTTATAGGTTACCTTTAATGGAGGAATTCTACACCATTCAGGGAGAAGGATTTCATACCGGTAAACCAGCCTGGTTTATCAGGTTGGGAGGATGCGATGTAGGTTGCCGCTGGTGTGATGTTAAAGAATCATGGAACCCGGAACTTCATCCTTTAACACCCGCTGATGATATCATTGAACATGCTGCCGGCTGCCCGGCCCGCACCATAGTGGTAACCGGCGGAGAACCTCTAATGTATAATCTGGACTATTTATGTGACGGCCTGAAGAAAAGTAATTTTCAACTGCATCTTGAAACCTCCGGTTCATATCCGTTAAGCGGAATCTGGGACTGGATTTGCCTGTCGCCTAAAAAGAACAGTCCGCCGGTTAAGGATATATGTTTATCAGCCAATGAGTTGAAAATGATCATCTATAACGAAAGTGATATCGACTGGGCGGAGAAATACTCCCGTCAGGTTCCGGAAAACTGTTGCCTTTTCCTGCAACCCGAATGGAGCCGTTACCAACAAATTATCCCATATATTATTGATTATGTGAAAGATAATCCAAAATGGATGGTATCCCTGCAGGCACATAAATTCATGCATATCCCGTAAACCATGAGGCTTAAGAAATCATTCTTCCTGGCAATATTAGCAGTCATTATCTGTACATCTGTCCATTATGAAGTATTTGGTCAGGAAACGAATGAAAAAACCCTTTCCAAATTTTCAAAAGCCCGGGCGAAATATCTTGAAAAAGATTTTAAAAAAGCCAAAAGTTTACTAAACCGTATCAACCAGAGTGATCCTTCCTTTGCCGAAGCCTGGCTGCTACAGGGAAATATTGATCTGGACCTTGGCGACACGATGTCAGCTATTGGCAATTATGAAAATGCAGTCAGACATGACCCCATCAACTATCCGGGAATTTATGTATTCCTTTCTGAACTGTATTTCAATCGTCAAAATTTTCAGGAGGTTAAAAATACCTATAAAAAGTTTAGCAGTTTGAATTTCAAGGACTCTGTCTTACAAAAAAAATCAGAGTTAATCAATAAAAGTGCAATCCTGTCAGACTACTACCAAAAGAATCCTGTCGAATTTCATCCGGTAAATCTTGGAAAAAATATTAATACCGCCGGGAATGAATACATTAATGCACTTTCATCCGACGGAGAATTTTTAATTTTTACGAGAAAGGCTCCGGAGAGGAACCATACTGAAGACTTCTTTGTTTCGAACAAAACAGATTCCACATGGTCTCCCGCTGAATTATTCGAAAGTTCAATCAATACGGAAGGCAATGAGGGTGCTTTAAGTTTGTCGCCCGACGGGCAGATCATTTTTTTTACCGGCTGCCACAGAAAAGGGGGATTGGGAAGTTGCGATATTTATTATTCTGTAAAAGAAGGAAGTCGCTGGGGAGAACCCATTAATTCCGGACCAACCGTTAATTCAGCGGGCTGGGATTCGCAGCCCTGCCTTTCAGCCGATGGAAGGACGCTGTATTTCGTCAGCAACCGTTCCGGAGGTTTTGGAAAATCTGATATATGGAAAACATATTTTGATGTCGAAAAAGGCTGGTTGCCACCAGTAAATTTAGGACGGTCCGTCAATACTGCCGAAGATGAATTTTCTCCCTTTATTCATCCCGACAGGGAAACCCTGTTTTTCTCCTCCAAAGGCCATCCGGGTATGGGCGGTTTTGATTTTTACCGGGTTGAAATCGATGAAAACGGTGAGGCAGGTGAACCCGTAAACCTGGGGTATCCCATAAACTCTCACAGAGATGAAATAAGTCTGGTTGTGGACATTCAGGGTCATTATGGATATTACTCCACCGATTACCTGCCCGGCGAAGGAGGATTGGATATTTTCAGGTTTTCACTTCACGAAAAAATAAGGCCCAGACCGGTTACATTTATCAAAGGAACCATTTATGATGCGCAGACGAAAACTCCGTTACAGGCTCACTTTGAGATCATTAACCCTGTAAATACCAAAAAACTGGTTGAGTCGGATTCAGATGCCACTACCGGCGAATTCCTGGTGTGTATACCAACCGGCGGAGGTTATGCCCTGAATGCCAGAGCCGAAGGTTATCTTTTCTATTCTGAACATTTTGCATTGACACAACCGGGAACCTATAAACAGCCTGCATTAAGGAATGTAGCGCTTGAGAGACTTGAGGTTGGAAAAAGTACTGTTTTGCGAAATGTGTTTTTTGATGTTGATCAATACATCCTGAAACCAGAATCAATGGCTGAGCTGGAAATACTTTACAATTTCCTGATACAACATCCGGAAATATCGGTGGAAATTGGCGGACACACAGATTCCACCGGGAGCGAAGAACATAACAGAATCTTGTCTGATAACCGGGCAAAAGCAGTTTACCTGTTCCTGATTGAAAAAGGAATTGACTCTTCCAGGTTATCCGGTAATGGGTATGGATCATTGGTTCCGGTGGCACCCAATGATACCCCGGAAGGACGGACACTTAACCGTAGAACAGAATTTAAAATTACCCGCAAAAATGAAGTGAAACAGCAATAATTTTTGATAACAGATAATCATAATGGAAAAGGAAAGAAAAAGCGGTATAAAAAAGCAGTTGCTGATGCTGGCCGGACATCTGTCGGTTGGCTTGGCTTTGCTCGGGATTGCATTACCTTTACTGCCTACCACACCTTTCCTTCTCCTGGCAATGTCGTGTTACATCCGGAGTTCCGAGAAATTCTACCATCGCTTGATTCATAACCGTCTGTTTGGCAAGTATATTAAAAATTATCAGGATGGAAAGGGGGTGCCATTCCGCCTTAAGGTACTGTCGATTTCGTTGTTGTGGACCTCTATTCTGGTGACGGTGTTTACCCTTGAGGCTCACTTTGTTTTAAAAGCAGTACTGATCTTTATGGCTGTTGCCGTGAGTATTCACATTATGCTGATCAAACCGAAAAAGAAGTCAGATCATTCCTGAAAAATCCGGGTAATTTTCCCGCAGTACCGGTAGATTAAGAAAAAAGATATTCAGGCAAATTTTTACCTAATCGAGTTTAAGCACGGCCAGAAAAGCCTTTTGCGGTACTTCCACCGATCCGATCTGCCGCATCCGCTTTTTACCCTCTTTTTGTTTTTCGAGCAATTTACGCTTGCGGGTGATGTCGCCCCCATAACACTTGGAAGTAACATCCTTTCGTACAGCCTTTACCGTTTCGCGGGCAATGATCTTGGCGCCTATGGCTGCCTGAATGGCCACATCGAACTGCTGGCGGGGAATAAGTTCCTTGAGCTTATTACACATCCTCCTGCCAAAATCGTAGGCATGGTCGATATGGATCAGGGTGGAAAGGGCATCCACCGATTCGCCGTTAAGGAGCACATCCAGTTTGATGAGCCGGGCTTCCTTATAGCCGGACTGATGATAATCGAAGGAGGCATATCCTCTGGAAATACTTTTCAGTTTATCATAGAAATCGAATACGATTTCGCTCAGGGGCATCTCGAAGGTGAGTTCGGCCCGCTCACTGGTAAGGTACACCTGGTTTTTCAGGATTCCCCGCTTATCAATACAAAGTTTCATGATGGAGCCCACATACTCCGATTTGGAGATAACCTGAGCAATGATGTATGGCTCCTCAATCATTTCGATTTTGGTCACATCCGGCATGCCCGACGGATTGTGCACCTCAATCAGCTCTCCTTTTTTGGTGAGTACCCTGAACGAAACGTTGGGAACGGTGGTAATCACATCCATGTTGAATTCGCGGTCGAGGCGCTCCTGCACAATTTCCATGTGGAGCAGCCCGAGAAATCCGCAACGGAATCCAAACCCGAGGGCTGCCGAGCTCTCCGGTTCCCAGGACAGGGATGCATCGTTAAGCTGTAGTTTTTCTATTGAGCTTCTTAGTTCTTCATAATCATCGGCATCTACCGGGTAAACACCGGCAAAAACCATGGGTTTAACGTGCACAAATCCGGAAACCATTTGGTGGCAGGGGTTTTCCACATGGGTAATGGTATCCCCTACCCTGACTTCGCGCGAGCTTTTGATGCCGGAAATAATATAACCTACATTACCGGCACTCAGTTCTTTCTGGGGTTCATAACCCAGTTTAAGGATACCGATTTCATCGGCATGGTAATCTTTTTCGGTCGCAAAAAACTGCACGTGATCGTTGATGCGGAGGGTTCCGTTAAAAATCCGGAAATAGGCGATAATTCCTCTGTAAGAATTAAAAACCGAATCGAAAATGAGGGCCTGGAGGGGAGCATCCGGATCGCCTTTTGGAGGATGGATCCGGTGGATGATGGCATCCAGCACCACATCCACCCCATAGCCGGTGCGTGCGCTGGCTTCGATGATGTCTTCGCGGGGAACGCCCAGCAGTTCCACGATCTGGTCCTTTACATCTTCAATCATGGCGCTTTCGCTGTCGACCTTGTTCAGCACGGGAATGATCTCGAGGTTATGTTCGAGCGCCTGGTAAAGGTTGGAAATGGTTTGTGCCTGAATCCCCTGAGTGGCATCTACTACCAGCAGGGCGCCTTCGCAGGCGGCGATAGCGCGGGAAACCTCATACGAAAAGTCGACATGGCCGGGGGTATCGATCAGGTTCAGCGTATAAACGCCATCATCGGCATGATACTTCATCTGGATGGCGTGACTTTTAATAGTGATCCCCCGTTCCCGTTCGAGGTCCATATTATCGAGCACCTGAGCCTGCATCTGGCGTTGCGAAATGGTTTCGGTAAACTCGAGCAGGCGGTCGGCCAGGGTACTTTTACCGTGGTCGATGTGGGCAATAATGCAAAAGTTTCGTATGTGTTTCATTGGGCAAAAATAATACAAAATGGGGATTTACAGTAATGGCGCCAGAGACAACTTTTACATTACTGATAATTAAGGTGAGAAGGGCTATAGGAACCTAAAATACTTTGAATACATTTTGCAGGGATTTGAGCAGAAATACAAATACACTGAGCATTCTGGAGATGGCACTGAGGTACACAAAGATTGATTTGTTGGGCACGAACCACCGGATATAGCAATTTTTCCAGACACCTTAATCCGGGATGTCGTCCCTAATCATGTTCACCAGAACGGTTTTCCGGTTTTATTTATATCTATGTGCCTATGTGAAATAACTATGTGCCTATGTGTTAATAATTTAATCACATAGAAACATAGGATACAGAAGACACATAGAATTCAAATACCCGGATTGTCGTAACAGGCGACAAGTAATGGCTGATTTTCTCACCGGCTCCAGATTCATATTCCTGCTTTGTGCATCCTGTATCCAGACAGTGGGTGTCCCATTGCAAAAACAGGTGGATTTCTGACAAATATCTATGTATGTAAAAAATGGCGGTTTCCACTGAAAATAACCCGCTTATGCGAACCTTTTGAGGTCAGATTGGCCGCCATTGAAAAAATAAGGATCATAAAAGCAGTTGAGAACTCCAGTCGGGCTACGCCCTCCTTCCGTTCTCAACTGCTTTTATGATGGTAATACAATAAAAATCAAGACAAAATGTCAGATAATATAAAAACCAAATATCAAACTAAGCAATCAATAAATGTTTAATTTTGCTTTACAAGTCCCCTTAAAAGGTGGTACAATTTCATCCGGAATAGGTGGTACAATTTGTCCGGAATAATCAGATAACCAAAAGATATTCAGGGAACTGATAGAAAAAGTCAATCCAAAAAATAAAATCAAATTCTCCACTACCGGAGGATTCATTTTGATACCTGTGTCTGATATTCTGTACATTGAGGCCGATTGGAACTACGCCGAGATACATATTGACGAAACCACCAAACACCTCGCTACCACCAACATAGGAGCCCTTGAAAAGATGTTGCCCCAGGGTATATTTTGCCGTATCAGCAGATCCATTATAGTGAATGTTAATTATTTAACCCGGGTTAACCGGATTAAACGCACGGCTTACCTGCAAAAAGACGGAAAAGAGTATTCCTTCAAAATTCCGCTGCTGAACATCCGGAAGCTGGAGGCAAAACTGGAGTAAATGCCTTTGCTTTATTTTATTATTGATCATCTTAGAGGTTAATACCAATTATTGGAAATGACAAATGATTAATTTTGCAAAATATAATTTTTAATGGAATTTTAATGGAAAATCAACAGATTCAACAACTCCACAACCTTAGCTGGGACGAAAAATTTGAGATTATTCAATTTTTGTGGAACGATATTATTGAACACCCTGAAAACTTATCTTTTCCTGACGAGCATAAAAAAATACTATTGAAAAGAATTGAATCAATTGAAAATGGCACAGCCGAATTTACGCCTTGGTCTGATGTAAAAAAGAAGTATTTTACTGAATGAGAAGATATGAATTGATGATTATCAGAGAGGCCGAAACTGATCTTGATGAAGCATTTTTATGGTATGAACTTAGAAAACCCGGTCTTGGGCAAAGATTTATTTTAGAGGCAGAATCTGCTTTTGATTATATTATTCGTAATCCACTAAGTTCTGAAAAAGTTTACTTTGATGTTCACAGGCAGATTTTAAGGGTTTTTCCTTTCAGTGTATATTATTGGCTTGAACCGAAATTATTTCAGATTCAGGTGATTGGCATTTTGCATCATAAACGGGATTCCAAAACCTGGAAAAAGAGATTATTTGTATAGAAATACGAATTGAAACTATAGCATTTCCTACCCCTCCCCCACCCAAAACAAATCCGAAGCAATCCGGTCGGCCCAGAGCTTTCCTTCATCAGATAAAAAGTAGGTGCCCTCTTTTTGAATCACCTTGCCGGAGGACAGGTATTCACTGACAGCATCATGGAAATGCCCGGTCATTACCGGCCCAAAACGGTCAGTTATAGTCTTGATTTCAATTCCCCACATGGTGCGAAGCGAAGTCATCACATACTCATTGTAATGATCTGATATGGATAGGATTTCCGATTGCGGGCTCAGCCTTCCTTCTTCAACCTGCCGGATGTATTCTGTAACGCTGGCCACATTCCATGAACGGGTATTACCATCGAATGAGTGGGCTGAAGGACCAATTCCCAAATATTTCTTACCTTTCCAGTAATGGGTATTGTGTACGGCTTCCATCCCCGGAAGGCAAAAATTGCTGATTTCGTAATGCCGGTAACCTCCCGATTTCATCTTCTTCATTAAAATCCTGAATTGCGAAATACTCTGTTCATCCTCAGGTGAAGTCAGCTTCCCTTTTTTGATCAGGCCTGGTAAAGGAGTACCTTCTTCCACCGTTAGCGAATAACAGGAGATATGAGGAACATTCAGATCAATGGCTTTATGGATATTCTCCAGCCAGCCTTCACCGGTCAGGGTAGGTATACCATAAATCAGATCGATTGAAAGATTACTGAATCCCTTATCCTGAGCCGCCTTTACCGAATTCAGCGCCTGCCCGGATGAATGAATCCTTTTCAGGTATTTCAAATCGGCTTCATGAAAAGATTGTATTCCAATACTCAGGCGGTTTACCGGAGTAGCGGCCAGGTGACAAAGATATTCCTCTGTAATGTCATCCGGATTGGCTTCGAGGGTGATCTCAGGGGTATCAGACAGGGAGTAATTTTGGAATATGGTTTCGAAAACAGAGTCGATTTCGTAAGACTTTAATAAGGAAGGAGTTCCTCCGCCAAAGTAGATCGTTTCAATGATCTCATTATCAACCAAATGTTTTCTTTTCTGTAACTCCAGTTTCAGGCATTTTACCAAATCAGCCTGACGGGTTTGGCTGGCAATTGAATAGAAGTTACAATAAACACATTTTCGTTTGCAAAAGGGTATGTGCAGATAAATCCCGGCCATCCTGATCAGATAATATTGGCGGTATAAATATCGCGGTTCTCCTTGTCCTTTTTCAGGGATATCCTGAAGGTCGTACCTTTGTCAATTATGGAACTTTTCACAAAAATCTTCCCTTTATGATACTCGTTAATAATCCTTCGTGCTAACGACAAACCCAGTCCCCAGCCCCGTTTCTTGCTGGTATAACCGGGCTGGAACACGCTCGAAAACTTCGATTTGGGAATCCCTTTGCCGGTATCGGCCACATCAATATGAACATACTTCTGATCCATTTCCATGGAGATATGGATTTCGCCGGATCCCGACATGGCATCGACCGCATTTTTAACCAAATTTTCGATCACCCATTCAAACAGATGGATATTCAGTGGAACTAACACTTTCAGGTTTTCAGGGAAGTCAATTACAAAATTTACCTTTTTGGATGTTCGCATTTTGAGATACGAAACAGAATGATATATAACCTCAATGATATTTTCGTTTTTCAGATTCGGAGGAGATCCTATTTTGGAAAACCGGTCGGTAACATTTTCCAAACGCAAAATATCCTTTTCCAGTTCGGCTACGGTATCCGGTGATAATCCATCCATTTTGAGCAGTTCAACCCAGCCCAGCATAGATGACAGCGGGGTACCCAACTGATGGGCAGTTTCCTTGGCCAGTCCTACCCACACCTGATTCTGCTCTGAACGTCTGGCCGTGCTGAAAAGCATGTAACCAATGAACAGAAACAAGGCGATGGCCGTTAGCTGGATAATGGGGAAAAAGCGCATCTGGGTGAGTAACATCGATTGCTTATAGAAAATATAGCTTTTACCCTGGTTCACCAGGCTCACTTCAATGAAGGATTTATCGCTTTCGAGGCTGCTCAGGAGCGATTCGAGCTTGACGGGATCCATGATCATGCCGGGTTCAATGTTTCCGAAATCGATCACATTCCGTTTGGTGCTGTCGGTAATAATTACCGGAACAGAAGCCGCATTAATAACCACTTCAGAGAAAAACGAGCGGATCAGGTCGTCGAGTACGGTTCTTAATTCGGAAAACAACTTTGAATCCTTGTAATAAAGGTAGTTTTTCTTTTCGTAATAATACCTGGCTTCAATGGGTGGATATTTAGAAAACTCCTGTTTCAGTTTCCCTTCGAGTTTCTTAACCTTTGAGATATCGAAATCGAGATTTTTTCCATTGATGATGTTGTCGTTTTCGTCGGTAAGGATTACGGGAATAGAGTTATTTCCCTGTATCATATCTACATAAAATGTCAGGTCGATGGTGAGGTTGTCTTCACTTACCAGTTGTTTATAGGCTTCGGCCAGGAGTTCCACCCTTTTACGATCCTGATCTCTGAGCCGCTGGAAAAAATCTTCAATATAGTTGACCAGGGCTGTTTTCCGGTAAATGGCATCAGCCCAGATCCTGACATTTTTCTGTTCTTCAAAGGCGACCCTTTTTACCAGCACATTGGTGTACCAAAGTGATACGGCCACTATGGTAATGGCAATCACCATCAACACTATTTTCCAGTTTCTCTTGCGATAGTATATGTTCAAAATAGAAAAATTTCACGTCAAACGTAAAAACCAATTTCAATATTTTATACAGAAAAATGGCTAAATTTGCCCGTCATGATACGCACCGGCTTTATCAAAGGAAAGATTGGCGCCCCTCCGGGCGATCTGGGCGTTTCCTATCCCAAAGGAAGCCCGACCAGGATTGAATATATCCAATACAATAAATACATCATTGAAGATCAGTTTGTAGAAACCCCTGAACAGATTATCGAAGGAATCAAACCGGAAACAGTTAACTGGATCAGGGTAATGGGTTTCGAAAATATTGAACTGATCAACGATCTTTGTACAAGGCTGGAAATAGATCCGTTAAATGTGGAGGATATTCTCAACCCCTATCATTTGCCTAAAATTGAGCAACATAAGGATTATCTGCTCTTTTTTCTGAATATCCTGATGCCCGATAAAAAAAATGGAAAAATTGAGAGGATTCATGTAAGTTACTTTCTGAAAGACAATACTTTAATAAGTTTTACCGAAAAAGAACACCGTCTTTTTGATGAGATTATCGAACGCCTGAAACGCGAGAACAACCGGATCCGTGAAAAAAAGGCTGATTACCTGCTGTACCGCCTGGTAGATATTATCGTTGATCATTATTTTTATGTCATAGAAAATATTGAGGATAAAATAGATGAGACCGAAGTGAGCTTGCTGCAGAATTTATCTGACAGCCATGTTTCATCGATCATTGAAATCAAAAAACAACTGGCTTCGGTAAAGCGTTCCATCACCCCACTTCTGGAAGAATTAAGAATGATCAATAAGGATGAGCTCACCATGATCGACAGGCAGACCATCCCGTTCTTTAATGATGTATTTGATCATCTGAAACAGCATGTGCTTGCCATCGACAATATCCATGACCTCCTGGCCAACCTGATGGATGTCCAGATGGCCAATATTTCGAACCGGATGAATGAGGTGATGAAAACCCTGACGGTCATCACCTCAATCTTTATCCCTCTTACTTTATTTACCGGGATCTACGGAATGAACTTTCAGTATATGCCTGAACTCGGATGGAAATGGGCCTACCCGGTTTTCTGGTTGATATTGGTGGGTTCAGGACTTACCATGTGGCTGGTAATGCGGAAAAGAAAATGGTTTTAATCTTTAACAGTCAATTTTATAGAAATAGTTAAAACACAAGGCTTTACCCTGCACCAGGTTAAATATTCGGAAAGCAGTCTCATTACCAGGATTTATACTGAAAGTCATGGGATGCTATCTTTCATATTCAAAGGGATCAAAGGAACCGGTAAAAAAACCGGCAATATCCTGCAACCGCCTTCCTTCATCAACCTTGTTTTTACACATAATCCAAAATCAGGTCTTCAATATGCCCGCGAGTATTCATCGGCCGGATTTTATCACAATTTATTGATTGATCCTTACAAAAGTGCCGTGGCATTATTCTGTTGCGAACTGATTTACAGGTCGGTAACTGAATCGGAAGCCCATCCGGAATTATTTAACCTCTTTCATTCCTCGTTCTGGTCATTAGATGAAGAAGCCGGATCAGTAGCCGATTTTCCGCTGACCTTTATGACTCAGCTTTCGCGTTTTCATGGATTTTATCCATTGGGAGCCTACACATTATCGACAAGGTTTTTTGATCTGCAATCCGGGCGGTTTTGTTCAGCCATGCCCGATCACGTGGATTTTCTTGATCCTCAGCTGAGCAGCATGCTTAGCAGTTATCTGGAAAGAGATCCATCGACTCAATCTGGCGGGTTTTCATCAGGACAGCGATATGCCCTGCTGATGCGGCTGATTGAGTATTACAGGCTGCATCTGCCGGGTTTCAGCGGATTAAAGTCGCCCGCTGTGCTGAGGGAATTGTTTGGTTAGCTCCGCAGATTCGATTATTAGGACAAGGTAGATTGACGATTGACGATTGACGATTGACGGGTATAAAGCGGAAAGTTAGCGTTAATCATCCATCTTGTGCTATTTAACATGAAAAACAAATGGCTGGTTTACCGTGACACAGCATTGCTTTTTTCTATGCGTTCTTTGTAATTTTCATAGCGCCTTTGCGAGAAAAAGAGGCAGACGGGTTTCACGCTAAGTAGCAAATAAACCGCGAAGGACTTAAAGAGGCGTACAATATTTACCACTGATCAAACACATCGCCGGAGATACTTTCCTCAGACCTAAGGATGACTTGTTGGAAACTATCCTAACAAATTGTATTTCAATTCATAAGATATAATCATTATTAAAAATAAATGGCACATACTAAAACCCGAAAAGTGTAGTTTTGTAGCCGGCAAAAATTTAAACCCGAAACATAGTTTGAAAAAACGTTATATTTTATTTCTTTCAATATTGCTGTTGATACTCAGCTCCTGTGCAACATCGAACAGATCCGGGAGACCGAAAAAATGTGACTGTCCGCGATGGGCGTTGCTGCCTGAAATAAAAAATCCGATCGCAACTGTTTACCGGTTTGAATCATGAGCAGACTTAGAGAACCATTATCCCGTCATATCCCTGATGGTACTGTAGATTTTGTTGTCGACCTTCTGAAAGGCCAGCATATTCTTATTCAGGTGGTTAATCACAGAAAAACCAAAATTGGAGATTTCAGGCCATCGCATTCTCCGTTAAAGCCCCACAAGATCACCATAAATCACGACCTGACCCCTGATGCGTTCCTGATGATTCTGCTGCATGAAATTGCTCATTTAAATATCTGGCTCCGATATCAGCACAAAGTACCAGCACACGGCCAAGAATGGAAATCGGAATATTCAGGTATTTTATCTGGTCTTCTGCAAAAGTGTATGATTAGCGATCAGCTGAAAGAGATCATTCTCAGCGAATTGGAGTCAGGTATCAAAGCCACCATGAAAAACCATGATTTCAACAGGATCATGTCGAAAGCCTCTTTGGACAAACCTTCAGTTTTAGTGGCCGATATACCTGAAGGGACAATTTTTATCCTTGAAGATGGCAAAACTTACAAAAAAGGAATTAAATTGCGCAGCCGTTACCGTTGCGTTTGCATCAATAATAGAAAGAATTACCTGGTTGCCGCTGCAGCAAGGGTAACCCGTATAATCGACGGAGATAAAGAATTAAAACCGATACTTCAATGAATAAAAACAGATTCTGCGTTATAATGGCCGGTGGTGTAGGTTCAAGGTTCTGGCCCATGAGCCGTACTCAAAACCCCAAGCAATTCCTGGATATACTGGGAACCGGAGAAACTCTTCTTCAACAAACTGTGCGGCGGTTTACCAGAATAGTTCCCTTTGAAAATATTCTGATAGTTACCAGCGGTATATACAAGGATTTGGTAAAAAACCAGATTCCCGGAATTTCTGATAACCAGATTCTTTGCGAACCTATGAGACGTAATACAGCGCCCTGTATCGCATACGCCAATTTTAAAATTCAATCGGTTAACCCCGATGCCTCCATTGTGGTGGCTCCATCTGACCATATCATTCTCAATGAGGATGAATTTATTAATGATATCAATGTAACTCTTGAGGCTGCTGAGAAAAACAATTGCCTTCTGACACTCGGGATTCATCCCTCAAGACCCGATACCGGCTATGGCTACATACAGTTTGAAGATGATAAATCATCCCCCGGTAACCATCAGATCAAAAAAGTAAAAACCTTCACTGAAAAACCCAATCTTGAATTGGCCAGAACTTTCCTGGCCAGCGGTGATTTCCTCTGGAATTCGGGAATATTTATCTGGTCGCTCAGAAGTATCAACCAGGCATTTGAATTATATGAACCTGAAATTCATGAACTTTTCCGGGAAGGAACCGGATTGTACAATACGCCCGCAGAAGAATCCTTCATTGACAAAACTTATTCGGTTTGTAAAAATATCTCAATCGATTATGCCATCATGGAAAAAGCCACCAATGTGTACGTTTTGGGCGCTGATTTCGGCTGGTCGGATCTTGGTACATGGGGTTCACTGTATGAACACAGACATAAGGATGAGCAAGGGAATGCCATCGTTGGAAAAAACGTAATGCCTTATGGATCTAAAAATTGTATAGTAAATATGCCTGACCAGAAAATAGTGGTGCTGCAGGGACTTGACGGTTATATTGTTGTTGAACATGATGATATTTTGCTGATTTGCCGCAAAGAAGATGAACAGATGCTACGGCAGGTTGTTTCAGATGTAAAGAACGAAAAAGGCGAAAAGTACATCTAAAACCCGTTGGAGATGAAAACTAATGCAATATTTAGTAATTTTTTAATACTCGTCCTATCAATATTCCTTGCTGAAGCATCAGCTCAGGAAAAGACAAATCCTGTTGATTATTCTTTTACAACCGGGATGAGCACCGGATTTGGTGCGAATTCACCAACTCTGTTCAACACCTGGGTTTCACCCCGCGTGGGTTACCAGGTCAATCCCAAATTGCACCTGGATTTCGGAACAACCCTCGCCACCTCCAATTACCAATCTTTGTATACTCCCTTCGGAGAATACAGGGTAAAACAGCCCGGAAATATCATGACAACTACTGTTTTTGTTAATGGTGCGTACCAGGTTTCAGATAAACTAACGGTGTTTGGATCCGGATATAAACAAATGGAAATAGCCGGTAAAAAGGAAACGGTGAATCCACGGGCGCTGGATTTTAATTCAGAAGGTATGAATGTGGGATTCGAATACCGGTTGAATGAGAATATGAAGTTTGGTGCAGAAATAGGGATCAGCCGGGGTTCACCCGGAACCATGTATCCTTACAATCCCATTTTTAACCGAGGATCCTTCAATCCGTACCGGTTATCCACATTTCCCTGAAAACCATGATTGCGCTGATTTCTCCTGCCAAAAACCTCGATTTTGAGTCGGCAATAAGTTCTCGAAACAGCACTGTACCGGAATTTGTCAAGGAGGCTAACTTAATTGCCGGTATCCTTCGTAAAATGAGTATTCCCGACCTGGCCAGGATGCTTCAGACCAATCAAAAGCTGACCATGCTGAACGCCGGGAGATTTGCAGCATGGCAGGAAGTACCAGCCCCGGAGTTCTGCCGTCCGGCTGTTTTTGCCTATCACGGGGAAGTATATCACGGATTGGACGCTAAAACATTTAATGATCACGAATTAAACTTTAGTCAGGAGCATCTTATCATATTATCAGGTCTTTACGGCCTTTTAAAACCTATGGATCTTATCCAGCCTTACCGTCTGGAAATGCAGGCGCCTTTAAAGGTTAAAAAAGCCAGTAATCTTTACCAGTTCTGGAAGGAAAAACTTACCCGGAAAATACAAATAATTCTGAGTCAACATCCTGACAAGGTGATCATTAACCTGGCTTCAAAAGAATATTTTTCTGTCATCAACTGGTCTGAAATCAAGGCACGGGTAATTACCCCTGTTTTCAAAGATTATCACGATGGTCAATATAAATTTATGGCCATTTATGGAAAAAGAGCCAGAGGACTGATGGCCAGACATTTCATTCAAACCCGGCTTGGACAACCCGAATCGCTGAAATTATTTGAGGCAGATGGCTACTATTTCAGTGAAGTATTGTCAAAAGGGGATGAATGGGTTTTTACGAGGGGATAATTCCAAACATTTGGTGACCGGAACATTTTTTTCATTCACCTATTTTTTCAATTAAAAAAAATACTACTTTTGCGCCCTCGTTTAAATGCCCGTTTGTTAATCTAAAAACCGGTTTATTCCGGATCACACAGTTTAAAAATCAAATACTTAAAGGCCTTTATATGGTTTTTAATGTTTAATGTATTAATTTTGAAATATTTACATAAATGATCAAAAGTTATAGATATCACTCAGTACATTCTAACAAGGAATCCATTGTTAGAGACTGGATAATTATCGATGCAGAGAATCAGGTTCTGGGACGTTTATCAACCCGGATAGCCATGATCCTGAGAGGTAAACACAAACCTACCTATTCACCCCATGTTGAATGCGGGGATCATGTTATTGTGATCAATGCGGAGAAAGTAAAGCTTACGGGCAATAAACTCAATGATAAGCTGTATGTCAGGCATTCAGGATATCCAGGAGGACAAAGATTCAGGAATCCGGCCGAGTTGCTGGTGAAAAAACCTTTTGCACTGGTTGAGGAAGCGGTCCGTGGAATGTTACCCAAGAACCGGCTTGGACGTGCATTATTTAAAAACCTTCATGTATATGTAGGTCCGGAACATAAACATCAGGCTCAACAGCCCAAAACCATCGACATTAACACAATCAGGTAATCATGGAAATCATCAACGCATTAGGACGACGCAAAACGGCAGTTGCCAGAGTATTTCTCAAACCGGGTAATGGAAGTATCACTGTTAACAAGCGTGATTTCAAGGAATATTTTCCTACCGCCATGCTTCACACAGTGATTCAAATGCCACTAAGCATCACCAATACCTTGGGAAAATATGATATTGTAGCAAACATTGGTGGCGGTGGATATAATGGTCAGGCTGAAGCATTGAGGCTTGGCATTTCCCGCGCTCTCATAAAAATTGATGCTGAATTTCGCCCTCCTCTGAAGGCAAAAGGATTGGTCAGAAGAGACCCGAGAATGGTAGAACGTAAAAAATTCGGCCAAAAGAAAGCAAGGAAAAGATTCCAGTTTAGCAAACGTTAATATTTTCAGCTTTTTTCAACGTTTAGTATCCAAATTTACAGGACTCCTGAATGAAATTGGGCTACCTGTAAATTGACAAAGTGAATGTAAACAATTAAAAATAAAATCATGGCAAGAATCACATTTGATGAGTTACTTGACGCAGGCGTCCACTTTGGTCACCTCCGCCGCAAATGGAATCCCAATATGGCTCCTTATATTTTCATGGAGCGCAACGGGATCCACATTATCGACCTTTACAAAACCGCAGCTAAAATAGAAGAAGCAGCTGCCGCTTTAAAGCAAATTGCCAAATCAGGAAAAAAAGTCCTGTTTGTGGCTACTAAAAAACAGGCTAAAGACATTGTAGCCGCTCATGTTAAGCGGGTTGGAATGCCTTACGTGGTTGAACGCTGGCCGGGCGGTATGCTCACCAACTTCACCACCATCCGTAAGGCTGTTAAAAAGATGTCATCCATCGACCGGATGATGGCTTCCAGTTCGTTTAACAACATTTCCAAAAGAGAACGGTTACAGATTACCCGTGAAAGAGCCAAACTGGAAAAGAACCTTGGTAGTATTGCCGAATTAAACAGGCTTCCGGCTGCCATTTTTGTGGTAGATATCCTGAAAGAGCATATAGCGATTGCCGAAGCCAAAAAACTGAGTATTCCTACCTTCGCTATTGTGGATACCAATTCCGATCCCAGATTGGTTGACTTCCCAATTCCCGCCAACGACGATGCCTCAAAATCAATCAACCTGATAGTGGATGTTATGATCAGAGCCATTGAAGAAGGTATCAATGAACGGAGAATTGACAAAGATAATGCTGCAGATGAAGATCGCGACGACGAAATGAATCCCGGAGGAAGATCAGGGGCCGATCTGGACCTTGATGAAGAGGAACTGGGATTGGCTGAAGCCGGTGATGGAACGGGTGCACCCAAACTGAAGGATGAAAAGGCTGATCCGGATGCTGCCAACCGTCGTCCCAGAAGAAATGTATCAAAAGGAGCTAACATTAAGAAAGTAAATAAATAAAATATGATAAAAATTAGTGCATCTGATGTAAATAAACTCCGTCAAATGACCGGCGCCGGCATGATGGATTGTAAAAAAGCCCTCGAAGAAACCAATGGTGATTTTGAACAGGCTGTGGATTATCTTCGTAAAAAAGGACAAAAAGTAGCCACCAAAAGGGCTGACCGTGATGCCAGAGAAGGTATTGTTATTGCCAAAACCAGTGATGACAAAACTTTTGGGGTAGCCATCATGCTGAACAGCGAAACCGATTTTGTGGGAAAAAGTAAAGACTTTGTTGACGCCGCCCATGAAATTGCCAGCATCGCCCTGGCAAAACGTCCTGCCAGCCTTGATGAACTGATTGCCGCTGAAAACAACGGCCTTAAGGTAGAAACCATGGTAAGTGAATTAATGGGAAAAACCGGCGAAAAAACCACCCTCGCCCATTACGAGTATATTTCAGCAGCTTGTGTATCAGCCTATAACCACCATGGAAACCGACTGGCAACACTGGTAGGCCTAAGTAAAACCAGTGAAGCGTTGGTTGAACTCGGACATGAAATCAGCATGCAGGTAGCTGCCATGGCACCCGTTGCGATTGATAAGGACGACGTTGATCAGACCATTATCGACCGTGAGATTGAAATTGGGAAAGAACAAGCCAGAGCCGAAGGCAAAGCCGAGAATATGCTGGAAAAGATTGCTATTGGAAAACTCAATAAATTTTTCAAGGATAATACCCTTATCAACCAGGATTTTATCAAGGATGCCAAGCTAACAGTGGGTCAACATATGGCCGCTGTTGATAAAGAGGTGAAAATTACCGGCTTCAAAAGATTAATGCTGGGCGAATAATCCAATACCCTAATATACAAAAAAAGGCTGTCAGATTCTGGCAGCCTTTTTTTTACATTCTTTCTGGGACTTCAATTCCCAGCAAATACATGGCTTTGGCAATAATTTGGCCGACGAAGGAAGAGAGCGCAACCCTGAAAACAATGGTTGGCTCATCGTCGGATCTTAAAATCGGGATTTCCTGATAGTATTGATTAAATTCCTTGGCCAGATCATATACATAGTTACAAATAAGGGCCGGGCTTAATGAATTGCCTGCTTCCATAATTATTCCCGGGAAAGCGGCTGACAGTCGCAACAAATAACGCTCTTTCGGCAGTAGCTTTTCTGAATAGCTTAAGTCAGGATTTTGTGAGGCATCCTTCCATGCGATATTTCTTGAACCGGCTTTGGATAGTAATGATTGTATCCTGGCATGGGTATACTGGATAAAAGGACCGGTATTACCATTAAAATCAATGGATTCAGCCGGGTTAAACAACATATTTTTCCTGGGATCGACTTTCAGAATATAGTATTTTAGAGCTCCCCCGCCAATCATTTTAAACAGCCGGTCAGCCTCCTCAACCGAAAACCCTGAGACTTTACCCAACTCAGTGGTAGTTGTACGGGCAGTTTCATACATTTCATCAAGAAGGTCGTCAGCATCCACCACATTTCCTTCCCTCGATTTCATCTTTCCTTCAGGCAGCTCCACCATTCCGTAACTCAAATGGAAAATGGTTTCTGCATAGGTTTTTCCAAGCTTTTTAAGAGCCTTTACCAACACATCGAAGTGATAATTTTGTTCATTTCCTACTACATAGATCATTTTTGAAGGATGATATTCTTCGTATCGCAACTGAGCGGTGCCCAGGTCCTGGGTTATATAAACCGAAGTACCATCCGATCTCAGGAGCAGTTTTTCATCGAGCCCGTCTTCGGAAAGATCCACCCACACTGAATCATCTTCACGCCGGTAATAGGAACCGTTTTGTAAACCTTCTTCTACAATAGCTTTACCCAGTAAATATGTATCCGATTCATAATACACTTTATCAAATTCAACCCCAAGCCTGTTGTAGGTTTCATGAAAACCCTCATACACCCACTCATTCATGGTGTGCCACAGGGTTCTCACCTCCTGGTCACAAGCTTCCCACTTCCTGAGCAGATTCTGGGCTTCCATGAGAATTGGCGCTTCTGTTTCGGCTGTTTCTTCATCAGTGCCGTGTTCAATTAAATCAGCGATCTGTTTTTTATATTCTTTATCGAAAAGGACGTAATATTTTCCGACAAGGTGATCGCCTTTCATACCTGTTGAGGCAGGGGTTTCTCCATTACCCCATTTCATCCAGGCAATCATTGACTTACAAATGTGGATACCCCGGTCATTTACCAGGTTAACCCTGATCACTTTTTTCCCGGTTGCCTCAAGAATCCGGGAAACCGATACCCCGAGGAGGTTATTTCTGATATGACCAAGATGGAGCGGTTTGTTGGTATTTGGGGATGAGAATTCTACCAAAACTTTTTCAGTTTGTCCGGAGCGGGTAAATCCATATTCCGGCTGTACAAAGGAAGACTTTAAAAAATCGAGCCAATGAACAGACATCAAAGACAAGTTGAGGAATCCCTTAATAACATTAAATTTTTCAACAAACCCGCTCCTGGATGCAATGTGCTTTCCCAGGTCATCGGCAGTAGCTTCCGGGCTTTTTTTAGAATATCTGGTTAAAGGGAAAACCACCAGGGTATAATCGCCTTCAAATTCTTTCCGGGTTTGCTGCACCTGAATAATACTCCTGTCGGCGTCCACTGAATATAACTCTTTAAGCGCCCCAAGGGTGAAAATGACAATATTATCTTCCATTATTGGTGATGAATTTCAAAGATTCCGCAAAATTAGCCTATTTCACGGTTTCAGCACTATGATGCCTGCACGAAATAACAGGATGCAAAAATTTAATGACTAATGTTTTGGGAGTTAGGATAAACTCTTTAAATTTGCCGCAAAATATTTTACTCAAATCTCGTAAAACAGGAGTCAGTTCATGAAAAAGAATGTAATAATCATCGGTGCAGCCGGTCGTGATTTTCACAATTTCAACATGTATTACCGGGGTAATACACATTACAATGTAGTAGCTTTTACCGCAGCTCAAATCCCTGATATTGACGGTCGCAAATATCCCGCACAACTTGCCGGTGACCTCTATCCCAACGGAATTCCCATCTATGCTGAAGAGGATCTTGAAGATCTCATTCAAAAACTTAAAGTGGATGATTGTGTATTTTCTTACAGCGATGTTACGTACCAGCGGGTTATGTCAGTATCTGCCAGAGTTAATGCAGCCGGAGCCAATTTTGTTTTGTTAGGACCCAAAGATACCATGTTGAAGAGTACCAAACCGGTTATTGCTATTGGGGCTATCAGGACAGGTTGCGGAAAAAGTCAGACTTCGCGCCGGGTTATCGAATTGTTGATGGCTCAGGGATTAAAGGTGGTGGCTGTTCGTCACCCGATGCCATATGGCGATCTTGTTGCCCAGAAAGTTCAGCGTTTTGCCAAGGTTGAAGACCTCGAACTGCACAAATGTACGATTGAAGAAATGGAAGAATATGAACCCCATGTGGTTCGTGGAAATGTTATTTATGCAGGAGTAGATTATGAAGCCATTCTGCGTGCTGCTGAAAATGATCCGGATGGTTGTGATGTGGTTTTATGGGATGGCGGGAATAATGACTTTTCGTTTTACAAGCCTGATCTGTTCATTACCGTTACTGATCCGCACCGGGCAGGTCACGAGCTTTCCTACTACCCCGGCGAAGTAACCCTTCGAATGGCCGATGTGGTGGTAATCAATAAAATGGACAGTTCTGATCCGGCCTCGATACAAAAAGTCAGGGAAAATATTGCCAAAGTTAATCCGAAAGCCATTGTTGTGGACGGCGCTTCCCCGATTAAAGTTGACAATCCTGCCATTATCAAAGGGAAAAAAGTGCTGGTAGTTGAAGATGGCCCTACCCTCACCCACGGAGAAATGAAAATTGGAGCCGGAATTGTGGCTGCCCAGAAATTTGGAGCCGAAACCATTGTTGATCCGAGACCCTATCTGGCTGGTAAACTCAAAGAAACATTTGAAATATACCCCAATATAGGTTCATTACTGCCTGCCATGGGCTATGGAGAGCAGCAACGGATGGATCTTGAAGCTACCATCAACAATACCGAATGTGACAGTGTTATAATAGGTACTCCGATAGACCTCAACAGAATCGTTAAAATTAATAAGCCGAATACAAGGGTTTACTATGATCTGCAGGAAATCGGCAATCCGGATCTCACTGAAGTTATTCATGATTTCATTGTAAAACATCAGTTGAAAAAATAGTTAATCAAGCGACTTATTTTAAGTCGCTTTTTTTTTGCCCGACATATCAAACTTACCTGAATATCAAAAAAATGAAAAAAAGAAGTTTAGTATCCATCAGTGATTTTACCAGGGAAGAGCAGCTTGAGATTTTGAATCTGGCTACTGAATTTGAAGCCAATCCCATACAGGACATCCTTGGAAAATTTGTGGTAGCCACCCTTTTCTTCGAGCCCTCTACCCGAACACGGCTGAGTTTTGAAAGTGCCGCCAACCGGCTTGGCGCCAGGATTATCGGTTTTTCGGAGCCTTCGTCATCCAGCGTATCAAAGGGAGAATCGCTTAAAGACACCATTCTCACCGTGAGTAATTATGCTGATATCATCGTGATGCGCCATCCCAGAGAAGGATCAGCCCGATATGCCAGCGAGGTTTCACCGGTACCTATTGTCAATGCCGGCGACGGAGCCAACCAGCATCCCACCCAGACCCTTCTCGATCTTTATTCGATCATGAAAACCCAGGGCAGGCTCGACAATCTGCATATTGCCTTTGTAGGCGACCTGAAATATGGCAGAACGGTGCATTCTCTGACTATTGCGCTTACCCAGTTCAATTGTACTTTTCACCTCGTTTCGCCTCAGGAACTGAAGCTTCCCAGCTATGTAAAACAGCATATTAAAGATAAAAAGCTCGATTATTTCCAATATACCGATATGCAGGATGTTATCCCCAGTGTGGACATCCTTTATATGACCCGGATTCAACGGGAAAGGTTTTCTGACCCTATGGAATATGAAAAAGTCAAGAATTTATATATTCTTGAAAATCAAATGCTGACAAATTCAAAGGAAAACCTAAGGGTACTTCATCCGCTGCCGAGGGTAAACGAGATCACACTTGATGTTGATCCCAATCCCAAGGCATATTATTTCCAACAGGCACTGAACGGCGTTTTTGTCCGTCAGGCCATTCTGGCAAAAATTTTAGGTGTTAAATAAAACAAATCACAAAACCATGGAAAAAGAACCCAGAAAAGAACTCCAGGTATCTGCAATTGAAAATGGAACCGTTATCGATCATATCCCCGCTGCCAAATTGTTTAATGTCATCAGAATTTTGAATCTTGAAAACGCTGAAAATCAGGTATTATTTGGCACAAACCTCGACAGTGTCAAGTTTGGGAAAAAAGGAATTATCAAAGTGAGCCATAAATTTTTCAAACCTGAAGAAATCAATAAAATTGCATTGGCTGCACCCTCAGCTACCCTGATTGTCATTAAAGATTTTAAGGTGGTCGAGAAAAAACAGGTGGAGATCCCGGAACAAATTGAAAATATTGTGAAATGCTTCAATCCAAACTGTATCACCAATCACGAAAAAATCAACACCCGCTTCGATGTCGTTCAGGTAGCGTCGGATATTAAATTGCGATGCCATTATTGTGAAAAGCTGACCGCCAAAGAAAATATGATATTTATCTGATATCTAAAATGATCAGAGCCCGGTAAAAAGTCCGGGATAGTTGACAGACGTAGTGAAATCGCTGATCAACTGTTCCGCCTTTTCCAGATCCCCGGGTTTGCCAACATCCATCCAGAAATAATCAGCCGAATACGCTATCAGCCGCTCTTTAGCCGACAACCGGAGGTAAAGATCAATAATGGAAAACCTGCCCGTTTCCTGAATCAGTCTGAAAATTGCAGGATCGATTACATGCATCCCGTTAAATGACATTGGCCTGTAGTTTTCCATTTCTCTCGTAATGATCCGGGTGCCGGATTTACGGTCCTCCCAACCGGATAATTCATCCATCTGATTAAAAAGAAATTTCCGGGAGCTTTCCCTGGACTGAACGGCCAGACTTACCAATCCACCACTACTAAGGTGAAAATCATAGAATTTTTTCAGGTCAATATTGGTTACAAGGTCCACATTTGTAACCAGAAAAGGAGTATCATCTGTAAAAAACCAGGCAGTTTTCAACAGGCCGCCCCCTGTATCTAAAATAAAACCGGTTTCATCCGAAAAGGAGATTTCTGCATCAAACCCCTTATTAATTTCTACATAATCAATTAACTGCTTCGCAAAATGATGGACATTAATGATGATGTCATTAAAACCAAAATGGATTAGTCTGTTAATGGTATGCTCCAGCAGAGTTTTACCCCCGACGGAAACAAGAGCTTTAGGCAACTGATCGGTAACCGGTTTAAGCCGGGTTCCATAGCCGGCTGCAAAAATCAAGGCTTTCATTGCATACAAATTTCGTCAGGATGTAATAGATTCACAGTAATACCCATGTTATTTTTTCTTTCGCTTTAACGGCTCCGGATCACAAACCTTTTTCTTTTTATCGGCAAGTCTGCCGCATGAATGGCATTTAAATTCAGGTTCATTCACCATTTCCTTTTTATCAGTTTTGCAAAGTTTTTTCGACATAGCTTATGCAATACAGGTATGGGTTAAGTTAACACTGATATTATATTCACTGCGCAGGCGTTGGTACATAATTCGGGCACAGTAAACAGACCTGTGCTGGCCCCCGGTACATCCGAAACCAATACTCAAATGGGTAAATCCCCGCTCGATATAATTATTTACCGCTATTTTGATCAGATTCCAGGAATAATCCAGAAACTGGTGAACTTCGGGTTGTTGAGCCAGGTATTCAATAACCTCCCTGTCATTGCCGGTGAGTGCCCGGTATGGTTCCAGCCGTCCCGGATTGGGTAAGCACCGGCAATCGAACAGGAATCCGCCACCATTTCCCGATTCATCTGTGGGAATTGTTTTGCGGTAGCTGAAACTAAACAAATTAACATTCAGATTCATGGGTTTGGAAATGGGGTTAACAGCCGGATCCGACAATAAATTCAATACCCGGGTGAGTTCATCTAGCGGGATTTTCAGTTTAATATTATTGAGAAACCACCGGAGGTTGTTCATGGCCGGCGGAATACTTCTTAGAAAATGCACTTTTTTCTCGATGATGCCTCTCAGTCCGTACGCTCCGAGAGTTTGAATCATTCGAACCAGGGCAAATGCCCAGAAATGATTCATAAAGACTTCTTTATCAATGAGTACATACTTTTCCAGTTGCTCCAGATAAACATTGATCAGTTCAAGCCTCATTTCGGGAGACAATCCTGCTTTTGCCTGGAAGAGTAAGGAGGCAAGATCATATTGGAGGGGGCCTTTTCGACCACCCTGGAAATCAATATAGTAATATTTACCTGACTCAGGTTCCATTAATATATTGCGGGCCTGAAAATCGCGGTATGAGAAGAAGCCTGAGCCAGCACTGGTAAGATATTCCGATAGTTTTTGAAAATCCCTCATCAGTTTTTCTTCAGAATATCCAATGCCTGATAAATTCAGGAAATAATATCTGAAATACAACAGGTCATTTAAGTAGTTATCAAATCCAAATTCGCTGACAGGGTGACAGATGGTGTAATCGAGATCTTGACCTGCAGTAATCTGTATCTGAATAAGATCCTGAATTACTCCCGTATATAGCCGTATCAGGGCTTCCCTTGAGTTATCAGCTGACCTTGAAACAGATAACACTTCAGAAAGAAGATCATGATCCCCCAGGTCACGTATCAGATAATGTTTGTTATCCGGGTATATTGAATAAATTTCCGGTACTCTGATGCCATGTGTGGCAAAATGGCGGGTAAGCTGAAAATAAGCCAGGTTTTCTTCTGTGTTCTGATTAAATACCCCAATGGCCGATATTTCACCGGAAGAAATCCTGAAATATCGGCGGTTTGATCCACTTCCCATAATTGGTGACCAGGATAAAGCCTTACTGCCAGACCAATTTTGAAACAACTCCTTCAGAATTTCCTCCGGAGGTAAAGGATTATCATTAACCATAAAGGTTTTAGTGAATTGAATTATCCTGCGAAATTACTTTTTTAGGAATAATTTTTGATAATTCCGTAACTTCCTTAACATTTATTTGTTTTTTTAACCATTACAAAAAATTAATTTTGCACCATTAAACCGAATTAAACTATGAAGAAACACTTTAACCTGATAATCAGCTTTTTAATACTCATTGTAGTGGCTACCTCAGCCACATATGGTCAGCAACCCATCCCGGTAAAACTACCTCCTCCCAAGCCCGGTGGAACTGCCAAGCCCGGTGATGGACCACAAGCAGGTGATAAAATGATAGATATCAAATTCAAAAATGAAACCGGAGTTATTACGGGTCTGTCGGATTTGAGTGGAAAAATGGCACTTTTGGTTTTCTGGAACTCAGAATGTGACCATTGTGTGGTTGAGAATGAGGATTTCAGAGACATACGGTTGAATTATAAAGACAGGAAATTTGTCAACGGAAATGGTTTTGATATTTTCAGTATCTCATTTGACAAAGACAAAGAGATCTGGAAGAAATCCGTTGAATCGAATCAATTCACCTGGAAACATCAGCATCATTTTCTTAGCACAACTACCATGAAAGAACTTTATGGTTATAAAGTATCCAATCTGCCCGGAACATTTCTTATAGATGGTACGGGTACTATAGTTGAGAGAGACTTTCACGGCAAGGAGCTGGAAGAAAGATTAAAAAAATATCTTGCTGAATAGAAATATTTTTTGAAGTTCAAAAAGAAATTATATCTTTGCACCCCAATTTTAAAATTAGTAAAACTCACGAAATCAATTAAGAATTCAGGAAATGGCAAACCATAAATCAGCCCTTAAGCGGATCAGAAAAAGCGAAACCAGACGTATTCACAATCGTTATTATGCCAAATCAATGAGATCGGCAGTTAAAAAAATGCGGATGATTACCAATAAGGAAGAAGCAATTGCTCAATTGCCCAAGGTTATATCCATGATTGATAAGGTTGCCCAGAAGGCAATTATCCACAAGAACAAGGCTGCCAATCTGAAATCAAAGCTTGCCCGCAAGGTTAATTCACTGGCCTGATCTTAAAATTTTATTCAATATTTGCATCTCTGTCATTTCCGGATGGCAGGGATTTTTTTATTTTAGCCGGATAAATTTTTATTCATGAAAGAAACAACCACCACAAAGACTTCCATAAAGGAATGGGCGGAAAATGACCGTCCGCGAGAGAAAATGATGCTCAACGGTAAAGAAAGCCTGAGTGATGCGGAATTGCTGGCTATACTTATCGGATCGGGAAATCCCGAGGAAACTGCTGTTGATTTAAGCAAGAGGATTCTGAATGACCGTGGAAACTGCCTCAGAGAACTGGTCAAGTTCAATATTGCTGAACTGATGCGTTACCGGGGTATCGGGGAAGCCAAAGCCATCACCATTCTGGCTGCTCTGGAACTGGGAAAACGATATGAAGCCACTGTACCTGCAAAAAAAGAGGTAGTGAAATCAAGCAGAGACGCGTACAAAATCATTTATCCCTTTCTCGCCGATAAGAATTATGAGGAATTCTGGGTAATTTTACTCAATCAGGGACACAAAGTGATCCTGAAAAGCCAGATCAGTGAAGGAGGGCAAACTTCGACCACCGTTGATCCCAGGAAAATTTTTAAAATGGCTATTGATCACAAGGCCTGCGCCCTCGTATTGTGTCATAATCATCCCAGCGGATCCATCAAGCCAAGCAACCATGACCGAAATCTTACGCAACAAATAGCAGAAGGTGGTAAATTCCTTGAAATCAAGCTGCTCGATCACATAATCATTGGCGATGGTGATGAATATTATAGTTTTGCCGATCATGGGGCACTATGATAGGAGAATTTGATAATGGCGCCCACTTTAATAATTTATTTTTTAACCAAGGATTCACAAAGTTACCAGTTTTGGCACTGGAAATTGATCTGAGAAGCTGCACCAAGGTCGTAAAAATCAGGTTGAAATCCCAATTGATTTCCATTATTGGAAAATATATTCCAAAAATTATTAACAATACCCATGTGGTTCCAGGGCAACTTACTGAAATATAAACCATTGAAAATCTGGCTTGATTATTGACCTCCCCGAACATATATGGAATTTATAATCTGTATTACTGTCTTCAGGCATTACTGATCATTAATATCCATACAGAATATAGCCTTATTGCTAATCGCCATAAGTTTTCTCGGATTTTTTTAAGTTGGAGGCTGCCTCAAAAAGACAGCCTCTTTTTAATAATCAAAATCAAGTTTTAGTTCATCCTTAAACCGGAGTATATCAGGATTCTTTTGCGCAAGAAATTTCAGCTTATCTTCGGGGGTAACAGGCTTTGTTTCTTTTTGAGCTGATGTTTTAACCACCAGATTCAGGAAAACCGACGAATCAGAAAGCTGTGCCCTCAAATGTCTGGTCAATTCTGTTTTTATACTTTCCACCTCAACTTCCTGCATCTTGTTATCCACCATGAAATCAATACTTTTATTTTCATTCAGCAAAGGAGTGTTTGAAGTGAGTGCAATAAACAGGCTCTGTGAATTCTTCTCATACCTCTTTGAAAATTCATCCCAAACCCTTTCTACATCATCTTGTGTAAGCAAATCATTTGACATAACCGCCTCCTCCTGATCTGCTTCATTTTCAGCTAATTCCTCTGTAAACCGGGCTGTTCCAAAACCTCTCTGCAAGTCTTTAAGCGATGGAATTTTATTTTGAACATTAAAAGTCAGTCCGTTTTTTTTTTCCGGGTTTTCGTGAACTATTATCCCGGATTTACTTTCAGCTACTGGTGGTGTTTTAACTTCTAACGGAACGGGAGAAACCTGAGCCGGTGATGCTTTGGCTGCAACCACCGGTTGAGCAGCTGCTGATGGGGGTTGAGACTGCTGCTGATCAGGCCTGGTGGGTTCAGCAACTGCAGAAGTTTTTGAGGCAAGAGCTGTTGTAAGCGAAGCCATCTGCATCAAAGCCAGTTCGAGGTGAAGCCTTTTGTTACTGCTAATCCGGTAGCCGGCATCACATTTATTGTAGATATCCAGCGCTCTGATCAGGAAATCAATCCGGCACTGCGATGCCTGACTGATGAAACGCTGCCGGATGTTTTCAGACACCTCAAGTAATTTGACTGTCTGAGGATCTTTACTAACCAAGAGGTTTCTGAGATGCTCACCATACCCGATGAGAAAATGCTGGCCATCGAAACCGGCCTCAATAATATCATTGAGGGTTAGCAAGGTATTGGTGGTATCCCCAGTGAGGATATACTGAGTGATCTGAAAGAAATAATCATAATCGAGAACATTCAGGTTGGCGATGACCCGTTCATAGGTTAAATGGGTTCCGGCAAAATTGACCAGCTGGTCAAAGATTGACAAGGCATCGCGCAGGGCGCCATCGGCCTTTTGTGCTATGATGTTCAATGCTTCCGGTTCATAGGAGATATTCTCACTTTTTGCAACAAATTCAAGATGTCTGGAAATATCCTCCACGGTTATCCGGCGAAAGTCATAGATTTGACAACGTGATAAGATGGTAGGTATAATCTTGTGCTTTTCGGTGGTAGCCAGGATGAATTTTGCATATTTGGGCGGTTCTTCGAGGGTTTTGAGAAAAGCATTGAAAGCCGCCTGCGACAGCATATGAACCTCATCAATAATATATACTTTGTATTTTCCGTCCTGGGGAGGAATCCTAACCTGATCCACCAGACTTCTGATCCCTTCTACCGAATTGTTGGATGCTGCATCCAGTTCATGGATATTAAAGGAAGCACTGCGGTCGAAAGTCAGACAGGATTCACAGGCATTGCAAGGTTCAATATTTTCTCTGAGATTTTGGCAATTAATGGTTTTGGCCAGAATACGGGCGCACGTAGTTTTTCCCACTCCTCTGGGACCAGTAAATAAAAAGGCCTGAGCCAGCTGGTTGTTACGGATGGCATTTTTTAAAGTAACGGTGATGGCTTCCTGCCCCACCACCGTATCAAAGGTTCCTGGCCTGTATTTCCTTGCAGATACTACAAAATTCTCCATGGTTTATCTCGTTCAAAAGGAAAGCAAAGATAATATTTCTTCTGATGCTTCATCCAGGAGCAGAATACTTAAAGACATTGATAATACTTAAATTTCTTAAGGATTTGTTTAGTTTTGCAGTATAACCGATTTATCATTTTAACATGGTGTTGATACTTTCTGAAAAATTATCCCAAAGGCTTGAATATACAGTTAAGTATATTTTTAAAGAATTGATGGGTGTTGAGTTCAGAATCACCAGCTCCAGGGATGAATTCCGGTCGTTTAGCGGAGCAAAACTGGTTTATGCATCAAAAAACCTTGTTCCGGATGTTCCCTGGATGTATTCACAGGGATTGTTGAATGAAACGGCTTTACGAATGGATATATCTGTTAATCCGGAAATTAGAAATGGGATGCCTGTGCTTTTTCCATACCATGAAGACAACATGATTGTTCCCTTCGATTTATTTTCATCGGTTTTTTTTCTGGTCAGCCGGTATGAGGAATACCTTCCTTTTACGCCCGATCCGCATGGCCGGTTTGAAGCCGGTTCAAGCCGCCTTTATCCATCCGGATTTTTTAAAAGACCCCTGATAAACGAGTGGGTGAATCACCTTAAAAATATTCTTACTGTGATTTTCCCGGAATTCAATCCCCCGGACCAGAAGTTTGGATTTCAACTCACTTTTGATATTGACAGCGCCTGGGCTTATAAAAACAGGGGAGTTCTCCGGAGTTTGGGGGGATACTACAACTCCGCTAAAAGGCTGTCTGTAAACGAATTAGTTGACAGAACCCTTGTACTCACCAATCTTAGGCCCGACCCATTTGATACTTTTGACTATATTCTTAATATCTGCAACCAGTACAACACCCATCCTGTTTTCTTCATTCTGGCAGGTAAGTTTGGCCGTTATAACAAAAATATCCACCCTGAAAATCTGGTTTTCAGAAACCTTTTAAAACGGATTGTACAACAGGGAGAAATTGGCATTCATCCCTCTTATGAGTCATTTGACGATGCATCGGTTTATAAAAATGAAATCCATATACTATCACAAATTACGGAAAAAGCAATCGTTAAGAGCCGGCAACATTTTCTCAGAATGCGTTTGCCTGATACTTACCGAATTCTGATCCGGGAAGGGATCACTGAGGATTATTCTATGGGATATGCAGGCAGTACCGGATTCAGGGCAGGAACCTGTTCACCTTTTTACTTTTATGATTTACCCGCTGAAACGGAAACAAAACTGAAAATCTTCCCGGTTTCAATTATGGAAGGTACGCTAAAGGATTATATGAAACTGGAACCGGATGAGGCGATAGAATCTGTCCAAAAGGTAATCCATCAGATAAAAATGGTTAACGGCACTTTTATCCCGTTGTGGCACAACGAATCACTGAGTGACAAAGGGAAATGGAAAGGCTGGAGAAGGGTGTTTGAGGAGATGATGAAATTGGTGACTTGTGTCTGGTAATTGGTGTCTGGTGATTGGTGTCTGGTAATTGGTGTCTGGTGACTGGTGTCTGGTGACTGGTGTCTGGTGTTTGGTGTCTGGTGATTGGTGTCTGGTGATTGGTGAATTATAGATTATAGATTGAAATACCATTCGTCAGAGTGATTTTTAGGTAGAGGAGAATGGGTTGAATCTATGCATCACTAAAGGAAAAACTAAGAATCCGGGATAATATCGGCCAGCTCGAGCCAGCGATCTGATTTTTGCTCGAGATTACGGGTTACTTCCATATAGCGTTCAGAAACCTTTTCAAGCTCCGGCATGTTCAGATTGCCTGAGTTCATTTTTTCGATAAGCGCCGCCTGCTCCACCTCAAGTTCGGATACCTCCTTTTCCAGAGTAGTGAATTCCATTTTAAGCTGGTATAATGATTTCACCGGCTTTTTGGTTTCAACAACCTCATTATTGCCGGACTTTTTGGAAGCCAACAGGTTAGCTTTCAGCCGGTCGATTTTCTCCTGTTCACGGGCTTTTATATAGTATTCTGAATAATTCCCCCAAAAATCCTTTATTTTGCCGTTTTCGCCAAACACGAAGATATGCTCCGAAATCCGGTCGATAAAGTAACGATCGTGAGAAACAATGAGCAGGCAACCTTCAAAATTCTGCAGAAAATCCTCCAGGAGGTTCAATGTATGAATATCCAGGTCATTGGTGGGTTCATCCAGAATAAGAAAATTCGGGTTGCGGATCAGGGTCATCAGCAGGCTGAGTTTACGACGTTCGCCTCCGCTCAGTTTGGAATAGTAACTATACTGCAATACATGATCGAAGCCAAAGAAAGACAGAAACTGGGAGGCTGAAACAGATCCTTTTTTAACAGGGATTTCTTCAGCAATTTCTTTAACAAGGTCGATAATCCTCTTCGAATCATCAGCTTCGATTCCTTCCTGGGTAAAATAACCGATTTGAACGGTTTGACCGCTTACCACCCGTCCAAGGGTTGGCTTTTCGAGTCCGGCTATGATATTGAGCAGGGTTGATTTGCCCGAGCCATTTTTTCCCATGATGCCAATCCGCTCCCCTTTTTTAAAGATGTGGGAAAAATCGTCAATGATAGTTTTTTCTCCAAACTTCTTAGTTATATTATTGATTTCAAGAACCTTACCTCCCAATCGTTCCATTACAACATGGAACTCGGAAGTTCGTGACTTGTGGTAACCGCTCATTTGATCTTCAAGGTCATAAAAAGCTTCAATCCGCGATTTAGATTTGGTGGTACGGGCCTGCGGGCTTCGCCTTATCCAGTCGAGCTCTCTTGAATAATGAGATTCCAGCTTTAACCTTTCAGCACTTTCCACCATCTCCCGCTCTGCTTTTTTCTCAAGAAACCAGGAATAATTACCTTTATACTGGTAAAGCGTTTTGTTATCCAGCTCAAAGATCTCGTTACATACATTATCCAGAAAATAGCGGTCGTGGGTAACAATGAGCAGGGCAAGATTCTGACGGCTGAGGTACTCTTCAAGCCATTCAATCATAACAATATCAAGATGGTTGGTAGGTTCATCAAGTATCAGAAAATCTGCATTTTCGATGAGCGCTTTGGCCAGGGCTATCTTTTTTTTCTGTCCCCCTGAAAGTTGTCCGGTCGTTTGGCTTAAATCATGGATATCGAACTTACCCAATATTTCCCGGATTTTGGTTTCATAATTCCAGGCGTCGGCAGCATCCATCATTGCAATAGCTATTTCGTACTCTTTCTGAACTTCCGGGGAGTGATCGGTACTCATTTTTTCGGTGATCATTTCATACTTTCTGATAGCTCGCAGAAACTCATTATCATCTTCAAAAAGAATTTCCAGGGTTGTTTTCGACGGGTCATAACCCGGGTTTTGTTCAAGGTAGGCAATCCGAATATCACTTCGCATGGATACTTTTCCGCTGTCGGGCGTATCCATTCCGAGTATTATTTTCAGCAGGCTGCTTTTACCTGCACCGTTCCTGGCAATAAGCGCCACTTTTTGTCCGGCTTGTATTCCCAACGAAACATTATTGAATAGTACTTTTTCACCAAATGCTTTACTGATCTGCTCAACGGCCAGGTAGTTCATCCTTTTTAATTATAATTTGCAAAAATAAGGAATTCGGCCACCTGTGTTTCATTAACCCGTTGAAAGGGTAAAAACATGATAAGATAAAACTGTGTTGATATTTGGGTTAAAATTTATATTTTCGCTTTTCATTTAATACTATTCCGCCATGAACCTAAAAAATATCGAAACTGTAGGTTATATACTGAAGAGAGAAACACTGGCATCCGTTGAATTTGATACTGACGGCTCTCTGGTACTTGAAACCCTGATGCCTTACCCGGGCTACCACGGAATCACGGTACCCGATCAGCTCAATCCCAGATCACTGTTTTTAGTTACCCGCGATAAATACAGCGGTGAAGAAATTATCAGGGCAACCATGTCGGTAAAGAAAAGACTGACCTCTGCATTTGATGCTGCCCCCGGACATATCATGGTTTTCAACACCATGTCGCCTTGTATACGCTTAAAAGAAATTCAGGATTACAATATGCTGGAACCCCTCATACAGGAGTATAAAAAAGAAGGGATACAGTTTGCAAGGGCTAAAAAAGTAGAATTGTTCAGCGGGCAGATTAAAATCAGGAGATTTTTCAGACTGGAACTGATTGGTAAAAACATATACCGGGAGATTGAAAGACCTTTCCTAAATTTCCTTGTAATTCCGAAAAATATGAGTTGGGGCGTTTTTGAAAAAACCACTATTCGTATCAAAAACAATGTTGAATACAACAATTTTGATGCGGCGCTGGCAGCTTTCTTTGTTTCAACCGGAATTATTGACGCCATCAGGATTTTTCACGAAAATATACAACTGTCTGAATTAGAAGATCTAAGAAGTAAATACCTCAGTGAGATTGAAAGAATGTCATAATATTGTCATTTATCTATGTTTGATTTTTTCAATATTGATTTCATAGGTTGGCTCAGAAGTGTTGGCATACCTGAAGACTGGGCTTTGGTAGTTATTGATTTTTCCGAATTCATCATTACTTTTTTACTTGCCTTAATTGCCTATTTCGCCGGAAAAATGGCCATTCTTGGGTTTATCAAAAGAGTGGCCAAAAGAACCTCCACCAACTGGGATGATATTTTACTTGAAAAGAGGTTTTTTAACCGGATTGCCTATATTATTCCGGCCTGGATTCTTTATACAGCAACACCATATATCCTGGCCGCCCACCCTGACATTAGCACCTTTATCCAGAAAGGAATCAGTATATATGTTATAATAGTGATTACCCTGGTTGTCATGTCTTTCCTTGATTCAGCGCATGAAATCTACAACCAGTTTCCCAATTCCACTTCAAGGCCGATAACAGGCTATATTCAGGTGGCCAAAATCATTATTTATATCATTTGTTCGGTTTTTATACTATCCGTATTTTTAAACCAGAAAGCCGGGATTCTTTTCGGGGGGCTGGGAGCTTTTTCTGCTGTTCTTTTACTCGTATTCAAAGACTCTATACTGGGTTTCGTGGCAGGATTGCAGATTTCATCCAATGATATGCTGCAAAAGGGAGACTGGATCAGCATGCAGAGCTTTAACACCGACGGGATAGTGATTGATATTACACTGGCTGTGGTGAAAATCAGAAACTGGGATAATACGATCAGCACGGTTCCTACCTACAATATGATCACCGATTCGTTTGTGAATTACCGGTATATGCAGAACTCGGGCGCCCGGCGAATCAGAAGATCCGTGACCATTGACCAGAACAGTATTCAATTCTGTACTGCCGAAATGATCAAAAAATTTGCTTCGGTTGAAATGATCAGGGATTATGTGACGGGAAAGGAGGAAGAACTGGCAGAATATAACCTGGAACATGGTTATGATCCAACGCATCCGGTTAATGCCCGTCGCCAGACCAACATTGGAGTATTCCGCAATTACCTTCAGGCATATTTATTCAACAACCAACATATTCGACAAGATTTAGGAATAATTGTCCGGCAACTCCCTTCCACCGAATTAGGATTACCCATGGAAATCAGCTGCTTTTGCAGATATACTGATACCATTCCCTTTGAAAATGTGCAATCCGACATTTTTGATCATTTACTTGCAGTAATTCCCTTCTTTGGGCTTACATTATACCAGCGCCCCGGAGGGAATGATTTCAGGCAGGTGACCGATTAAAATTTCAGTTTTATACCGGCAAGAAGATTCATGGGTGCCTGAGGAAAATACCCGTCAATGTAATATTCCTTTCCTTCTTCAAAATACCTGTAGATCCAGGCATTTGATTCATATTTTTCACTGAATACATTATTGATCAGCAGATTAAATTCAATCACCGGGATAAATTCTGTTTCAACCCGGTAAGTGAAACTCAGGTCGTTTACCAGGTAAGCCCCGAGCATGCGATCATGGCTGGAAGTGTTATCAATATATTGGTCCCCCACATATCTGGCCATCCAGGCAGCTGTCAGGCTTTTTAAAATCTTCAGATTAACTGCTCCGTACCCTGTAATACCAGGAGAGAAGGCCAGATCGGTTTCACCCAGTCTGTTTTCAATCTGCTCATAAGGGGGACTCCAGTTATCCACAAACTCGGTAAAATCGACGGCCTTATTCCGGCTTAATGTAGTACTCAGCAAGATATTTAGCCAGGATACCGGGGTATATTCTCCGGAAAACTCAATACCTGCCCTGTAACTTTCAGGTACATTGATCATGATTGGGTCGCCTACATTATTAATTTTACCGGTCAGAATGAGCTGATCCCTGTACTTCATCCAGTACAGATTGGCATGAATGGCTATTTTGCCATATTGGTAGTTACCACCCAACTCTGCGTTAGTCAGTTTTTCAGATCCTGGCAGGTTACCAGGGTCAGCATCCCTGAAATCATTGCGGGTGGGTTCCCGGTTGGCCACTCCTGCTGAAAAGTAATATTTGAGATGATCATTCGGGCTAAAAATCAAACCGGCTTTAGGATTGAAAAAATTAAAAAGGTGCTTCTGACTGATATCCAACAAATTGTCATGAGTTCCGGAAATTTGGTAATCAACATGTCGGTATTGCAGGTCTAAATAGGCCATCAGCTTTTCTTTCAGGAGAATATTGAGTTTACCATAAATATTGAAGTCTGATTTAAGTCCTTCATTCTCATACCACCTGTGTCCTTCCGGAATAGCCGCCGCGAAATCTGCACGGGGAATCTCCCCGTAATGACTTCCCTGATACCGGTTCAGGGCACCTCCTGTTTTCAACTCCAGGTTTTTGCCGAATTGGGTTTGAAGGTTAAAAGTGGCGCCGTAAAAATGATTGTCGAGCCATTTTTGCCGGATCAGATCGGTTCTTGTTATCGTATCCTGACCTATGACCAGGTTATCAAGACCATAGGAAGAAAATTTCTGATACATTTTATAATTCTCATAGTATCCTTTTCCCCGGGTGTAATGCAGCGCCAGGTTCACAGTTGTCGACCTGTTTATTGTGCGGGCATATAACAACTGATAATGATCCTGCTGATAATGATCTGTCTCATTATCGTAAAAGACAGTATCGCCGTTTAAATCATAATATAACCCGGATGGATTAAAAGTACGTTTCGACTGAAGCAGACCGGAAGGAACCCCGTTCCATGCCTGATAAGTTTCTTCAATACCTGAAAACAGATTAAATTTCAGAAGGTTTTTTTCATCAATCATGGTAAGGGAAGTAAACCAGGAGCCCAGTCCTGACCTGGCCCGGTCAATGTAACCGTTGGTTGAAGTTTTGCTCAGGCGGCCATCAATTATCCATTGTTTCCCGATCAGCCCGGTTCCGAATTTCACAGAATTTCTGAAAGTATTGAACGACCCTGCTCCGGATTGGATTTCACTGTATGGTTTATCGGCTACATTATGCGTACTGATATTGATGGAAGCGCCAAATGCCCCGGCACCGTTGGTAGAGGTACCAACCCCCCTTTGGACCTGTAAACTTTCAACCGATGAGGCGAGATCGGGAACATCGACCCAGTAAACGCTTTGTGATTCAGGGTCATTGTAGGGGATTCCGTTGATGGTAACGTTGATCCTTGAAATGTCGGTTCCGCGTATTCTCATAGCTGAATAACCGATCCCGTTACCGGCATCGGAAGTAACCACCATCGAAGGGGTCAGTTGCAACAGGAAAGGCATATCCTGCCCAAGATTTCGGGACTCCAGCTGTTCTTTTGTAACATTGGAATATGTCATAGGTGTTTTCTCGTCAATCCTGACTCCTGAAATGACTACCTCCTCTGCCATCAATGCTTCCGGTTCCAGTTTGATATCGATGGCAGTATCTGCAACAATATTCAGAGACTGTTCATGGGTTTTATAGCCCAAATAACTTACCATCAAAGAATAATTACCTTTTTTTTTCAGGTCAATAATAAAGGCACCCTGTTCGTTGGAGACCGCCGTATAATAAGTGTTCTTAATACCTATCCCGGCAAAAGGTAATGGTTGCCCGCTAGTCTTGTCGGTTACTTTACCGGTTAGGATCATTTGGGCATTAGCTGGCAGGATATACCCTGCCAGTAAATAAAAGGCCAATATTTTAATGGCTTTCCGAAAAAAAGAGGATTTAATCGAATTGGTTTTCATACACTGATGCAATTAGTTGAACAAAAACCAATAGAGGAAAATGATTATGGTTTAACCCTGGTTTCCTACGCCGGCATTATCCGGATCAGGTTCAGAGGGTATGATCTCAGCCCGCAGTTAAGGGCACCCCTATTGTGTTAATTACGTTGCAAAATTACTAAAGATATCCAAACATATATGGTAATTTTGCAGATAATATTTTCAGAAAATCATGAAAAAAATCACCATCATTAACGGACCTAACCTGAATCTGTTGGGAAGCAGGGAACCGGGAATATACGGACACGAATCCTTTGAGGTTTTTTTGAAAACTTTGAAACAGGAATTTCCTGAATTCGAAATTGTGTGTTTTCAATCCAACATGGAAGGAGAGATAATAAATAAAATACAGGAAGCAGGGATCCTTTCATTTGGTATTATTATCAATGCCGGGGGATATACCCACACATCGGTGGCCATTTCGGATGCTTTGAGATCTATTGCAGTACCGGCCGTCGAGGTACATCTTTCTAATGTTTACAGCAGAGAGGATTACCGTCATAAATCGTTGCTTTCACCTCATGTGAAGGGGATCATTTCAGGATTTGGCCTGGGCTCTTACAGGCTGGCCATGGCGTATTTCAGAAAACCGGTTTAACGGGTGAATTTTTGTTTGGAAAACTGTGTAAACCGGTGTTTCCGAAAAACGTAATGATCCAATACCAGATTCCCCTTATAAATCCCGGGAACTTGTGAATGTTTGATCAACTCACGTTTTTTACGGTTTTTATGATAGGAAAAATAGAAACCAATATGAGCCCGCGTAACGGCAATAAAGCTCATACCATGACCTTCAATAAGAAATTTCAGAGCTGCTGCCAGGTCGAGGATAAATCGCACAATAAAAACCCTGGTCAACTGTGAGGCAGGCAGGTTCTTATACAACATGGTAGCATTATTCCTGAAATTGAGGTAGGTTTTTTTGGATGATGTTCGGGGTAAGGAACCTCCCCCAACATGATAAACCCTTGATTCAGGGCAATACATGATTTTATATCCCATATGCTTAAACCGCCAGCAAAGGTCAATTTCCTCCATATGGGCAAAGAAATCGTCATCGAGACCTCCGGCTTCATGAAACAGCCCGGCTCTTACAAACATGCAGGCGCCGGTAGCCCAGAAGATCTCCACCGGGTCATTGTACTGCCCCGTATCTTTTTCGACAGACATAAATACTCTTCCCCGACAGAACGGATATCCATACTGGTCAATGTATCCCCCTGCAGCGCCGGCATATTCAAACTTTTGCGGCTCATGATAGGATAATATTTTAGGTTGTGCTGCAGCAATGGTAACATCCTTCTCCATCATGTCAATAACCGGCTCAATCCATTGATCCGTAACCTCGATATCTGAATTCAGCAACACGTAATAATCGGCATCGATCTGCGACAATGCCTGATTATAACCCTTGGCAAACCCTCCGTTTTCGCCATTTTGAATAATTCTTATTTCAGGATATTCATTCCTGATAAATGACACGGAACCGTCAACAGAGGCATTATCAGCCATGATAATATCAGCAAAACCCGCATTATATTTTACCACTGAAGGCAAAAACTTACGCAGAAAATGTTCTCCGTTCCAGTTCAGAATAACCACAGCTACCCTGATTTTACGTTCATTCCCGTTATCTTGCGAAGCCAATATTTAATTTTTTTATCAGGGTGTAAAAATAAAAGGATTTTCTAAAACTGGCCTCATAAAATCATTTTTCGCCAGCCGGAAAGTACTGCTTATCCCCTTTATTCTTCAGCATGATTGAAAGGAAATGACAAATATAACGATGTTCCGGTTCCAACTTCACTGTCAACCTTGATGGATCCTCCATGTTTAAACATGAACTCCTGGCAAAGAATCAATCCCAGACCACTGCTGGGTTCGCCGGATGTTCCGGCACGACCTGTGTTGGCATCAAGAACAAAAAGACGGTCCTTAATTTCAGGGCTCATTCCGATTCCGGTATCTTGAACTACAATCTCTACTGATTTATGATTTTTACTTGCTGTAACTAAAATTTTCCCCTGTTCCGGTGTGAATTTCACGGCGTTTGAAGTAAGATTCCGGATCATTGTATTCAGCATTTTATCATCAGCCAATAGTTCAATTTCATCAGGAATACTGACTTCAAAGTTCACACCTTTCATTATGGCAAGGTCTTTTGCCATTTCGAGAGTCTGGAATGTACTTTTTTTCAGGTTCAGTAACTCAGGATTAAATGGCATGGCGCCTCTCTGCATCATCGACCATTCGAGCAGATTTTCAAGCAATACATAGAGTTTTTTAGCCGACGAACTCATCACTTTATTGAATTCGAATATTTCATCCCGGCTCATATTGTTGAACTGATCTGACATGATCTGGGTAAGGTTCAGAAATGCATTGAACGGATTGCGCAGATCATGGGAAATTATAGAGAAGAATTTATCCTTGGTAAGGTTGGATTCAGCAAGCAGCCGGTTATTTTCATCCAATACATCATTAATGTGTTTTAGCCGTTTGTGGTTTTTCGAAATAACCAAAAGAAGTACTACCAACAATAACAGAACCACCACAATACCGGTCAGTATTACCCTTTGTGTCCTGATTTCCTTTTCCTGAATCTCATTATCCTTAAGAAGGATGGCATTTTCATGTTCTTTCTGTCTGAGAGAAATGTCAAAAGTTGCTTCTATGATCTTTTTGTCAATATCGCTGTTGAGTAGACTGTCTTTCAGTATTCCGGCCTCTGTCAGGTGCATATGAGCCTTTGGGTAGTCGTTTTTCATTTCAGCGATCTGCGCAAGAAGGCGGTGGATATACTCATGAAGCTTAAGGTATTTATGTTCATGAGCCAGAACAATAGCCTCTTCTGCATATTTTTCAGCCAGGTTTAGATTTCCCTGCTGAATGTGATATTTAGCAAAATTGGCCAGGGCACTGGCTCTCTCATAAAATTGCAGGTTTATCAGCGGAGATTCCATGATGCGGTTTAAATAATTCAGCGCCTCCGGATATTGTTTCTGCTCAATAGCAATTGCGCTGAGATTGACCATGGCTACCAAGGCAGTATTTTCAGCGCCAGGCAGTTGATTTGCCAACATTAGTGATTTCTCCAGGCAGATTTTTGCAGAATCATAATCCTTGATAACGGTTAAATAAAGTACTCCCAAATTGGAGTAGATAAATTTTTCAAATTCTTTATTTCCGGCCGTTTTGTTCAAGGTAAGCGCTTCTTTGAAATTTTTAAGAGAATTCTTAGTATCATTGATTTCCAGAAATAAAACACCCAGGTTAATATAGGTGTCAATCAACTCTTCAAACTGTTCATTCTTTAGATAATAATCCCTGGCCCGAAAAAATTTCTCTGCAGCTTCAAAATACTCTCCTCTGTAAATATGTATTTTCCCAAGATCAGAGGTGGCTTTAAAATAACTGTCCTGATCTTTTAGAAAACCGGAAAATTCAACGGCCATTTTTTGGTATTTCAGGGCAGAATCAAGTTGACCCAACCCCATAAAGAAACCACCCATATTATTAGCAACCAGATCTTTAAGATAATAATCATCCTGTTTCATGGCAAAGGCAAACGCCTGACTGAACAAAACCTGAGCGTCCTTCATATTTTGATTCTTCCATTTCTGAAGCGCTTTTAATACCAGGCCCCTTACAGCGCCATACCTATTATCCGTTCTTTTTGAAAGTTCAATAGCCCGGTCGGCATACCAACCCGCGGAATCAGAACCAGCATCGAACAAAAAGATTCCATACTCCAGTAGATGCCTTATTCTGGCAGAGTCCGGCTGGGTTTTAATATTTACCAGCCTTTTCAATGAATCCTTCTTTGCAGTGTTTTCCTGACAAAATAAAGGACTTATGAAAGTCAGCATCAGCCCCAGCAAGAACCAGGTATTTTTCATGATAGTTGTATTAGTCGAAACAAAGGTAAGATAAAAGAGTTAAAGAATGCACGGTATTCATAAAACCATCAAAACAAAATAGTCCTTTTAAGGATGTAATTACGATTTAAGTTAATCTTATCTTTAGCATATTTACTATGTCAAATGTTTATGTTAAGTGAAATAATCAGGCAAAATGATTACCCGTTACATTTATTTTTGGTTGTCAACCGTTGCAAGGGTAAATAAGAAAGTCGTTCCCTTCCCGGTTTCGCTTTCCACCCAGATTTTTCCTCCATTCTTTTCAACGAATTCGTGGCACAACATCAATCCCATACCACTGCCGGGTTCGCCGGCAGTGCCCTGCCGGGTTGCGTTGCCATGGAGTTGAAACAGTTTGTCCATAATATTGTGGCTCATTCCGATTCCGGTATCCTTAACCGAAATAATTACCTGTGAACTGCTGCTGACTTTTGCACCAACCAGTATCTGACCTTTTTCATGAGTAAATTTTATTGCATTGGAAATCAGATTTCGTAATATCGTGTTTAACATATTGTTATCTGCCTCTACCTCAATATCATCCTCGATTTCCGATTTAAGTTCAATGCTCTTTTTGCTGGCTATATCGGTCATGAGGTTTAAGGTTTCCTCAGTTGCAGCCCTCAGTTTTATAATTTCGGGATTGAACTGAATTATGCCTCTTTGCATTTTGCTCCATTCCAACAGGTTTTCAAGCAGTTTATAAAGCTTTATGGCCGAATTTTTCATCACCTCATTAAAATCGAATATTTCTTCCCGCGACATATTTTTAAATTCCTGGTTCATGATATTGGTCAGGTTCAGAAAAGCATTAAAAGGGCTGCGCAGGTCGTGAGATATGATGGAAAAGAACTTGTCCCTGGATTGATTGGATTCCTGAAGCTCACGGTTCCGGGCATCCAGGGTGTTGTTCAGTTGCTTTAGCAGGCGTTGATTCCGTTGTAGGGTATAAATCAGGATTGTCAGCAGAATTAATATACCTGTGGCAATTACCATAGTAATCCTCTGTTTATAAATCTGCGACTGCTGCAGGTGGTTATCTTTATTCAACAAAAGATGCTGCATTTCCTTTTCCTTTAGTTGAATGACAAAGGAGGCTTCGGCAATTTTTTTTATGATTTCTTCATTCTTTATGCTGTCCTTTAATTCGTCCACTTTTTTCTTGTAAACAAGTGCATTTTTGAAGTCGCCCCTGATAGTGGCCAGTTCATCCAGGTGTGCAAAAGCGGTTTTTTTATAATTATTAAGCTTAAATTCATAAGCCAGTTTCAAGGCTTCATGGGCATATTTTTCGGCCAAATCATACTTTTTGAGCCCCTGATAAGCATAACCCAGGTTAACCACAACACCGGTGAGTTCAAACCCGCGGTCAAGATGAATCAGATCCCTGTATACCCCGGATAAGATTTTCTCAGCGTACGTGTACTGATTTTCAAGAAGGGCGATCACTCCAAGATTTGCCCGGATGGTTAAAACCTGTATATCGTTATCAGATAAGGATTTGGCAAGTCGCAATGCCTTTCCGAGGTACAGTTTTGCAGTATCATAGTCTTTTTTAACCAAATAATACAAGATACCAAGATTGGAAAGAATGATTGTTTCTGATATTGAGTTCTTATATTTTTGATTGAGCCTGAGAGATTCCAAAAAATAATTTCTGGATTGCTCAAAATCGGAAAGCTCAGAAAACATTATACCCAGTTTGGTTTCAACATTAATCATGTTGACAAGGTCGGTGGTTTTCCTGAAGTATTCCCTGGCCAGCATATAATACTCTGCTGCCTTAATATAATTGCCCCGGTACATATAGATCAAACCAAGATCGGAAGCTGCTCTCGCAAACAGGTTTGAATCAGACATTTTTTTTGCCTGGTCAATTCCGGCAAGAAAATAGTATTCGGAAGAATCAAAGACAGAATTCTTAAGGTAAAACAAACCCAGGTTGTTTAATATTCTTGGCTTCAACTCTGTTTGATGATATCTGTCAGCTGATTGCAAGGCTTCATGAAAGGCCAAGACTGCTTTTTGATCATCGTTTTTGTACCAAAGCGCTATCGCTTTATTACTCATTGCTCTAACAATTCCTTTACTGTAGCCAAGTTTCACAGAAATTCTGATGGCTTCCAAAGACAACAGATAAGCAGTATCAGGATTTGAAGGATAAATATATTTGTGATAATTCAAAATATGGTTCACTTTTACAGTATCTTCCTTAGGACAGGATTTGATCAGGTGTAATAAAGAATCAGCCTCAGTCATGTGATTCTGGTTTATTCCCTGAAGACCAGAAAAAAAAACAAGTACGAAAATTATGCAGCAGCGTTTCACTTAATAATATGTCTCCCGGAGCTAAGTTATACAGCTAAAACATGTATAGCTAAAAATTTGGAAAATATTTTGAAATCATCCCTTTAAGCATATTAAGATTCAGGGGTTTAACCAGATAGTCGTTGCACCCGGTTGCCATGGCCAGTTTGATCCGGTCGGTCATTACCACCGATGATTGGATAATGATTATTACCTTCTTATTAAACTCCCGTATTTGCCGTGCCGCTTCCGTACCATCCAGGCCGGGCATACTGATATCCAGCAGGATCAGATCCAAATCCGGATGCTTCCTGGCGATATTTAAGGTTTCATTTCCATCCGTTGCCAACAGTAATTCACATCCCATTGACTTAAGGGCATACACGAGAACCATTCTGGATGCCTGATCGTCATCAGCAATTAATACCTTCATAATCAATTGGTTTTGTATAAAATGCAGATTTTAAGCTGACAAATTACAGAGAGTAAGTTTCAACTGTGATTTTTTTACAAAAATAATTTTTTTCCGATTCTTCCGGTATAAAAAATATTAACAACTGCAACCAAAAACAGTAAAGCTGTTATAAATGAGGATATGCGTGACAGATAATCCCCGTATTTTGAGTAAAAAGTAAGTTCTTTGTTGAAATTGATTTTTTGCCGGATTACCGCTTCCTGCCAGTAGGGAGTGGGTTGTGTAATGACCCCCCGCTGGTCGGTAAAACATGAAATTCCGGTATTGGCGGAACGGGCAATGGCTCGTCGGTTTTCGACTGCTCTGAGAGTGGCAAAGGTTTTATGCTGACGATGACCGGGCGTATTGCCCCACCAGCCGTCGTTGGTGATGATAAAAATGGCTTCTGCACCATTTCTTACAAATTCACTCACAAAACCGCCATCTACTGATTCATAGCAAATGATGGCTGAAAATTTTCTTTTCCCGTCAGCAGTGGTAAATACATCTCTTTCAGGGCTTCGTCCCAGGCTGCCCACGGTACCCCCCAGGTCAAACGCCAGCTCCTGAATCGGCGCCAGTAATTTCTGAAAAGGCATTCGCTCCACGCCAGGCACCAGCCTCGATTTGTGATAATAACCCACTTTCCCGTTGCCGTCAATCACCACCACCGAATTGAAAGCATCGTAATAACCTTCGGAATCCCTGAATTTACGGGCAGTTTTGCTGAGAGGTTCCCCATCTTCAAATTTTCTAAAAGTTGAAGCGCCGATAATGATGGTTTTTTCAGGATGTAAGATGGCATACTCTTTCAGCATTTGCACGCTGGGGGCATAATCAATATATTCCAGCCATATTTGTTCCTGGATGGCCGACTCCGGACATACTATGAATTCGGTGGTTGAATCCATCAGTGACTCGGCCAGTGCAAGGTTCATGCGGATCACTTTTTCAGGATCAACCGTATATTGTTCAGAGTACGGATCAAGATTGGGCTGAGTGATTACCACATCCGCCTGATCGTTTTTTTCATCATACTGATGAAAAATAAAAAGGCTTATAAAAACAGGAACCAACACCCACATGAACCACACTGATGCCCGGCAGAGCAGGTTCCGGATCACTGCTTTGTTTGCTACGGCCAGTATGAACCGGAATATCAGGATATTGGAAATCCATATCCACATAGTACCTCCAAATGCGCCGGTATACTCATACCATTGAATGAGTTCAGGCAGGGCGGCAAATCCGTTTCCGAGATTCAGCCAGCTCCAGTTCAGGTCCCAGTCGAGGTGAAAGTATTCAAATGTCATCCAGGAAGCGGTTATGGAGATAATTCCAGAGTCGTTTTTAAGCAGGTTCCTTCGCAAAATATGAATCAGGGTGAAAACTACGGTCATGTTGGAGGAATTGATCAACAAAGCCATAATTCCGCCAAACAGGGTTGAATTCCATATCCACCAGGTAGTCAGAGAGTTCCAGGTAAGAAAGGCGGTGAAAGCATATTTTATGATGGTAAACCGGCTGTTTTCTGATTTTCGGATAAGGAGTTCATGTTCTACCCAAAGAAGGGGAACCAAAGCTACCAGCAGTAATAAGGGGAATCCCCTTTCGGGCCATGCCAGGCTTAACAATAATCCCGAAACAAGGGCTGCTGTAAAATAGGAGAAGGAGGTATTTTTAAAATTCTTCATCATTCATCTCATTGAACAAAGGATCATCCGGACCTGCCTCATGACCTGAATAGTCTTCGGGCTCAACAAATAGGAAGTTATCATACGGATAACGGGTTATATGAATCTGTTTCACCTCATTATATATGGTTTTACGGAATATATCCAGGTTTTGCCGGGTAATGGCCGAAATAAAAATACAGGGTTGGTTTTCATTGGCCATCCAGGTATTCATAATTTTTTCAAGAGGCACATTCTCAGCTGTTTCAGGGCTCAGGTCACCTTCCTCTTTTGGGATAAACTGATACTGATCCATTTTGTTGAAGACGATGAAGGTGGGTTTATCAGCCGCTTTGATTTCGGCCAGGGTTTCGTTTACCACCCCAATTTGTTCTTCAAAACCTGAGTGCGAAATATCAACAACATGTATGAGGAGGTCAGATTCTCTGACTTCATCAAGGGTAGATTTAAAGGATTCAACCAAACCGTGTGGTAATTTCCGGATAAACCCGACTGTATCGGACAACAAAAAAGGTAAATTTCCGATCACGACCTTTCTGACAGTCGTTTCAAGGGTAGCAAACAGCTTGTTCTCAGCAAATACGCTCGACTTACTCAACAGGTTCATAATGGTGGATTTCCCCACATTGGTATAGCCAACCAAGGCCACTCTTACCAGTTTTCCCCGGTTTTGTCGCTGCGTTATTTTCTGTTTATCAATTTCTTTGAGCTTTTCCTTGAGAAGGCTGATCCGGTCGCGGATCACACGACGGTCAGTCTCAATTTCGGTTTCACCGGGTCCCCGAAGGCCAATGCCCCCGCGTTGTTTTTCGAGGTGTGTCCAACGACGGGTCAGCCTGGGTAAAAGATATTGATACTGAGCCAGTTCTACCTGAGTGCGAGCATGAGAAGTCCGGGCGCGACCGGCAAAAATATCAAGGATCAGGTTGGTGCGGTCGAGTACTTTACAATCGAGGGTTCTCTCAATGTTTCTGAGCTGTGAAGGGGTAAGCTCTTCATCGAAAATTACCACATCAGCCGAATTTTCCTTTATGAAAGTTTTGATCTCCAGTAATTTACCTGAACCTACACAGGTTCTCGGATCAGGATAATCGAGTCGTTGTAAAAACCGGCCAATGGTTTTACCACCGGCAGTATCCACCAGAAATTCGAGCTCATCGAGGTAATCTTCCACTTTTTCAATACTTTGAAACCGGGTACTTACTCCAACAATGACTATAATTTCCTGCTTCTTTTCTAAAACAATGTTCTGAGCCATCCAAAATTATTTCTGAGGCAAAAATAGGAATTTACGATTTATGAATGACGATTGACAACCGTCATTCAAAAATTCAAGGATTCAAAGATTCAAGGATTCAAGGATTCAAGGATTCAAAGATTCAAGGATTCAAAACACCAGACACCCCTCAATAAACTGAAAACAAAAAACACTTTAACTAATTGTATTTCAATTTATAATCTATAATTTGCATTTCAATCTATAATCTGTCATCGGTAAGTTGTTGAATTAGTTCCCACGCCTGTTTCACATGTTTTTGTTCCGTATTGGTTTGTCCTACTACAAACCGGAGGGTATATTTTCCGGCTAAAGAAGTGTGGCTCAAAAACATTTTTCCTGTTTGGTTAATTTTTTCCAGCAGTGCAGCATTCAGTCGGTTCAGTTCCTGCTCATTATCCAGACTATCAGGGTGGTACCTGAAACATACCACGGCAAAATCAGCAGGGGCGAGCAATTCAAAGCCGGGATGCTGTTCAATTTCATTGGCCAGTTCTTTAGCCCAGGTGATATGGTCGTTTATTTTTTTTCTTAGTCCTTCTACTCCAAACGTACGGATGACAAACCACAATTTAAGGGCTCTGAACCTTCTGCCTAACTGAATACCCCAATCCCGGTAATTATTTACCCGTTGATCCACCGGTGTTTTGAGGTATTCCGGCAAGATCTCAAAAGTCCTGATAAGCGCTTCGCGGTCTTTAACAAAGTAGGCACTGCAATCAAAGTTGGTGAACATCCATTTGTGCGGATTGATTACTATAGAATCAACATCAGCCATCCTGGCCGAATAATGCTGATTTTCAGGAAGAATCAGGGCGGTACCGGCCCATGCGGCATCCACATGAACCCATATTTTAAAGCGGGTTGCGATTTCAGTGATTTTTTCAAGAGGATCAATGGCGGTGGAACCGGTGGTTCCAAAAGCGGCTACCACGAGCAAAGGAACATAACCTGACCGGATATCCTCCCTTATGGTTCTTTCCAATTCTTCAGGTATCATGGCGAAATTCCCGTTCACTGCAATTTTTCTGAGGTTCTGACTTCCAAACCCGGCAATTTTAACAGCCTTTTCAACAGATGAATGGGCTTCGGCAGAGCAATAAACCGTAAAAATTTTTTCATGATAGAGACCGGAATGATTAACCTTAAAATCAGAGTACTTTTCACGTGCAGACAACATGGCACAGAGGGTGGCGGTTGAAGCAGTATCCTGAATGACCCCTGAGAAAAGATCAGGCAATCCGTACATGTTCTGCAGCCATTCCATCATTCTTTGCTCCAGTTCGGTGGCAGCCGGGGAGGTCATCCAGCTCATACACTGAGCGCCCAGGGTAGCAGTAAGCATTTCAGCCAGAATAGAAGGAAAACTGTTATTGGCCGTAAAATATCCATGCCATGAAGGGTGTTGCCAATGGGTTATACCCGGCATGATAATCTTTTCAAAATCGTGCATAATATTTTGAAAAGGTTCAGCCGAGGCAGGGGGTAACGAAGGAAGTCCGGCCAATATTTCACCGGGGGAAACCTTTGATTTTACCGGGTAACTTTCTATTTCTGAGAGATAATCGGCCATACGGTCAACCAGTTGATGGGCATTTTTCCTGAACTCGTGTAAATCCATACTTTTTGGGTATTAAGTACCTGCGAAAATAATTCATTCCTGAATATTGCATCCTCTAATTTACTTACGAAAACAGTAACAGTGAGTTTTTTATTAAAAATTATTAATTTTATCATAATTTTTTTTATTTTTGCAGCGCCTTTTTCTGGACGTTTCCAGAAACGGTATTTCCGCTGGCGTTTAAAAAATTTATGGATTCGCAGGGGGCCTTAAGTCCCCTTTTTTATTAACCCTAACATCGATGATTCAGCAAAAAGTAATTAATGACTTATTGAACGAAAAGCTCACAGGCTCTGATATTTTCGTATGCGATATTCAGATATCCAGGTCAAATGTAATTACCGTGTTTATTGATGGTGATCATGGCGTTAACATTGACCATTGTTCAGAACTCAGCCGTTTTCTTGAAGAAAAACTCGACCGTGATTCCGAGGACTATGAGCTCAGGGTATCGTCATTCGGAGCCGACCGGCCCCTGCTGATGAAACGGCAGTTCCCGAAGCATAAAGGCCGTACCCTGCATATTGTAAGGGAAGACGGAACAGAGATCACAGGAGTTTTTGAGTCGATGGATGAGCTTTCTGTATACTTAAAACCATTACCTGCGAAATCAAAAAAACAAGAAATACCCGGTCTAATCACTGTACCCTTCGACAGCATCCGTGAAGCCAACGTGGTAATTTCATTTCATTAATATAACTAATTATCAGTCAAATTCTTAAATTACATTAACCGATTTCTTACATGGAAAAAGAAAGGATTAATTTAACCGAAACCTTTTCAGAGTTTAAAGATTACAAAAATATCGACCGGCAAACCCTGATGCGCATACTTGAAGATGTATTTGTACATCAGCTGCTCAGGAAATATGGCACTACCGACAATATCGATATTATTGTCAATATTGATAAAGGCGACCTTGAAATTTACCGGAACAGGGTGATTGTTGATGACAATGAACTCACTGATCCGGCACTGCAGATAGCCTATTCCGAAGCCATTAAAATTGAACCGGATTTTGATCTCGGGGAAGAAGTTATTGAACCGGTGCGTCTCAAAGATTTCAGCCGGCGCGAAATACTGGCGATCGGTCAGAATCTCCGGTCAAAAATTCAGGAATTTGAAAAAGATAATGTGTATGCCAAATACAAGGAAAAAATTGGTGAAATAATAACCGGTGAGGTATACCAGGTATGGAAAAAAGAAATCCTGGTAATTGATGAGGAAGGGATAGAACTGATCCTGCCGAAAGGAGAGCAGATACCTTCTGACCACTACCGTAAAAGTGATGCCATCAGAGCGGTAGTTTCAAAAGTGGAAATGGAGAACGGCAATCCGGTGGTGGTGCTTTCCAGAACTTCCCCGGTATTTCTTGAAAGACTTTTTGAATCGGAAGTACCGGAGGTTTTTGACGGATTGATCACCATAAAGAAAATTGTACGGGTACCCGGCGAAAGAGCCAAAATTGCGGTTGAATCCTATGATGACCGGATTGACCCGGTTGGAGCCTGCGTAGGTATGAAAGGGTCACGTATCCACGGAATTGTAAGGGAATTGAGAAATGAAAACATTGACGTGATTAACTTCACCACCAATCCTACCTTGTATATCACCCGCGCCCTGAGCCCTGCCAAAATCAGTTCCATTGCCATTGACGAAAAAAACAAAAAAGCCGACGTTTATATGAAACCCGACCAGGTTTCACTCGCAATCGGAAAGGGTGGGTTCAATATCAAGCTTGCCGGAAAACTAACCGGTTATGAGATTGATGTATACAGGGATACAGACGTTGAAACAGAGGATGATGTTGATCTTCAGGAGTTTTCGGATGAAATCGAACAGTGGAAAATCGATGAATTAAAACGTATTGGATGTGATACCGCCCGCAGTGTGCTCAATCTGAGTACCGATTTCCTGCTGAAAAGAACCGAACTCGAAGATGAACAAATTCGAGAAATTATTAAGATTTTAAAATCTGAGTTTGAATAAAATAAATAAATTTGCCTGATTTTAGCATTAATCTGGCTTTCAGTTTTGTATGACAGAAAATATAACAGTTAGACTTGCAAAAGCCGCATTGGAATTTAACGTAGGGAAAACCACTATAGTTGAGTTTCTAAGGAAAAAGGGCTTCAAAGAAGTTGAGGATAATCCCAACTACAAGCTCTCTCCCGACATGTATAAGCTTCTTGAAAAGGAATATCAATCTGATAAAACCAAGAAAATAGAAGCTGAAAAGTTGGGTAAGGATCATTTTGCCAAGCCAACAGTTACGATTGATGATATCAAAACCAAAGCGGATAACTCCTACTCCCGGAATGAGTTTAATGAAGAAGATGAACTCCGGATTAAGGTCGTTAGCGGTAAATTTGAAATCAGAACTGCCAGGCAAAAAGATAAACCTGCTCATAAACCAGCCGAAACCCAGAAGCCTGCTGATGTACCTGTTACGGAGCCTCAGCCTGTTGCCGAACCACAGCCTGTTCCTGAAACGTTAACTATTGAGCCGGTTGTGGAGCCTGAGATCCAGGTCGGTTCTTTTATTCATAAAGACATTATCCCCTCAGAGGCTGATAAAAAGGTACTTCTTGATCTCATACCTGAAATCACGGAACCTGAACCGGAAACCCCTGAACCGGAAGTGCAACCGCTGATCCAGGAATTATCTGAACCGGAAATCCCCGTAGTTATAGAAGAAATCCCCGTAGAAAAAGAGTCTCCTGAACAACCTGAAATACCTGCAGTACAGGAGATTGAAGAAGAAATCACTTCCGAAACCGAAATAAGTCAGGAAAAACCCGGACTTAAAGTAGTTGGAAAAATTGATCTGGATTCATTAAACCTGAAAACCAAACCGGCAAAAAAAACCAGGGAAGAACGCAAAAAAGAACTGGAACAGAAACGGCAGCAGGAAAAAACCAGAAAACCGGCTGATATTCAGGAATCAATCCCAGAAAAACCGGTGGAAACCATCGAACCTGTAAAAACTGAGCCGGAGAAGCAACCGGAACCGAAACCGGTGATCAAAAAAGAAGAGCCTTCTGAAGCAAGCCAGCCTGCCACTGTAAGCCAACCTTCTGCAGCAAGCACATATCCCGATAACTTCATAAAAACCGAATTTAGAAAGCTTGAAGGATTAACCATCGTTGGAAAAATTGAGCTTCCTGGCGATAAGGCAGATAAGAGAAAACCTGTAGCCTCTTCATCAGATGACAAGATAAAATCTAACCGGAAGAAAAAACGCAAGCGTTTAAAAACCAGAGAAGGAGAAGAATCCAAACCGGCAACCGATCAAAAACCGGCCGGTGGAACCCCCTCACAACCGCCTGCTGATAAGAAACCTGGCAAAGATCTGGTAAAAACCAAACTTCCGCCACGGGGTAAGCAATTAATCAAGGAAGCTCCAAAAGTTGAAATATCTGAAAAAGATATTGCAGAAATCATCAAAGAAACTCATCAAAGGTTAACTCAGCATAAAAAATCAAAAGCTGAGAAAATACGCCGTGAAAAAAGGCGCACTTATCTTGAAGCTCAGGAAGAAGAAATGAAGAAACACGAAGAAGAATCAAAGATACTGAAAGTAACCGAATATGTAACGGCCAATGACCTTGCTACCATGCTTAATGTACCGGTAACAAAAATCATTTCTACCTGTATGTCGCTCGGACTGTTCGTTTCCATAAACCAACGGATTGATGCAGAAACTATCAGCCTTTTGGCCGAAGAATTTGGCGCCAAGGTTGAATTTGTCAGCATCGAGGTGATGGAAGCGCTTGAAACCGAAGAAGAAAAAGATGCACCGGAAGATCTGGTTCACCGTGCTCCGGTAGTGACTGTTATGGGCCATGTCGATCATGGCAAAACCAAGTTGCTCGATTATGTAAGGCACACCAATGTGGTTGCCGGTGAAGCAGGTGGTATTACCCAGCATATTGGCTCCTATGAAGTTCAGCTTGAGGGTGGTAAAAAAATATCCTTTCTGGATACCCCCGGCCATGAGGCGTTTACAGCCATGCGTGCCCGTGGTGCTAAAGTAACTGATGTGGCCATCATAGTAATTGCAGCAGAAGACAATGTTCGTCCGCAAACGGTTGAAGCCATCAATCATGCCCAGGCAGCCGGAGTTCCTATCGTTTTTGCGATCAATAAGATCGACCTGCCTACTGCCAACCCTGAAAAGATCAAGCAGCAACTGGCACAGATGAACATTCTGATTGAAGAATACGGTGGCAAATACCAATGTCAGGAAATTTCAGCCAAATCAGGGCTTAATGTGGATGAATTGCTTGAAAAAGTATTGCTGGAAGCTGAAATGCTTGATCTTAAAGCAAATCCAAAAAGAAATGCATACGGGACCGTCATTGAATCTTCACTCGACAAGGGAAGAGGGTATGTAGCCAAAATACTGGTCCAGAATGGCACTTTGAACATTGGTGACATGGTACTTGCCGGTACTACTTTTGGCAGGGTAAAGGCCATGTATAATGAAAGAAATATACTCGTTAAAAGCGCCGGGCCATCCACGCCCGTGCTTCTGTTAGGGTTGAACGGAGCTCCTCAGGCCGGTGATAAATTCAATGTAATGACCGACGAAAAAGAAGTCAAGGAGATTGCCCTCAAACGTTTGCAATTACAGCGCGAACAGGGATTACGCACCCAAAAGCATATTACACTCGATGAAATTGGTCGCCGGATTGCCAAAGGCGATTTCAAGGAACTCAACATTATTGTTAAAGGCGATGTTGACGGCTCGGTGGAAGCGCTTTCTGACTCACTGCTCAGGCTCTCAAACGATGAAGTACAGGTGAATGTCATCCATAAATCGGTTGGTTCCATTACCGAATCCGATGTACTCCTGGCGTCGGCATCCAACGCCATTATTATAGGCTTCCAGGTACGACCCTCTGTGGCTGCCAGAAAACTTGCCGAAAAAGAACAGATCGATATCAGGCTTTATTCCATCATCTATTCTGCCATCAACGAGCTTAAGGCTGCTATTGAAGGCATGCTCTCACCTGAAATTGAAGAAAAAATCACTTCTAACCTTGAAGTCCGTCAGGTATTCAAGATCAACAAAGTGGGAACCATTGCCGGTTGCCTCGTTTTAGACGGTAAAATCACCCGAAACGCAAAAGTAAGGGTCATCAGGGACGGCATCGTAGTTTTTACCGGACAGCTGGGTTCGCTCAAACGGTTCAAGGATGATGTAAAGGAGGCCAGTGCAGGTCAGGAATGCGGTTTGAATGTTGACAAATTCGATGATATCCGGGAAAAGGATATTATTGAAAGCTACGAGATGACTGAAATCGCCAGGAAACTGTAATTTCCCATTTTCATATATTTAGTACATGAATGTTCACGAAATCACTACCGGGTTTCTTGATTTTGAAGCCATTGAAAGAATTATATTTCAGAACTATTCTTTAATACTTTCTGAAGAAGTAACCCGGAAAATTACTTTTTGCAGAAATTACCTCAATAATAAACTGTCGGAGAACAATGAAGCTGTGTATGGGATCAATACAGGCTTTGGCGCGCTTTACAACCAACACATTTCAGATGAACAGCTTAATTTGCTGCAGGTTAACCTTGTTAAATCACATGCCTGCGGTGTAGGCGAAGAGGTTCCCGAAGAGATCGTTAAGCTGATGCTGCTTCTGAAGATCCAAAGCCTCTCCTATGGCCATTCGGGTGTTCAGCTCTCAACCGTCACCCGGCTCACCGAATTCTTCAACCTCGGTATTTACCCCGTTGTTTATCAGATTGGCTCACTGGGAGCTTCCGGAGACCTTGCCCCGTTGGCTCATCTTAGCCTTCCTTTGCTCGGGCTTGGAGACGTCAGGTATCAGGGAATCAAATACCCATCCTCTGTTATCCTGAAACAATTCGGACTCCAGCCGGTTGAACTTCAGTCGAAAGAAGGACTTGCACTGCTCAACGGCACCCAGTTTATGAGCGCCTACGGAATTTATCTTTGCTTAAAAATCTTCAGATTTTCAAGGCTTTCCGATATCATTGCTGCCCTTTCCATCGATGCATTCGACGGGCGCATTGAACCCTTCCATCCGAGAATACAAGAGATACGCCCTCACAAAGGACAAATAAAAACGGCTGCCCGGATCAGCAAGGTCCTTGAAGGCAGCGAACTGATCAGCCGTCAGAAAGAGCATATCCAGGACCCGTACTCGTTCCGGTGTATCCCTCAGGTACATGGAGCCGCGAAAGACTCCATCAATTATGTGGCTTATGTATTCAGAAAAGAGATCAATGCCGTAACTGACAATCCGACTATATTCCCTGATGAAGATTTAATTATTTCTGCCGGAAATTTCCATGGAGAACCACTGGCTATGGCTTTCGACAATTTGTGTATTGCCATGGCTGAAATAGGCAGTATCTCTGAACGTCGTACGTTCCAGCTGCTCGACGGTAAACGGGGTCTCCCCCATTTTCTCGTGGCCAGCCCGGGTCTGAATTCCGGATTCATGATCCCTCAATACACTGCCGCTGCCCTGGTAAGCCAGAACAAACAATTCTGTACCCCTTCGTCAGTAGATACCATAGAATCATCCCAGGGTCAGGAAGACCATGTAAGTATGGGTGCAAATGCCGCCCTGAAGGCTTATGCAGTGCTTCAAAACCTAAAAAAAATTCTGGCTATAGAACTGTTTAATGCCGCACAGGCGCTCGAATTCAGAAGACCGGCAAAAACCTCCCCCTATCTGGAGGATTTCCTCGGGAATTACCGGAAGGTGGTTCCTTTCATTTCCATGGATGAGATCATGTATGAACATATTAATAATACTGTTCATTTTCTTGAGAATACTGATTTTACGCTTCCCGGCGAGGATGTGAAAAGCTACCGTTTCTGATCAGTAGTCTCAGGGCTGATATCCGGTCTGATTTAAAGCTTTACAAAAATCTTTTGTTAAAAAATCCTAACAAAAGATTTTTTTTTGTTCTTTTGAAACCTGTTTCACTAAAAATAACAGTTCATGAGTATAGTCATTACCGGTTACGGACTTACCATCGAAAACCTGGTAAAAGTTGCCCGCCACCACGAAAAAGCAGAACTTCATCCGGATGCCCTCGATAGAATAATAAAATGCAGGGCCATGTTGGAAAAAAAGATCGAAGCCCGTGAGATTATGTATGGTGTAAATACGGGAATCGGCGAATTTTCAGAGGTTGTATTAACCGACGATCAGGTGAAGGACTTTCAGAAGTACCTGATTTACAATCATGCAGCCGGGATTGGAGATCCCATGCCGGTTGAATGGGTCAGGGGAGCCATGCTGGGACGTGTGAATGTGCATGCCCATGGTAATTCCGGGATTCGTCCGGAAATTACACTGACCCTAATTGAAATGCTCAATAAGGGAGTTACCCCGTGGGTTTGTCAGAAAGGATCTGTAGGTGCCTGCGGCGATCTTGCCCCTATGTCGCAGATTGCACTTCTGATGATGGGTGAAGGCAGAGCCTGGTATGAGGGCGTACTGTATAACGGAAAGGAAGCGCTGGAAAAAGCCGGTATTCCTGTTCCGGGGCTACAAGCCAGGGATGGTTTGGGCACTATCAATGGTTCCAACTTTTTAACTGCCATGAGTGCCATCTTTTTGTATGATGCCGGAAAATGGCTCAAACAATCGGAGATTGCAGCAGCCATGTCGCTGGAAGCGCTCAAAGCCAATATGCGTCCATATCATCCTAAAATACACGAAATCAGAGGTTTTAAAGGAGCGATGAGAAGTGCTGCTGCCCTCAGGAAATGTATGGAAGGAAGTGATCTGGCTGAAGGCAGGATCAAATGCAAAGTACAGGATGCCTATTCCATGCGGTCAACACCCCAGGTTATTGGCGCCGCTCACGATGCTCTCGACTGGGCACGTTCGCAGGTTGAAATTGAACTCAACGGAGTTGGCGACAATCCGATTTTTATTCCGGAAGATAATATTCAACTTACAGGCGCTAATTTTCAGGGTACCCCGGTTTCCTTGCCCATGGACATGGCCGGCGCCGCGATTACCATGGTGTGCGTTATGTCAGAACGTCGCATGAACCGGTTGAATAATCCCGCCCTGAGCGTTGGGTTACCTGCCTTCTTAACCAAGGGAGCCGGAATGTTTTCGGGATTGATGCTCAGCCAATATACAGCTGATATGCAGATTGTTGAACAAAGGATTCTGTCGATGCCTGCTTCAATACAGTCTATTCCGGCTGCAGCCGATCAGGAAGACTTTGTATCCATGGGAATGAATACAGCGCTCAAGAATTTCCAGATACTCGACAATGCCTATGGTATTCTGGGAATTGAATTTATGGCTGCTGCTCAGGCGCTCGATTTCCGGGACTTCGAATTTGGCAACGGAGTAAAAAAGGCTAAGGAAGTAATCAGGAAACATGTTTTGTTCCTGGACATTGACCGCCCCCTTTATGATGATCATAATACCATGAAAGCTTTGGTAAAATCAAATGAAATTCTTGATGAGGTTGAAAAAATCACCGGTGACTTATCCGTACTCTGACTATTATAAAGCTAAGTGATTTAAAAGAAATCCTCCATTATTAAACACCTAATTATCAGAATATGATTAACAAGAAAATGGAAATGCTTTCAGGAATTGTGCTGGCCCCCTGGATACAGAAAGCAACGGCGCTGCGTTGCAAGAAAAGGAAAACCGGTGGCAACCAGTTCCGTCATGCTATGGCAACGATGTCAATATTAATCGACTATGAATTTATTGATCCCATTCTTCTAAAAGCTTCAGTGATCCATGATCTGTTCGAAGACTACCCGGAAGCAGCCAATGAATCAGAACTCAGAAAACTCGACGGTGATGGCAATCAGGTAGTTGATCTGGTTTTTGAGGTTACCAAAAGAGAAGGAGAAGAAAAATCGGTATTCCTGAACAGAATATTGACAACCGGCACCCCTAAAGCCAAAATCCTGAAGATTGCTGACCGGATCAGCAATCTGACTGATCTTCATCTGGATGTGATTATCGAAGAAAAAATGGAAAAGTACCTCGAGGATACTGAAAAATATGTTATTCCGATGGCCATTGCTGTGGATAATAAAAACTTTATTCATGAACTCACTGATCTTGTGGAAATCCGGAAATTGTTTATAAAAGAATTCAAAGCCAACGTATCTCTTAGAAATGTCGTAAAAAAGAAATTGGGATTTCATTAATCTGCCAGCAATTCTATGTCAACAGAAAACCCGGAAACTTCCTTAAACAAAAACAAATCCAGGCCGGTTTGGCTTTCGGTACTCTGCATCCTCACATTCCTGGGAAGCGGACTTCAGTCATTTGTATTTCTGATAATTACGATGACTTACACGGAGTTTATGGCACAGGTAAGTACGATTGAATTGCCGATTCCAGAAATGAAAATTTTCTTTACCGGAACCAAAGCCTTCTACCTTACCGGTTTTTTGCTGCTGCTTTTTTCAACTTTTGGCGCGTCATTAATGTGGAAACTCCGGAAGACCGGATTCCATTTTTATACCGGATCGCAACTGCTGTTCCTCGCTCTGCCGATGATTTACCTAGAAGGATTTCAGCTTTCAGTGATTGATATTGCCCTCACCGGAACTTTTATTCTGCTATATTTGAGATTTTACAAAATTATGTATTAATGGATTCAGAAAAAGTATCAGAACCCGCTGAAACTCCTCCGGTTGAGAAAGTACAAAAAAACCAGACCGGAAAGCCCATCCCTCTGCTTTTACAGGCTTTCACGGTACTTGGAATGATCTACTACATACTTTTATCCTTGCTTTTTATATGGGGTTATATCCTGCCTGAAGGGCTTCTCGGATACATCAATGACTATACATCGTATACTTTTGTTTCAGCCAGTCAAATACGATCATGGCTCATTCCGGCAATCCTATTGCAATTGATAATTATTACCGGCGCAATTCTCATTTTATTCAGGAAGAAAACCGGTATTGTCATGTTCTCCCTGGGTAGTTTTATCAACCTCCTGCTCCTTCTGACATTTATGAAAACTGACTGGCTGAACCTGGGATTGGTCATTATTTTTGTATTTTTGCCCTTACTATTTTTCAGAAAAATAAGTAAACAACAGCAAAAGTATGGATTATGAATGTAGATATAGAATTCAGTCAGTTTGAACTTAAAAAATGCCATTTTGATCATGACAGCATCCTGCATGGGATAAAACACACATACAGGGTTATGGCGCATACGCTCATTCTCGGGCATCTAATACATGCAAGATCCGAGGGAAATATTGCTTTTTTTGCCGCCTTTATTCATGACATGGCCCGCAGACATGACGGGCTGTGCACTGCTCATGGACAATGGGCCGTTGAAAGCAAACTGGATGACTTTACAAAAGTATTTTATGCCAATGGGTTACATGAAAGAGATATTAACACGCTGAAGATTGCCGTTGAAAACCATTCCCAGCCAGGAGAACTTCCCAGCCTACATCCGTCATATACCACTACAGCCCTGTTAAAGGATGCAGATGCTCTTGACCGGATCAGACTTGGATCTGATAATCTGGATCCGAAATACCTGCGATTCAGAATTTCCAGAAAACTAATCCCTTACGCCACTGATCTGTTCTATGCAACCAATTATATAAATATCCGCGACTTTAATCAGATATGGTATATTGCCACGCTGATTCTTGAAAATTATCCCCGGCTGAAAACCAACTCCTGATAAAATCATTCAACTGTCTTTTATTTGCAATATTCCTTTAGAGCGGCATCAGCGTTAAGGGAACCATATTTTTTGGCATTTTGCCAATCTTCACATGCTTTCTGGTTATTTCCAAGCATAAGGTATGCAAGACCGCGGTTAAATAAAGCCATATGATGACCGGGTGACTGTTCCAGTGTTTTTGTAAAATCATCAATCGCTTCCTGCAGCCGGTTGAGCTGTGCATAGGCAAGCCCCCTGTTATAAACCGCCCCTGGCATATTGGGGTTTTTCCTGACGACAGCATTAAAATTGTCCAGCGCTTTTTGATAATTTCCTGTAAAATAATTGGCAAGAGCGTAAGCCATCAATTGAGAGGTATCAGAATTGTTAAGTGACGCTGAACGGGTCAAATCCTGTAAGGCTCCCTGGTAATCGCCGGTTCGCAGTTTGGCTCTTCCGCGCTCTTTCATATGATTGAGATTGGACGGTTCAAGTTCAATTGCCTTCGTAAATGCCTGGATCCCTTCACCAAACTTCCCCTGTGCACACAGGCTGTTACCCATTTGCGAATAGTATTCCGGGCTATTGGCAAGCTCACCGGCAAGTTTCTTCACGTCTTCCACTTTGATGGAAGTGGCCGGGTCGGCCGGGTTTCCGGATCTGGTAAGCCCGGCTAAATCACCCGGTGTTTTTATCTCCCGGGTAATTTGCAATGAATCTGTTACTACTCCTGATACCTCAGGACCTGGTGCAAGGGAATCCCCCGATTTTTGGTTCTTTTTATCACTTTCAGCAGTGCATCCAACGAAAAAGCTGATTAAGATTCCTACAACCAGATAATTATAAAAATTTGTGAATAACCATTCCCTAGAATTTCTATTTTTCATGTTCCGGATATTTGATTTGTATCTTCCACTAACGGATTTAGCATAAATGAATTATTGTAAACAAAAAAGCCGCTGCAATCAAATTACAGTGGCTTGGGTGGTATCAGCCGGAATCGAACCAGCGACACACGGATTTTCAGTCCGTTGCTCTACCTGCTGAGCTATGATACCGTTTGAGGGTGCAAATATAAAACAGTTTTTGATATCCTGACATATTTTTTAAAAAAAAGAAGGATTGTTCCTCCTAAATTGTAGCTTTGTCAATTAACCCTGTATAACCAAAAATGAATTTAGTAATTGATGTTGGAAACACTTTAATCAAGGCAGGGATATTTGAAGGTAAAAAACTGATCTGTCTTGAAACAACTACAAAATTGGATAAATCTTTTGTAGAATTCCTTCTCCGGCAATACCCTTCCATTGAAAAAGGGATTTTTTCGATTGTAGGGAAAGTGGAGCCTGAAATTATACAATTTCTGACTGAAGAAAAAAACTTCCTGGAGTTCTCAGGCTCTACGCCTGTACCGGTTATTAATCTTTACCGCACCCCAAAAACTCTTGGTTCCGACAGGCTGGCGGCTGTTGTATCAGCACACCTGTTATATCCTGAAGATGCTTTACTGGTTATTGATGCCGGCACCTGCATCACTTATGATTTTCTCACCTCTGCAAACGAATATATCGGGGGGGGAATATCACCCGGAATAAAGCTAAGGTTCAAGAGTTTGAATGATTATACCTCAAAACTCCCGCTGCTTGAACCGGCTGAAATTGATTATCTGGCCGGTAAAACCACGCATGAGTCGATCATGAGTGGCGTAATGAATGGAATAATTTGTGAAATTAAAGGATTAATTGACTGGTATTCCAGACAATATGAATCACATAAAGTAGTTATGACAGGCGGTGATTTACTTTTTTTTGAAAAACCATTAAAAAGTATCATTTTTGCAGTCCCAAATTTAGTGCTCCTCGGTCTGAATGAAATACTTGAATACAATTCCTGTCAATAGGTTATTTTTCTTTGTTGCGGTGTTATTACTGACATCCGGATTAAACCCGGTATTCGCACAAACTACTATCAATTCACCTTATTCCCGTTTTGGACTGGGTGAGTTTTCAAAAAACCGGAATTCATACTTTTCAGGTATGGCCGGGACAAGCCTGGCATATCGTTCACCTTTTCATATCAATACTGCCAATCCTGCCTCATATGCATTTTTTGACACACTGTCATTTGTATTTGAAGGCGGAGTATACGGCAACATTTCAAGGCTCCAGTCAGATACCCTGTCACTTAACTCACAATACGCATCACTTACCGGGCTTCAATTCGGGTTTCCTGTTACACGCTGGTGGAAAGCCAGCTTTGGGTTATTACCCTTATCCAGTGTAGGGTATAACATTAAAATCGATGTTTCCGATCCAGAGGCAGGCAACACCCGGTTCAATTATCAGGGCAATGGCGGTTTAAATAAATTTTATCTGGGCAGTGGGTTCAAATTAGGAGATAATTTCAGTGTTGGGATTAATGGTCATTTCATTTTTGGCAATATCGAACAAACCCGATATATCAGTTTTCCGGATTCCGTATTCTATCTGAACACGCAGATAACCAGATCCACCATCCTGCATGACCTTCATGCGGATATTGGTTTCCAGTATTTTAAAAAGATAGGCAATGGACTTGAAGCCGGAGTTGGCGGATACTACTCATTTGCCAGTAATCTGAGCGGTGAAAAAAGCTACCTGGTACAATCTTTTTTTGGCATCCCCGGATCCTCAACCTCTTTCAGGGATACTATTATTGACAGGGGTGAAGGTACAGGAACGGTAACATTGCCACCTGAAACCGGAATTGGATTCAGTCTTGGTAAAAAAGACTCCTGGCTTACCACTGCGGAAATTCGTTATAAAAACTGGGAAAAATACTCCAGCTTCGGATTATCCGATTCTTTGGATAATAGCATTGAAATCAGGGCGGGTGCAGAAATCCTTCCTGAGAAAACCGCCATTGCCAACTACTGGAAGCGAATTACTTACCGTTTCGGTTTTCATTACAACCAAACCGGCCTAAAAATAAACGGTTCCAAAGTAGATGAATTTGGCATTAGTTTTGGTTTCGGTTTCCCCATTCCCCGTTCATTATCAACTATAAATACCAGTCTGGAATTCGGTAAAACCGGAACCCTGGAACATGATCTTATCAGAAATTCATTTTTCAGGTTTACTTTGGGAGTATCGATTTATGAACGTTGGTTTGTTAAAAGAAAATACTATTAATATCATAATTGTTTAATTAAAATTTGAAATGAAAAAGTCAGTATTCTTATTGTTACTTCTTGCCGGAATTCTATTGACCACATTTGCCGGGAACCGGAGTTACCCGGTACTCAATAATTCCGGAGTTACTTTCCTGCAGACCGGTCCTGATGATGAACCCCAGTTTGGCAAGGATAGTATCAAATGTGTGGAAAATCTCTCATTGTACCGCGAATTTTTTAAACAATGGAAAGCCAGTAAGTATACCAGTAATGCCATTCATGATATTATTCCTCCCTGGAGATGGGTTTTTAATAATTGTCCCAAAGCTTCAAAAAACACGTATATTGAAGGAGTATCCATCATGGATTATTTGATCAGTACTGCCAAAAACCCTGATGAAAAAAGCAAATATATCGACACACTGATGCTTTTGTACGATCAGCGGATCAAATATTTTAATCAGGAAGGTTTTGTACTTGGACGTAAAGGAATGGATATGCTGAAATACCGGCCCGATGCCCTCGAAAGCGCTTATCCCGTGTTAAAACGTTCCTTCGATCTTGAATTGGGAAATTCAGATCCGGCTGTTTTGGTGTACCTCTTTGAAACTACAATTAAGCTTGCCAATGCCGACAAAGTGGAAGATGCTGCCATCATCGACTCTTATGAATCTGTAATGCCTGTTATAGAAAATAACATCACAACACTGGCTGAAAAACCAGAAAAACAAAAAGAGTGGACCAATATCAAGGAAATATTTGAAACGGCATTTCAGCCTTATGCCACCTGTGAAGTACTTGTACCCTTGTTTGAAAAAAAACTGGCTGCAACCCCCGAGGATGTTGAATTACTTAAAAAAATCATATCAACACTGGATAAAAAACGTTGTACCGATGCCCCGCTCTATTTCGATGCCATCATCAGGCTGAACACACTGGAGCCGAGTGCTACTTCAAGCTTTTTTATTGCCAAAGGTTACCTTAAAATGAACGAGTTCGAGAAAGCATATCCCTATCTTGAAAAAGCTACCGAAATTGAAGATCCTGAGAAACTTTCTGATGTGTACCTGCTTATGGCCACCTATCACCGTGAAAAAAACAATCTTATAAAATCCAGGGAATACGCACAGAAAGCAATCCAGAACAAGGCTTCCAACGGCCCGGCCTACATTCTGATCGGCGACCTGTATGCTTCAACCGCTTCTGAATGTGGTGATAATGATCTGACAAAACGAGTCGCTTTCTGGGCAGCCGTCGACATGTACAGCAGAGCCAAGCAAAATGATCCGTCGATGGCTGAGGATGCCGATAAGAGAATTGCCATTTATGCCAGGCAGTTCCCTACCAAAGAAACCATTTTTTTCTACGACCTTAAAAACGGAGACAGTTATAATGTAGGTTGCTGGATCAATGTCAATACTATTGTCAGATCCTCCAACTAAAATGCACCCTATGAACGGTGATTGATTTTCAAGTAATTTCCTGTAAACTCATAAAAAGTATCATTACAGTCACCGCTGTAATGATACTTTTTTCTTGTGAGAACAGGATGCAGGAAATCAGAAATACTGCTACAACAGACAGCACCCCGGTGGAGAAAGCCCAGAATGTAAGAATCATCTACAGCGATTCGGGAAATGTTAAAATTGTACTCACCAGCCCGAAACTGACCAGAAAGGAAGGAGAAGAGCCCGTAATTGAATTTCCTGATGGCTTACGAATTTTGTATTACAATAAAGAAAACCGGGTAACCTCCGAACTTACAGCGAGGTATGGCATCAATTACCTGAAAAAAAATCTGATGGAAGCACGGAATAATGTGGTAATCAACAACTTTGACAAACAGGAGGTGATCAATACAGAAAAAATGATCTGGGATCAAAAGCAAAAAACGGTATATTCTGATGTGTTTGTTAAACGAACCAATCCCGACGGTGTACTATATGCCGAAGGATTTGACGCCGATGAAAATTTTACCACTTATACTTTGCGGAAACCGAAAGGAATTATTTCGGTTGATACCGATGAAGGTCAGTAATTAATAATTGATTTCAGAATCTGATGGATACCTGGATTATCTTAATATTAGCGGCATTACTGGGAAGTTTATTTGCAACCATTGAACTGGCTTTTATCTCTTCAAACCGGTTAAAGTTTGAGATCGAAAAAAATAAAGGAAGCTATATCGCCAGGGTTTTATCAGGATTTTCAGCAAATCCTTCTACCTTCATTTCTTCGCTGCTGGCCGGTAAAGTTATCTTTCTCATCATTTTTATTATCATTTCAGCCCGTCTTGTGACAGACCTTACTGAAATTTCCACATTTTCAGAACCCGGGCAGACTTGGCTTCATTATTTGATCTTGATACTGATCATCGTCACATTTGTTTTGATTACCGGAGAAATACTTCCGAAAATCATGGTTTTTTCAGATCCCAATAAAGTTTTGAATTTCCTGATAATCCCATATTTACCTTTACATTATGTTTTATTTCCATTGACTTTCATCGTTAATCAGGTTTCAGGACTCGTACTCAGGCTCTTTTTTAAAACCAGACCAGGAATACTGAATTATCACTTTAATCCCGTAGGTCTTGAAGAATATCTTAAAGAACTGGCGAATTATGAGCGCAACGAAACTGAAGTAAACCAGGAGATTCAGATGTTTCAGAATGTCATTGATTTTAAGTTGGTAAAGATCCGGGAGTGTATGGTGCCGCGAACGGAAATTAAAGCTATTGGCATTCATGAACCCATTGAAGTTCTGAAGCAAATGTTCATCGATACCGGATTGTCAAGAATACTTGTTTTTACGGAAACTCTCGATGACAGTTTTGGATACATCCATTCCAGCGACATTTTTAAAAATCAGAACAACCTAAGGGAATTGGTCAGACCATTACTATTTTTTCCGGAGGCCATGCCGGCCAATACTGCTTTATCTTCCTTTATTGCGGCTAAAAAAAATATTGCGGTTATTCTGGATGAGTTCGGAGGTATTTCAGGACTTGTAACCATGGAGGATATCCTTGAAGAAATACTGGGCGATATTACCGATGAGTACGACAAGGAGGAACTTCATGAGAAAGTCATTTCAGAAAATGAATTTGAGATGTCGGCACGGCTTGAAATTGATTATCTTAACGAAAAATATAAGATTGGCCTCCCGGTATCCGGTGAATATGAAACCCTTGCAGGACTTATCATCCAGCATCATGAGAGCATTCCGGTAATCAACGATGAAATTTGGATCGGAAAATTCAGGTTCAAGATCCTTGAAGCCCATGAAACCAAAATAATTATGGTAAAGATCAGAATCTCAGAAACAGATTAAGGACTTTTTTCACAATTCTGTTAATTAACCATTACTTTTTAGTCAATAAAATTTTCTTCCTTTTACTAAAAATTATACTTTTGCACCCTTATTTTAAAAAAAGCTAAAAGATGGCGTTAATCGGAAAAATCAGAAAGCACTCAGCATTAATCGTAATTATAGTGGGTATTGCCCTTGCTGCCTTTGTACTCGGTGATTTCCTGAATCCCTGGAATTCAAGGGGTCAAAGGGTAAATACTATTGGAGAAATCAATGGTGATGAATTATTAATCAATGATTTCAACCAGAAAGTGGAACAGGAAACCCAACTCAGGAAAGAGCAGCAACAAAAAGAAAACTTTACTCCGGACGAACAATTTCAGATCCGGCAAACCATTTGGAACCAAATGGTTAATGATGCAATTATGGGAAAGGAATATGAAAAACTGGGACTTACCGTATCAGTGGATGAACTGAATGATATGGTACTCGGCTCTGCACCGCACCGCCTCATCCAGCAATCATTCACTGATCCCAATACCAACCAGTTTGATCCGAAAATGGTGAGGAATTTCCTGGACAATCTCGACCAGCAGAACCCCGAAATGAAAGACCGGTACCTGATGATTGAAAAATACATTAAGGATGACAGGATCAAAACCAAGTATAACAACCTGATTCAAAAAGCCTATTATATACCCAAAGCATTTGCTGAACAGGATTATATTGAAAAAACCCGTAACCTGAAAATGAGAGTGGTTGCCAAAAGATATACCACACTTGCCGACAGTCTGATTAAACTTACTGATGCAGATTACAAGGCTTATTATGACGAAAACATAAATAATTATGAACAGGAGGAAATGGCTGAAATTGAATACGTGGTATTCGATGTAGCCCCGTCACAAACCGACCGGGATAATATTGCCAAAGAAGTGGAAAAGATTACTGCTGACTTTCAGAATGCCACTAATATTCCTTCCTATGTAAACACTGTATCTGACGACAGTTATGACAGTACTTTCAAAACCGAATCCAAATTATCACCCATGATCGCTTCACAGGTGTTTGCCGCACCGGTTGGCACTGTCATCGGCCCTGTAATTGACAATGAAGTCTATAATATTGCCAAATCCATTGAGTTTCAAAATCGTCCGGACTCTGTTAAAATGAGTCAATTGTTAATTACCTATAAGGGAATTCAGGGTTTTGACAGTATAACCCGTTCAAAAGATCAGGCCAGGGTTACTGCTGACAGCATCATGAACGTTTTGAAAAAATCTCCGGATTTGTTTGAGGTAATGGCACTGGCTAAATCCGATTATCCAACCGTAAAGGAAGATAAAGGCGATTTAAAATGGATGACCGACGGCGATCCAAATTTCGCTCTTTTCTTCAATTCCGGTGTACCGATGAAAGTTAATGAAGTAAAAGTAATAGAAAGCCGTTTGGGTTTCCATGTTATTAAAGTGACTGAAAAAACCAAACCACTGAACAAAGTAAGGGTAGCCATCATTACCCGGAAAATTGAACCCAGCCAGGAAACATTCCAGGATACTTATCAGAAAGCCAGTCAGTTTGCCAGTGAAAACAACACCCTCGAGAAATTTAATGAAGCGGTTACCAAACAAGGCCTTAACAAGCGGTCATTCGAACGTTTGCTCAAAATGACTGACCGGATTGCCGGGCTGAATCAGGCAAGGCAGATAGCCAGATGGGTTTTCATTACTGAAGATATGGAACCAGGTATGGTTTCCCCGGTATTTGATGATGGAAAAGCCTATGTGGTGGTAGCCCTCAAAGCCATGTATGAAAAAGGATTTGCCCCGCTTGAAAAAGTGAAAAAGCAGATTGAACCGATGGTAATCCGCAAGAAAAAAGGTGAAAAATTTGCTGAAGAATTTAAAGCTCTTAAATCCAGTGACATCAATGAAATTGCTACAAAAACCCAACTAAAGGTGGACACCCTGACCAATGTAAATTTCTCCATGCGTATGTTACCCAACTTCGGCCGGGAAAATGAACTGATTGGAGATGCAGTTACCAGAAAAGCCGGCCAGGTGTATGGTCCTGTAATTGGCTCCGCAGCTACTTTCATGTATATTATCGATTCCATTGCTGAACCTCCGGCCATTGCCGACTATACCCAATACAAAACCCAATTGGTATCGGCATTCAAATCAAAAGTAACCGGAAACCAGGTGTTTAAGGCGCTTGAAAAGAATTCAAAGATAGATGATAACAGGATCATGTTCTATTAATCCAGTTATTAAAATTTTAGAAAACCCGGCTCGTCACCGGGTTTTTTTATGCCTCCTCATTTCCCTTGAAAAAAATGTCAGTAGCTTCAGCGTACTAAAAAGTAATTTTGCACTGTCCGACAAAAAGAATGTTATCTGAACCAAGTGAACTCATCTGAATACAATGTTTTGAAAATGAATGGAGTACTTATCGTTCTGATAAGTATCTGTATGTATTCAGGATTGAGATTTTCTGTTGCTCAGGAAATTTTCTTTGGAAAACATTTTTTCATTGAATACCAGCGAGGGAACCTGCCCATAGTGATAACAGTTTCGCACGGCGGGAATCTTAACCCTTCTTCAATCCCTGATCGAACCTGTTATTCTCCGGTATTGGTTTCAGATTTATATGTTAATGAACTGGCACAGCAAATTTCTTTTTCATTGTACAGGATTACCGGCTGTAATCCACATATGATACTTTGTCATCTGAAAAGAACCAAACTGGATTGCAACCGCCCGCTGGAAGAGGGCGCGTGTGATGATCCGCTGGCTGTTTCCGCCTGGAACGAGTTTCATGAATTTATAAAAACCGCCCAGCATCTTGCCGGACTTGAAAACGGGGACAATACCTTTTTCATCGACCTTCACGGACATGGCAAACCTTACCAGAGAATTGAACTTGGTTATGCATTGTATGGACATGAACTGGAATTATCTGATTCTGTCCTGAATACAACCATGTACATTGAGAGAAGCTCTATTAATGAGCTCAGCAACCACAACATCCTCCACCTGGATCATGCAGAACTTTTAAGGGGAGAATTCTCACTCGGAACATTATTAACCGATGCGGGATATCCCTCTTTACCCAGCCAGCAGATTCCATCGCCGGGTGATACAACCACTTATTACAGAGGCGGCTATATCACCCGCACACACACCTGTGCCAATCCCGGCAATAATGTTAATGGTGTGCAAATGGAAATAAACTTCACAGGTATCAGGGATTTGCCTGAAAACCTCACACGTTTTGCCGATACACTGGCTGAAGTTATGGCAGACTACCTAAAAATCCACAGAAATTATATGATGACCGGTTGTGGTGCAACCTTTGAAACCAGCATGGAAAATCTGGAGGTATATCCCAATCCGTGCAGCCGTTCACAATCCTATGTACAGATGTCAGGATTGCCTCCAGGTCAGTATCGATACCAAATATTAAGCCTCACCGGACAACTGATCAGTGCCGGCAGGGTTGAATTCAATAAAATTCCCGTACCCGGCCACCTCTCTGAAAATATCTGTTTCCTGGTAATCGAAGATGAAAGAAAACAGATGCTCTACACGAACAAATTGCTTTTCACCTTCTAAAATATACTTTTCTTATTGAATCATTGTCTTTTCATTGTCAAATTGCCGAATTGTCAACACTCAGGGGCAGTCTTAATATTCGTTTAATCATTTCACGCACCAAAGACTCATAGTCTCAAAGACTAACAAAAAATTGATATACAATAATATATCTCATTATGTGTCTTCGTGTCCTGGTACCTTGGTGGCTAAAAATAGTATTTTAAGACATTGCCCTTTGGTCAATGGCTCTTTCAACAAATGATTCAATAGCAGCCATCGTTTTTTCTCCGGCTTCCAGAAATCCCATATGTCCGACATTTCCAAGGATCAGTACTTCTGAATGCACAGGAAGTATCGCTTGTGCCAGTACTTTTTGAAGAGGTATCCGGCTGTCCTGGCTCCCTAAGATGAACAATATGGGATAATCCACTGAGATAAGCAGATCGAGCATGGATTCCCTTTCACTCATCCCTTTCTGGGCAGCAATGATATTTTTTGACGACATGCCTCTGGCCCGGTTCTGTAAAATCTCAATCTCAGATGAAAGTCTCTCCCGGTTTTCCGGAGCAAATAAATCCGGTATAAACTGATTGATAAAACCGCTATGATTTTGCTGAATGATGGCTATGGTACGCCGGCGGTTTTCCCGGGCTTCCTCGGTGTCGGCAGCAGCCGAAGAGTGAAATAATACCAGTGAGGATACCTTATCCGGGTACTTTTTTGCAAAGGCCAATGACACATAGCCCCCCATGGAATGACCCACGATGTTAATTTTATCGAGACTAAGCTCTTCCACCACCGCATTTACACAATCGGCCATCAACCACATGGGATGGGCATCGCCGTGCGATTCGCTTCGTCCATGCCCCGGAAGATCGATGGCTATAACCCGGAATACTGAAGCCAGCTTATGAAAATAATCTTTCCAGATATCAAGCGATTCCATAAAACCGTGCAACAGGACTAAGGCAGGACCATTCCCCTCATCACGATAGTGAACCATCTTCGAATTATAAACCAACTGATGAAACATAACTTGTCAAATTAGCAATGAGTAATGAGCAATGAGCAATTTATCAATCAACATTTTTCATAAGGTTTTCGATTTCATCGATTTCGCGAGGGATACCTGCAGTAAGATCATAAGGTTCATTTTCAGTGACCAGAATATCATTCTCAATCCTAACCCCAATACCTTCTTCGGCAATGTATATTCCTGGTTCAACCGTAATGATCATTCCGGGTACCAGCTTATCATACCGGGTACCCGAATCATGTACATCCAGCCCTAAAAAATGACCAATGGTATGCATATAATATTTGGTATATAAGGGTTTATCCTTATCCTGCTTATCCACATCTTCTTTGGTAAATAATCCCAGATCTATCATTTTGGATTCCATCATACGGCAAACTTCTTTGTTAATGGCATCGATGGTTTGGCCAGGTTTAAACCAGGGAATGATGGCTTTCTGAACATCCAGTACTGCATGATATACAGCCCGTTGCCTGTCGGTAAATTTTCCATTAACCGGTATCGTTCTCGTAAGGTCAGCGGCATAATTGGCATATTCAGCTCCAAAATCGAGCAGAAGCAAATCGCCATCCCTGCATTCTTCATTATTGGTGTTATAATGCAGGTAGCAGGCATTTTTTCCGGAGGCAATTATGGGAGGATAAGCATGCCCTCCGGCACGGTTCAACGTAAATTCATGGTCGATCTCAGCCTGAACCTCAAATTCCATCCTGCCAGGTTTTACAAACTTTAGTACCCTTTGAAACGCTTTGGCAGTGGCTGAAATGGCACGGGTAATCAGCATCAGTTCGTGCCCTGACTTTACTTTCCTTAATGAAGTAAGTATTGGAGCTGAACGTTTAAAGGAGTGTGCCGGGTAACGGGAACGCAATTCATTGGCAAATCTCACTTCCCGGTACATTACCTCGTTAGTATATTTCGGATATTCATTCTGATTGAGATACACATGTTCCGCAAAACTCATAATATCAGGCAATACCGAATCGAACCCTGCAAGGTTCATCGTATGTGATACTCCAGAGATATCTTTGGCTTCCCGGTGTGAAAGTTTTTTCCCATACCATATTACCATGGTTTCATCAGGTTCAATGATAAACAATACCTCTTTCATTTTAGGGTTCGGATGATCGGGCGCCAGCACCAGTATTGATTTTTCCTGATCGATACCGGTTAGGTAAAAGAAATCGGAATTTTGGCGATAAATACCATCCTGATCGCCGTTGCGCCATAATATATCTCCGGCCAGAAAAACCGCTACAGAACCGGGTTCCATCCGGCTGATGAATTTCTGGCGGTTTTCGATAAACATTTCCGGATTGATAGGGGAATATCTCATAATGAATTATTTAAATTGAGTAAAAATTAAGACAGATATATAAATGCATGAAATATTTAGATTAATAAATTTATACATTTGCTTCACTTTGCAAAAAAACACTTTTTAGTTTTAATGAAGAAAAAAAACACGCTCTGAAAAATTTTAGTTCATATGGCAACATATAATTTACATTACTCATCCGTTACGAAAAAGGTGATCATGGCTCTGGCGGGTCTTTTTCTGATCACTTTTCTGTTTGTTCACCTGGGGATCAACTTACTGATCCTGTATGATCCAACCCGGGAATTGTTCAATGTAGCTGCACACTTCATGGCGACTAATCCCTTGATTCAAATCTTTCAGTATGTTCTTTTCGGTGGTTTCATTTTACATATTATTCTTGGAATCATACTGCAGATCCAAAACTGGATGGCACGCCCGGTAAGGTATTACGTAGAAGGCTGGTCGCAAACTTCTTTCTTTTCGAAATTCATGATACACACCGGGATAGTAATTCTGGTTTTTCTGGTGTTGCATCTCATCAACTTTTTCTTCAAGGCAAAATTTGGTGATCTGCCGGCTGTTCCTTACGAAACAGGGCCTGCAGGTGTCATGGTTGAATTTGAAGATATGGGGAGGCTGATTGTTGAGAAATTTACTAACATTACCTATGTTATTATTTACATCATCTCTCTTCTTTTGCTGGGCTTCCACCTGAACCATGCGTTCCAGTCTGCTTTTCAGTCGCTGGGGCTGGAGCATACCAAGTACACCCCGTTCATCAAAGGATTGGGAACTTTTATTTCGTATGTAATTACCGTTGGATTTATTCTCATCCCTCTGGTCATCTACTTTAACGCATCGGTTTTTTTGTCATACATTGAATAATCACAAAGCTATGATACCACTCAATTCTAAAATTCCAACCGGGCCGGTAACCCAGAAATGGACTGCTTACAAAGGTTCACAAAACCTGGTGAATCCGGCCAATAAAAGAAAACTTGATATTATTGTCGTAGGGACGGGTCTTGCGGGCGCATCAGCGGCTGCCAGCCTGGGCGAAATGGGTTTCAACGTCCTTGCATTTTGTTATCAGGACAGCCCGCGAAGGGCACACAGTATTGCTGCTCAGGGCGGAATCAACGCAGCCAAGAATTATCCCAACGACGGTGATGCCATATACCGTTTGTTTTACGATACCATCAAAGGAGGCGACTACAGGGCACGTGAAGGCAATGTGTACCGTCTTGCCGAGGTAAGCAACAATATCATAGATCAATGCGTGGCTCAGGGGGTTCCGTTTGCCCGCGAATACGGCGGATTACTCGATAACCGGTCGTTTGGCGGCGCTCAGGTTTCCCGTACTTTTTACGCCCGTGGACAAACCGGACAGCAACTGTTGATTGGCGCTTACGGCGCATTGAGCAAAGAAATTCACAAAGGCTCCGTTAAAATGTACACCCGTCGCGAAATGCTGGATCTGGTGGTAGTGGATGGCAGAGCCAGAGGCATTATTGTACGGAATCTCGTGACCGGCGAAATTGAAAGACATGCCGCTCATGCCGTGATTTTGGCCACTGGTGGATACGGCAACGTTTACTTCCTTTCCACCAACGCCATGAATTCCAATGGCAGCGCAGCCTGGAGGGCTCATAAAAGAGGCGCCCTGTTTGCCAATCCCTGTTTCGTACAGATACATCCTACCTGCATACCGGTTCATGGCGATTACCAGTCGAAACTGACCCTGATGAGCGAAAGCCTCCGGAACGACGGACGGATCTGGGTTCCCAAAAAGAAAGAAGATGCAGAAGCAGTAAGGAAAGGAACGCTGAAACCTGTTGATATAAAAGAAGAAGACCGTGATTATTACCTCGAAAGAAGATATCCGGCCTTTGGTAACCTGGTTCCGCGTGATGTGGCTTCGAGAGCAGCCAAGGAAAGATGCGATGCCGGTTTTGGCGTTGGGAGTACCGGGCTGGCTGTGTACCTCGATTTTTCTGATGCTATCAGGCGTTATGGAAAAGCTACCATTGAAGCCAAATACGGCAACCTGTTTCAGATGTATGAAAAAATTGTGGATGAAAATCCCTATGAAGTACCTATGATGATCTATCCGGCTGTTCACTATACTATGGGCGGGTTGTGGGTAGATTATGAACTGCAGTCGAATATTCCGGGATTGTTCGTAGCCGGTGAGGCCAACTTCTCCGATCACGGCGCCAACCGGCTGGGAGCCTCCGCTCTGATGCAGGGTTTGGCCGACGGGTATTTTGTACTACCCTATACCGTTCAGAATTACCTGGCCGATCAGATCAAAGTTCCCCAGTTCAAAACCAGTCTCCCTGAATTCGATGAGGCAGAGAAATCTGTCCAAGATCAGATTAACCGTTTGTATTCCATTAAAGGAAATACTTCAGTGGATGCCTTCCACCGGAAATTAGGAAAGATCATGTGGGATTATGTAGGCATGGCCAGGAATGAAGAAGGCTTGAAAAAAGCCGTTGCTCTGATTGCCGATCTAAGGAAAGAATTCTACAGCGATCTGAAAATCACCGGTATCCCTGACGGCGTGAATGCCGAACTTGAAAAAGCCTACCGCCTGGCCGATTTCCTTGAACTGGGAGAATTAATGGCTAAGGATGCCTTGATCAGAGAAGAATCGTGCGGCGGTCACTTTCGGGAGGAATACCAAACCCCCGAAGGAGAAGCGCTTCGCAACGACGAAAAATTCATGTACGTAGCTGCCTGGGATTATGCCGGAGGCAAGTTTGAAATGCAAAAAGAACCCCTGGTGTACGAAAGCATTGAGATTAAGCAACGCAGTTACAAATAATTCATTCACCGAAAAAAAATACCCGATATATGGACTTAACTTTAAAAATATGGCGGCAGGACAATGCCAAAGCCAAAGGTAAATTCCAGACCTACAAAGTTACGAACATTTCACCCGATTGTTCTTTTCTGGAGATGCTCGATATCCTGAATGAGAAACTGGTAGCTGAAAATCAGCCGGTGATTGCTTTTGACCACGATTGCCGTGAAGGCATATGCGGCATGTGCAGCCTGTACATCAACGGTCGTCCGCACGGACCTGACAAGGCGGTAACTGCCTGCCAGCTTCACATGCGCAAGTTCAGAGATGGCGATACTATTGTGATTGAACCATGGCGTTCGCGGGCATTCCCGGTAATCAAAGACCTTATGGTGGATCGCTCGGCATTTGATAAAATCATACAGGCCGGTGGTTATATTTCGGTGAAAACAGGAGGGGTTCCAGATGCCAATGCCATTCCAATCCGGAAAGACCGCGCCGATTTATCAATGGATGCCGCTGCCTGTATTGGATGCGGAGCCTGTGTGGCCGCCTGTAAGAACGCTTCGGCCATGCTTTTTGTATCGGCCAAGGTATCGCATCTGTCGTTACTGCCTCAGGGCGAAGTGGAAGCTTTACGTCGTGTTCAACTGATGGTGGCCAAAATGGACGATTTAGGTTTTGGCAACTGTACCAATACCGGCGCCTGCGAAGCCGAATGCCCAAAGGAGATATCCATCACCAACATTGCCCGGATGAACCGTGGGTTTATACATGCCAAACTGGGCGCACAGATTACGAAAGAGAAATCGTTCTCGATGTAGAAACTTTTCTTCAAGCATACTTTTTAAAAGGCTGTCTATTAATAAGATGGCCTTTTTTTTATCTCTCATAAAGTCCATCCGAAAATAATATGAAATATCAGTACCAATATCACTTGTACAAAATTGTAGTTCTGCGAAAATTTGTAGATCTACAGGGTAAATACTCCCGCAGATCCCGCTGATTTTCGCAGATTTTTTAACATCTTTATTCAATATTGCACCGCAGGCTAAAATGCATTACTCTCCTTAACAAAACAATATAACCTGGCCATTTGGACGGTTGCAGTTTAAACAAATAACCTCTAAATTATTCCTGAATTATCAACTGCCTGTACTTCAATACATTCCATTCATCCAGCATAGATTTAAATTGAGGGTACTGCGATTCGAAAATGACCTTCTTTTTTAATTCTAGTTTGCGCGTAATCTTAATGATATCCCCATTTTGTTCAAATGCGATATGCAGTGTACCCAGTTCATTCTCCATCTTCATGTTTACCGGCTTGTTCACCATTTTCATTCCTTTGGGAATGCTGATCTCATATACATAATCTTCATCGATGGGGTAAGGCAGTTCAAGGGGTGATTTCCTCGATTCATTGAGAACGGCAAGCTGAAAACTTTCCAGGCCATTTCTGAAAACCGGAAGGGTAAAAAACCAAAAATTATCCTGATTTCGAAAGGCTTTTTCCTTCTTCAGCATGGCAGTTCCCTCTGCGATATACTCATTGAAATTTCCCATTTTAATGGTATTGATATCTTTACCGCTTAATCCTCCGGAAATGAGACCCGTTAAGGCAGTGCTGTCCTGAAAAAGGTCGAACCATGGATTGGCCGCTCCTTTTAACTCAAATTCCAGTTTGCCGTCCAACGAATTGCCGTCCTTGTTCCAGGTAATTTTAGCGGAAAGATCAAGATTATTCTCCTCAGCCTCCACAGGTTGGATACCAGATGTTGAATTTGCAGTCCAGGGAACCAAACTTTTACCGGCCAACAGATATTTCTGGTTGGCACTGTTTTTACCGGAAGGAGTAAGAAACAAAGTGGCATAATTCTTTGTAATTACCTGAACCTGAATCTCATTGAACAGATGTACATTTCCGATATTCTGATCAAAATAAGATGTGTTGGCTACAAAAACCGGTTGTGCATTCATTTTCAGGTAATTCAGCAAGGCGCTCATGAGTACTGCTTTTTCCAGCCGGGTAGCATAGGCTGACTGGTAAACATCCCCAGTTAACCTCGGTTTATAACCATAATAAAGAGCTGGTACATTGACCGTTTCGATATTCGTATTCAGCCAGTTATTTACTTTCAGAATAATTTTCAGTTCATCGGTTTCACCCTTGGCCAGTTCATCCGCTTTGGCGGTGAGTTCCTTATTTAGAGTGGGATTCAGGGTTTCAAAAGATCCCATCCAGTTCATCAACTCCTGATGAGTGACGGTACTGAAACTGATCTGAGGTGTTGAATTTAAATCCCTTTCGCGAAGAGGTTCACTACTCAGTGCCGGAACCGATTTAAACAGCCACCGGTATGAATCTTTTCCACTAACTGTTTGACGATCAGGGGGCTGGGTGAGATTAAGAATTTTGTAGTTGAGCTTTTTACCCTGGGGTATATTTATAATGACTTCGTAATTTTCCACCGGTGAAGACTCCCCAATCACTTCAAGCCCCATGAGGTAAGGATAATATTCTGACCTTGTCTCAACAGTATAATCCAGAAATACAGTAGCGCCCAGGTCAAGGCCGGTATGGGTGACCACCATTTCCCGCAGTCCGTTGAAATAAGGGGCATCAGCAGCAAAACCAGGCAATACTTCATTAAACGCATTTTCAGGATTTACCACTTTTTTCCCATCGTTCATAATGGTGTAGGAACTGTTGATTTTGAGTGTCTGATACTGAGGATTATATACAATGAAGGTTTCACCATATAACCGGTTCATCGCAAGGAATGAGATGAACTTCAGTTCCTTGTAAACCCTCATTGAGGCAGAACCATCCGGGTTCAAAGTGTATTCTTTTACCAGCTTTTTATATACTGCATCAGGATTTTGCGTAAAAGCGGCACTGATAACAATCAGTGAAATGAAAAGAAGGGATAGTATTTTTTTCATGTGACTTGCAATTAAAGGGTTCCTATAAATGGTTGTGCGCCTAATTCTTTCTGAGCTTCCACACACTTTTTGAAGTCGGTCCAGTCTTCGGGCTCATACACTCTTTTTCTGAAGGTGGACGATTGGGTAATGGTGAGGATATTGTTTTTCTGACTCCAGGAGAAATTTCCTGAATTAAAGGTTCCGTTGATTTGTTTTGCTTCAGCAGGGTGCTTCACCTTCATTCCTTTAGGGAGTTCGATGGTTTCATTGAGTTCAACCAGTCTGGAAGTACGATCGCGGAAACCATATTTCCGGCTCTCTAAGGTAGTACTCATCCCGAGGTAAGGCATTCCGGCGATGAACAGGTTGGTTGTAGTCAGCGGATTGAAAAACAGGTTATTGGCACCATCAATAGCAAATCCCGGGATCTCAAAACTGATTTTAATTAAAATGGGCGCTGCCATATGGTTATAAGGTTCGCCATAACTCATGGCTTTTATTTTGGCGGTTGGGTACACTTTAAGTAATTCCCTTTCTACCAGCATGTTCCAGTCCGACATGTAATTCCTGGTAAATAATCCCCTTACAGCAGCATCTGACTGGCCTTCGGCCGTTAGTTCAAGGGTACCGGCGAGATTTCCATTTTTATCCAGTTTTGATTTCACATTCATTCTGAAATAATGATTTTCGGGTGGTGAAACCGGGGTGATCATCAGATCGGCGCCTTCGGGCACACCCATCAGATAATTCTGCTGTTGCTCAGCGCTCGACCAGAGCTCTCTGACAAACGGCACCCAGGTAGGGTCCAGCAGTTCATAGTGTCCGCTTCTCCGTTTCACTACGGTAACACTGTGGTTGAACTGGTCAGCGGGGATGTCTTCAATCCGGGAACCGGCCATGGTCATGGCAGGATACGATTCAAATCCGGCAGCACGCAGGAATGCGATCAGCAGGCTGGCTTTATCTTTACATACGCCGCAGCGGTCGGTGAAGTTCATGGCGCAGCTGTGAAGGGTATAGCCCTCCCCTTTTCCCATAGAGATGCCGGAATACCGCATGTGGTCGGCCACCCAGTGGGTCAGTACAGTAATACTGTCGAGTTCCGTCTTGGCTCCTTTTAGCAAATCCGAAACGAACTTTCTGGCATCCGGAGTAGGCTCAAAACTTTTGAAATCTTCATTCACCTTATAAAACCAGAGTGATTTGGCCTCCCAGTCGGGGCTGGTGGACAACAGCAATTTGGGAGCCACATCATCCCATGCTACCATGGCTGGTTCCGGCTTCAATGGTTTGAAATTCTTCATCGAAAATGAATAGAATGTTTTCTCAGGCAGGAATCTCTTTTTGCTGGTACATTCGCCATGGTAAAACTCATATTGAAGGGGTTTATCTTTAGGCATGTATACATCGTATACTTTCACCAGATAAGGATCTCCGGAGTAGAAAGGAACGATATCGTAAAAATGTCCGCGCATGGGCGGAATGTACTGATCGTCATCATTCTGAAGCAGGGCATAGGTAAATCCCTTCTTGTAGATAAATACCTCAACGGCATCGCCGGGTTCCAGCCTCCCCACTTCAATCATGATCTCTCTGGCGCCCCAATAGATAGCGCGGGCCGGAGCCGGGTAATCGAGTACCTTTTTCAGATCCAGTTCGCGGGTTTCGCCCGATTTTTTATGGATAAGCACTTTTTTAAGTTCTACATAAGCCGAGAGCGGATCATATCCGTATTTTACGGCTTTCATCCGCAGAGCTCCCTGGGTGGTTAATATCTTGGTTAACTGCCGGATATGAAAATGCGAAAGGCCGGTTTCCATCACATCTACCCGGGTACTGTCGAAAAGCACCAACAAATGATCAGTGGGATACTCGGCAACGCCTCCTGATTGACTGATCAGGTTTTTTACCGGATCGGCAAATAAGGCAAATGGGAGTAGGAAAATCAGAAGAGAAAGGAGAAGTCGGTTCATATTGATAAAGTTAGAAGTATCGGATTTGGAAATTTAAAAATTTGATAATTTGAAAATTTGGAAATTCTTAAATACAGGGTTTGTTGTTTAATTAACGAAAAGAGTGAAAGATTGGTCATCCGGGATCGGGGATGAGTAAAGATCATTTCACTCTTTTCAGTTGATGTTATATAGATTTTATGTCTGGATTACCAGCATTTTATTCCTGGTAAGGGGTTACAAGTTCGATCAGTTCAGGGAGATCCATTCCGATTTTTTTCAGGTGCTCGATTTTGGGAACCCCGTTTTTGGTCCAACCTCTCCGCTGGTAAACGGCGTCGAGGAGTTGTTCATAACGGTCTTCACGGTAATGGCGGAGGATTTTTAGTTTTTCTTCCGTTGATTTACCGGCAGGATCGACACCAAGGGTATCTTTCAGTTGTTTGTCGTACCGTTCGGCTCTCGATTCATATTCTTCCAGTGTTACCGGACCGGCAGCCCTGAACGGTTGGGCATCGTGTTTACGCATGCCAAACCCTTTCCGGAGATTGAAAATCCGCTGGAAATTGTACACTCTTTCCGATTGACGGATCAGTTCATATTTATCGAAATCTTTACCGGTAACAGCTTTATAGATAGTTACATAGTTATCCACATGCTCGGGAACCTTGGCAGGTTCATCGGTTTGGGCATTGCCTTCGGGTTCTACGTCGTTCCACGGCAATTTGCACAGGCCTACCAGTCCGAACCAGGTACGGAACATAGGAAAATAGTGAAGCGCTTCGGCCTTCTTTTCAAAGGTTGGGATCTGGTTGTTCACCATATCCATGAAGATCAGCCAGGCTTCATCATGTTGCGGGCCTTTGTTGGTCATGGCATAGCCGCCCTGCTGGGCCAGCGATTCCTTGGAAACATACTGGGAGTACTCAAGCCCTTTATTTTCCATGCCGATATCCTGCATAAAGGCGGGATCGCCCCATCCTTTTTCGGCAAACAGTTTTTTCATTTTCCGGATACCCATGCCGGCAATCAGGCCAAATCCTTCGCCACGTGATACCTGATGAAGCAGTTCGAGTGAATCGGTTTCATTGCCAAAATTCAGTTCCAGTCCGCCGGTGCGTTCCTTATTCAGGATTCCGTTTTCATAGCATTCCATGATGAATCCCATGATGGTGCCCCAGGTAATGGTACAAATGCCATAGGTATCGCAGTAAAAATTGGCTTCGATGGTATACTCAGGATTGAAAATACCCATGATGGAACCCAATGAGGCGGCGGTTTCATATTCCGGCCCGTCGACAATCACCTTGGAACCTTTGTAGGGACCGGTTTTGAGCTCGAAATTATCAACCCCCTTGGCGCACGACATATTGCATCCAATCCAGCAACCATCGGGCACGCCCTGGGTAAAGAATTTTTTGTAGATGTCGCCATGCACTTTGTAGGCATCCGGATGGCTTCCGAATTTAAAATTATGGACCGGGAACAGGTCGTAATCGTTCATGACATTGGTAAGGTGGGCAGTGCCTTTCGAGCGCATTTCACACTGGCTGTCGTCCAGGTCGCGCATCTCTTTGTTGAAACGGCGGCCTCTTTCCATAATGGCATCCAGATCTACCACATTATTACGATTTCCTGTAACCCCTTTGGTTTTAGCCACCAGGGCTGATATTTTCTTATTACGAAGTACCGTTCCGATACCTCCGCGGCCGGCCTGTTTCAGCCTGACCAGTTTTCTCTTGGGATCATAAAAGCTGAAATTCAGCATTCCAATGAGGGAATGATCGGCGGCGGTCCCGGCCGATACCACGGAAATATTTTTCACGTCTTTTTCGTCATTGGCGAGAATTTCATGAAGATGTTCTGCCATCAGGTGACTATCGGCAGGCAACCCCATATCCTCGTACATTTCCACGACTTCCCGGGTTTCATCGATCAGGATGATGACATCCTTTTCTGCTTTACCCTGGATTTCAACGGCATCGAAACCGGCAAATTTGCTGAACGGGCCAAAGTGCCCGCCCACATTGCTGTCCATGATGCTGTCGGTTTGAGGAGAAATGCTTACCACGATGGATTTCCCGGTTCCGGAATACTGGGTGATGCCACAAATAGGACCACCCGAAATAACAATTTCATTTTCAGGATCATCCCACCGGGTTTCAGGTTTGGTGGCATCCCACAACAACCTGAGGCCAAATCCTTTACCGCCAACAAATTTTTCTATCATCTGCTGACTTACGGGTTTTTCCTTAATGGTTTTATTACCTGCGTTTACGTACAGAGTGCGGTTATTATACCCTCTGTCGATTGGATGCCATTGGTAGGAATAGCTGGCAACCAGTTTGTGTTTTTGTTGAAAATCAATGAGACTCATTTGAGGAACTATTTAAATGATCAAAATTTCTATCTGACAAAAGTAATATTTTTATAAATGCAGAAAGGAATTGGAAGACTATCTGAAAATAACATTTTCTGTCTATTTTTGCCAAAAAACAGGACATGACATTCCCAGAGATTAAGAATATTTTAAGCCGGAAAAAGATCGGGATTGCCGGATGCGGTGGTTTGGGTTCCAATTGTGCTGCCAGCCTGGCAAGGGTGGGAACCGGAACCCTGGTAATTGCCGATTTCGACCGGATTGAGCCATCCAATCTTAACCGGCAGTATTATTTCTTTAATCAGGTGGGAGAATTCAAGACGGTAGCCCTGGAAAAAAACCTTGTGGCTATCAATCCTGATATTCAAATCATCAGTCATAATATCCTGTTGAATCCTCAGAATATCCCTGCCGTTTTCAATGGTTGCGATATCATCATTGAAGCATTTGATAAAGCAGAGATGAAAGAGATGCTGATAGAAACCGTATTGACCGAACTGCCGGGAATTCCTCTGATCACCGGGCTGGGGATGGCCGGGTGGGGGAAAAATTCGCTGTTGCATACCCGGGAAGCTTGTGCTAATTTGTTTGTTTGCGGCGATGAGGTTTCGGAAATCTCAGACCAGCTGCCTCCGTTAGGTCCCAGAGTGGCCATTGTGGCCAATATGCAGGCCAACCTGGCATTGGAAATTCTTTTAAAACCCCATGAAAATAATCCGATAACCCAATATTAAAACCTGAAATGATGAAAATTATCTTAAATAATACCCCGGAACAATTTACAGAAGAGACTTTAACTATTCAGCAAATTCTTGACATCAAAGGTTTTTCATTCAAGATGCTGGTGACCAGGCTGAATGGAGTACTCATCAAAAAGGAGGAAAGGGCATCCACCCTGGTTAAAGAAGGCGATGATATGATGGTATTGCATCTGATGAGCGGGGGGTGAGAATTACAGAATCTGAACAGCGATTCACTTGTATTAATACCAATGATATTGAGTTTTTTATATCTAATTTATCTCTTGATAAAATAATAACAGGAAATAAAAATCTAATTAAAAAATTACTTTCTTTGTCTTTCCGAAGCCATGATTACCATACCGGATTCCCGGCAGTTCTGATAATATAATTGGCATAAGGTGTTCTGAATGTGAAACCTAAATGAAATTCAAATGAAACGATTTCTGACCTGCCTCCTGTTGCTCAATTTTCTGTTCCTGGTATATTCCTGCAAGGATAAAAAAACTGACGCTCCGGTTTTTTCGCTGGAAGTTCCCGTAACCGGTGTACTTCAGCAAGACGTGATCATTGAATCGGAATACACGGGGCAGACTTTCGGTCAGGCCGACATTAAAATCAATCCACGGGTGGAGGGTTTGATCAGGAATATGCATTTTAAGGAAGGGAATGTTGTAACGAAAGGACAACTGCTATACACGATCGAATCGCAACCTTATGAAGCCAAAGTAAGTGAAGCCGAAGGCTATCTGGCCGAAGCCAAAGCGGCTCTGGCCAAGGCTGCATCCGATCTCGGCATGATTGAGCCGCTGGCCCGGATCAATGCCGTAAGCCAGCGTGAACTGACAGCTGCCAGAGCATCGTACGATGCGGCACAGGCAAGGGTAAAAGCAGCTACTGCATCCCTCGAGAACGCCAGGATTAAACTGGGATATTGCCAGATTTCCGCACCCATCTCCGGATTAATCGGAATTTCAAAAGTGAGAAACGGAGATTATGTGCAACCAGGCCCCATGTCGGTGTTAAACACGATCTCCGACCTTGGCGACATCCGAGTCCGTTTTACCATTAGTGAACAGGAATACATCCGGATTTTCCGGGAACTCAATAAGGAAAATTCTGATCTTATGGGGATGGGACAAGCCATTGGATTAATCCTTTCCGATGGCTCTTTGTATCCTTCCCAGGGAAAACTAAGTTTTGCCGACCGCCAGATCGATCCCGAAACGGGTGCCATGACCCTGGAAGCTTCCTTTCCAAATCCGGATAAATTGCTGCGCCCCGGTCAATATGTTAAGGTGGTAGTATCAACACAGGTTGTTAAAAATGCTTTGCTGATCCCACAAAGGGCTGTGCTTGAACTGCAGGGGATATACCAGGTATATGTGCTGGGCGACAGCAGCAAGGTACATCTGCAGATCATAAAACCCGGCCCTGCTTACAAGGACGCTTATGTAGTATCAGGCGGACTGAAACCGGGAGATCAAATTGCCTTTGGCGGCACACAACAATTACGCAACGGCGCTGTGATTACTCCCAAACCGGTTGAATGGCGACCGGGCATGAAAGTCCAATAATTCCTGAACTGGTATTAATCTTTACAATACATTAAGATTATGGGAGAATTTTTTGTCAGAAGACCTATTGTTGCCATTGTAATCAGTATTATCATTCTGATTCTGGGATTACTGGCCTTGCAGAAGACCCCGGTGATGCAATATCCGGATATTGTACCGCCACTGGTTAAAATCTCAACTTCATTTACCGGAGCCAATGCCGTAAACGTTGAACAGGCAGTAGCTACTCCTATTGAACAAAAGGTAAACGGAGTAGAGAACATGCTGTATATGAAATCGACCAACACTTCCGACGGGACCCTTTCCATCGAGGTAACCTTTGAAGTGGGTACCAATCTGGATAATGCCAATATGCTGGTGCAGAACCGTCAAAACCAGTCGCTGCCCTTCATGCCGCAAAGTGTTAAACAGCAGGGTGTTATGGTAAAGAAATCCTTATCGTTCCCCATGCTGATGTTCACCATAACTTCTGATAATCCTGAATTCGACGGGAAATTTCTGAACAATTATGCCCGGATCAACTGCGTGGATGCGTTGGCCAGAATTGGAGGCGTGGGCGATGTTATGTTGTTTGGCGGAAGCGATTATGCCATGAGAATCTGGCTGAAAGCCGGTGAAATGAGCAAACTGGGTGTAACGGTGGATGAAGTGAAAAGAGCGCTGAACGACCAGAATATGATCAGCCCGGGCGGGAAATTTGGGGCAGAGCCGGCTCCTCCGGGCACCGAGTTTACTTATAGTGTAATGTTACAGGACAGGCTGGTGACCGAAAAAGAGTTTGCCAACATCATTGTACGGAGTAAGGAAGATGGTTCGCAGGTATTGTTGGGAGATATAGCCCGGATCGAACTCGGAACAGAAAATTTCAGTTCGTTTGCCCGGATCAACGGAAAACCGGGCGCTGCGATTGCCATTTATCAAATGCCCGGTAGCAATGCCCTCGATGTGGCTTCACAGGCTAAAGCAGCCATGAAGGAATTGTCAAACAGCTTTCCTGAGGGAATTACCTATCAGGAGTCGCTGGATACCACGCTGGCTATTACCGCTGGTATCGAAGAAATTATTCATACGTTGTTTGAAGCGATCATACTGGTAATTCTGGTGGTATTCATCTTCCTGCAAAACTGGCGGGCAACCCTGATCCCGCTGATTACAGTACCCATTTCGCTGATTGGCGCCATCGCCGTTTTCCCTCTGCTGGGATTTTCCATCAACACCCTATCCTTACTTGGATTGGTACTGGCAATCGGAATAGTGGTGGATGACTCCATTGTAGTGGTGGAAGCGGTGATGCACCACATGGAAAAAGGAAAGACGCCGCGGGAGGCAACCCTGCAGGCCATGAAAGAAGTTTCGGGACCTGTAATTGCCATTGCTCTTATCCTCATCGCCGTTTTTGTACCTGTGGCCATGACGCCGGGCATTACCGGGAGATTTTACCAGCAGTTTGCCATAACGATCGCCGTTTCCGTGGCGTTTTCTGCATTCAGCGCCCTGTCACTAAGCCCTGCCCTGAGCGCCATACTGCTAAAACCAACAAAGCCGCTGGATCAGCAAAAAGGTTGGTTACCCGCATTTTACAGGGGGTTCAACAAACTGTTTGATCATGCAACCCACAGGTATCTTTCCGGCGCCGGATTTTTTGCCCGGAAGTTCTTCAGGGTACTGGTACTGTTTATTATTGTGCTGGCAGCTGCCGGATTTCTTGGCACTAAAGTACCTACGGGATTTTTACCCGAAGAGGACCAGGGTTACATGTTGGTAAATATTGCCCTTCCCCCCGCTTCTTCCCTGCAGAGAACCCTCGAGGTTTCCAAAAAAGTTGAAATGCTGATGTCGAAAGAAGAATCCATACTGGCCGTTACTACCATTAACGGATTCAGTCTGCTTACCGGTTCATTCCAGCCCGGCAACGCCTTTATATTTGTATCGCTCAGACCCTGGCATGAACGGGAACAAACTGCTACACAGATTGCAAATAAACTAAGTAAAATATTTGCCGTAGCGGTTACCAATGCCTCGGTGATGGCATTTGGACCGCCAGCCATACAGGGACTGGGCTCTTCGGCAGGGTTCAGCATAATGATACAGGATAAAGAAGGAAATACACCTGCTTACCTGGCGCAGCAAACTCAGAAGTTTATTGCTGCAGCCAAAGAGTGTCCGGAAATCGGGAGGATTTATACCACTTATAATGCTGCCTCACCTCAGATAAAACTGGAGATCAATAATGAAAAAGCGATGAAACTCGGAGTACCGGTATCAAAAGTAACCGAAACCCTCGCAGCCTTTCTCGGAGCCAGTTATGTAAATGATTTCAACCGTTTCGGAAGGCAGTATAAAGTTTTTATTCAGGGACAGCCTGAGGACAGGGTAAATCCGGAAGCCCTGCATCATATTTATATTAAAAATGGGAAAGGGGAAATGTTGCCACTTTCTACCCTTGTAACAGCTACCAAAGTAACCGGTCCGGAGTTCACCAACCGTCTTAACCTGTTCCGGGCTGCTGAAGTAGGTGGCGTTCCCGCACCGGGTTACAGCAGTTCGCAGGCGCTCAAAGCGTTGGAAGAAGTAGCCGCTAAGGTGTTGCCGCCCGGCATGGGTCTGGATTACATCAACCTGTCGTACCAGGAAAAACACTCACCCGGAGGTACTACAGTGTTTCTGATGGCTATGATATTTGTATTTCTCATCCTCGCGGCCCAGTATGAGAGCTGGAAACTGCCCTTCAGCGTGCTGCTCGGAACCCCGTTTGCCATCCTCGGTGCCTTTCTGGGTTTGTTCCTCGCCCGGTTTTCCAGTGAAGCGTATGTGAATAATATTTTCGCCCAGATCGGACTGGTCATGCTTATAGGACTGGCGGCCAAAAACGCCATTCTGATTGTTGAATTTGCCAAAATGCAGCATGAACAGGGTAAAGATTTGCTCGAAGCGGCCCTGTATTCGGCAAAACTCAGGTTCCGGCCTATTCTGATGACCGCATTTGCCTTCATCCTCGGGGTTACCCCATTGCTAACCGCAACCGGAGCCGGCTCCCAGGCACGGATTGTCATGGGGATGGCGGTGTTCAGCGGTATGCTGGTGGCTACCATTCTGGGGGTATTAATTGTGCCTGCGCTTTTCGTTTTCATCGAAAAAACGGGCCGGAAAAAAGAAACGGTTACGGATGTATCCATAACAGAGGAGGGGGTTTAATATGAAAAAGATCTATATCGCATTCCTGATTACCATTTTTATCAGTTCGTGCATGGTTGGCCCGAAATATACCCGGCCACCGGTAACCGTAAATGCAGCCTGGTCAGAGGGAGATACAGCAGTTAAAACCGCCCTCGTTGATCCGGGTTCTGTCCCAGTAAAAGACTCCATAACCTTCCTGAAATGGACAGATGTTTTCAGGGATACTGTTCTTACCAGCCTGATTCAAAAAACTTTAATCAATAATACCGATCTGCTGATGGCGCTGGCACGTGTAGAGCAGGCCAGGGCTTTATATGGCATCAGCAGGTCAGAACTGTTTCCTTCTTTTGGTTATAAAGCCAGTGCAGGTTCAAGTCATGTTGAAAAAAATGCCAGAAGTGCGGGTGCCGGCCTCGACGGGGAAACCTTCGGCGCTTTTGCCACTATGAACTGGGAGCTGGATTTATTCGGAAAACTCCGACACCAGAAAAGAGCTGATTGGGCCGGATTCCTGGCTGCAGAAAACAATGCCCATGCAGTTCAGGTGAGCCTGATAGCTGAAGTGGCCACTTATTATTTTTTGCTGCGGGATGCCGATAACCGGCTTGAAATAGCCCAACAAACGGCAGCCATGCGGAAAGAGTCTCTCGGAATCATTACGGAAAGATTCAATAAAGGATATGTATCGGAACTCGATAAATTACAGGCTCAGCAGCAATTATCGATTGCTGAAGCCGAAGTGGCCGGTACTGAGCTTCAGATAATAAACATTCAAAATGTTTTACGGGTACTGACCGCTCAAACGCCCGGTCCGATCAACCGCGGGATGAATATTTACGAACAGCAACTTACGGGTGAAATTCCGGCAGGTATCCCTTCTGACCTGCTAAGACGCCGCCCGGATATCCTGGCTGCAGAACAAGCCCTGATGGCTCAGACCGAAAAAATCGGCGTAGCCATGGCGCTAAGGTATCCTTCCATAAGCCTGACGGGTGTTTTAGGCCTGGCTTCACCCGATCTGGGAACCCTGATCGATCCTGCCTCACAGGTGATGGGCATCACCGGAAATATATTAGGTCCTGTTTTTCAGTTCGGCCGTAATAAAAGGAGGGTAGAAGCACAGAAACAGCTGACTGAACAATACAGTTTACAGTACAGGAAATTGGTGTTGGTGGCCTTTGCCGAAGTAGACAACTCCCTGGCATCGCTCCGTTTGAGCGCTAAAGAACACGAAGCCTACCAAAAAGCGCTGGAAGCAGCCTCCCTGGCCTATAAACTCACCGAAGCCCGCTATTATGACGGGTACACCCATTATCTGGAACTTTTGAACCAGCAGGACAACCTGTTCAGGGTAGCCCTGGCCGAATCATCCACCCAAACGGCTCAAAACCTGGCTGTGGTAAACCTTTTCAAAGCATTGGGCGGGGGTTGGTAAAAGCCGGTTCATCTTACTGATCAGGCACTGATGCGGGGAATAGCGCCATTATTCGCCTCAAATATGCGGAGAAAAATTTGGATCATAAAAAGGAAATTAAAGAAAGGAGACTTCAGTGTAAGGAATATCCATACAAAATTTACAAATGAAGTTAGAGACTTTTCCCGGAGGAAAAAAATAATCACCCGGGCAGCCTGGCGTCATATCTATTTGTCTTCGTATTTGATCTATGAGTCTATGTGTTAAATAATTTAAAAAACATAGATAAAGAGGCTTCCAAACGGGGAAAATCCGGTGAATATTACACAGGAGAAAATTTACAAAAAGGTTAAAAACTGGTAAAGAAAAGAAGAATACCTGGCTGATGAACCTAAAAATTACCGGTCAGTATCAAAATAGAGCTACAATAGAATCTTTGAAATAACTGCCGACTGTTTGATAATTATAAATATATATCATACACGTCAACATCCATAAAAGATTCAAAGGGTTAAAAAGTAAAGGATTTACCAGCCGTTCACGATTCCATAACCCAGCCGTTCACGGCTGGGATTATCGGGGCGTTCACGCCCTTTATGTCATTCCTCATCCTTCTCAATAATCTCAATCTCAAAGGCCTTCAGAAATTTCCGGATTTCTTCTTCATAAGTCAGCTTCCGGTGATGCTCTTCCTGGTCAAAAATATATTTCCTAACCCGCTGCACCCCACTGTGCGACACCGATGCAACACCAAACCCCTCCTGCCAGGCAAATTTCTGCGGTATAATATCGTTGCTGTTAATCCAGTGAGAGGATTCGCCTTTTAACTGATTGGCTGCTTTCGATGCACTGATCGTCGGTTTTAATCCTACCAGCAAATGAATATGATCCGCAATTCCGTTGACAGTGTCAACATAGATTTCTCCTCCTTTTGGATATTTCGATTTAAGGCGTTCCTTAAGTACAGTCAATAATTTTTTACTGAGTATGGGGGCCCTGTTCTTGGGCGACCAGGTGTAATGCATCCAGATTCTCGACCAGGTGTGTGACATTGTTTTTTCAATTTTGGCGGTTAATATGATTGTAGCGTTTATTGCAAATGTAAAATTGAATTCTTAATAAATAGTTGGTTTGGTAAAATTTTTTCATGTTTTTTACCAATTGTCACGTTAAATGAAAGTCATTGATTTGGGAGCAGAATAAATTTCAATATTCAGGAAGGATGAAAACCAATGATTTTTGGGATGGGGTGGAAAAGGGGCGTGAACGCCCGGGAGTGTTGGGGGATTGGGGGTTGGGGGTTTTTAAAATCCCAGGGCTGAAGCCCTGGGCTATGGAATCATGGGCTATGGAATCATGGGCTATGGAATCATGGGCTATGGAATCACGGGTTATGGAATCATGGGCTATGGAATCATGGGTTATGGAATCATGGGTTATGGATGCCCAAGGCTATGTAACTAATTGTATTTCAATTCATAATTTATAATTCATCATTTATAATTCCCTACCAATGCCTTCTCAGGGCACGAATGCTCAGATCCTCTAACCTGATCCTTAAAAGTTAGGGTTACTTAATGTCTTCCCAGGCTTCATGGGCATGGATGATCTTCCAGCCGTCGATTTCTTTTTTCCAGATGAGGGTATAAACGTGGAGCACTTTAAGAACCTCGCCACTATTCAGCCTGATCTCGGCCTCTTCCTGACTGGTAAGCAGGGCATGCTCCATGCTCAGTGCGGTAACCTGAACCGTTTTGGGTTCAACTTTCTGTTTGTCTCTTTCTGCAAATGATTTGGTGATAACCTCTACATAATCTTTACGCGTGCCATAATACTCGGTTCCGAGGAAAGCCGAAATAAACCCGTCCTTACGCATGTACTCTGACCAGGCACGGGCATCCAGTTTATTAATGGCTTTCATCATCTGGTCATATTTATCCTGGACTTCCTTCTGGATTTCCTTCTTCTCAACAATGGTAAGCTGATGCGGCTTATCCTGGCAACCGGCAAAAATCAACATTCCAAAAACAAATAATAAAAAGTAAACGGGTTTCATAAATTTCCTTTCTTTAAGGTTAAGACTCTTGATTTCAATTTAATGCAGATCATTTTATGAACAAAAAAGACCTTTAATTGACAAAGTTATAAAAGGAAATTGATCGGCAAAATTTTTTTGGAAAAAATTGGAAATTTGGAAATGAACCATCTATTGATTTCTGCCTTGTAAAAAAATAAGTTTGCAATTTTTTGAACCACAATAGGCACATTAGGGCACATAGGTATTATGAAAAAGGTACCAGCCGACATTATTTAGATTACAAAAAACAAATGACAAATCCCAAAATACAATTTCTAATGAGAACTATGTATCTGTTGTGGCTTCTTTATTACGGTGCGATGCACCTAAAATACACATTTGGGTGCGATTAGCTACAAATATTACGGTGCGATGCACCTGAAATACACACTCGGGTGCGATGGGCTACCATAATGCCGGTGCGATGCACCGGCATATCAGCGAAGTGATTTTCACAAAGTCGATTAAAACCCTTCTAGGCTATATAATGGTCTCAATTATTAAATACCTTATTATCAGCTCTTTATAAATTTTCCAATTACCTTAAATTATTTGTACAAGACTCATTGTATCTCAGTGTCTTCACATTTTCCTCAGTGTAAATAATTTTTTTTAATGTATTACGATCAACCGGGTTCGGTATGTAAATTCGGAAGATTTTACAATCAGAATATAAATACCAGTCTGCAAGGCGCTTAATGACAATGAAAATATAGCACCGGTAGCCATATAGCCGGTAGACTGTATCATAACCACCTTACCATCAGGGTTTTCAACCATGATTTCCATCGAACCAGAAATACCGGACAATTTTATAAACACTTCATCATCAGCTGGATTCGGATAAATCTGAACAGGCGATTTTTGGTCAATATCCGGTAAAGAAGTGCAATCCAGCACATGGATCGTATTTTCAGCAATTCCTGAACAACCGTTTTCATCGGTGAATGTATAGGTGATCAGGTGGAATCCCGGACCTGCCAGTGACGGACTAAAATAGCCGTTACTTACCCCGTTTCCGGAATAGGTACCCCCGTCGGGTGTTCCTTCCATAAGGACGTAAATCGGATCAATGGTGCAAAACTCCGGAAAATCAGCTAACTGAACCTCAGGATTAGGGTGAACGGTCAGCAATAGCTGATCATAAGAATCTCCACAGGGTTCCATGCCGTCAGCCGTGAGGGTGATTGTCACATTGCCTGATTGAATATCATTGACACCCAGAATATAATTGGTTTCTAATGAAGCCGGATCTACAAAATATCCGTCTCCGGAAGTGGCCCATAAGAAGTCATTGGAATAGTTTACCGTTCCGCTAACCGGTACTTCAACCACATCAGCGCAGGTTTCCTGATCATTCCCTGCCGACACCACCGGAATACGATGGATGGTCAGCAGCATATCATCCAGAATAGTACTTCCGCTGCTGCCGGTAGCGCTCAGGGTAAGGGTAGCGACCCCGTTAGTAATATCCTGTAATCCGGGTGTATAAACCGGATGAATGATCTGACTGTTGTCAAAGGTTCCATCCCCGGAAGTAGTCCAGTTAACCGAGGCTGCATTGGCAGCTACCGAATTGATCAGACTGCAGGTTTCATTTTCACAGATGGTAATATCCGGGCCTGCAAATGCCATGAAAACAAGGTTGGATGCCGCAGGAAAGAGTATGTTATCCACCCAGGCACAATCGGAGCCTGCATTCACACTGTAATCCTTCAGATAAGTCCAGGTAAGGGTATGCAGTCCGGGAGAAATGGTGAAAACAGCCTGACTCCAGCCCACAGTTCCCGACCAGCTTCCCTGGCTCTGCCCGTCGACGGCAAAAATGAGAAAATCGTAGTTGCTTTCGCTGGATACCTTGTAATGAAAACTGATTTGCGACAGACTGGTTACATCCACTTCAATATTCACCGATGAAGTCTGGTTATGGGTAATCACCCCTGATTTCATGCAATACTCACCTTCATAGGGATTTTCGGTAACCACCGACCAGGGTGCATCTCCCGAAAATTCCCAGTTATAGGTATTAAAATTACCCGATTCAAAATTTTCAATCACATAGCCAATGGTAACCACGATGGTTTTATTGATCTGGTTCCCGTAATCGTCGGATGCAGTAAAATACAAAGTAGCCGCATGGCCAAATGGAGTACCCGGAGAGCAGGTGAAGTTAAATACCATGTTTCCGGCCTGCTGCGGATTCACCAATGCAATATTCTGCTGGGTAGTATTTAAGGTGATAAAAGGATCGGAACAGGTTATATTTCCGCTGAGATTATAGGATTTGCCTCCTCCGGCATTGAAAATACTGACGGACATATCTGCCGTTTCTCCCGGATCAAGCAGGCCATTGTTTCCGTCATCTATTGAAAATCCCTGATAAATAAGAAAAGGAGCATAACCGGTAAGATAAATATGACTGTTGAACACCTCACCATTGGCATCTACCTGGGTAGTAAAATCAATGGGATGATTGTTATCCAGTTCCTCTGAAACTGTAAACTGAAAGGCATTTTCCAGGGTAACCATCTGGCCGGGGGTAATGGATGGAACTAATTGGGTAGAGTCGGTAAGACTGATCAACCCGTCAGCATTATGCAGGGTGATCAGGGCATTATTGAATATTTCCGCGCCAAGGTTTTCGATGACCACCCCAAGATTCACCGTTTCACCAGGTTCAATGATGTTGTCACCCCCGCTTTCCACCATGGTACTCCGGAATACAATACTGTTGATGCCATCAGTGGTAAAGGGCAAATATTTCACCGCTGAAAGCCCGTTCTGATCAGTAACCTGAACTTTTATGGGAACCGCCTCATAAGGATGAGAGGGAGTTCCCTGCAATTCGCCCTCATCCGTAATTGAAAAATCGCTGAGAATGTTACCGGATTCAAACGTAACTCTGGTATTGGGAGGAAAACCATAGGTGTTGGATAAACCGGTCACATGGTAATCTTCCATAGTGCCATCGGATATTCCGGATGTCCAGAACATCCAGGGAACCGTTTCGATGTTCCCATAGAAAAACTCAATCTTTCCGGTATAATGCAACCGCACCGCATAATTCAGGTCGGTTGTTCCGGTATAGTCATACACAGAACTTTTCCAACGTATCGTAACATATTCCAGACCTGACTCGTACCACATTCCATCGCCCGAGGAGAGCACCAGTGGCTTGGCCATATAAGGCGCGATACATCTGGTGTTTTTAAAGAACGTGTACTCATCCACAATATAAGGCCAGGGCATGATATCCTCTCTGAACATGATATATCCGTCGACATGAACATAGATTTTTGAATATTCTTTGCCATAAAACGGAAAAGGAAAAGGAATCTCTTTCATGGCCCACCCGCTGGTAGTACTGTAAGGGTTTAGTTGTTGGGCATTGACCATGGGCATATTGGCCACATCCGAAGATAAATTATAATCGGTTCTCAGGTCCCAGTGGTAATCCGGATTTCCTCCCGAAGCATCCATCTGGAATGAATATGGATCATTGACTACTCCCGGTGTCAGTTGTTCGGTACTAATAGTTACGGGAATAAAATCAATGGCGGTATTCAGGCTCAATAGGGTTAGCCCGTTTTCCGTGAGGGGTATGTTGTTTTGAGGGTAACTGATCATACTCAGTCCGTTGGTATAATCCATCACCGACCAGCTTTGAACCTCACCGGTTCCGGTATTGTCAGGGTCTCTTTCGTTGACCAGCAGGAAAAACCTGGCTTCCTGACCGGGTTGGATAAAATTAAGCAATGGGGTTACATCCAGACCAAACTCAATCACTTTGTCTTCTTCGGCGGTGCCGCCGGTCATGTAGTAGGCGCCGCCCTGATAATTAAATATAGGAAAATCCAGTACATATGAAGGATATTGAGCATTGGGATCGGTGGAAACACCGACGGTAACTTTAATCTGATTCCTTAAATCGTGTTTCAGCTTGATTTTATAGGTAAGCTGTGGTTCCGTACTGGCCCGGGCATCTACCACATACACAGCCTGATTCCAGATACCACCGCTGCCCAGCGGAGATCCCAGCACATTATACATCATATAACAGAAACCATTGTTCCCCCAGTTAGGACCACCGCCGTAACTGTTGGCAAATTTTAGTCCGCCGATTTCCCAGTCTCTCACATCCACCACCCCATTGTTGTCGATGTCGAGATGATTGGTGTACTGACCGTCGTTGTTGAAGTCAAAACAGATGGAATCATGGTAGCCGACAATGCACATGGAATGGTTGGGACTCGATCCCCAGTCGGTAATCACATATTTTCCGGCTTCGGGAGTACCCGGAGGCAGTGTGGTACTGACCGACATATATTGCGCATAGAAGCTGGCCAGGCCACCGCTTTCTTCGCCGTTAAGGTGGTCATTGATCCAATGTTTCAGCGTGTTAATCCCTTCAGGAGTACCTACCGGGATTGAGTAGATGTTTGAAAGGCGGTTTTTCATGGCGCTGTAATATAAATCGTAGCCGGTCATCCAGCGCGAAGTGCCGCCCGTGGCCATACCACCATATTCCTGTACGGTAGGGGTACCGCATTGCCGGATGATGGTCCAGCTGTCGTAAAAACTAACCCCCATGGCGCCACCGTTATTGCTCCAGTTGTACACGAAATGGGTAGGATATTGATTGGTGGGCACATTGCCGGGGACATCCCGTTTGCGGTTGATTTCATAGGTGAAGTTGAATCCGACCCCGCTCGACTGGCCACAATCGAGGCTGGCCTGCGAAAACACCGGCCGGAACCAGGGGCGGGTGGAGTTATCCACCACGGCAGGCAAGAACCTGCCCTGGCGGGTTTCAGGAATTTTTATTTCGGGGATGGATTTCAGAAATTGCTGATCGTCCAGTGATAATGGAGTAAGCAATTTTTCATCATACTGCTCCTGAGGTATATGATCTTTAGGTTTCTGTGCCATCGAAACGGTAATTAAAGCGCTCAGGATAATGGGTAAAAGTATGTTTTTCATGGTTTTTATCCTTATTCAGGCGACAAAAATAGGATTAACTTTTTTATTTTTGGCAAAATTTAAAACAATCAGCATGGGACTATTTCAAAAGGCAGTCATTAATAAATACTTGATTCATGAAGATATAGATAAACTCAGCCATTCTTTTCAGAACTTCTCCAGACATTTTCATAATCCTGCCATTCAGGCAAATATCATTAACAGCAGGGAAGAGCAATATCAGCGAGGGTTTCTCAATGATCTTTTTGTATCTGTATTGGGGTATTCAATGAATCCCTCCCCCGGTTTTAATCTGACCACGGAATACAAGAATATTAAAGACAGCAAAAAAGCCGATGGCGCTATCGTCATCAACGGCCAGGTTTTGGCAGTCATTGAACTGAAAGGTTCGTACATTTCTGATTTGAATAAAATTGAAGACCAAGCATTCAGATATAAAAACAACCAGCCTGGTTGCCAGTATGTTATTACTTCAAATTTCGAAAAACTAAGGTTTTACGTCGATAATACTGTTGATTATCTGGAATTTAATCTGTTTTCACTTGATGAAAAAGAGTTTGGATTACTCTGGTTATGCCTGGCTGCAGAAAATCTGGTTAAGGGAGTACCACTCAGGCTTAAGCAGGAATCCTATAATGCTGAGGATATCATCACTAACAGGCTTTACACCGATTACTCTGCTTTTAAACGAAAATTGTTTCGTAATCTTCAGGAATTAAATCCTGATATTGTTAAAATAGTACTTTTCAAAAAATCCCAAAAACTTCTCGATCGGTTCCTGTTCTTATTTTTTGCCGAAGACAGGCAGTTATTGCCACCTAACTCAGTACGTCTCGTTCTGAACGATTGGAGAGAACTTCGCGACAGGGAAGTAGATATTCCTTTATATGAACGGTTTAAAAAATATTTTGGATATTTGAATACCGGATTCAAAGGCAAAAGGTACGAGGTGTTTGCCTATAATGGCGGACTGTTTAAACCGGATGAAATTCTGGACAATTTGATTATTGACGATGAGATCCTTTTTGAAAATATGCTTTTGATTTCAGGTTACGATTTTGCCAGTGAGGTAGATGTCAATATTTTAGGACACATTTTTGAAAATTCACTAAGCGAACTGGAAGAATTACAATTTGAAAACATCGATCAGGATCAGAAAAAAGCCAATACCCGGAGAAAAAAGGAAGGGGTTTACTATACTCCTAAAAGTATAACCAAATATATTGTGGATCATACGCTGGGGAAGCTTTGCAGGGAGATGAAAAAAAATCAACAAATTGATGATGCATTATATATGCACGATGCAAAGCGTTCAAAATCAACAACCAAAGAATTGGCTGAGAGACTGAAAAAGTACCGCGACTGGCTTTTGGAACTTAAAATCTGTGATCCTGCATGTGGTTCAGGCGCTTTTTTAAATCAGGCGCTTGAGTTCCTCATTGATGAACATCGTTATGTAGATGAATTACAGGCAAAATTATTTGGCGATTCACTGATATTCAAAGATATAGAGAAGAATATTTTAGAAAATAACCTGTTTGGTGTCGACATCAATGAAGAAAGCGTTGAAATTGCCAGGCTTTCGTTGTGGTTACGTACGGCACAGCCCAACAGAACATTAAACGATCTCAGCAACAACATTAAAGTCGGGAATTCACTCATTGACGATCCTGATATTTCCGGAGACAAGGCTTTTAACTGGTTCCTGGAATTTCCTCAGGTATTTCCTCACTATCGTAAGCCTAATAAACCAACCGGTTATTCAGATATCGAACCTTTTGAACGGGATTATTTTGATGAATTTCAGGAACCTGCTTTCTCCTATGGAACCGGAAGCAAAGGATTTTTAAAACACGGATTTGATCTCGTTATAGGTAATCCCCCCTATGGCGCAGACTTGTCAAAATCACAACAGGATTACCTGAACAAAAAATATATTCAAGGAGGATCTGAAACTGTCATTTCATTTATTAAGCTGGCTCACAGTAAGTTATTAAAAATTAGTGGTGAATTTGGATTTATTATTCCCAAATCATTCACCTATGCTTCAAATTACGATGCCATAAGGAAATATGTACTGGATGATATCACAAAAATTATTGATTGTAAAAAAGTTTGGAAAGAAGTAAAACTGGAACAGGTAATTTTATTTTTTTCAAAAGAGCACTTAGCCGATAAGTTTGTAAGTGGAAAATTAAAGGGCAATCAGTTCTTTGAAATCTCTGAGCTTCAGAAATCAACATTCAGTGAATTTGGGTTTCTCCTGAACGACATATCTGAAGATGAATTAAAAATAGCCCGGATAATCAGGAGTAGTAATAAATACCTTGGAGATATTTCAACAAATTCAAGGGGAGGTATGCTACAAAAATTCATTTCTTGTTCAGGAGAAGTAAGTGTTTTGGGAGGCGCTGAAATACAAAGATTTGGAATTACAGGTCAAAAAGGGATGATCCATAAGCCGCAGTTATCCAATTATAAAAACGCAGTAATCCAACCCAACTCATTACTGGTGCAGAACATTGTGGCTCACATTGAGAACCCGGTCGATCACATTCAAATTACGGCATGCCTGCCACCGGAAAAAGAATTTGTGATAGTAGACACTATCAATCAAATTACTTTTAACGACCAGAATTCAAACAAAATTTACTGGTGTCTGCTTAATTCCAAGCTGATCAACTGGTTTGTATACAGGTTTATTTTTGGAAAAGCCATCAGAACCATGCACTTTGATAATGCAGTTACCAACAGGATTCCAGTTCCCGGGCTCATGGACGCAGTCGATCAGAGCCACCTGATTTTATTAACTGATCAATTGTTGTCAGCACATACAGAATTAATGGAAACTCTTGAAGCGTTTACCCATATGTTACAAAGAAAATATGTTGTACCAATCATTTCGCAGAAATTACATAACTGGCACCTGCTGTCTTTCAATAATCTGCTTATTGAGTTGAACAAACTGAAAGTCAGGCTCTCGCTAAAAGAGGAGGCTGAATGGGAGAAGTTCTTTCAGGAGGAAAAAATGAAAGCGAATGAATTATATAAAAAAACCGATCAGCTTGATAATGAGATTAATAAATTGATTTATAGGATTTATGGATTAAAAGAAGAGGAAATAAGGATCATTGAGGAGTCCTTTTAAGATCGAATCAGAAAATATCAGCAAGCGACAATTTCAAAAAAACTTCTAAAGGAATCCCGTCACTTCCAATGACAAGGACTTTATCGGGCTTAAAAGCCGCATTAAAGACCGGTATTCCTGATGCAGCCTTACTCCTGCCGTTTTCACTTCAATCCCTATGGTTTTATTTACTTTTTAAAGCACATAATCCACCTCATGATTTACTCATTATCTTGAGTAAACTTACTCAATACACTGAGTAAAAAATAAAATTAAAATATTAATGAGATGCTCAAAAGGCCATTACCAGCTTTTTAGTAAAAGTTCGAGTACCTTCAGTTACTCTGACATAATACATCCCGCTTTTACATCTATTCAACCCGACAGATAATGAGTTAGTCCCTTTTTCCAGTTTAATAGTCGTGATATCGCTGATGATCTGCCCATTTGGACTGAAAATCTGCAGTGACACCACCCTGGGTTGAGCAGAAAAAAAGGACAGGTTTAGGTCAGAGGTAATCATTGGATTCTGAAAACTGAAATCAAATGATACGGGAATCCCGGATTCGTCAGGCATTCCATACTCACTTTCCCTGATGAGTATTGAATCCGGAACTGGTTTCGACGACGTAAAAACATACAGATACCGGTTAGCAGCACTGATCCAGCCTTCTTCGCTCAGGGGTTCGGAAGATATTTCCCAGGTATAATTTTCGCCGGATGATTCTCTCCTGTATGACAAGGTGTTGTTGTAACGCAATGCCCACAAGGTATCCATGGCAGAAGTCATGATAAAATTGTAGGAAAGATCATCTCCCATTTCTTTGGTAAGATTAACCAGTGCCTCTTTCAGGCACGGGGTGACATGAGTAAACGGGTGTTCGTCAATCCATTTCATGAGAAAAAGCCGGTACAGATCGCTGTCGTGATTGGGATCATTGATATTGTCGCCTCCATAGTGGTAATGGTTTATTTGGGGATAATCGCCCAGCAGGTTAATCAGGGTGGGTTTGTTCAGTGTACCGTTATGGGCAAACATCATTGAAAAATTGCGCGTTACTGAATAAGTAAGGAATGGGTGCGGATCCGGAATATGCTCATATCCGGATGAAGTATTTCGTACATGGCCTATTCCGCTTACCGACAAATTATTCAGCAACATGACAGCACATGAATCGTACATAAAATCCTCGTCGGCCCGCCACATACCCCGGTAGATCACCGGGATCAAACCTCCTTTGACCATTTGGGTATAAAAACCCAGTCCCCAGCCATCTGGGTTAGACGAAGAAAGATCGCGGAATGTCTGAAGATGAGCCCTTAAGCTGCTGTAGCTGTAACCACCGGGAGTAAGCATGCCCCACAGGCGGCACTCATGATCGGTTACAGGTAGCAACGAATTAATCCGGCTTTCTTCAAAAACATTCCACCGGTTTTCACCGGGATATTGTGCCGGTAAATCCAGAGAAATCAACAAAACCAGACTAATTATAATGATCAGATATCTTTTCATGAAGTAAGTCATCCATCCGGATTATTAGTTTTAAGATGCACATTGAAATAAAGTACCTTTGTTATGCGGTAAAAGTAATATTAATGAGAATTCGATCCATAATAATTTTGCAAGATGAATGATATTGACAACAAGACCAAACAGCTGCTGGATAAGCTGGCCGTTTTGATGGAAAAACAACAGCAATTCGGGCATGAGATTGAAGAGCTTCGAAAGGAAATCCAGCTTCTGAGCAGGCAAAAAGAAGAACCGGAAACAGCGCCCCCCCTCACCGATGAACAAAGAGAACAGCTGGAAATCATTCAGAAAAAGGCTGAATCGTTTTTTATCAGGCCAACCATTAAAAAACCTAAGCGGCTGAACGGTTTCAGCCTCCGCGCTGATCTGGAAAACTTCATTGGCGAAAATCTGATCAGCAGGATCGGGATCATCATTACCGTGATCGGAGTGGGAATTGGGGTAAAATATTCTATTGAACATCAGCTGATAAGCCCTGTTGTTCGCATTCTGCTTGGCTATCTCCTCGGATTTATCCTGATGACACTGGCATTTTATCTGAAAAAAAACTACCTCAATTTCAGTGCAGTACTTCTCAGCGGATCTATGGCCATTATTTATTTTATCACGTATGCAGCTTATCGTTTTTACGAACTGCTTCCTGCGGAACCGACCTTTGGACTGATGGTAGTGATTACCGGAATTACCGTTTACAGCGCCCTGAGCTACAACCGGCAGGTGATCGCCCACATAGGGATGGTGGGAGCTTATGCAGTACCTTTCCTTCTCAGCGACAACTCAGGGAGGGTAGTAATCCTGTTCAGTTATATGGCCATCATCAATGCCGGGATTCTGATTCTTGCCATTAAAAAATACTGGAAACCCCTTTTCTATGCTTCATTTCTTATTACCTGGCTGATTTTTGTCACCTGGTTTTATAACGAATTCGATGTGAAAGAGCATGCCGCTCTTGCGTGGATATTTTCTTCCCTCTGTTTTGTGTTTTTCTATCTTGAATTTCTTGCCTGCAAACTCCTTAAGAACGAAAGGTTTGTCATCACTGATATTATGTTACTTCTGGCCAATTCAGCTGTCTTCTACGGAATTGGTTACCTGATTTTACAGGATCAGAAAAACGGGGAAGATTACCAGGGACTGTTCACCCTGGCCAATGCCTGTATTCATGCTATAGCTGCCTTGGCAGTTCAGAAACGTCAACATCCGGATACCAACCTATATTATTTCCTGACCGGATTAGTAATTACCTTTCTCACCATTATGGTTCCGGTTCAGCTGGACGGAAACTGGATCCCGGTTCTATGGTCGATGGAAGCTGCTTTCCTGTTCTGGATCGGGAGAACCAAAAACATTACCTCATACGAGGTACTTTCTTATGCAGTTCTGCTCATCTCTTTTGCTGCTCTGTTTAACCACTGGCAAACCGTTTACCATACAGGCGCATCAGATTCTGCCGACCGCAGCTGGTTGTTTTTCAATATTAATTTCCTCGTCTCAATGATCAGTGGCGGTTCCTATGTCCTTATCAACCTGATAAACCGTGAAAACCGGTTTCTGAACTCAATAAAAACCCGCACCGATCTGTTTAAAGCCATGAATATCATCATACCGGGAATCCTTTTTCTGGCGCTGTATCTTTCTATTTATCTCGAAATCAACCAATTTTGGGAAGTTCTTTATAATTCTTCGGGAGTATATATTGAAAAAGGGACTGAAAATGAAAGATTATACTACAACGAAAACTACCTCTACTACAAAACCATAATGCTTTACCTGTACACTTTCCTGTATTTCACCACATTAAATGCTGTCAACATACAGAAGATCAGGAGCTCCCTGTTAGGACAAGTAAGCCTTGGATTTGGAACCTTAACGATTCTCTTATTCCTGGTACAAGGACTTAGCGCAATTGGCCGGCTCAGGTTGAACTACCTTCATCCGGCATTGCCAGGCGCTTATCAATGGGGTACTATGGATATCGGGATACGTTACGTGGTCTTTCTATTTTTTAGTCTTCTGCTATTTTCAATGCACAGATACCTGATAATGAGTGAACTACGCTACAGGATAAAGATAGCTTTCGGATTATTCCTGCACTTTACGATACTGGTTTTGCTCGGTAATGAGTTGGTCAACTGGGTAGATATATTCAGTTTTGAGCCCTCTTACAAACTGGCTTTGAGCATATTATTCGGATTATATTCCCTGTTTCTGGTGGTGCTGGGTATCTGGAAAAAGAAAACCTATCTGCGGATTGCGGCCATAGTCCTGTTTTCAGCTACCCTGCTCAAGTTGTTTTTCTATGATCTTTCCCATCTCAGCACGCTGGCTAAAACTGTGGTTTTCATTTCACTGGGGTTGTTGTTGCTGCTGATTTCATTTTTGTATGTGAGGTTCAGGCATTTGATCAGGCAGGATGTGGCTGAAGAAATGTCAAACAGGTCAGATGACCGTGTTGGCCCGGGGTAACCAACTTTTAAACTTAGCCCGCGCGTTAAGTACGAAACATTAAATATTTTGTAAGGAGGTATATGATAAACATTTGCAGTCAGAGATCAGCCCGTTTCTTTTAACAAACCACCTGTCACCGGATGATTTCCACAAGGTAGTTGTATTCCTTGTTCTTCAGTTTAACGGCAACCCGGAATAACCCGTTTTCAAATGCGGAAAGATTCAGATTAATCAGGCGATCTGTATCAGAATATACTTTTGAATATCTTAACCGGCCAGTATAATCAAAGAGATCAACTGTTACATCAAAGGTTCCCATTTCTGTGAGTTCAATATTCAGACTTCCCCCGGAAGGATTCGGATAAACCACCATGTTTGGAGAAGGTTGCAACTCCTGAACACTCAATGTAGAATCAATCACCGCAATATCACTGGCAAAACAGTTATGGCTATCGACAACTGTGGCGGTATACGTGCCTAATAAAAGATTGATAGCGTTAAATCCGGTTTGCTGGTAAGGATCATTCCAATATACCTCATACGGGGGAACACCTCCGCTTACTTCAATAGTGGCCGTACCTTCCCAGAAAATTGTATTGGGATTATCGGGAGTAGTAGTAATCTGCGTTACGATGGCCGGAGGTTCAATAATGGTAGTCACCAATCCGGTATTACAACCATCCGCATCTGATACGGTAACTGAATAATCGCCGGCAGGCAAATTATATAAACTATAACCAGTCGCCCCGTGACTCCACGTATAGGTGTAGGGAAATGTCCCTTCTGTCACTTCCACGAAAATAATTCCGTTGGTCATTCCAAAGCAGGTGATATCAGCCTTATTGGTATATGCCAACAGCGTATCCTTCTGAATATAAATGGATTCTGACGAATAACAATTCATCGCATCCCGGATTTCCACGGTATAAACACCTGCACTAAGGTTTGAAATTGCTGCTGTGGTATCCCCCGTATTCCACAGATAATGATAGGGAGGATAACCTTCCACAATGGTGACGGCAGCAGAACCATCGGAAGTTTCACCGCAACTTACTTCAGTAGCCTGGAAATCAGTGATCAGTAACGCCTGTACAACGATAAGAGTATCTGTAAACTCACAACCTTTATGATCCCATACTTTTACCCAATAAGAGCCGGTGGATAAATTAGATAGTGAAGAATCCGTTGAGCCGGTGCTCCACAGGTAGGTATAAGGAAACTCACCCCCGGAAATTGTCAGAGAAATGGAACCGTTACCGGCTCCTCCACAGGAAACCGGTGTTATATGAGGTATCACATTGAACCACAAGCACTCATAGCAGGCAGATGACAGTTCCATCACCTGGCTGGAAGTACCCGCATAGACTTCAGGTACTCCATCGTTGTTTTTATCGTACAACTTCAATCCGTCGTACATTCCGGTTATATTGACATACTTCCTGGTATATTGCATTAAGTCAGTATTGCTGTAAAAGTAAATTCTGCCACCGGATGAAAAAACGAATTCCGGTTCCTCATCGCCATTCAGATCGGCAATCTGAATCCCGTCGATACGGCTGTTAACAGGCTGAAAAGAACGGATGATTTCATGGGTTGTGCCATCGATAATGACCACAGTACCACTGGTAGTACCTGCCACAATTTCCATCCGGCCGTCATGATTAACATCAAATAAATCCAGGATGGAATAATTATTATCCCCACTTTCCCATTGTTGTTGGTTATTAACGTCAAATACAAGGATACGGCCCTTGCACACTACTATTTCCCTGGCGGGATCATCATCCACATTCCCGGCACGTATGGCAGCAGGTTGAGTATATCCCTGCAATCCTTCCGAACTCCATGCTATCGTGAAATCATCCGGATTAATCACATATACTTTCATATCATCGCCGACAATAATTTCCGGTTGGCCGTCTTCATCAATATCTGCTACGGTCAGTGCATAAAACTCATCAATTTCTTCTGCATAAAATGCGTAGGAACTTTCTATTTCTTTGGAGATTCCGTTTACGATCCAGATTTTTCCGGTGTATGTTCTGCCGGCTGCTATTATAATCTCCTTCACCCCGTCATTATCTGTATCAGCGATTTCCAAACCGTAAATACCGGTCCATACCAAATCAAAAAAGTTACCATCGCATTGCCATTCCAGTTCATAAGTTTCAGCATCAAAAACCGACAGGATGCCACTCCCGTATCCACTCTCACTTCCATAAGAAACAGCCACAATTTCCAGAGTACTGTCGTTATCTACATCCGAAATTTCTACCCCGTAAAAGGGTCCTACAATATCAACACTCTGCCATTCAATGGATTGCGATTCAACACCAGCAACAAACAAGTAATCGGGGCCTGTAGAAGTCCATCCGGCGCCCCAGATAACTTCCTGCGAACCGTCATTATCCACATCATCCACAGCTATTCCGGTTACGCCATGCTCCGGATTAGCAACCTGCCACAGCTGGATATGGGTAGTTGCATCCACACAATGCACTGAGCCCCATTGCCCGTCGCCATAAATGATTTCATCAATGTTATCATTATTCACATCCTTAACTAAAAGTGGAAAAATATCCTGGCTGGTGCTTATGGTGAATTTGAGCGACTGGGTATTGACATCATATACTTTTATGGCCGACCAGCCTTCTGTTGTGATGAGCTCTTTCATATTATCCCCGTCAAGGTCAGAAATCTCTACCTGTGCAGAGAAAACCCCGTTAAAAACCTCCCATTGCAGGGAAGCCACTGACCCGTTATACTCAATAACTTTTCCTTTCGAAGTAACGATCTCATTTTGTATATCTTCATCCATGTTTCCGATCCTGAAGTAATAACTTCCATAGGGTATCTGGCTTTTCAGTGAAAAAGTGGCCGGGTTATAAAAATAGATTTGCTCGTCATCACTGATAGCCAGTTCCATCAAACCGTCATTATCCGCATCTCCGGTTTGAATATCCGTGATATAATCCCCGGATGGAATGGTCAGTTGCCCAAGCAGCGAGTGATCAGAGGAATTGAATATCAAAAGGATGCCGTTTTCATATCCGATAAGGATTTCCCGGATGCCGTCACTATTGAGGTCTGATAAAGTAATCCTCCTTATATAATTTGGATTCCATTCGCTCACATAGCTATGTTCATATTGCTGATTTTCCGCATTATATTTCAGAATATACCAGTATCCTCCGGTATTGCCGGATTTAGCGCTGCAAATTATTTCAGGGATCCCGTCATTATTAAAATCATACGTATCCATCGACCGGGTGCCAATGGAATAACCCATAACTGCATATTGCCAAACCGGTTCGCAGGCAATCAATCCTCCGGTTTCCGGTATCATATGGTCACCGGAATCAGCTTGTGCCTGTAAGGGATTATCATTGTGTTTAATGAATGACCGGCTTTCTTCAAAGGAATAATTGAATTTTTGACCGTTTTCATCTCGTACAAGCCGGCCATAATCATCATACTGCCTTTTCATAGCCCGGTCCGGGTGAGAAAAATTCTGGGGAAACCCATTCAAACAAGCTGTTAATGTGATTAGAAAGAACAATCTGGTTCTCATAAGATCTGGATAAGGTAATTTTTTGGCAAAACTAATAAAAATAAAGGTTAAGAACACGGATGGGCAACAATTTTAATCCTCTGTTGGAGGTTTAATATACAGTGGCAGGGTAATGTGGGTAATTCGGTTAATGCGGTTAGGGTCTTTAAGGTCCTTGAAGATTTAAAAGTCCTACGGTTACTTAGGGCCACTTGGGATGGCCTTATCACAACTGGAAAAGCAGCTGCCATTATCAAAAATCGGGCATGCCGGATTTGGCCGGGTGTAGAAACATATTTGTCAGCTGTGAAAGAAGATATTGAATTTGAACCCGTAAAACCTGGATTTTAATTACGTACCATCCGGCGCCTTTGGGAAATTGCTACCTTTTCACCGCCACTTTCCGGTTCCATTTAATGGTGCCAGTATTTACAGTCAACAGATACATCCCATCGTTAACACCATTCAGGTTCAGAGTAACCAGGCCCGTATTTATAGTAACTGCCTGCGTAAGCACCGTTTCACCCAGCATATTCTTTAGGGAAATAGTAGCATTTGAGGTAAGCTCTATCTGACTGATCTTTACAAAAATCTGATCGCCGGCAGGATTTGGAAATACGGTAACCTCATGATTTTCAGAATATTCACCTGATCCTGTACAATCCATCACTACCAAGGTCCCTGTATCGGAATTCATGCAGCCGTGCTCATCCAAATAGGTATAAATAATCGTAAAACTGCCCACGCCGGTTATTCCGGGATAGAAATACCCATTTTCCACTCCGGCGCCACTATAGTTACCCCCGGCAGGAAATCCTTCTTCGAGCAGGTAAGGTACATCATCAAGGCATAAGTCGGGAAGATTGTTCAGAGTAACCTGCGGAAGAGCATAAATGGTCAGCAACATTGCATCCGAGACTGAAGTACCCTGTTGTCCGGTTCCGGTAAAGGTAAGTTCAGCAAAACCGTTGGCAATATCCTGCTGACCCGGTGTATAAACCGGGTTGGGAATGGTAGCATTGTTGAAAGTCCCGTCGCCCGAGGTGGTCCACAAATAACTGATGGCATTCACAGCCGAACCGTTCAACTGAAGAGTAGTTCCTGCACACACCTCAGCATCGACTCCAGCAAATACCGTTACGGTTTCATTGAAGAGCGGAGGAAATACAATCATATCCACCCATCCGCAATCGGAACCATTGGCAACGCTCATATCTTTATCATATACCCACTTAAAGGTATGGCTTCCCGGAATAACATTATATTCTGCCTGAGTCCAGGGAACCTCTCCGCTCCATTCACCCTGAAGGGCATCATCGAGATAAAACGAAAGGAAATCATACCCCGATTCGGAAGAAACCTTATACCAGAAGCTGATGGTGCCTGAGGCTACCACGTCAGCTGTGACGAACACAGAAGATGAACTGTTATGACCGATCACGCCTGATCGCATGCTGTATTCACCTTCATAAGCCTGATCCTGGGTGATGGTCCAGGGCGCATTGCCCCCGAACTGCCAGTCCATTCCATTAAAAGTCCCCGATTCAAAATTCTCGGAACTTACCCCTACGGGAACGATAAACAGGCCGTTATTGGGATTGATCCCGCCAAAATCAATAAAAATTTCAAATTCTGCAAAATAATTCAGGGGAGTTGAAGCAGAACAACTTATGGTAAAGGTGACTTCAGCTGTTCCGTATGATTCCAGAAAAGCAATACCGGCTGATCCGTTAATGACCGACATAAACGGGTCGGCGGTACTTATCTGCAGGTTCACATCACTGGCATCTGCCCCACCCTGATTGAACACAGCTACTATTATTTCAGCCGTTTCACCAGGTTCTAAAAAGCCATTATTACCATCTTCCAAAACATAATCCGAATAAATTACATCCGGTGCAAAGCCGGTTAGGTTGATCTCCGTGTTGAACACTTCGCTGCTGGTGGTAATGGAAGTATTAAAATGAATAGGGTATCCATTGGGAATCTGGTCGGATACAGTAAATTCGAAGATATTGTCAAAAGTAAGCATTTGTCCCGATGTAATATTACCGAGATTCTGCACTGAATCAATCAGCGTAATCAACGGATCATCACAATGGATTTCAATGGTTACATCATTATAATCCAGCGTACCGATATTCTCCAGGGTCACGCCCAAAACTACATTTTCCCCATACTCGATAATGTCATCATCGCCGGCCTGCACGACTACTTCCCTGATTACCAGACCATTTACCCCCACAGTTGAAAAGGAGAACTCCTTAATATCACTAATACCGTTGTTATCTGTAACTTTAAATGATACCGATTTTGCTTCGTAAGGATAGGTGGGAGTACCGCTAAACAAACCTCCGTCGGTCAGGCTGAACTCGGTGAAGTCGTAATCAGGGATAAAGCGGATTTTTGTACCGGAGGTAATGTTGTGGGTATTGGATAATGCGGTCAGTTGAAAATCCTCCATCGTACCATCTGAAATTCCCGATAACCAGTACAACCAGGGTACCGATTGAATATCGCCGTAATACATTTCGAAGGTACCATCGGGGAAAAGTTTCAGGGCAAAATTGATTTCGGTGGAACCGGTACTTCCATAAACTGAGGCTCTCCAACGTATGGTAGCTTCAGAAGGGCTGCCTTCAAACCACATACCATCGCCGGATGACATCACCAGCGGTTTGGCGCCATACACTGAAATATTGCAGAAATTTTTGAACATGTTCAGTTCGTCCACTACAAATGTCCAGGGAGTATGATCACCCCTGAAAAGCACATTGCCATCCACATGCACATAAATTTTATTATAATATTTCCCATAAAAAGGAAAATCGAACGGGAGTTCCTTCATAGCCCAGCCATTATCAGTATTGTAGGGATTCAACGACTGTGCCGATACATTGGGAAATATATCGGTTGATTGATCGATCTGATAATTTCTTTTAATATCCCAGTGATATGGAGGGGTTCCGCCTTCGGCTTCCAGTTGCAGGCTGTAAGGTTCATTCAGGTTGGCCTGGGGCAACTGCGGAGTGGTTACGGAAACGGCATTGTAATTAATGGCTGTTTCAACCCCAATAAGGGTCAAACCGTTGTTAACCAGAGCCACATTGGTTTGCGGGCAGGGAATCTCGGTAATACCATTGGTATAATCCATCACTGAAAAACTGACGATTTCACCGGTTCCGGTTCCTGAATCATCTTTTTCATTCACCATCATGAAGAATCTGGCATTTTGTCCCGGTTCTATAAAATTGAGTAATGGCGTTACATCCAGTCCGAATTCGAGGGTTTTGTCGGCGGCTGAACTTCCTCCCTGCATATACTTTTCGCCACCCTGGTAATTTATAATCGGGAATTCAAGAATAAAGTCAGGAGATGTGGCAGCAGGGTCTGTAGAAACCCCGGCCAAAACCTTGATCTGGTTTCGTTTGTTGTGTGTTAGGGTAACCTTGTAGGTTAACTGGGGTTCAGTATTTTCGCGGGCATAGTGAACATAAACCATCTGATTATAAATTCCACCACTGTTGTATGGTTCCCCAAGAGCCTGGTACATCATATAGGCAAAGCCATTGTTTCCCCAGCTGGTGGCATAATAACTGTTGGCCAGTTTCAATCCGCCTATTTCCCAGTCACGTACATCCACAATACCGTCGTTATTTATATCTAAGTGATTGGTGTATTGCCCGTCGTTATTAAAATCGTAACGGATGGAATCATGATAGCCAACCACGCACAAAGCATGATTGTAATAACTTGACCAGTTAACGATCACATATTTACCGGCCTCCGGAGTTCCCGGAGGCAGTGTTTGACTGGCCGAAGTGTATGAACAATAGAAATTGCCTACGCCTCCGGTTTCAGATCCGTCAAGGTGGTTGTCAATCCATTGTCTAAGGGTTTCAATACCTTCCGGGGTACCTACCGGGATACCATATACATTGGAAAGACGGTTTTTCATGGCGCTGTAGTACAGGTCGTAACCATTCATCCAGCGGGCGGTACCGCCATTGGCCATTCCTCCGTACTCCTCCACATTGGGTGTTCCGGCACAGCGAACAATATTCCATGAATCGACAAAATTGGCCGCACCACTGGAGCCCCCGTTGCTGAAATTGTAAACAAAATGGGTGGGGTACTGGTTTTTGGGAACATCGGCTGAAATATCCCGCAAACGATCCATCTCGTAAGTAAAACCATATCCCACAGCGCTGGCCTGGCCGCATTCCATACTTGCCTGGTTAAAAATCGGCCTGAAAAATGGCTGAAGAGAATTATCAACTTTCTCGGGAAGTTCGCGCTTCGCAAAATTTATATTTGCTTTGATAACCGGTACCGAATTCAAAAATAGTTTGTCATCCGCTGATAATTCAGGCAGATTATTTTCGAAAAGGTGCTTGTTTAGCGATGAATTATTCTGACCTGATCCTTGGAGAGCGTAAAAAACAGTCCAAATCAATAAAAGGAATACGTGTTTCTTTTTCATATCTAAAAAAATAATTTGCAAAGATATATTTCAAATAATTACAGCAACAAACCTGCAGGTATCTTTGTTATGATAAGTTATGGGGTATCTTGTGTCCAACCGGGCACCAGAGTTCAATAAATTTGTACTTTTGCATGATTGACCCTGTCTTAATTGTTAAATTAAATTCTGTTCCGGGCAACCCCGTGTAAATATGATGTCTAACCAATATTCCTGATGATGCTTGATGATGAATCTCTCATAGAAGGATGTATCAAAGGAAAAAGAGATGCGCAAAACAGTCTCTACAAGCGTTATGCATCTACTATGCTCGGTATTTGTATGCGGTATTCAAAAAACCGTGATGAAGCCGAGGACATCCTGCAGGAGAGTTTTATTAAGGTTTTTCTTAACATCAAGGGCTTCAGAAGTGAAGGTTCATTTGAAGGCTGGATCAAACGTATTGTGGTCAATACTGCCATCTCACACATCAAAAAAAATCTCCGGCAATCATTTATTGAAGGCACGGGAGAGCATGGGTTTACCCTTCAGGAAGGCGACCCGGGGGGTGAGAATGACGGATTGATGGAAATGAATATCGGTCAGGATAAATTGCTGGCCCTGATACATACACTTCCTACGGGGTATAAAACCGTATTCAACATGTATGTGATTGACCAGCTGACGCATCAGGAAATTGCCGAATCACTGGGGATTTCGGTTAATACATCAAAAACCCAGTTGCATAAAGCACGTAAATATTTAAAAGTAAAAATACTGGATATAGTAAAAAAGAAAGATTGAATTGTGGAAATGAGTGAATTTGATAAAATGGATCAGTTTTTCAGGAACAACCTGGGCGAGATGAAAATCGAACCCCGGGAAGAAACCTGGAAGCGAATTTCATATAAATTATTGTGGAGAGAGATTGCACGATTTAATTTTACCAATCTGTCGGCAGGATATTTTGGAATCGGAGGAGGCGCCGTATTGGGCGTAGCTGTTATTTTTTACCTGTTGCTTGATCCGTCTTTGCAAAAAGTAAACAGCCGGCCGGATGCCAATTTCGTTACTGTGACTGAAACAAGCCCATACAATCAGGCTGAAAAAACTACAGAAATTGTTGAGCCACCTGTAATGCAACCGGCCCTTCAAATTCCCGTAAAGAATCCCGGTCGCAATGAAAAAACAGATTCCGGCGAACCCGGGAATCTCATGGCTGCCACTCCACCGGTTATGGGTAAGGCTGTAAAGGATCCAACCTACAATCCTGTTCCTGCAAATGTATCCCCGGACATTAAATTCTCGCAGGAAACTACAGAAATTCCTGTTGATACTCAGCAACCGGAGTATTCAGATATACAGATTTCAGGTGTTCATAATCCGGTTATCATGCAACCTGCACGAGTCATGGATGAGATTTCCGGCTTACAGACAATTTACGGCAGTTCAGTTGAGCATCCTAAAGCTGATGCTGATGAACCGTTTGCGATCGTTGAAAAAACCCAAACATTTCCTGAAAAGTATACAGAACCTGAAAACCCCGGAGTTGATAACCTGACTCAGGTGAATGCCTCAACCCGAAAAACGCAGTCGGTCAGCAGAATTAATTCATTTGGCTTGAATTCGTTATTCAAATCAAACCGGCAGCCTGATAAAAGAAGCCTGTCACCAGGAGTTCCCGGTAAAAACCGTTACGGAATCGAATCATTTTTCAGTTCAACCGCCTATGTTTCCTCTGAACTGATGAATTACAACACAAATGGCAAAAACCCTGTACCGGTATATCTGGCCGGATTAAGTGCAGATTATAACATCCTTGATTATATAATTCAAAGTGGTATTGAAATAGCGGTTTCCAACGATGAAAGTAACTACCGCATTGCCTATACTTCCCTGGACAGCACAGGATTTTACTGGCAACCTTCCGGCGACAGTCTGATTGCGGTTACAGTATTTGATTCCGTTACACATATGGATAACAAACCTGTAACAAACAGGTATGCGTATCTTAATATTCCGGTATCATTAAGTTACAGGATTTTGGGGAACAACAGATGGGTTGGTATTGCACGCGGAGGCGTGACATTTTCAAGACTGATCAATAAATTTGAACCTGAATTGGTGTATTTTAAAGAAAATGCTACCATTCAAAACATTGAAAATGAAACTTTTAAAAGATATAGAAATAATTTTCAAATTTCTTTGGGAATTCAGTTAAGATATTTGTATTCTGAAAAAATTGATATATTTGTGGAGTCTTCGTATCGTAAATACCTTAAGTCAGTTTACGACAGCGATGCCGTCACAGCTCAGCCTTATTCCGTTGGAATCAGAGGCGGGTTTGTGATTAAGTTTTAAGACTCCGGATATATGAAATGGATCATCCTTGCAATACTTTTTTTCGGGCAGGTGATGATGTTATCTGCCGCTGATCTCAGTCTCAAAGTTTTCGGGACTGTTACTGACATTGTCGCGGGAACGCCTGTTGAGCATCAGGAAATTGCTATTAGCGTTGAAAATTACAATCCTCCTTTATATGTTGTGGAACATGTATTGACCGATGAAACAGGATTTTACATTCACCAATTCTTCCTTCCCCTGAATTATGGCCAGATAACAGTAACTACCTTTGATTGCGAATCGGTGTTACAGGAGCGAAGCTTTATTTTCAGTTTCAACAACAATTTGTTCCAGGCTGATTTTCAACTCTGTACTGGTACTTCTACCAGCTGCAATGCTGATTTTGCCCACGATTACAACCCCGACAATCCCATGGTGTTGCAGTTTACGGATCAGTCCGAAGGGAATATCCATCTTTGGGAATGGACATTCGGTGATGGTACCACATCCAACCTTCAGCACCCCATTCACCAATTCTTACTTCCTGCCGTATATATGGTATGCCTGAAAGTTACGGATACCACAAACCACTGTGAAAGCATCACCTGTGATTTTGTTGCCGTTGAAAACCCATCAACCTGTTCGGCTAATTATTCATTCCTGCCTGTTGAAGGCAATCCTTTGACTTTTAAATTTATCGATCAGTCAGTGGGTAATCCGGAGCATTGGCTATGGGATTTTGGAGACGGAAATACCAGTGATGATAAAAATCCGGTTCATCAATATTCTGAACCGGGCGTGTATAATATCTGTGTTACCATTTCCAACTCATCAGGCACCTGCAATGACGATCATTGCGAATACCTGATCGCTAATGAAAATCCTCCGTGTAAAGCCTATTTCACGTACGAAGAAACTTCTGTCGACCCTTATACTATCAAATTCTCAGACAGTTCTTATGGCAATATCGCATATTGGCAATGGAATTTCGGCGACGGTTCAGTTTCTTTACTTGCGGAGCCTTATCATGTATTCATGAATCCGGGTGTTTATGTGGTTTGTCTTACCATCGATGATACCATAAACAACTGTTCCCATACCTACTGTGAAACAATTTTTGCCGGGGTTCAGAGAAACTGCGAAGCAACATTCAGCTATTCGCAAACCTTTCTCGAAGATAACATCATCGAATTTTTCGACATGTCAGTGGGAAATGTTACCGACCACTACTGGACTTTCGGAGATGGAACCGAGTCTCATGAAGAAAATCCGATCCATGAATTCCCGGGTCCCGGAATGTACCTCGTTTGTCTGGAGATTTCCAATGACATGACAGAATGCATTGACAGTTACTGTTACGAGATATCTATCCTTGAAGATATTTCATGCCAGGCGAACTTTGATATAGTACCTGATTCACAGAACCCCTACCGGTTCAGTTTTCAGAACCTTTCATCGTCAAATTCCGGTTTGTTTTTATGGGATTTCGGGGACGGAGAGGGTTCTATAGAAAAAAATCCTGTTCATGAATACCTGAAAGCCGGTTTGTACAAAGTATGTCTTCTGGCCACCGACAGTAACCTGATTTGTTACGATGAGGTGTGTAAAAACCTGGTTATCGAAAATATTTACCTCGATTGTACTGCGGCATTTTCCTTTGAAAACTTCTCATCACCGGACACAATACAATTCTTTGACGAATCTGAAGGGTTTGTCGACTACTGGTTCTGGGATTTCGGTGATGGTTATTATTCCCTTGAAGCGAATCCGTTACATGTCTTTCAGAACGAAGGCACCTTTAATGTCTGCCTTACTATTGATAATCCGGTAACGAACTGTTCGGATATGATCTGCAAAACCGTGATCATTGAATTTCCGGCCCCTTGTGTTTCCATGTTTTCTTATACTATTGATATTCAAAACCCACTAAAAGTTACATTTGATAATCAAAGTAACGGAGTTTTTACGTCCAGCCAGTGGAGTTTTGGAGATGGAAGCGGTTCGAATGAACTGAATCCGGATCATATTTTTCCCGGACCGGGATCCTATAATATTTGCCTTGAAGTCAGTAATCTGGCTTATCCTCAGTTCTGCAGTGACATCCTGTGTCAGGAAGTATTGCTTGAAGTTCCCCAGCCCGCCTGTAATGCGGCTTTTCACTATTTTCTTGATACCATCTCAGGTATGCCATACCGTTATTATTTTATCAATGATTCAGAAGGGTCGGAACTTGAATATAACTGGACCTTTAGTACCGGTGAACAGATTTTTACAAGGGATGCAGATATTCAATTCGGACAATCCGGGTTGTATGAGGTTACCTTAACGGTCAGCTCCACAGATACCTGGGGTCAGTCTTGTTCGGACTCCTTTTCAGTGAGTATTCAAACTCCTGTTTATTACAGTCTTGGAGGCCTGGTATTCGCCGGTGATTATCCGATTAACAATCCGGTGAATACCCAGGATACTGCAGTCGGATACCTCTACAGGGTATATTCCAATCAGATAATTCCACTGGACACAACTTTCTTCAGTGAACTTGGATATTATCATTATCCTTACCTGCGTGAAGGCAAATATCTTTTAAAAACACATCTTACAGGTTCCTCAGCAAGGTTTTCGCAATTTGGTTCCACCTACTATGGAGAAAAATCAACATGGCAGGATGCAGTTTATATTGAAATGACCCGCCATTTTAATAATGCAGATATTCATCTCAATGGTTCGGCAAAATACCTGTTTGCCGGTGGATCCATCACAGGAAATGTTTCAGTGGAAAGCCATCCGGTGTTATTTCCGCAAAATTCTCTTCGAAATATTACGGTAATACTGTCGGATGAAAACGGAGTCCCGGTAAAAACAGCGCTTACAGGACCAAACGGCGATTTCTGGTTTTCAGCCCTAAAGCTTGGAAAGTACTATATTGAAGCAGATATTACGGGATTGGAATCGGGCGTTTCCGAAATAATTCTTGATGAATCCAATACGCATCAACAGGGCGTACTGATTGAAGCATGGTATCCGTCGCAGGTTGGCATTGATGATAAAAAGCAGGATATCGAAAATCTGGAAGTTTTTCCAAACCCTGCAGGAAATGAATTTTTTATCAGAGCCACAGCCCCCGATCTGAATATCTGCTGCATAGTTCTACGGTCTCCTTTGGGAAACTTCTGTAAAACCATAAAAGAAGTAATACACTCAGATGAACTTTTCCGGGTTGATCTTGAAACCGTTCCAAAGGGGATTATTTATGTTGAAGTCTACAGCAAGTATGGATTGGTTGAAACCAAAAAAGTTATAAAAGTCAGGTAGACGACCCGAAAATATCAGAGGAATACAATTTGGTCTGTTTACGAAGAAAACATCTGATTAACCTGATATTACAAAGTTGATTAATTTGCACGGGTAATCCAATTTTTAAATTCTCAAATTCTCAAATTAAACATGTGTGGCCGTTTTAGTTTTGCACCTGATCTCCGCATAGTTAACGAACACTTTTCCATTCAGGTTGATCCGGAAATCTTTAAACCGCGGTTCAACTGTGCGCCAACACAAAATCTGGCCGTGATAACCAATGAAGAACCCGGGATAATGAATTTTTTCAGGTGGGGTTTGATTCCCTTTTGGACAAAAGATATGAGTATCGGAAATAAAATGATCAATGCCAGAGCCGAAACGCTGTTGGAAAAGCCATCGTTTAAAAATGCCTTTTCAAAACGCAGGTGCCTGGTGCCGGCCGACAGTTTTTATGAATGGCGGCAAACTAAACCTAAAGTACCCTACCGAATAAAACTAAAGGATGCAGCATTGTTTTCGATGGCGGGATTATGGGAAACCTGGAAAAATCCGGAAGGAGGAGTCATAAACAGTTTCACCATTGTTACCACGACGCCCAACAGGCTTATGTCAGAAATTCATAACCGGATGCCTGTGATTTTATCAAAAGAATCCGAAAAATTATGGCTTGATGATCTGCCTCCTGATGATCTTTATGGACTACTAAGCTCTTACCCTGATGAATTCATGGAGGCCTGGGAAATTTCGCCCCTGGTTAATTCGGTGTACAATGAGGGCAATCAACTTTGGGATCGTCCAAACAGACTGTTTTAGCAAAAGAAACTTATTTTTGCCAAAAAATAAGAACATGGCATCCAATATCCCTTTTCCAGATTATTTTGGTATTGATGATTTTCTTACTGCTGAACACAAAATTATCCGGTCATCCATCCGCGACTGGGTCAATAAATCGGTAAAACCTGTTATAGAAGAAGCATCCCAGCTTTGCCAGCCCCCTCACCATTTATTTAAAGAAATGGGTGAATTGGGCGTTTTTGGACCCTTTATTCCGGAAATGTACGGAGGCGCAGGGCTCGACTATATTTCCTACGGATTGATTATGACAGAGCTGGAACGGGGTGATACCGCCATCCGTTCATCCGCTTCGGTTCAGTCATCGCTGGTGATGTATCCTATTTACAAATTTGGATCAGAAGAACAAAAGAAAAAATATTTACCGTTGTTGGCCAAAGGGGAGTATGTAGGCTGCTTTGGCCTTACCGAACCCAATCATGGCTCTGATCCGGGTAGGATGGAAACCCGGCTTGCTAAAACTACGGATGGTTATCTCCTGAATGGAGCCAAGATGTGGATCACCAATTCATCCATTGCAGATATTGCCGTAGTGTGGGCAAAAGATGATCAAGGAACGGTTAGAGGTGTAATCGTGGAGAAGGGAATGAATGGATTCACAGCCCCTGAAACGCACAACAAATGGTCGCTTAGGGCATCTGTGACGGGAGAACTGGTTTTCGATCAGGTTTTTATTCCTGAGGAGAACCTGCTCCCCAACATTACAGGATTAAAAGGTCCGTTGATGTGCCTGAATTCAGCACGCTTTGGTATTGCATGGGGGGTAATTGGTGCTGCTATCGATTGCTACCAGACCGCCTTACACTATTCACTGGAAAGGAAACAATTCAACCAACCGATTGCTTCGTTTCAGCTAACACAGAAGAAACTCGCTGAAATGCTTACGGAGATTACCAAGGCACAATTAATGGCCTGGCGGCTGGGTGTTTTGAGAAATGAAGACCGTGTAACCCCGGCCCAGATTTCCATGGCAAAAAGAAATAATGTAAAAATGGCATTGGATGTTGCCAGAGAATCGCGACAAATACTCGGTGCAATGGGTATTACCGGCGATTTTCCCATTATGCGGCATATGGCTAACCTCGAATCGGTTATTACCTATGAAGGAACCCATGATATCCACCTGTTAATCACAGGGAATGATATCACAGGAATACCGGCATTTGAATAGATCAATTATCAGTGCTTGGGATGCTCTCCAAAAAAGTTGGCGTACTTCTGCGAATCTTCACCATAACCTTCAATGTGTCCGTGTGAAAAAACAAAGGTGCATTTCTCACCGGCAATCTGTGAAAACAGTATCTCTGATTCCTCATCAAATTCTTCCATCAGTACCCTGGTAAACTTTTTACCATTTTTCTCCACAATCAGATTGTAATGGCAGATTGGGCAAAAAAAGTCCACATGTTCACCCTTTTCTATCTTGAGAGAAGGATGTTTGTGTACTTTGTAATCACCTAAGGATGGCCCCAGGAAAATCAGACCGGTTTTCCCTGAATCAGTTTTCACCGAAAAAGCAATCATCTTTTCAACCCTCAGATGACCGCTGCAATTAGGGCAGATAAAATCACGCTGCATATTTTGTTTAATAATGGTTAGAACTCTATTTAAATTTTTTTGCAAAGATAACATAAAACAAAACCTCTTTGAAAAAAATATACATCTATCGGAATTATCAATAGGGTTAAATGAATAATTAGTACGTAAAAGCAATCATGTTTTCCATTTTGTATGAAATTTCCAAATTTTCAATTTTTCAATGCCTTATACCACAACATCAGTTCTCCTCATTTCCAAAGACCAGCGTAACCGGTACTTTTCCGGGAATAACGTATCCCCGGAACATACCTGATGTATTAAACGGCATACTGAAATTTCCGTTTTTATCAACGGCAATCAGTCCCCCTCTTCCACCCTGATTTTTCAGTTTTGTTTGGATCATATACGTGGCCGCCTCCTCCAGGGAATAGTTTTTTAACTCCATCATGGCCGAAACCGAATGGGCCACAACATTCCTGATAAAATATTCTCCATGTCCGGTAGCTGAAACTGCACAGGTACTGTCGTTGGCATAGGTACCGGCTCCGATTACCGGTACATCCCCCACCCGTCCATATTTCTTAAAAGTCATTCCACCGGTGGATGTGGCGGCTGCCAGATGCCCTTTCATATCGAGGGCAACAGCGCCTACGGTTCCCATCCTGTGGCTTTCTTCCTCACTTTTCTTTTTGGCTTTCAGGTATTGCTGCCACCTTTTTTCTGTATAAAAATAATCCTGCGGAACCATTTCAAGACCCTGTTTCCTGGAAAATTCTTCAGCGCCTTCACCAATGAGCATTACATGTTCTGAGTGTTCCATTACCGCCCGTGCCGCTGAAATGGGATTTTTCACTGTAGTCAGTCCGGCAACTGAACCGGCCTTAAGGCCGGAGCCGTCCATGATGGCTGCATCCAGTTCATTAACTCCATCAGCATTAAATACAGCCCCTTTACCTGCATTAAAGAGTGGCGAATCTTCGAGGATTCTCACGGCCACTTCAACTGCATCAAGCGCAGTACCGCCATGTTTCAGGATCTGACTGCCGCTGTTCAGTGCATCCTCGAGAATCTTCTTGTATTCATCTTCTTCGCCTGGCTTAAAATCTTTCTTTTCAATAACTCCGGCTCCCCCATGGATAACCAGTACCCAGGCAGGTTTGTCGGGGTTTTCGCCCGGTTTCCTGTTCAGGCAGGAAACAGACATGACCATAACCAGCAGGCATAAAGCAGATATCCTGGTTTTAGGGATAAAACTGATATTCAACCAAATTCTAAAAAACATTACAGACGCTTATTAATTTTACAATAATGACCTGATTGACAATACATTAAACATATCAAGAGCAGAAATTACAATAAAGGCAATAACAAGCCAGCGAATAAAATTCGACCCTTTTTTTATGGCGAGGTGAGATGCCAGATAGGCGCCCAGTATCGTTCCTACGGACATTATTAAACCATAAACAAAGTCAACCTGTCCGTTCAGGATAAAAACAACGAGGGCAAAGGGCGTGAACAGAAAGACCACCAAAACTTTCAGCGCATTTGCTTTCAACAAATTATATCCGGCCATGAGCACGAGAGCGGGTAAAAGCAAATAACCGACTCCGGCCTGAATATACCCTCCATATAAACCTATCAGAAAAAAAACACCGATTTGTACCGGTGTTACTTTACTATCGATAATATCTTTACGTTCATGAATGAACTTTGAGGGCTCAAAAAGCATATAGAGCCCAATAACCAGCAGAATAATACCGAAAGAAACTTTAAATGCCTGTGGGCTGATATCAGCGGCAATCTGGGCACCGATAACAGATCCGATAACCGCCGGTACCGCCAGCCAGATGCCTTTTTTAGTATCAAGCACTTTTTTGGATTTGAAAAAGGAAGTTGCCGTAAACGATTGCAGAAGGATTGATACCCGGTTGGTTCCATTGGCAAGGGCAGGTGGCATTCCAAGGAACATTAACAGGGACAGGGAAATAATGGAACCTCCGCCGGCAACAGTATTAATAAAGCCTGACAGAAAACCGGCGAGGATAAGTACTATAATTTCAATAGTGGTCATTAACAGATTCATGTTATTCCTGCTGTGAAGAAAAGGTAGAAGTAAGTGTTTCGATCAGTTCATGGGGTTTAAAAGGTTTACTGATGTACCCGTCCATACCGGCTGCGAGACAGGCATCTCGGTCTCCCTTCATGGCGTTGGCAGTAAGGGCAATGATGGGTATCCGTTTCCGGGTTCCATACTTTGAATTTCGGTAATGTTCAATCTGCCTGATTTTGGTAGCAGCCTGAAAACCGTTGATGAGCGGCATCTGAATATCCATGAGGATCAGATCATGGCTGCCTCTCATAAACTTGGTGATGGCCTGGTTTCCATTTTCAGCCAGATCAATCCGGTAGCCAATCTTGGTAAGATTGTGAATGGCAATTTTCTGGTTCACTTTATTATCCTCCACTAATAGTACATAGAGATCTTTCTCAAGTTTCTCCAGAAGGTTTTTCCGGTCATCATTGATGGGAAGATCCATGTTTCTGCCCACTGACAGTTTTTTAAACACTCCGGTGAACCAGAACTCGGACCCTTCATTCAATTTGCTTTGTAACCCGATCTTTCCGCCCATCATTTCGGCCAGCAGTTTTGAGATAGACAATCCAAGTCCGGTTCCGCCAAATTTTCGGGTCGTTGAAGCATCCACCTGTGAAAATGCTTTGAATAACAACTTCTGGTTGGCTGGAGAAATTCCGATGCCGGTATCTTTAACCACAAATTTCAAACATATATCATCGGTCCGGTTTTCTTCAATACCTGCCTGGATATGAACATATCCTTTTGAGGTAAACTTAATGGCATTGGTGGCCAGATTCAGGATCACCTGCTTAAGCCTGTGCGGATCGCCGACAAGGTTGACGGGTATGTCCGGCTCAATAATAATCTTGAAATCAAGGGCTTTGTCATCGGCTTTAAAAGCCAGGATATCCCTGATCTCCTCGAGAACTTTGCGAATATCGAACCTGACCAGTTCAAAATCGAGTTTACCGGCTTCAATCTTTGAAAAATCGAGAATATCATTCACCAGGTTGAGCAGACTGTTTGCCGAAGCCTGAAGTGATTCGAGCAGTCCAATCTGATCATTATTCAAACCAGTATGTTTCAAGATATCTGACATTCCGATAATTCCATTTAAGGGAGTTCTTATTTCATGCGATATATTGGCAAGAAAATCACTTTTAGCCCGGGTACCGGCTTCAGCCAGTTCTTTAGCGCTTAAAAGTTCCGCTTCAAACGATTTACGCTGGGTAATATCGTATGAAACCCCCACCAATCCCATTATTTTCCCATTAATATCACGATACGGGGCCAGGTTGGTTGAGAGCCATATGTCCTTGGTTCCAAGCCTGAGAATCTCTTCAATATTGTAATGAGGATTGCCGGAATGAATTACTTCTTCTTCAATCTTTGAATAGGTTGCTGAATTATACCCCGGTAGAATTTCGCCAATTTTCTTACCTCTGACCAGTTCGAGATTAAATCCGGTAAATTCTTCAAATGCCTTGTTAATCAGGATATAATTCAGGTCAACATCTTTAAAATAAACCAGGGCCGGGATAGTAGCCAGCAGGGTATCCAGCACTTCAGCACGGATTCTGAGTGTTTCGAGGGTTTGGTTCAGTTCTGTGGAGGTTTTAGCCAGAAGTGAGAGAATAATATTTTTATCCTTGGTTCCCCTGCTAAGTTTAAAATCCTGAGCCTTCGCTTCAGACAAGAGCATTTTAAGTTCTTCAATAATTTGAGAACGGGCTTCAATAAAAGTCTCAGGCTGATCAATTCCTGATATTAATTCCTGAAGAAAATGTATCCGATTGATCATTTGCATATTATCTTTCCTTTAATCCCGCCAGTGTAAAGGTTTCATTATAAAAATCACATTGCTGATTGATATTGGTACCGATTTCACCATAGCAAAAATAGCCGCTAACCGGTTTTCCCCATCTTCTGAAGGCTGTTTCAATTTCCTCGGAAATAACGGGACCTAATGCCAGATGCCTGGCCATGCATGAAAAAAGTATCAACAGGTCAAAATCGGGATTCAGATCATGAAATTTCCGGATTTCAGTTTTAGTGTGCTCCACAACTTCAAACCCCGGCGAAGTTGAAAAGGTAACCAGGGAACCTTTGGGAACAGTGCCGGCAAAAATCAGCGACCGGTCTTCCTTATTTACACCCACCACTGCACGAAGAATTTCCTTACCATTTCGTTTGATGAGCAATGGGTATTCAACACCAATTTCCGGTAGATCATTTTCATTAATGCTAAGATTCTCAAGATACACATCGAGGGCATGCTTATGATCAATGGTGTAAACAATATTTCCTCTGGCCTCGGTGATCATCTTGTCGGAGCCTATTCCTACCCAACCGCTTGAGGCAATGCCGGTAATCATCACTTTAGAATCATCAAATGCAATAACAGATATCCCATTATTCAGCAACCGTTGATTATCGAAAACAAATGTCTCTTTAAACGCAGAATCATCTCCGGCTAATCCTCCAAATATTATGGTGTCATTACCGGCTGAATCCAGAATCCCTTCTACAATCTCCTGACCGTTGGCCGAAAGGCCGCTCACCAGAATCAGGAAGGATGGCTTTTCAAACTGGCTTTTTCCCCACTCGCCGGCCTGTTTACCCAGTTCATAGGAAGAGACCTGCGTTCCATCGAATAATCTGGTTTTGAAATAATTACCCCGGGTTTCAATAAGCGTGGCAACCAGGGAATGCTGATATACTCCATTGCTGTCACCGGAAAGAAAAATCTCGCCACAGGTACTGCAACCGGCAACCTGAAAAGGCAAATCATGCAATGCTTCCTGCAAACCAGGCAATCCAATATCCACAGATGAGAAAATCACTGCAAGATCCGGATTAAAACCATCTGCTAAAGCACGTGAAACTTCCTGACTAAACTGAGAAGCCTGCTTAATGACAAAAGATTTGCTTTTCATGAATTTGAATATTTTGAAATAAGATTAATCAATCCGCTTAGGATTAGCCACTATTTTTGACGGTTTAAAAGTAGTAAAAAAATTAAATCAGATATAAGTATATAATAATTAAACAATTTATCTAACTTTTTTAACGCTTCAAGGCCATTACCGAATCGATGATGCTATTCTTGTCAAAACCACACTCTGTATACAATTCTTCAGGTTTTCCCTGAGTGATGAACCTGTCGGGGATTCCCAGGCTGACTACCGGAATCTGGTAACCAAAACGGTTCTTGAATTCAATAATTTCTGATCCCAGGCCGCCTTTGATGGTGCCATCCTCAACAGTAATTACCGAGCTAAAATTTTTAAAGATATCGTGAAGGAGTTCTTCATCTACCGGTTTCAGAAAACGCATATCAAAATGTGCCGGATACAATTCCTTCAATTTCAGTTCATGTAAGGCTTCCTGTACAAAATTTCCCGGATGTCCAATGGAAATAATGGCGGTGTTTTCGCCGGCAGTCACCAACCGTCCCTTTCCAACCTGCAATTCCCGGAAGGGTGTTTTCCACTCGGGCATTACTCCTCGTCCTCTGGGATAACGGATCACAAAAGGCCCTGTATTACGCAGCTGAGCTGTGAACATCATATTTCTCAACTCTTCCTCATTCATGGGGGAAGCGATGATGATCCCGGGAATAATCCGGAAATAGGCAAGATCATAAACGCCATGATGGGTGGGACCATCTTCTCCCACCAATCCTGCACGGTCAAGGCAGAAAACCACCGGTAGTTTTTGCAGGGCAACATCATGTATTACCTGATCGTATGCCCGCTGCATAAAGGTAGAGTAGATGTTGCAGAATGGGATATAACCCGCTGCAGCCAAACCGGCTGAAAAGGTAACCGCATGTTGTTCGGCAATACCCACATCAAATACCCTGTCGGGCATTTTTTCCATCATCAGATTTAATGAGCAACCAGTTGGCATGGCCGGAGTAATCCCAATAATTTTTGTATTCAAATTAGCCAGCTCTATAATGGTTTTGCCAAACACTGTCTGGTACTTAGGAGGCAACTTTGCATCGCAGCTTTTCTTTTCAATTACTTCCCCGGTTTTTTTATCGAATGGCGGAGGTGCATGATAAAATGTGGGTTCCTTTTCAGCGCTGGTAAAACCTTTTCCTTTCCGTGTCATTACATGAAGTAACTTAGGGCCTTTGATCTGTTTCAGGTGACCCAGAATTTTGATCAGTTTAGGAAGATCGTGGCCATCAAGCGGACCAAAATACCGGAAATTAAACGCTTCGAAAAGGTTGCTTTTATCCAGTATCGAAGCTTTGAGGGCGCTGCTCAGTTGCCTGACAATAGCTCTTGAATTCTGTCCGTAAGAAGTATTTCCACCCATTAACCTCCACATACGGCTTTTCAACCGGTTATAGGTTTTAGATGAGGTGATATTGGCCAGGTACTCCTTTAAGGCACCCACATTTTTATCGATGGCGATTCCATTATCATTGAGTATCACCAGCAGATCGGTATTGGTAACCCCGGCATTGTTCATGGCTTCAAGTGCCATACCGCCGGTCATGGCGCCATCTCCGATCACAGCAATATGATTTCTGTCCGTTTCGCCACTGAATCTGGCTGCCACGGCCATTCCAAGGGCAGCAGAAATGGATGTGGAGGAGTGACCGGTTCCAAAGGCATCATACTCACTTTCTGTAAGTTTGGGAAAACCACTGATGCCTCCATAAGTCCGGTTGGAATAAAACAGGTCTTTACGGCCAGTTATTATTTTATGCGGATAAGCCTGGTGGCCAACATCCCACACAATTTTATCATACGGTGTGTTAAAAACATAATGAAGGGCAACGGTAAGCTCCACCACTCCCAGGCTGGCAGCAAGGTGCCCCGGATTGTTGGAAATCACTTCCAGTATAAACTCCCTGATCTCCCCGCAAAGCTGAACCAGCTCTTCTTCGTGAAGCACTTTCACATCTGCCGGTGAGAATATTCCTGATAATATTTTTCCCTGATTAGGACTCATAGATAATTAGCCGATTGATTACAGGAAACCTAATTCCAGTTTTGCTTCTTCCGATAACATACTTTGATCCCATGGAGGATCGAAAGTAAGCTCAATTTCCACATCTTTAACGCCATCCATTTTTAGTATTCTATCCCGGACTTCGCCGGGTAATGATTCCACCTCCGGACAATTGGGTGAAGTAAGGGTCATTACAATTTTTACTTCCATGGAATCCTTGATTTCAATTTCGTAAATCATACCCAGATCGTAGATATTTACCGGAATTTCCGGGTCGAATACCAGTCGCAGCTCCTCAATAATCTTGTCTTTCATAGTCAGAATCATTCTTGCTGGGTTTTGGTTTTGAAAGCCAATGCATACAGTTTCATTTGCTTGATCATGGAAACCAGGCCGTTTGACCTTGTTGGCGACAAGTGTTCCTTCAATCCGGTAGTATTGATGAAATCAGTATCCGCCTCAAGGATTTCATCCGGCGTATGCCCCGAAAACACCTGGATAAGCAGATTTACAATGCCTTTTGTAATCACGGCATCACTGTCGGCCGTAAAAACTATCTTTCCGTCAAGGTATGCGGCATGGAGCCAAACCTGTGACTGGCATCCGCTGATCAGATTGTTTTTGGTTTTATATTTGGAATCGATCACCGGAAGGTTTTTCCCGAGATCAATCAGAAAATTGTATTTATCCATCCAATCATCAAACTGATTGAAATCCTCTGTTACTTTATTGGTTTTATCCTTTATGGTCATGACGAATAATTGGGGTTACACATCGATTTTGTGGCAAAGATGCTCAATCCAGCATTTGAGCTGCTTTTTTGCATGATTCTGCAAGAATATCTATTTCTTCAAACGTATTGTATATTGAAAATGAAGCCCTTACTGTACCCGGAATTCCAAAACGATCCATCAGGGGTTGTGTGCAGTGATGCCCGGTTCTAACCGCAACCCCCAAATGATCGATGATAGCGCCTACATCAAATGGATGATGGTCGCCAATCAGGAATGACAGAATACTTTTTTTTCGTTTGGCTTGCCCGATAACCCTCAAACGGTTTGTTTCAAGCATCTTTTCAGTAGCATAAGCCAATAATTGATCTTCGTAATCAGCGGCTTTATCAGCATCTATGCCCGCCAGATATTGCAAAGCGGCCTCCAGACCCAACACCCCTTCCACATTGGGCGTCCCGGCCTCAAATTTAAATGGCAGTTCATTGAAAGTAGTTTTCTCGAAGGTTACTTTTTTAATCATCTCTCCGCCACCCATATACGGGGGCATATTCTCGAGCAGCTTTTCTTTTCCGTATAATACGCCAATGCCCATGGGTGCAAAAATTTTGTGCCCTGAAAATGCCATAAAATCACAATCCAGCCTGATCACATCCACGGGCATGTGGGCAACAGCTTGTGCGGCATCCAGTAAAACCACTGCTCCGTAATGATGCGCAAGCTGAATAATCTCTTCAACGGGATTAACCGTTCCCAGTGCATTGGATATCCAGTTCACCGAAACAATTTTAGTTTTTTCCGATAAAATGCTCCTGAATCCGGCCATGTCAAGCTCTCCTTTATCCGTAACCGGAATCACCCGGAGCCTCGCCTGATTTTCTTCACAGATAAATTGCCAGGGTACTATATTAGCATGATGCTCCATGGCTGAAATGACAATTTCGTCTCCTTTCCGGATATTTTTCCGGGCATAGGTTGCCGCTACCAGGTTGATCGACTCGGTTGTGCCGCGGGTGAAAATTATTTCAGTGGAGCTTTTGGCTCTCAGGAATTGCTGAACTGTTTTTCTGGCATTTTCATAGGCTAAGGTAGCCATCTGCCCCAGTTTATGTACCCCGCGGTGTATATTGCAATTCTCATTTTCATAGTACGATGCAATACGTTTTATAACCACTTCAGGTTTCTGGGTAGTAGCAGCATTGTCAAGATATACCAGAGGGCGCCCGTATACATTACGGCCTAAAATCGGGAAATCATTTCTGATTTTATGGACATCAAAAGTCACAGGTATAAGATTTTAATTTTATGCAAAAGTATGAATTTGACTGTCTGAAAGTTCATTTTTATCAGGATTGGATATTTTTGCATCTTGAAATCTCATGCAACCTATCGAAATGTTGAAATCTTATTAATGATGTGGCAGTACTGAATATCTGCTTATCTTTTTTCACTTATTTAACACTTAAAAATTAATATGAGGAACCTTTTAACACTTCCGTTCTTACTTTTGATATTATTTTTTCATGATTTATATGCTCAGGATGCTCCCATCCATCCTTCAATTATTGGTTCAGGTGTGTTTCATGGTGAAACCCCTGCTTTGAGGGATCTTCCTCATTTAACGGCCGAAGAATTTCAGTTACATGTTGAAAAAGCAAGAAAAAAGCTGCTAAACCCCAAATTAAAAACCAGAAATTATCCTTTTGCCGGTCAGGCTATGCCAAAAGGACCTGATGAAGCCTGGCAAAAGCAGATGGGCGAGGCATCAGTTCCCAAAGCCCCAATAGCAAATTTTGCCGGACAAACCTCACCCTATTTCCCGTCTGACTGCAATGGAACAGCGGGACCCAATCATTATATGCAAACCATCAACTGTGTGTATGCCATTTATAATAAATCCGGTACCTTGCTTGCCGGACCTACCAATATGAATACCCTGTTCAGCGGAGTTACAGGATCTACTTACAATGACGGTGACCCGCTGGTATTATATGATGAAATGGCCGGACGCTGGCTTGCTGTTGAATTTTCCATCAGTGGATCAAACGATTATATGCTGGTGGCAGTTTCAACTACCAATGATCCTACCGGAACCTGGTATAAGTACTCATTTGATGTAGCCGATATGCCTGATTATGAAAAATTTGGCATCTGGCAGGATGGATATTACATGGGTACGAATAATACTTCCGGAAATGACATTTATGTATTCCAAAGATCGGTTATGCTCTCAGGAGGAACCAATCCTCTGATGATCGGGTTTAACAATGCCTGGAGACCAACCACTATTGACGGATTTATGTGTGTTCCGCCCCTCGATAATGACGGTCAGGCCGCTCCGGCCGGAAGTCCGGGAATCTTTATAACCATCAATGACGATGCTATTGCCGGAGGCAGCGATCAGCTCTGGATCATGGAACTTATGGCCAACTGGAGCAATCCGGCCTCCTCTACGTTTACAAGGGTTCAGCAGATCAATGTAACCCCTTTCGACAGCAATTTCGGAACTACCTGGAATAATATTACACAACCCGTCACTACTCAAAAACTGGATGCCATCCCGCAGGTAATCATGAATGTACCGCAATACAGGAATTTCGGTTCCTATCAAACCATCGTCTGTTGCCATACGGTGGATGTGGATGCTACCAACCATGCCGGCATCCGTTGGTATGAGCTGAGGCGTGGAACCCAGACCTCCGGCAACTGGGCCGTCAGGCAACAGGGAACCTATGCGCCTGATGCACATTCAAGATGGATGGGGAGCATTATGCTGAACGGAAGCGGGCAGATTGGCCTGGGTTACAATATTTCGAGCGCTTCGGTTTATCCGGGCATCAGGTACACGGGACAAACCTCCGGTGCCTATAACAGTGCCACAGGAATCATGGATGTACCGGAAGAAATCATTCATACCGCTACTACCTATCAGACCGGCACCAACCGGTGGGGCGATTATGCCCAGATGTCGGTGGATCCGGCGGATGATAAAACTTTTTGGTTCACCACCCAGTACGGTGGATCACGACAAACCAAAATTGCCTCCTTTAAATTTGGCGCCAGCCCGGCAGTGATTACGCTTCCGGCTACCAATGTGGCAGCCGCTTCAGCAACCCTTAACGGCAACCTCAATCCAAACGGCCTGGCCACCACCTATTATTTTGAATACGGAACTTCCACGAACTATGGCCAGTCTACACCGGTAATCCAGGCGGGAAACGGCACCGTTATGATGGCTGTGAATGCCGGTATTACAGGACTGCAGGCAGGTACTACCTACCACTTCCGGCTGGTGGGCAGCAATAACGACGGTACAGTATATGGGGCTGACCTTACTTTTTCGTTTGGAGCAGTCACGGTAACCACCACCGAAGCATCCTCCGTTACTGCAACCAGCGCCACAGCCGGCGGTGAAGTGGTTTCCGACGGTGGCCTGCCGGTAACAGAAAGAGGAATCTGCTGGAGTATTTCAGCCAACCCGACCATATCAGGGAACCATACATCCGACGGCTCAGGAACAGGCGCTTTTATCAGTACAATAACCGGATTATCAGCCAATACCACCTATCATATCCGGGCCTATGCTACCAATGCCTCAGGCACCTATTACGGCAATGATCTTACCTTTACCACTTCCTGCGGAATTATCACCAGTTTCCCCTGGAATGAAGGATTTGAAAACAACGGCCAGATTCCCAACTGCTGGAGTCAGGAACAGGTTAACAGTTCAGGTGTTAACTGGGTGTTTATCACGGGTAACGGTGGCACTAATCCCCCCAATGCCCATACAGGAACCTATAATGCCTGTCTGTCTGACGGATCCACCGCCGACAATAAAACGAGACTCATCACCCCAAGGCTCGATTTAAGTTCAACATCTGCACCGGTTCTCACTTTCTGGCACACACAGGCAGTGGGTTCTACCTCAATCAGACAGGATCAGCTATTTGTTTATTATAAAACCTCACTGAATGGTGCCTGGACGCTGTTGGCTTCCTATACCAACAGCATTACTTCATGGACACAAAGAACGCTTACACTGCCCAATCCAACTGATGATTACTATATAAATTTTGAAGGCAACGCCAAACGGGGAAGGGGTGTTTGTATTGATGATGTTTCGATTACGAGCAGTATACCCATACTGACGGTAACCCCTCCTTCCCTCAATGTCAGCCATTCCGGGGGAACCGCTAACTTTACGGTCACCTCCAACACCATCTGGACTGCTCAATGCGATCAGACATGGTGTACTGTAACCTCTTCAGGCTCTGGAAACGGAACTTTACAGGCAATATATACACAAAATGAAAGCACAGAATCCAGAATAGCTCAAATAACGGTAACCGTAACCGGATTACCCCCTGTGACAGTAATCCTGACACAAACCGGTATACCTCCGACCCTCTCGGTTACCCCTGCCGGCTACATGGTAAATTATTCAGCCGGCAATGTGTATTTTCATGTAACTACCAATACCGACTGGACTGCGCAAAGCAACGAGTCCTGGTGTACGGTAACTGCCGCAGGAAACGGTATCGGAAATATCAATACCTATTTCCAGTCGAACCCGTTGATTACAGAACGTACTGCGGAAATTAGCATTTCTGTGGCTGGATTGAGTCCTGTAATGGTTTCTGTAACCCAGGCCGGACGACCCTGCCTGGAACCAGCTGCTTTTGCCGGTTTTGACGGAGAAATCTGCTCAGGTACCCCATTTGAGCTTAATCAGGCACTCGCCCTGAATTATGCTTCGGTTTACTGGTCAACCTCAGGCGATGGCTATTTTGATGATCCCGGTACAGTTAACCCTTACTATTTCCATGGCAGTAATGATGCCGGTAACGCCATTGAACTGATTTTACATCTGATCCCGGCCGATAACTGTGCCGGAGCCGTTTCCGATACCTTAACCCTTATCATAGAGCAGTCGCCCGAAGTTTTTGCAGGAGACGATTTGCAGCTTCCGGCAAATGAGCTGGTTCAGCTAAACGGCCAGGCTGAAGGTTATGGTTCATTGTACTGGGCTTCCTCCGGAGATGGTGTTTTTGATGATCCGCATATCCTGAACCCGGTTTATACTCCGGGTATCCAGGATTTGGTGAATGATGCCGTAACTCTTACTCTGGTTGGTTTTGCCAATGCTCCCTGCAATCAGGATATTTCTGATGATATGCTGATTACTTTTACAAGAGAACAGAGCATTAACCTGCCCGCCGGTTGGAGCGGATTCTCATCCTATATTATTCCGGCTAATTCTGAATTTGCCCAATTGATGGCGCCTCTGGGCGATACCCTGGTCATTGCACGTACTTTCGACAAGCTTTACTGGCCCGAATATGGAATCAATACGATTGTTGAATTCGATAATCATCAGGGGTACATTGTAAAACTAAATGAGCCGGTAACCTTACATATTTCCGGTGTCAGAACCAAAAACAAAGAGTTTACCCTGCAGCAGGGCTGGAATATCTTACCGGTATTAAGCGATCAGCAACTCAGTACCGATCTGATCACCACTCAACTTACTGACAATCTGATTATTATTACCGAAATAGCCGGAAACAACATATACTGGCCTGCAGCCGGAATTAATTCCCTCGACTATCTGATACCCGGTAAAGCTTACCTGATCATGGTTGCCGGCAATTGTGCAATTACTTTCCCTTAATTGAACCATCGATGATCTTTTAGATTAATTTTGCCGGCCAAAATAAAGCGTATGGATGAAAAAACTGCCGCCTTTGGCCGGCTTCTCAACATCATGGACGAACTCCGTGCCCAATGCCCCTGGGACCGCAGTCAAACCATCGAAAGCCTTCGTTATCTTACCATTGAAGAAACCTATGAGCTTTCGGATGCCATCATGGAAAAAGACATGGATGCCCTTAAAAAGGAAATTGGGGATCTGATGCTGCACCTGGTATTTTATTCAAAGATAGCTTCTGAAACCGGCGCTTTTGATATTAAGGATGTTCTTGATGGGATTTGTGAAAAGCTGATCCACCGTCATCCACACATTTACGGAGATGTGGAAGTGGCTGATGCTGATGAAGTGAAAAGCAATTGGGAAAAGATTAAACTAAACGAAAAAGACCGCAAATCGGTATTGGAAGGGGTGCCCAACTCTCTTCCGGCCATGGTAAAAGCTTACCGTATGCAGGAAAAAGCCAGGGGAGTGGGTTTCGACTGGGAACATCCCGGCCAGGTTTGGGAAAAGGTGATGGAAGAGATGCAGGAAATGCGGCATGAGGTAGAAAATGGAGGGACTCAGGAAAAAATTGAACAGGAATTTGGCGATCTGTTGTTTGCCCTGATCAACTACTCACGGTTTATCAATGTTAACCCGGAAGATGCCCTCGAAAAAACCAACCGGAAGTTCCTTTACCGTTTCCGCTATCTCGAAGAAAATGCCCGTAACGACGGCAAAAACCTCCACGATATGACCCTCGCCGAAATGGACGAATACTGGAACCGGGCCAAACTGACGGAGTAATAAAAATAATTACCCCACTTGTATCTTCTATGTGCCTATGCGCCAGCCCAATGTGTCTATGTGTTAAAATTTTTTTTAAAAACCTGTGTGTGATTAACTTAAACACATAGACACATAGGAGACATCAGGCAAATAGATACCAGACTTTTTTGTAACTGTTGAGTTTAATTTCTTACATAAAAATTAAAATACAGCCCTCACAAAAAAGATTATGAGGGCTGTATTTACATCGGGCTTGTCAGCATCAATTATTGATACACTACCTTTAGAAACTTTCTTAAACTTCCTCCGGTAATTTCCACTAAATAGACCCCTTTCGGCAAGCCTTCCGGTGTCCAGTTCCAGCGGTGGTTATCATTATTTCCGATTTTAACAGTCTGTTTTTCAACTATTTTACCAATAGCATTGATCACAGTAAAAGTATATAAACCAGGATCAGTAATATCTAACGTAACTTCTACCTTTTCCTTAAATGGATTCGGAACAGCCTTCAGGCTGCCGTTACTGAATTCACTCACTCCGCTTATCAGCAGATCATTGATCTTCAACACCATAAAGTGTGAGGATACTTCCGAAGTAATTTCTATGGAATCGTAAAGATAGGTATACCGCTCTCCCTCTTTTACACCCACCACCAACACCGACATGGTTATCTCTCCATTGGCTTCAATCACCGCAGGAAAAGGAGGTACATCCATAACTGTCCAGAAGGGTCCGCTGGTACTTACATTAAGTAAGGTGAGCGGATGACTGGTGGGGTTGGCAACAGTAAAATATTCGAGATGGTTTTCTTCAAATAACAGGGTATCCGGAGCCTGAATATCTCCTAACGGATCAACTGTAAAACTGACCGGAATTACAATTTCCGAATTCACAGGATCATTGGAGGAAACAGTCAGATTTCCGGTATAGGTTCCTGCTGGTACCAGTGAGCCATTACATTGTACGCCAACTGTTGCTGATGAACCCGGCATCACTGTACCTGTTCCTGGTTCTGCGGTGAGCCAGGCTATATTGCTAACCACCCGGGTGATTTTCATCGTGATGTTGGTGGCCCGACAGCCCCCGTCACCGTAAGTGTCGGTGATCCACAAACGCCATGTTCCCTGCATGGGCTGGCTGTTGAAAGTATTCAGGTCGATGGTGTAGGTTCCCGAGGTAAAACCAGCCATAATCTCGGATTCCGTTCCCTGAGGCGATTTCACTCTGAAAGCACCTTCTTCCGGATAATTATCAGCTGTCCAGGTAAAAGCCACCTGCCAGTCCGCTACTTCCCCGGCATCATTTACTGTAAAATCAGTCCAGCCTAACTCAGTATAAGTATTAAAATCGTATGCATTTTGAGCAGGGCTGTTGGGTATGGTATAGTTCAGGGTTTCAGTAACCGCTGTATTGGGTGTAATGGAATAATTGAGATCTATCAGGCCTGTGTTGTTGATATTCAAATCAACAGTGGACATATGTGTTTCCCATCCGTTAACCTCAATGGAAACCGGATCTATGGCAATTTGAGCGAAAGCCTGTGATCCCACGTAAAATACATGGGGATCATACCCTCCGATAAACGGATGGTTTTCACTCCTGCCCGACTGATCGGCAGCATGAATATAATACCTGATCTCGCTACCCTGGGGAGCGCCCGGAATGGTGGCCGTCCAGGTTTTTCCACCTGTATTGGTCATGTTTACCGGGGAATAAATCCCCCCGTTTACACTGTAATACACCAGCACTGAATCGGTGTAAACCGGCTGGCCGCTGCAGGCGGTGATATCGGCCGTTAACGTATAGGAAGTCTGAACAGGAGCTATCCCAAGGATGGGCTGATGGGCAATGTGTAACATGCCCACATCGGCAATACCGATTGCCCGGCAGTGCAAGGCATCGGTACTTTCCCAGGGTGTTGCCGGATTTCCTATTACTCCAATAATCTCATATCCGGGCATGGCTTCCTGATAGGCTTGCAATGCGGCTGCATCATAAGTGGAATTCATGATGGGAACAAATACCTTATTATTGAGGATCAATGAATTGGTATAGGGCTGGTTGTTAGGGGTATTCACCCGGAATACCTGGTAAAGATTTCCGTAGGATGAGGTTTGAGATGCATAATAGGCAGCAGTGGCCTCAATTTCATCATATTGCGGATGTGAGGATGGTACCTGCCGGATCAGCACTTTATCCACATCGAGGAACTTTCCCCAGCAATCGATATGATCAATATACGTATTATTGGGATCAGGTACTACATGATAAACAGGAGCACCCAGAAAATCTTCAAAATACTGAGCCACCTGCTGATGTGTGAGGCTCGGATTTTCAACCCACACCAGGTCTGTGGAGGATGAAATCCCCATCCCGTCGGTCATGTGATTACCTCCTGTATGTATTACGTTCATGCCGTACAACGGAACACCAAGGTTCTGCGATACTTTTACCGGAACATTATCATCATTGGGCCGGGGCCGGTTATATGGAAAATCCACTATCGAAATATCATCATTACCATCAAGGATAAACCAGGGGCCATAATCCCTGGTCCAGTAGGAATCGGAGGGAGCATACAGGAAGTTGCAATTGGACAGATTCACGCCATTCGATTGGTATTGAGCTCTGACCTGATTTTCCTGGGTTGAATTGGTAACAATGGTAGTTACCTGGATATCCTGTGACATTTCTACAATAAGCGCCATGGGTATACCAAAAGGATAGCGAATAAGTACAGCCTGCATCCGGCCGGATTCTGCAATAGCCCTTACCGGACCAACCGGAGGATTGGTCGGGTTAAAATCACGTCCAACTTCACTCCATCTGGATTTTTCCTCCTCACTCAAATGGTGGGTAAGCCTGGGTGCAGGTTTTTCCTTAAAATCCTGGGCAAATCCTGCAGGAATCAGCATAACAATTAACAACTGACATATAATCAGTTTCTGGTAAATTTTTAAAGTCATCAGGGTTGATAAAATGGTTTAAAATAAAATCTCAATGAATTTTGGATTCAACGGAAAAGACAATTTATTCAGTTCCGGTTGCCTGTTTGTATAGGGAATATTGTACATTTGCAAAAATAATAATCAAGATATGGAACTTCTGAATACGTTTTTATTCTTATCGATGCCCGGTGGCACAGAGTGGATTCTGATCATTTTTGTGGTATTACTTCTTTTTGGCGGAAAAAAGATCCCTGAATTGATGAAAGGCATCGGAAAAGGTATCAAAAGCTTCAAGGATGGCATGAAAGAAGGCGAAGAAGAAGCCAAAGCCGCAGATAAACTTAACAACCCCAAGTTAAAAGAATAGCGCTTTCAGCTGATCCTCCAGCTAAATATAGCCCTTTTGGTTTTTCAGAAATTATAAGTTAAACCTATTCCAAAGGTTTCTTTAACCTGTATTTTGTCATTTTTCTTGGTGATAGGATTTCCGTCTTTGTCCTTTAAACCCACAAACACATCGGCCGGCATATAAAGGAAATGGAGGAATATATTGGCTGATATGAATTTATTTACCTTCATTACCAAAACATTTTCCCAGCTCATATCAAACGGAAACGAATTATTCGGACGTTCTGTATCACTCAGATAATTATAAAACAAAGAATACTTGGACTCATAGGTCACATTCTTCATTACCGGTCTTTTAAAATAGGCTTCAACATAGGCTCCGAACTGAAATTTCATTTTTTCACCCGGAGTAATCACCATACCGTTTGAGTCTTTAACGGCCGGTTTTACCCCAAATGCACCCTGATCAGCCAAAGCCTGGTCATTTACCAGTGTGGTTTTGGAAGTAGCCGGCGACATAATCAGTGAAAAATAATCAGTCGGTTTATAAGTCATACCCAAACCCGCGGTGATATATGCCGGAGCAAACGGTTTTGAAACATAGTCGGAATCATTGGGATAGTTATAACCTTTGTCAAACTGAGTAACCAGTTGTGCCATCATACTGTATGACAGCCTTTTGGAAGCATCATATCCCATCTTGGTAACAATATCAATCACGTCTTCATTTTTGCGCGGATTCTCACCTTCGTTGGTAATCTTTCCATACATGAAATTGGCTGTATTATTCCAATAGAACTTGTCTTTTTTGTAATTGCCGTAAAGCTTGGCGAAGGCCTTCCAGGCTACCGAATTTACGCCCCCTGCCGACCAGTTGCTGAAGCTTGCCTGGTTTAAGGCAAGACTGGTTACTCCACTGAATTTCCAAGGATTCACCACTGCGGTATCCTGGGCCGATACCCAAACAAAGCTTAAAATAAATACGGTTGTAAAAACTAACTTTTTCATGATTAAAATATTTAATTATACACTTCTCATTACTAATTACTAATTTCTAATTTCTAATTTCTAATTAGTTTTCCTGAGTCTTTCCATTACCTCTTTTCTCTCCTGATCAGTCATTAGTGTCCATCGGCCTATTTCATCAAGAGTTCTTCCGCAACCGATACAAATTCCCTGTTCATTCAGTCTGCAGACTTTGACACATGGAGTTTCCAAAGGGGGGCAACTATTTGTCGGATTTTCTGGCATAGTCTGCGGCTCCGATAATTCCGGCATTGTTGAGTAATTTGGCAGGGATTACTTTGCTACGGGTCTTGATTCCCTCCAGAAACTTGTCTGATTTTTTGCTGATCCCGCCTCCAACTATGATCAAATCAGGATAGAAAAGGTTCTCCAGATATTCCAGATACTCATTCATCCGGGAAGTCCATACATCCCATGACAGATCATCCCTCTGCCTTACAAAATCCGAAACGTAATGTTCAGCCTTCAGTCCATTGGGCATGACTATATGTCCTACCTCGGTATTGGGTACCAGTCGTCCGTTACTAAAAAAGGCAGTACCTACTCCGGTTCCGATGGTTATGATGATTACCACCCCTTCAATGTTTTTTCCGCCGCCGTATTTATCTTCCGCTATTCCGGCGGCATCAGCATCATTCAGAGTAAAAACATGGCATTTTGTCGATTTCGAAAAGAGTTTATTGGCATTCACGCCAATCCAGCTTTTATCAATGTTGGAGGCTGTTTTCACCACCCCTTGAATAATAGCAGCAGGAAAACCGACTCCAATTGATCCTTTATATTTTAACTGTTTAACAAGCGTAGCGATCGTTTCGCTCACCAGTTCAGGGGTAGCCGGCTGTGGTGTTTCAATACGGATACGCTCCGAGATCAGTTTCCCGTTCTTTGTTTCAACAATGGCTCCTTTGATTCCGGAACCTCCTACATCAATACCGAGTATTTCCATCAGAATAAAATCATCTTTAGTTGACAATTCAAAAGCAAAAGTAATTGAACACTATCAACTTTCAAAGAAATATTTCTGTAAGTAATAAAATGTTTGTTCTATTAAAAGAATTGATAATTTTGTTTACTATTTCAATTCATTGAGTTTATTTATTTTATCTCTTCAAAATCAATGATCAGGAAAAAAGTTCCCCGCTATTTTACCTTAAGGATATACCTTGTTTCAAGCCTTCTGTACCTTTTACTGGTCTTGCCCTTTGCAGGATATATTGTTCTACAGAATTTGCCGTCGCTAATTGATAAAAAACAGGATCTGCTCTCAGGTTACACCGGAAAAGACACTATTTCTGATTTGTCTCTCGATACCCTGGCCAGTGAGGTATCAAAAGAACTGGATTCAGGTGTATACTTTAAAACCGATGCCGGTGGGCTCACCATCACGGTGGGTGAACCAGACAAAAATAAGAACAACACCTTGACCGGCCAGGCTGATAATGCTTCCAGTTCCCTTGGAAAATCACTGAATATGATGCTAACCATGCTGTTAATCAGTACTATAATTGGTTATGCATTGAATTATCCATTAAAAAGATATTTTAACAGAAAACGGAAAGGTAAAATTATCAGCGAAAAACTGAACCGTTTCACCCGGAAAATGATACTGAAAGTACCTGCTGCAAATCTGATTATTCTGGGTTCGGGCTATCTCGTAACTCATGTAACCATGTTAATGAAATTGTACTTTCCAAAAACAGAACAGAGCATACTCAACGAAAACCTCTTCGCCAGCTTCTTTTATATATCCCTGTTTTCCAGCATTCTTACCTTATTATTTGTGTATTTCTGGGAAAAACACCGGGTGCATATCCGTTACCTTGAACACGTTTTTTCTCCCTCCGAACTCTACCGGAGAATTTTCAGACTTAAAAACAGCCGGCTGATTAACAGGTTCTGGATCTCGAGCGCTATGACTACTCTTTTACCCCTGACTATTGTTCTGGCCTATCTGGTTTTGAGCATCACAAAAATAAAAGACCTTGGTATCCAAAATATTACAAAAGAACAGCTGAACATATTACTGGGTCATTATGCAACCATTCCCGGCAGCTTTAATCTTGATTCGGCTGATTCCGGGTTTGAAAATCTGTTTTTTTTCAATGCCATAGATAGTTTCATCATGTTTCTCGGCATTGGCGTGGGAATCTTTGTGGCCTTCATATACATCATTTTATTCATAAAATGGACTACACAGGATATCATCATTCCAGTAAATGAACTGCTGTACAATATGCAAAAAACCGGTGAAGGTAAAACCACCCACTTTACCCTGGTTAGGACTAATGATGAGATCGGACATCTGGCAGAAGGCTTTAATATCATGTCGGGGAAAATATCTGACTACATCGACAATATTTCCCGCACCAAGGAAGCCTATTACCGGTTCGTACCCAAACAGTTTCTTGATTTTCTGGGGAAAACAAGCATCGAAGAGGTCACTCTTGGCGACCAGGTTCAGCAGGAAATGTCGGTTTTATTCACTGATATCCGTTCATTTACTACCATTTCCGAACAAATGACTCCGAAGGAAAATTTCGATTTTCTGAATCAGTATCTCGGAAAGATGGAACCGGTAATCTCGAGGAATCACGGTTTTGTGGACAAGTATATCGGAGATTCGATCATGGCACTGTTTCCTGGTAAGGTGGAAGATGCCATTGATGCAGCCATTGAAATGAGGGCTGCCTTAACCGAATTCAATAACGAACTGAGTATGGCCGGCAAGCAGACTATCGACAGCGGAATCGGATTGCATACCGGAAATTTGATGCTGGGAATTGTTGGTGGTTATGGCCGGATGGATGGTACCGTAGTTTCAGATGCTGTAAACCTGGCCTCCCGCATCGAAGGGCTCACTAAAATTTATGGCAGTTCCATCATTATTTCACAAGATACGCTGATTAAACTCGAAGATCCTAATCGCTACCTGTATCGGTTCATCGATGTTGTTAAAGTGAAAGGGAAAAATGAAGCGGTATATATTTTTGAAATTCTGGATGGAGATCCTGAATATATCAAAAACCTGAAAATTGAAACCAAAGCCAGGTTTGGTAAAGCCATACAACTTTACAAAAACAAAAACTTTGCAGAGTCACTTTATAATTTTGAAGAAATTATAGCCATTAATCCCGATGATCTCGCTTCGTGGCTCTATATTGAACGGTGTAAGAACATTCTTGCCCATGGCCTTCCATCGGATTGGGACGGGGTGGAAACGATGCGATCCAAATTTTAATTTTTAGCTTTCATTGAGTTTCATCTGAATTCTCGAAGCCAGGATGTCAATGGCTACCTTATTCCGTCCTCCTTCAGGAACAATAATATCGGCGTATCTTTTGGTAGGCTCAATAAACTGCAGATGCATGGGCTTCACATAGGTTTCGTAATGTTTAAGAACTCCCTGAACCGAACGTCCTCTTTCAATCAGGTCGCGCTGAATAATCCGCATCAACCGGTCATCACTGTCGGCATCCACGAATATTTTTATGGTAAAGCGATCTCTGAGTTTGGCATTGCTCAGGATTAATATTCCCTCCACAATCAGCACTTTTTTCGGATGAACCGGGATGGTTTCCTGGGCCCGGGCACAGGTAAGATAAGAATATATGGGCCGGTTGATCACATGGCCCTTTAACAGTTCATCAACATGATCTACCAAAAGCTTGAACTCAATGGATGCAGGATGATCAAAGTTGATTTTAGCCCGCTCTTCCGGCAAAAGATGGCCGTTATCTTTGTAATACGAATCCTGAGAAAGAATTGAAACTGAATCTTTTGGTAAGAGATTGATAATTTCATTTACGACAGTAGTCTTACCGGATCCGCTGCCTCCTGCGATGCCCACAACTAACATATAGTTTTATTTTGTCATTAAAAAACCGGATGAGATTATGGAGCTCATCCGGTTTTCAAAAGTATTATTTTTATTGGAACCCGAAAGTAAAAATATATTTTAATACAGAAAACTTAGCATAATACCGGCAGCCACAGCACTGCCGATTACTCCGGCAACATTGGGTCCCATGGCATGCATCAGCAGATGGTTGGTTTTATCATACTCAAGACCCACAACCTGCGATACCCGGGCGCTGTCAGGCACTGCTGATACCCCGGCATTTCCGATGAGCGGGTTGATCTTATTCTCAGGCTTTAAAAACAGGTTTAAAGTCTTCACGAACATAACCCCGCCAAATGTAGCGATAACGAACGAAAACGCACCCAGCGCAAATATGCCGATGGATTTTGATGAAAGAAATGTAGTAGCCTGAGTAGAGGCACCGACCGTAAGACCAATCAATATAGTGACCACATCTATCATAGGACCTTTGGCTGTATCAGCCAGTCGTTTGGTTACGCCACTCTCTTTCAGCAGATTTCCGAAGAACAACATCCCCAATAATGGTAATCCGGTAGGAACAATAAAACAGGTAAGCAACAGTCCGATGATGGGAAAAAGAACTTTCTCAAGTTTTGAAACAGCTCTCGGAGGTTTCATTCTGATCAGTCTTTCCTTTTTTGTAGTGAGCAGTTTCATGATAGGAGGCTGAATAACCGGAACCAGCGCCATATAGGAATAGGCAGAAATGGCAATAGCGCCCATCAGATCTGGAGCCAGCTTTGAGGAGAGGAAGATGGCCGTAGGGCCGTCCGCTCCTCCTATTATCCCGATAGCGCCTGCCTCACTGGCCGAAAACCCTAACCCCAGCGCTGCAGCATAGGCAACAAAAATCCCCAACTGGGCGGCTGCGCCAATCAGTATCAGTTTCGGATTGGAAATCAGTGCTGAAAAATCGGTCATGGCCCCTATCCCCAAAAAAATCAGGGGGGGATAAACACCCTGGATTACACCAAAATACAAGTAGTTCATGACGCTCCCTGACTCATAAATACCTACCTTCAGGCCGGGGTAAAAAGGAATATTGCCTATCAGGATTCCAAAACCAATTGGTACCAGTAACAAGGGCTCATACTCCTTGGTAATGGCCAGGTAAATAAAAGTTAATCCCACAACCATCATGATCACATGGCCCAAGGTTATGTTGGCAAAGGCTGTATAACCCATGAACTGCTCAAGGTGATCAATAACAAATCCGATAAAACTCTCAGATGCTGCCATACTTTATTCTCCTATCACAATTAACACATCGCCCTCCATAACTGAATCACCTTTACCTACTTTCAAGGATTGAACGCGTCCTTCCTTATCCGAATCGATACGGTTCTCCATTTTCATGGCTTCGAGGATGATGAGTTTCTGACCAAACTTTACAAGGTCTCCCTCTTTTACATGAATATCCAGAATTACTCCCGGCAGCGGGGCTTTGATATTACCCCCGCCTTTTGCTGAAGAAGGTACACTTGTTTTAGCCATACCCGGATGAGTATCTGTGGACGGTACAGCAGCTGTTCTTACCAATTTTGGAGTTTTAACGGTTTGAAGGGATTTTTCAACCTCGACCTTGTAATGAGTACCATTAATTTCAATTTCGGCAACATTATCTTCAACGCTGAGAATTTCTGCGTTGTACTGGTTTCCGTTTATGGTGAATTTATATTTTTTCATAGTTTTAATTCATTTCATTCATTTAGCATCACTGTTACCGGTTGTTTAGTTTTTTGAGGGACGGATATTATAAATGTTATAAATTTTTGAACTCCACGGCGAATAAGTCCTGGATACTTTTTTAATGGTCAACACCGTATTTTCATCATCATGAAGTTCGCTTCTGTAAAGATAAAGCGCCATGGCAATGGCTGCATTCACTTCACCGGTCATATCTTCCTCCACTACTTCAATTTTGCCTTCTTGGGTCTTTTTAAACGCAAGCACCTTACTGTAATCAATCCTGTAAATCTTTGACACATATTTGAATATCAGATAAAGTAAAGCTAAGGACAGGAACACAACCGACATGGAAACAACGGTCATTCCTGTACCGGCAGGATCTATTTCTGAAAATCTTTGTGCCGGGCTTATAACCTGATCCGTATTATTATTGGCCCTTGGAGTGGATTTTTTGAGTAATCCCCATTCATCGGCGCCATCGTTTATTCTGCCAAATGATATATCGGGTTGTAATCCACGGGGCATAATAATCTTATCGATGATAGTTTTTCCATCGGCCTCAACTATGGCAATCATAGGTGATTCTTCAAGATGAAAATTCAGGTGAAGAATTCCCCTTGCTGGTTTATTATCCGCCCAAAACACCAGGTAACCTCTTGGCGGGATCTGAGTTATCGGATCCCCTTTGGGTATCCAGTACTTTTTTAAATTAGCCGGATCATCTGTCAAATACCTTCCACCGATATCAATCGTATTGTAAGCCGAATTAAAGATCTCAATCCAGGGGCTGTGCATACCAAAATCATCCACATAGTTGGAGTCATTGTAAACCAGAATTTCATTGATCTTTAAATCATTGGCACGAAATGCGCTAACCGGAAATGATATCAGTATAAGCAATCCTATGAAAAAATTGCTGATTACAGCTGATTTGATAGTTTTCATAAGTGTATTGGTTTTCTGATTTAAAGAGGTATATTACAATGCTTCTTGGGTGGATTGGTATCCTTTTTAGTGGCAAGGGCCTGCAATGCCCGGATTACCCTGAAACGGGTATTACGTGGTTCAATCACATCATCAATAAATCCGTATTTTGCGGCATTGTACGGATTGGCAAACTTCGCTTTATATTCTTCCTCTGCCTTCTTGAAATATTCCTCTTTTTCTTCCGGAGTGGCCAGTTCACTGAGAGATTTACTATAGAGAACCTCAATGGCGCCTTTGGGTCCCATTACTGCAATTTCAGCAGTTGGCCAGGCATAGTTGATATCTCCGCGAAGATGCTTGGAACTCATTACATCATAAGCCCCTCCGTAGGCTTTGCGTAAAACTACGGTTACTTTAGGCACGGTTGCCTCGCCATAGGCAAAGAGCAATTTGGCACCATGAATAATAATACCGCCATATTCCTGTGTTGTTCCCGGAAGAAATCCAGGAACGTCCACCAAAGTAACCAGTGGAATATTGAAAGCATCGCAGAATCGCACAAATCGGGCTGCCTTTCTGGACGCATTGATATCAAGTACCCCGGCGAGGTAATTGGGCTGATTGGCTACAATGCCAACTGACATCCCGTTGAAACGGGCAAAGCCGGTAATGATGTTGGGTGCATAATGTCGCTGGACTTCAAGAAACTCATTGTAATCGACAATAGCATGAATGACATCCTTCACATCATAAGGCTTATTGGGATTATCAGGAATGAAGTAGTTAAGGGAATCCTCAAGCCGGTCAATGGGATCGGAGCAGGAAACCAGGGGCGGATCTTCGAGATTATTCTGAGGAAGATAGCTTAATAACTTACGAATCAACAAAATACCTTCCTGTTCATTTTCAGCCACAAAGTGGGTAACCCCCGATTTTGACCCATGTACATTGGCGCCACCTAATTCCTCTTCATTGATAATTTCGCCGGTTACTGTTTTTACAACCTTGGGACCGGTCACAAACATGTAGCTGGTTTTTTCCGACATGATAATGAAGTCTGTCAGAGCAGGAGAATATACTGCGCCACCTGCACATGGACCAAAAATAGCCGATATTTGGGGTATAACACCCGAGGCGAGAATGTTTCGCTCAAAGATCTCTGCATATCCGGCAAGGCTCAGTACCCCTTCCTGGATCCTGGCACCTCCGCTATCATTGATCCCGATCAGGGGAGCACCCACTTTCATTGCCTGATCCATAACTTTGCAAATTTTGTTGGCAAATGTTTCAGACAATGAACCACCAAATACCGTGAAATCCTGGGAAAATACATAAACAACTCTTCCATCAATAGTACCATGACCGGTTACTACTCCGTCGGATAAGTATTCCTGTTTCTCCAGACCAAAATCATGGCAACGATGGGTTACAAACATATCAAATTCTTCAAAGCTGCCTTCATCAAGAAGTAGTTCTATTCGCTCACGCGCGGTCAGCTTACCCTTGGCATGTTGTGTATCAATTCTTTTTTGCCCGCCGGCGAGTTTGGCTTTCTCCCTTTTATCGAGAAGCACCTTAATTTTGTCTTCAAAAGCCATAGTACAATTATTTTTGCTTGTTTTCGCACAATTCTGTCAAAACGCCTTTTGTTGATTTCGGATGCAGGAAGGCAATATGCAAACCCTCAGCACCTTTCCGGGGTTGTTTATCAATCAGAGTAATTCCTTTACTTTCAGCTTCTTCCAGAGCCTCTTCGATCCCTTCAACTGCAAATGCAAGGTGATGTACCCCCTCGCCTTTCTTCTCGATAAATTTTCCAATCGAGCCTTCAGGATCAGTGGATTCAAGCAACTCTATCTTGGTTTGACCAATCATGAAGAAGGCTGTCTTAACTTTCTGATCTTTCACCTCTTCAACAGCATAACATTTGAGTCCTAAAACTTCTTCATAATAAGGAATGCTTTCTTCGAGACTTTTTACAGCAATCCCAATATGTTCAATATGAGATAGTTTCATGTTTTATTGTTTATTATTTAACAATGTGAATTATTTCACAAAAGTACTCATGATTTTCAAATTGACAATGACTTTTTTTAAGTTTTTTTAACGAATCGTAATTTATTCAATGTTAGAGGATTGGAGTGCCGGAAAACAGCATGACCTGGGGAAACAATCATTTTCGCAGTAATATTTTCATTAACATACGTATTCAAATACATTACATGAAAAAATTGTATAGCACTGTTGAATGTTTTATTTTTGTACGTGACAAATGGTTAATCAATTTGAATATAATACCGATGAATAACGTGAAGAGTACTCAGATAAAAACACTAATCCTTTTAAGTCTCATTATATGTGGGACTGAAAGCACTTCACAGGTAAATTGTCTGGTACTGAAACCTGAAATAGGACAGAGCTATGATGGCGAGTGCCGGAAGGGGATGGCGCATGGGAAAGGAACAGCTACCGGAAAAGATAGTTATGAAGGACGGTTTGTAAAAGGTTTGCCTGAAGGAAAAGGCACCTATATATGGTCAACCGGTGAAGTATATATTGGCGATTGGTTGATGGGGAAACGGGATGGTGAAGGTATATATAAATTCAGGAAAAACAATCGGGATACACTACAAATTGGTATGTGGGAAAAGGATAAATATATTGGCCCGAAACCTTCAAAACCGAAGGTTTTGACCAGGGTAGGGGTAGACCGTTATGTTTTCAAAAGGATGAGCAATATGAAGAACCGTATTTTGATCGACTTTTTCCAAAATGGCTCACGTAATTATGTAATTGAAAATTTCATGATTGCTTCGACGAGCGGATATGAAACCTCACTCGGAGAAGCAGTTGGGTATGAAGGAATTGAATTTCCTGTTGTAATTAAGCTAAACTATGTAACCTGGAATAATTTCAGAACGATAAAAAATTACATTATTTTCGAATTTGAAATATCGGAACCCGGAGATTGGAAAGTTGAGGTACACAATTAATTGTATTTTAATTGCTCATTCTTCATTGCTCATTCTAGTATCTTTCGGGCAAAAAAAAAGCCCCGAAGCTTTTGGCAATCGGGGCAATAAGTTCGGCGACGACCTACTCTCCCACATGTTACTGCAGTACCATCGGCCCTGGTGGGCTTAACTTCTCTGTTCGGAATGGTTAGAGGTGGACACCACCGGTATAGTCACCTTACAATCTTAAATATCTTTAAGTTCGTAACTTATGTCGATGAACTGTAAATTCATTACACACCGGGAAGGTTTATAAAAACATGATAGATACTTTGTCATTTTAACGTGTCTGAAGAAATTGTTCGGGATATTAGTACTGCTCGGCTTTGATGTTACCACCTTTACACCTGCAGCCTATCTACGTCGTAGTCTTCAACGTCCCTTATAGAAGTCTCATCTTGAGGCGAGTTTCGCGCTTAGATGCTTTCAGCGCTTATCTCTTCCAAACATAGCTACCCAGCAGTGCAGCTGGCGCCACAACTGGTACACTAGAGGTTTGTCCAACCCGGTCCTCTCGTACTAAAGTCAGCTCCCCTCAAACTTCTTACGCCCACCACAGATAGGGACCGAACTGTCTCACGACGTTCTGAACCCAGCTCGCGTGCCACTTTAATCGGCGAACAGCCGAACCCTTGGGACCTTCTCCAGCCCCAGGATGTGACGAGCCGACATCGAGGTGCCAAACCACTCCGTCGATGTGAGCTCTTGGGAGTGATCAGCCTGTTATCCCCGGAGTACCTTTTATCCTTTGAGCGATGGCCCTTCCATACGGAACCACCGGATCACTATGCCCTACTTTCGTACCTGGTCGACTTGTTAGTCTCGCAGTCAAGCACCCTTGTGCCATTGCACTCTGCGCACGGTTACCAAGCGTGCTGAGGGTACCTTTGGAAGCCTCCGATACGCTTTTGGAGGCGACCACCCCAGTCAAACTACCCACCAAACACTGTCTCCCACATAGCGGGATTAGGTGTCGAACAACAAAAGGGTGGTATTTCAACGTTGACTCCCCGATACCTGGCGGCACCGGCTCACAGTCTCCCACCTATCCTACACATCTGTTATCCAACATCAATGTTAAGCTATAGTAAAGGTTCACGGGGTCTTTCCGTCCCGTGGCGGGTATCCGGCATCTTCACCGGAACTACAATTTCACCGAGCTCATGGCTGAGACAGCGCCCAGATCGTTACACCATTCGTGCAGGTCGGAACTTACCCGACAAGGAATTTCGCTACCTTAGGACCGTTATAGTTACGGCCGCCGTTTACTGGGGCTTCAATTCAATGCTTCGCCTTGCGACTGACATCTCCTCTTAACCTTCCAGCACCGGGCAGGTGTCAGGCCATATACATCATCTTTCAATTTAGCATAGCCATGTGTTTTTGTTAAACAGTCGCCTGGGCCATTTCTCTGCGTCCCGCCTTCCGACGGGAGTCCTTTTTCCCTAAGTTACAGGACTAATTTGCCTAGTTCCTTAGCCATGATTCACTCGAGCACCTTTGGATTCTCTCCTCGACCACCTGTGTCGGTTTCCGGTACGGGTACCTTAAACCTATGCTTAGAGACTTTTCTCGGAAGTACGTTTACAGCCATTATCCGTTCATCCGAAGACTCCCGGTACTATCAGGTTCGACATTCACAGCGGATTTGCCTACCGTAAATATATCTACACCCTTTAACCAACTATTCCGTCTGTTGGCAGGCCTGTCACCTCTCCGTCATCCCATCGCAGTTTAAGCTAGTATTGGAATATTAACCAATTATCCATCGACTTCTCCGGCTTGGCCGGATACGCCTTAGGCCCCGACTAACCCTGATCCGTTTAGCGTTGATCAGGAAACCTTGGTCTTTCGGTGTGGAGGTTTTTAACCCCCATTATCGTTACTTATGCCTACATTTGCTTTTCCAGTTAATCCACTGAACCTCACGATTCAGATTCTGCTCCACTGGAATGCTCCCCTACCACTGTACAATATTGTACAATCCATAGCTTCGGTAGTATGTTTTATGCCCGTTTATTATCCACGCCCCGCCGCTCGACTAGTGAGCTGTTACGCACTCTTTAAATGAATGGCTGCTTCCAAGCCAACATCCTAGCTGTCCAGGCGGCAAGACTTCGTTTGTTCAACTTAACATACATTTGGGGACCTTAGCTGTTGATCTGGGTTATTCCCCTCTCGGCTACGGACATTAGCACCCATAGCCTCTCTCCTTGTATTATGTCATAGCATTCGGAGTTTGTCAGAATTTGGTAGGCGGTGAAGCCCCCTAGTCCTATCAGTAGCTCTACCTCTATGACACTCCTACAAAGGCTGCCCCTAAAGGCATTTCGGGGAGTACGAGCTATCTCTCAGTTTGATTAGCCTTTCACCCCTACCCACAACTCATCCAAAGACTTTTCAACGTCAACTGGTTCGGTCCTCCATTGAGTGTTACCTCAACTTCAACCTGGTCATGGGTAGATCACAAAGTTTCGCGTCTACCCCCTCTGACTTTACGCCCTATTCAGACTCGCTTTCGCTTCGGCTGCCCCCATATCTGGGGTTAACCTCGCCAGAGAGGTGTAACTCGTAGGCTCATTATGCAAAAGGCACGCCGTCACCCCTGTTACAGGGCTCCGACCGGTTGTAAGCGCACGGTTTCAGGTTCTATTTCACTCCGCTGTTCGCGGTTCTTTTCACCTTTCCCTCACGGTACTTGTTCGCTATCGGTCTCTCAGTAGTATTTAGCCTTGGCGGATGGTGCCGCCGGATTCCCACAGGATTTCTCCGGTCCCGCGGTACTCAGGATACTGCTTCGCGTATTAACCGTTTCGCCTACAGGACTATCACCCCCTTTGGTCTGTCTTTCCAGACAGGTTCGGCTACAATTAATATCTGCTACTTATGCAGTCCTACAACCCCTTAGTTGCCGTAACATCTAAGGTTTGGGCTCCTCCCCGTTCGCTCGCCACTACTTGGGGAATAACTATTGTTCTTTTTTCCTCCGGGTACTAAGATGTTTCAGTTCCCCGGGTTTGCTTTCCTTACGGAATGTCATGCCTTCAGCATGACGGGTTGCCCCATTCGGATATCGCCGGATTACAGGTTATTTGCACCTCCCCGACGCTTTTCGCAGCTTGTCACGTCCTTCTTCGCCTCTGAGAGCCAAGGCATCCTCCGTACGCCCTTATTTTATTTCTTCCAACACAATGTAATCTTAAAAGTGTCTTGTCATCTCTTTATATTCTTCCCAGCATGTCAATGAACTCCTTCAGCTTTACCAAACCTCTTCTATTTCTCTTTGCCCTGTCTGGCTCAGCTTTGGATCATGTAACCTTATATCACATGAAGTAAATCATCTCGAGACTAATTATATTTTATAACTTATAATTTATAATTCTTTTCTGAGCAGTTCCCGGTGGAGAATAAGGGATTCGAACCCTTGACCCCTAGCTTGCAAAGCTAGTGCTCTAGCCAGCTGAGCTAATTCCCCCTGATATGGTAGTCCCGGGCAGAGTTGAACTGCCGACCCCTACATTATCAGTGTAGTGCTCTAACCAACTGAGCTACGGGACTGTTTCTTAACAGCTCTGCTCTATTTAATAAGTAAACTCCAAGTAGCAAACATCTGATTATCGTTTCCAATAACCAAAGAGCTCTCGCTCCAGAAAGGAGGTATTCCAGCCACACCTTCCGGTACGGCTACCTTGTTACGACTTAGCCCCAGTCACCTGTTTTACCCTAGGTCGATCCTTGCGGTGACGAACTTTAGGCACTCCAAGCTCCCATGGCTTGACGGGCGGTGTGTACAAGGCCCGGGAACGTATTCACCGCGCCATGGCTGATGCGCGATTACTAGCGAATCCAACTTCACGGAGTCGGGTTGCAGACTCCGATCCGAACTGAGACCGGCTTTAGAGATTCGCGCCCTGTCGCCAGGTGGCTGCCCTCTGTACCGGCCATTGTAGCACGTGTGTCGCCCTGGACGTAAGGGCCGTGCTGATTTGACGTCATCCCCGCCTTCCTCTCTACTTGCGTAGGCAGTTTCATTAGAGTCCCCAGCTTTACCTGTTGGCAACTAATGATAGGGGTTGCGCTCGTTATGGGACTTAACCCGACACCTCACGGCACGAGCTGACGACAACCATGCAGCACCTTGAAGATTGCCATTGCTGGAAAGACGCTTTCACGCCCCGTCAATCCCCATTTAAGCCCAGGTAAGGTTCCTCGCGTATCATCGAATTAAACCACATGCTCCTCCGCTTGTGCGGGCCCCCGTCAATTCCTTTGAGTTTCAATCTTGCGACCGTACTCCCCAGGTGGATCACTTAATACTTTCGCTCAGCCACTAAGCATTACTGCTCAACAGCCAGTGATCATCGTTTACAGCGTGGACTACCAGGGTATCTAATCCTGTTTGATCCCCACGCTTTCGTGCATGAGCGTCAGATATAAATTGGTCAGCTGCCTTCGCTATCGGTGTTCTGTGTCATATCTATGCATTTCACCGCTACATGACACATTCCGCCAACCTCATTTAATCTCTAGTCTAACAGTATCATCGGCACAGCTACAGTTGAGCCGTAGTATTTCACCGCTGACTTATTAGTCCGCCTGCGCACCCTTTAAACCCAATGAATCCGGATAACGCTCGCATCCTCCGTATTACCGCGGCTGCTGGCACGGAGTTAGCCGATGCTTATTCAACAGGTACCTTCAAACATCAAGCGCGTCGACGTCTTTATCCCCTGCTAAAAGCAGTTTACAACCCAGAGGGCCGTCTTCCTGCACGCGGCATGGCTGGGTCAGACTTCCGTCCATTGCCCAATATTCCTTACTGCTGCCTCCCGTAGGAGTCTGGTCCGTGTCTCAGTACCAGTGTGGGGGGCTATCCTCTCAGATCCCCTACTGATCGTGGGCTTGGTAGGCCATTACCCTACCAACTACCTAATCAGTCGCATGCCCATCTGTAACCTCCGTGAATTTTATCGCAATGTGATGCCACACCACGATCTTATGCGGTATTGTGCCCGATTTCTCGAGTGTATCCCCCTGTTACAGGTAGGTTGCATACGTGTTACGCACCCGTGCGCCACTCTCATCCAGGTATTGCTACCCGAAATCCCGTTCGACTTGCATGTATTAAGCCTGCCGCTAGCGTTCATCCTGAGCCAGGATCAAACTCTCCATGGTATTCATTTTTGTTTGTACTATCTCTAAGCTTGACTCTTCATAACTTCTTTTACCTAGCTATGGATATTTGCTACTTTAGTTTACTCAGTCTCTCAATGAACTTCCAGGTCTTTACCCGGTCGAGCCCCTTTTTTGACTCTTATTCGTTAACTCCGGTCAGCTCTTATTCGTTTCCATTTTCATGCTGACTTTCGTCTCTTTGTACCCGTCAAATTGGGAGTGCAAAAGTACACCCTTTTTCTTTTCTACCAAATGTTTTTGCAAAAAAAAATGAAA